>Ga0255338_1002586_pt1 | contig 25485 bp, 25 predicted proteins | sample MeOH1_35cm_T4_19_FD_203715 | JGI IMG/M metagenome (GOLD analysis project Ga0255338, IMG submission 203715) | Sandy soil microbial communities from University of British Columbia, Vancouver, Canada - MeOH1_35cm_T4_195 | ecosystem: Engineered > Artificial ecosystem > Sand microcosm > Unclassified ...
ATTGCGGCCATGGCTGCCCTCCTGCGCGCTGAAGTCTCGACAACCTCAACTTAGCAGTGGTGGCCATTGGCCGCCTTTCCTTTGGTCTCCCCGCAAATCGGCGAAGAACCAAAAAAAAGCGCCGCATCAGCGGCGCCTTCGAGGCGGGCCGCCCCGTCTGTGGGGGGCCCTTCGATGTTCGTGTTCTGTTGGGGGTTTGTCTCCTCGGTCCCTCGTCCTGTTGCGCCCGCCTGGGGTGCAACGCGAGTGGGAGGACTTTAACTTGGTGCGGCCGCGCACCGTATCCGGGATTTCCCGGCTCGACCATGGCGCCGAAATAGGTCCGGACCGGGCCCGGCGAAAGCTGCGCGTCAGCCAGGGGGGCTAGTGCCCCCGCGCGTCCTGCTGCACCCACTCGGCGGCCTTCTCCGCCATCATCAGGATCGGCGCGTTGGTGTTGCCGCTGGTGATGGTGGGCATGGCACCGCCGTCCACCACCCGCAGGGCGGCGATGCCGCGCACGCGCATGCGGGCATCGAGCACCGCCATCGGGTCGTCGTCGGCGCCCATGGCGGTGGTGCCGACCGGATGGAAGATGGTCGTCGCGATGTCGCCCGCCAGCCGTGCCAGCTCCTCGTCGCTCTGGTACTGCACGCCCGGGCGCCACTCCTGCGGCTTGAAGGCCGCCAGCGCCGGCTGCGCGGCGATGCGGCGCGTCACGCGCAGCGAATCGGCCGCCACCTTGCGGTCCTCCTCGGTACTGAGGTAGTTGGGCGCGATCGCCGGCGCATCCTCGAAGCGGTTGCTGCGGATGCGCACGAAGCCGCGGCTGGTCGGATTCAGGTTGCAGACGCTGGCCGTGAAGGCGTTGAAGCCATGCAGCGGCTCGCCGAAGGCATCCAGGCTGAGCGGCTGCACGTGGTATTCGATGTTGGGGTAGGCCTGCTCGGGCGAGCTGCGCGTGAAGGCACCGAGCTGCGAGGGCGCCATGCTCATGGGACCGCTGCGCTTCAATGCGTATTCCATGCCGATCTTCAGCTTGCCCCACCAGCTGCTGGCCAGCGTGTTGAGAGTGGCCACGCCATCGACCTTGAACACGGCGCGGATCTGCAGGTGGTCCTGCAGGTTCTCGCCCACGCCCGGCAGGTCCCGCACCACCGGGATGCCGTGCTCGCGCAGCAGGGCGGCGGGGCCGACGCCGGACAGCTGCAGGATCTGCGGCGAGCCGATGCTGCCGGCGCACAGCAGCACCTCGCGCAGCGCCAGTGCCTGCTCCGTGCCTGCGCCCGTCCAGACTTCGGCGCCGGTGCAGCGCTTGCTGCCATCGGGCAGCGTCTCGAACAGCAGCCGCTTGACCTGCGCGTTGGTCCACAGCTCGAAGTTCGCTCGCCCGTAGCAGGTGGGGCGCAGGAAGGCCTTGGCCGTGTTCCAGCGCCAGCCGTTCTTCTGGTTGACCTGGAAGTAGCCCACGCCCTCGTTGCTGCCGCGGTTGAAGTCCTCGGTGTGGGGGATGCCCGCCTCCTGCGCCGCCTGGGCGAAGGCATCGAGCACGTCCCAGCGCAGGCGCTGCTTCTCCACCCGCCACTCGCCGCCGCTGCCGTGCGCGGCGTCGGCGCCCTTGTAGTGGTCCTCGTGCTTCTTGAAGTAGGGCAGGCAGTGCTCCCAGCCCCAGTTGGCGTCGCCCACGCGCTGCGCCCAGCCGTCGTAGTCGCGCGCCTGGCCGCGCATGTAGATCATGCCGTTGATGCTGGAGCAGCCGCCCAGCGTCTTGCCGCGCGGATAGCGCAGCTTGCGGCCGTTGAGGCCGGCGTCCGGCTCGGTGTAGTAGAGCCAGTCGGTGCGCTCGTTGCCGATGCAATAGAGGTAGCCGACCGGGATGTGGATCCAGTGGTAGTCGTCGCGCCGGCCGGCCTCGATCAGCAGCACGCGCTTCTTCGGGTCGGCGCTGAGACGGTTGGCCAGCAGGCAGCCGGCCGTGCCCGCGCCGATGATGATGTAGTCGAAGCTGTTGTAGCTCATCTCCTCGGTCTCCTCCTGGGTGTGCCCTTGAACACCCAACTACCGGACGCAGAGGACGCAAAGGGTACGCAGAGGACGCAAAGAATACCTTTCAAGGTCTTCTGTCTCTTTTGCGTCCTCTGCGTATCTTTCGCGTCCTCTGCGTCCGGTAGTCCGACTTTACTTCGCCGTCGGCATCACGAACTCCGCGCCCTTGGAGATGCTCTCCGGCCAGCGCTGCATGATCGACTTCTGCTTGGTGTAGAAGCGCACGCCCTCCTCGCCATAGGCATGCATGTCGCCGAACAGGCTCTTCTTCCAGCCGCCGAAGCCGTGCCAGGCCATGGGCACCGGGATCGGCACGTTGATGCCGACCATGCCCACCTGCACCCGGCGGCCGAACTCGCGTGCCACGTTGCCGTCGCGGGTGAAGCAGGCCACGCCGTTGCCGTACTCGTGGGCGTTGATCAGGTCCACGGCCTCCTTCAGGTCCTTCACGCGGATGCAACCGAGCACCGGGCCGAAGATCTCCTCCCGGTAGATCTTCATGTCGGGCGTGATGTTGTCGAACAGCGTGCCGCCCAGCCAGAAGCCCTCGCCGCAGCCGGCGCCGGCCGCGGCCCCCTGGAACTTGCGGCCGTCCACCACCAGCTTCGCACCCTCGCTCTCGCCCTGGGCGATGTAGCCGGTGATGCGCTGGTGGGCGGCGGAGGTCACCACGGGGCCCATCTCCGCATCGAGCTCGGTGCCGTTCTTCACCTTGAGCGACTGCGTGCGCTCGGCCAGCTTGTCCATGATCCTGTCCGCCGCCTCGCCCACCAGGATGCCGACCGAGATCGCCATGCAGCGCTCGCCGGCGGAGCCGAAGGCGGAGCCGATCAGGGCGTCGATGGCCTGGTCCATGTCGGCGTCGGGCATCACCACCATGTGGTTCTTGGCGCCGCCCAGCGCCTGCACGCGCTTGCCGTGCCGGGCGCCGGTCTCGTAGATCTTCTGCGCGATGGCGGTCGAGCCGACGAAGGAAACCGCCTTCACGTCCGGGTGCTCCAGCAGCGCGTCGACCGCTTCCTTGTCGCCCTGGACGACGTTGAACACGCCATCGGGCAGGCCCGCTTCCTTCAGCAGTTCGGCCATGCGCAGCGAGGGCGTCGGGTCGAGCGGGCTGGGCTTGAGCACGAAGCTGTTGCCGGCGGCGATGGCCACCGGGAACATCCACATCGGCACCATCACCGGGAAGTTGAAGGGCGTGATGCCCGCCACCACGCCCAGCGGCTGGCGCAGCGTCCAGTTGTCGATGCCGGTGGAGACCTGGTCGGTGTAGTCGCCCTTCAGGAGCTGCGGGATGCCGCAGGCGAATTCGACGATCTCCAGCCCGCGCGTGACCTCGCCCTGGGCGTCGGTGAACACCTTGCCGTGTTCGGCCGTGATCATGCGGGCCAGTTCGTCGCGGTGCCGGTTCAGGAGCTCGAGGAACCTGAACATCACGCGCGCGCGCCGGATCGGCGGCGTGTCGGCCCAGGCCGGGAAGGCGGCCTGGGCGGCGGCGACCGCCTGCGCCACCTCGCCGGCATTGGCCAGCGCGACGCGGCCGCTCACCTGGCCCAGGGCGGGGTTGAACACGTCGGCGCGGCGGCCGCTCTGGCCGGGGACGAGCTTGCCGGCGATCCAGTGTTCGATGGCGGCCAGCGTGGCGGCGGGGCGGTTCTTGTCGGGTGCGTTCATGGTCGGGGCTTTCGCTCAAGGGGACAGGCCAGTCTAGGCCTGCGGGGGCGGTTTGCAAAGACGCGTTCGCCGATCACATTGTTTGGGAAAATGAACAATGTGATCACCGCCGCAACCACCCCCGCCTTCGCCGACCTGCACCTGCTGACGGTGCTGGCCGAAACCCGCAGCTACACCCAGGCGGCGCGCCGGCTCGGGATCTCCAAGGCCTCGGTGAGCGCCCGCATCGCCGAACTGGAACGCGTGGCGGGCGTGCCCCTGGTGCGGCGCACGACCCGCTCGGTGGGCCTCACGCAGGCGGGGCAGCAGCTGGTGGACGAGACGCGCGGCGCCTTCGAGCGCATCGCGCAGAGCTTCGCCGGCATCCGCGACCTGGCCGGCACGCCGCGCGGGCTGCTGCGCGTGAGCGCGCCGGTGGCGCTGGGGCGCCAGTACGTGGCGCCCACCCTGCCCGCCTTCCTGCGCCAGTATCCGGAGATCCGGCTGGACCTGGACCTGAGCGACCGGCTCGTGAACCTGGCGCAGGAAGGCTTCGACATCGCGATCCGCCACACCCAGGCGCCGCCGGAGACGCATGTCGCCTGGCAGCTGTGCCCCTCGCGCTCGCTGCTGGTGGCGAGCCCCGACTACCTGCGCCGCCACGGCGTGCCGCGCCATCCCTCCGAGCTGGCGCGGCACGCCTGCCTGGCCTACCTGCGGCAGGGCGGGGCGCAGGCGTGGTCCTTCGAGCGCGGTGCCGGCCGCAAGGCCGAACGCGCGGTGGCCGCGGTCGAAGGGCCCATGCGCGCCAACAACAGCGAGGTGCTGCGCGAGGCGGCGCTGGCGGGGCTGGGCATCGCCCTGCTGCCGGATTTCAGCGCGGCGTCGCACCTGGGGCCGAAGCAGCTGGTGCAGCTGCTGCCCGAATGGCGGCCGCTCGGCTTCTTCGGCGACGCGATCTACGCGATCCGGCCCTGGTCGCCGCAGGTGCCGCGGGCGGTGCAGTGCCTGGTGGATCACCTGCGGCAGGCGCTCAAGGGCGGCTTCGCGGGGGCGTGAAGCGTGCGCACTCGCCGGGGCGTGACCCCTGCGCGCTTGCCGCCGACCTACGAATCCCACCCCTGCGGCACCAGGACCGGCATCGTCAGCAGGATCTGCGCCATGCCTTTTCCGAGCGGGTCGTTGCGCAGCGAAGCCATCCCGCCGCCTTCGAGCGCTTCGGTGCAGACGAAGTTCAGCGCGTGCAGGCCCGGCACGTCGTAGCGGCGCACCTCGCCGGCCACCAGGTGCGCCAGCCAGGCCTTGACGCGCTCCTCGGTGAGCTGCGCCCGCAGCCACGGCAGCCACTCGGGCCGGCGCGCGATCACGCCGATGTTCGAGAGGTCGCCCTTGTCGCCGCTGCGGGCCCAGGCCAGCTGCACCAGGACAGCACCTGTTCCGCGATCACGGCCGGATTCACCAGCCCGCCGGTGCCCGCGGGCTTGGTCACGACGAAGCTGCCGTCGGCATGGCACTCCAGCACCGGATAGCCGATGTGCGGCCAGTCCGGCACCGCTTCCCAGTCGGTGTGCAGGCCGCCGGTGGCCTGGCAGCCGCATTCGATGATGTGGCCGGCCAGGCTGCCCTGGGCCAGCCGCGCGAAGTCGTCCGCGGGCCAGTCGAAAGAATGCATCAGGGCCCCCAGCGTCACGGCGCTGTCGACGCAGCGGCCGGTGATCACCACCTGCGCCCCGGCATCGAGGGCGCGGCGGATCGGCAGCGCGCCCAGGTAGGCATTGGCGGTGAGCAGCCGGCCCGCGGCCCGCGCCGGTGCCAGCGCGAGCACATCGTCGCCTTCCACCACCGCGATGCGAAGACTCACATCCTGCTCCGCGGCCAGGCTGCGCAAGGCCTGTGCGCAGGCGCCCGGGTTGACGCCGCCGGCGTTGCTGATCACGCGGATGCCGCGCCGCGCCACCTCGCGCAGGATCTCCCTCATGGTGACCTGCACGAAATCCGTCGCGTAGCCCAGCGCCGGGTTCTTCCCCCGCGCCGCGGCCAGGATGGACATGGTCAGCTCGGCGAGGTAGTCGAAGACCAGGAAATCGAGCTGGCCGTGCGCCACCAGTTGCGGCGCGCCGACACTGCTGTCGCCCCAGAAGCCGGAAGCACCGCCGATACGCACCATGTTCTTGACCATGGAGGGCCTCCTTGTCCGCTGCGTTATACCAACGGCCCACAGGCCGCGGCTCTGCCGTTAGGATGGGCGGTTCCCATGGCGACGCCCGACCTCACGCCCCGGCTCGACCCAGCGCCCGCGGCGCCGGGCCAGGCCGTGCGCCTGCTGGGCGAGTGGACGGCGGCCCAGTTCGGGCGGCCCAACGTGCTGCGCCAGCTGCTGCGCACGCTGCCGCGCGGCCGGGGCCACCAGCCCTGGGACTTGCGCGATGCCGCCTTGCTGGACCACGTGGGCGCGCAGCTCCTGTGGGACCACTGGGGCCACCGCTGGCCGCAGCAGCTCGAGCTGCTGCCCGCGCAGCGCGCCGTCCTGGAGCGGGTGGCGGAGTTCACGGCCACGCGGCCCAGGCGCAAGCGCGCCAGTCTGTGGAACCTCTACCTCGCCTTCGGCGCGCTGCTGCTGCGTGCGTTCGACCACATGAAGGGCTTCGTGCAGCTCATCGGCCAGCTCACGATCGACCTGCGCGAACTGGTGCGCGCGCCCCACCAGGCGCCCTGGCGCGATTTCTCCGGCCACCTGTACCGCATCGGGGCGACGGCGCTGCCGATCACGGCGCTGGTCGGCGGCCTGATCGGCGTGGTGCTGGCCTACCTCACGGCGCAGCAGCTGCGGCAGTTCGGCGCCGACGCCTACATCGTCGACATCCTGGGCATCGCGCTGGTGCGCGAACTGGGGCCGATGCTGGGCGCGATCCTGATCGCCGGCCGCTCCGGCTCCGCCATCACGGCGCAGATCGGCGTGATGCGCGTGACCGACGAACTCGATGCGATGCGCGTGATGGGGATCTCCCACACCTACCGGCTGGTGATGCCGCGCGCGATGGCGCTGTCCATCGCCATGCCGCTGATCAGCGCGTGGACCACGGTGGCCGGCCTGATCGGCGGCATGATCGCGGCCGACCTGTCGCTGGGCATCAGCCCGCTGTTCTTCGTCAAGGCGCTGCCCGACGCGGTGCGCGTATCCAACCTGGTGCTGGGCCTGTCCAAGTCGGTGGTGTTCGGCATCCTGATCGCGCTGGTCGGCTGCCACTTCGGCCTGCGCGTGCAGCCCAACACGCAAAGCCTGGGGCAGGGGACGACGGCCTCGGTGGTCACGGCGATCACGGTGGTGATCCTGGTCGACGCGCTGTTCGCCATCCTGTTCAGCAACGTGGGGATCTGATGGAGCCCGCCGCCCCGCCGCGTCCCGACAGCCCGGATCCGATCGTGGAGATCCGCAAGCTCTGGTCGGTGTTCCAGATGCCGGAGCGCCGGCTCGTGATCCACAAGGACCTGGACCTCACGGTGCAGCGCGGCGAGGTGCTGTCCATCGTCGGCGGCTCGGGCTCGGGCAAGACCGTGCTGCTGCGGCAGATCCTGGGGCTGGAGCGGCCCTGGCGCGGCCAGGTGCGCATCATGGGGCAGCCGGTGAGCCAGCTGTCCAGCCGCGGCGCCTCCAGCCGCATCGGCATGCTGTTCCAGCACGGCGCGCTGTTTTCCGCCTTCACCGTGCTGGAGAACGTCGCCTTCCCGCTGCGCGAGCTCAAGACGCTGCCGCGCCGGCTGATCGTCGAGGCGGCGATGGTGAAGCTGCAGATGGTGGGCCTGAAGCCCGCCGACGCCGACAAGATGCCGTCCGAACTCTCGGGCGGCATGATCAAGCGGGCCGCGCTGGCGCGCGCCCTGATCATGGATCCGCCGCTGCTGCTGCTGGACGAGCCCACGGCAGGCCTGGACCCCGACAGCTCCGACGGCTTCGTCAACCTGCTGCGCTCGCTGCACCGCGACCTGGCGCTGACGGTGATCATGGTCACGCACGACCTCGACACGCTGTTCGAGCTGTCCACGCGCATCGCGGTGCTGGCCGACCAGCGCGTGATCGTCAACGCCCGGCCGCGGGAGGTGGTCGCCTTCCGCCACCCCTTCGTGGAGAACTTCTTCCTCGGCGAGCGCGGCCAGCGCGCGATGGAGCTGCTGCGCGAATACCCGTTCGCGATCTGATCAAGGTAAAAACACACCATGGAAAACAAGGCCCACGCCATGGCCGCCGGGATCTTCGTGGCGCTGCTCACCGCGCTGGTGCTGGGGCTCGCTTCCTGGCTGACGCGCGAGACGGGCGTGCGCGACACCTACGAGATCTCCACCCGCGAGACGGTGACCGGCCTGCAGGAGCAGGCGCCGGTGCGCTTTCGCGGCGTCGACGTGGGCAAGGTGCGGCGCATCGGCTTCGACCCGAAGGCGGTGGGCAACGTGCTGGTGCGGCTGGAGGTCGACCGCGACACGCCGCTCACGCGCGACACCTTCGCGACGCTGAGCTACCAGGGCGTGACGGGGCTTGCCTTCATCCAGCTGTCCGACCACGGCAAGGCGGCGCCCAAGCTGGTGCCCGACGACGACAACCCGCCGCGCATCCCGCTGGAGCCGGGGCTGCTGTCGCGCCTGGAGGAAAAGGGCGAAGTGATCCTGGAGCGCGTGCAGGAAGTGACCGAGCGCGTGAACACGCTGCTGGGGGACCAGAACCAGCGGCGCATCGCCGACGCCCTGGAGAACATCAGCCAGGCGGCCGGCTCCACCAACCAGCTGGTGCAGCGCATGGACCGCACCGTCACGCAGCGGCTCGATCCCGCCATCGCGCAGGCCACCGTCACGCTGCGCGGGGTGCAGACCACGGTGGATCGCTTCCGCGTGACGGCCGACCAGGTCAGCACCGCGGCGGCGCAGTTCGGCCAGACGGCGCAGCGCATCAACGCGCCCGGCGGCGCGCTGGAGCGCATCGGCGAAGGCACCGATGCGCTCGCGCACGTGGTGGAGACCTTCAGCGCCACCACGCTGCCGCGGGTGAACCGGCTGGCCGAGGAAGGCAACGACACCCTGCGCAGCCTGCGCCGCGCGATCAACGAGCTCACCGAGAATCCCCAGATGCTGATCTACGGAGAGGGCAAGCCGCAGCCGGGCCCGGGCGAGCCGGGCTGGCACGCGCCGGAGGCGCGGCGATGAGGCGCCGCGCATGGGTGTCGTTCACCGTGCTGGCGCTGGCCGGCTGCAGCGCCATTCCGAGCAAGCCGATGCGGCAGGCGATGTACGACTTCGGCCCGCAGGCGCCGGCGCCCGCCGCAGCGGCGCCGGCGCGCTCGGCGCTGGTGCTGCCCGAGGTGGAGGCGCGCGGCATCCTGGAGACGCCCGCCCTGCTGTACCGGCTGGGCTACGACGATCCCAACGAGCTGCGCCCCTACGCCTACGCCCGCTGGAGCGCCCCGCCCGGGCAGCTGCTGCGCCAGCGCCTGCGCGACGTGCTGGGACGCGAGCGGCCGGTGCTCGATTCCGCCGCCGCCGCGGCCCTGGTGCGGCGGGGCGGCTCGCCCCCGCCGGTGCTGCGGGTGGAGCTGGAGGAGTTCAGCCAGCTGTTCGAATCGCCCACCGCCAGCCGGGGCGTGCTGCGCCTGCGCTGCACGCTGCTGGAAAACACCGGCGGCGGCGAGCGCCTGGTGGCGCAGCGCAGCTTCGACGTGCGGCGCCCGGCGACGGGCGCCGACGCCCCGGGCGGCGTGCGCGCGCTGGCCGCCGCCGCCGATGCCGCGGCGCAGGACATCGCCGCCTGGCTGCAGCAGCGCTGAGCCATGGCCGCGTCCACCCTCGAGGAGCAGATGCGCGCCGCCGGCCTGGAGGTGCTGGGCCCCTGCCAGCGCCTTTCCGGCTGGTCCGTCCTGATGGAGGAAAGCGTGCTGCTGCAGGACTTCAGCGCCGGCGAGATCGACGTGCTGGGATCGCTGATGCTCCACGTGCGCGCCCAGCCGGGCCAGATGCTGATCGTGGAAGGCGACGCCAACGACTGGATGATGCTGCTGCTGCGCGGCACGGTGGACGTGGGCAAGCGCATCGGCCGGGAAGGCGAGCGCGAGATCCGCGGCGACAACACGCGGCTGGCCGTGCTGCGCGCCGGCACCGTGCTGGGCGAGATGTCGATGTTCGACGGCGAGCCGCGCAACGCGAGTTGCTGGGCCCTGTCGGAAGTGGAGTCGGCGGTGCTCGATCGCGCCGGCGTCGAGCGCCTGATCCGCGCCCGCCCCGAGATCGGCGCCAAGCTGCTGGTGAAGCTCACGCAGTTGCTCGCGCAGCGCCTGCGCAACACGAGCAGCCAGCTGGTCAAGGTGTTGCGCCAGCAGGTAGGCTGACGCCACTCACGCGCTGCGGCGCAGTGCGGCGCGCAAGGCGTCCACCCGCGCATTGCGGGGCCCGGCGCGGGTGATCAGCGCCACCGGCGCCGGCGGCACCGCGGGCGCCACCCGCAGGCGGGCGACGCGGCCCTGCGCCACGGCCGGCTGCGCCGCCGGGGCCGGCGCCGCGCCGAGGCCCAGCCCCTGCGCGACCAGTTCCACGTTGGTGACCGGGCTGGTCGATTCCACCACCGGCATCGGCGCCACCGCGCCCGCCCGGCGGAAGCATTCTTCCAGCACGCGCCGCAGCATCGAGTTGGATCCGGGCAGCACCCAGCGCTCGCGCGCGAGCTGCTTCCAGGCCACCCGGCGGCTGCGCGCCAGCGCATGCGCCGGCGGCGCGATCACCTCGAAGTCGGCGTCGAACAGCGGCTCGAAGTCGAGCTCGGCGCCCAGGTCCTCCGGCAGGTGCGCCGGATGGGTGCTCACCAGGGCATCGACCTCGCCGGCGGCGAGCGCGCGCAGCAGCATCGGCACGCGCTCCTCCAGCAGCGAGACCTGCACCGGCGGCGTCGCCGTCGTCAGGCGGGCCAGCAGCGGCGGCAGGTAGCCGTGCGCCACGAAGGGCGGCGCGCCGAGGCGCAGCAGCAGCGCCGGCGCCGCCGTCGTCAACTCCTGCTGCAGCTGGCCCAGCTGCGCCAGCAGGAGGGCCGCCCCCTGCAGGGCGATGCGGCCGCGCTGGGTGGGTTTCAGCCCGCGCGCATTGCGCTCGAACAGGGGCACGCCGAAGGCCGCCTCGATCTCCGCCAGCGCCTTGCTCAACGCGGGCTGCGTCAGGTTCAGGCCCTGCGCCGCGCCGCGCAGGCTGCCTTCGCGCTCCAGCGCCAGCAGCAACTGGAGGTGGCGGAACCGCAGCCGCGCCGCCAGGCGGGCTGCGGCATCGGCGGGGGTGGGGGCGGGGGCGGACATGGCGATTACCAATAGTTTGCAATGACTGAAAACATATCACTTCCTGTCAGGGCTGGCCCAGCCTATCCTGCGCCCACATCAGGAGACATGCCATGCAGCGCCGACAGTTCCTCGCTTCCACCCTTCCCCTCGCGCTGGCGGCCGCCGGCGTGCACGCCGCCGAGCCGTTCCCGAGCCGGCCGGTGCGCGTGATCGTGCCCTACGCCGCCGGCGGCGGCCCCGACGTGCTGGTGCGCCAGTTCGGGCCGCAACTGGGCGAAGCCCTGGGCCAGACCATCGTGTTGGAGAACAAGGTCGGCGCCGCCGGGGTGCTGGCGGCGCAGTACGTCGCGCAGCAGGACCCGGACGGCTACACGCTGCTCATGGGATCCAACACGCACCTGATCCAGAAACTGCTGCAGCCCGCGCTCAGGTTCGATCCGCTCGCCGAATTCGCGCCCGTCAGCAACATGGCGGCCTCGCCCACGGTGATGGTGGTGCGCGCCGACGGCCCCTATCGCACGGTGCAGGACGTGATCGCCGCCGCCAAGGCCGCGCCCGGCAAGCTGAACTACTGCTCGGGCGGCATCGGCACCTCGGCCCACCTCGCCGGCGCCACGCTGGTGTCGCTGGCCGGCCTGAAGGCCACCCATATCCCGCTGAAGGGCTCGGTCGAGATCATGGCCTCGCTGCTGCGCGGCGACACTGACTTCGCCTTCCCCGTCACCGGCACCGGCCTGCCGCAGGTCAAGGGCGGCAAGCTGCGCGCGCTGGCGATCACCGGGGCGCAGCGGCTGGCCGACTACCCGGATCTGCCCACGCTCAAGGAGGTGCTGAAGAACGAGCTGGCGGTGCAGGAGTCCTGGTTCGGCTTCTGGGCACCGGAGCGCACGCCGGCCGACGTGGTCGGCAGGCTGCACGCCGCCGTCGTCAGGGGGCTCGCGCAACCGGGCGTGCGCGAGCGCTTCGAGGCCACGGGCAACTCGGTGGTGGCGAGCGAAAGCCCGCAGGCCTTCGCGGCCTTCGTGCGCAGCGAAAACCGCAAGTGGGCCGAGATCATCAAGCTGGCCGGCGTGTCGGTGGCGTGAGGACGGACATGCTGCAAGCCCTGCAAGGTGTGCGCATCGTCGACATGTCGCACGTGATCGCCGGACCGCTGGCCTCGTTCTACCTGGCCCAGCTCGGCGCGGAAGTGATCAAGATCGAATCGCCGGAAGGCGGCGACGTGCTGCGCGGGCCGCGCACCGCGCCGACCGACACGCCGGACGGCTTCGTCGCGCTCAATGCCGGCAAGCATTCGGTGGCCGTGGACGTGCGCACGCCGGAAGGCGCGCAGGCCGTGCGCGACCTGGCCCGCACGGCCGACGTGTTCATCGAGAACTTCCGCCCCGGCGTGGTGAAGCGCCTCGGGCTCGACGAGCCGGCGATCCGCGCCGTCAACCCGGGCATCGTGTACTGCTCGATCTCCGGCTTCGGCCAGCAGGGCGAGTGGTCCGGCCGCGGCGCCTACGACCACGTGGTGCAGGCGCTCACCGGCATGATGATGATGTCGGGCGACGACCCGCAGGGGCCGCCGGTCAAGGTCGGCTTCCCGGTGGTGGACGTCGCCGTCGGCCTGCTCGCCGCCATGGCGATTTCGGCGGCGCTGCACCAGCGGGCCCGCGACGGCCAGGGCCAGACCATCGACGCCTCGATGGTGCAGGCGGCCCTGATGCTGATGTACCCGAACGTCAGCGCCTTCCTCAGCAGCGGGGTCGAGCCGCAGCGCATCGGCAACCGCGGCTACAGCGGCAGCCCCACCGCCGACACCTACCGCTGCCGCGACGGCTGGCTGTCCACGGCAGCCAACACGCCGGCGCAGTTTCGCAAGCTCGCCAAGGTGCTGGGGCTCGAGGCGCTGTGCGAGGACGGGCGCGCGCTCGACCTCGACGCCTTCAATTCCGATGGCGGCTTCGTGGTGGCGCGCGACGTTCCCTATCTGCGCGCGCAGTTCGCGCAGGCGTTTGCGCAGCGCAGCGCGGCCGAGATGGAGGAGCGGCTGAACGCCGTGGGCGTGCCGGCGGCGCGGGTGCGCAAGCTCGGGGAGTTCTTGCGCGAGGTGCAGGATGGCGACAAGCTGCCCCTGCCCGGACTGCAGTTCGAGCAGGACGGGCGGACGGTGCGCACGTCCGGCCTGGGCTTCCGGCCGGGAGCCGCGGTTCCGGCGGGACCGCGGCCCGGTGCAGAATCGCTGGGTGCCAGCACGCGCCGCCTGCTGGAAGAGGCGGCCGCCACGAGGAGAGAGCATGTTCCCAGCCCTGGTTCTTGAGAAGAACCCCGAATTCAGCGCCGCCGTGCGCGAGGTGGACGACAGCTTCCTGCCGGAAGCGGCCGTGACCGTCGCCATCGACTATTCCACCATCAACTACAAGGACGCCCTCGCGATCACCAACCGCTCGCCGGTGGTGCGCAGCTGGCCGATGGTGGCCGGCATCGACGGCTCGGGCAGCGTCGTCGCGAGCAGCGATCCGCGCTGGAAGCCCGGCGACGAGGTGATCCTCAACGGCTTCGGCGTCGGCGAGACGCACAAGGGCTGCCTGGCCGGCAAGGCGCGCCTGAAGGGCGAGTGGCTGGTGCGCCGCCCGGCCGCCTTCAGCGCCCGCCAGGCCATGGCCATCGGCACCGCCGGCTACACCGCGATGCTGTGCGTGCTGGCGCTGGAGCGTCACGGCCTGCGGCCCGGCGACGGCGAGGTGCTGGTCACGGGCGCCACGGGCGGTGTCGGCTCGGTGGCGGTCGCGGTGCTGGCGCAGATGGGGCACCGGGTGGTGGCCGCCACCGGCAAGGCGAGCGAGGGCGACTACCTGCGCAAGCTCGGCGCCGCCGCGGTGATCGACCGCGCGGAACTCGCCGCGCCGGGCAAGCCGCTGCAGAAGGAGCGCTGGGCCGGCGCGGTCGATGCGGTCGGCAGCCACACGCTGGCCAATGCCTGCGCCCAGGTGCGCTATGGCGGCGCGGTGGCAGCCTGCGGCCTGGCCCAGGGCATGGACCTGCCGGCCACGGTGGCGCCCTTCATCCTGCGCGCCGTGGCCCTGCTCGGGGTGGACAGCGTGATGGCGCCGATGCACCTGCGCGAGCAGGCCTGGCTGCGGCTCGCCCGCGACCTCGATCCGGTGCTGCTGGAAACGATCACCACCGAGATCCCGCTGGCGCAGGCGATCGAGGCCGCGCAGCGCCTGATGGCCGGCCAGGTGCGCGGGCGCATCGTGGTGAAGACCTGAGGGGGCCGCCGGCGGGCCATCGGCGCCTTTCTGCCGGCGACCTGCCGCGCGCACGCAGGTGACCTGCGGGGCGCGGGCCGGACGCGCCCAGGCGGCCTCTGCGGGCGCAGCTCGCGCGAGCCCGGGCGGTCCCTCGTTTCCGCTTGCCTCTATAGTGGCTGCTTCCATGCAGTCCGGCCCGCCCGCCTTCAGCCGCCGCACCGGGCGGCGCCACCCGTTCGCGCGCCATGCGCTCGTCGCCCAACGCCGCATGGAGCGCCTGCCCGGCAACGTGCGCGCGCTGCTGTGGTCCATGACGGCCGGCCTGCTGTTCGTGGTGCTGAACTCGCTGATGCGCGGGCTGTCGCTGGTGCTCGACCCGTTCCAGACCCAGTTCCTGCGCTACCTCATGGGCTTCGCGGTGATGCTGCCGCTGATGCTGCGCGCCGGCCTCGGCGCCTACCGGCCCAAGAACGTGGCGGGGCAGTTCACGCGCGGCGGCGTGCACACCGTCGGCCTGATCCTGTGGTTCATCGCGCTGCCGCACATCACCATCGCCGACGTCACGGCGATCGGTTTCACCGGCCCGATCTTCATCATGCTGGGGGCCGTGCTGCTGTTCAAGGAGCCGATGCGCTGGGAGCGCTGGGTGGCCGCCGCCATCGGCCTGGCCGGCGTGCTGATCGTGGTGGCGCCCAAGCTCACGGGCAGCGGCGGCGTCTACAACCTGGTGATGCTGGCTTCCTCGCCGGTGTTCGCCGCTTCCTTCCTGATCACCAAGGCGCTGACCCGCTACGAGCGGCCCGAGGTGATCGTGGCCTGGCAAAGCATCAGCGTGACCTTGCTGAGCCTGCCGCTGGCGCTGTGGCACTGGCAGGCGCCGGGGCTGGGGCAGTGGCTGCTGTTCGCGCTGTGCGGCCTGCTGGGAAGCACCGCGCACTACTGCCTGACGCGCTCCTACGCGGCGGCCGACATCTCCGCCACGCAGTCGGTGAAGTTCCTGGAGCTGGTGTGGGCCACGGCGATCGGCTGGATCTGGTTCGGCGACAACCCGAGCCGCTCCACGCTGATCGGCGGCCTGGTGATCAGCGCGTCGACGCTGTGGATCGCGCGGCGCGAGGCGCGCGGGCCGCGTTGAGGTTCGTTGCCTCGTCAGGGCGCCAATTCAACAGCCGGACGCAGAGGACGCAAAGGGTACGCAGAGAACGCAAAGAAGACCGATATCCTTGAATGGATGTTCTTTCGCGTCCTTTGCGTACCCTTTGCGTCCTCTGCGTCCTCTGCATCCGGTTGTCCGTTTTCCTCGGGCCTTGTTCAAGCCGGAAGGTTCGCGATGCCCGCCGCCACGTGCCCCGAAGGCACGTGCAGCGCGGCGCGCTTCACGTGGCCGGTCTGGTCGTCGAAGAAGAAGTCCGGCTCGAACTCGCGCAGGAACTCGCTCTTGTCCAGGCCGCCCAGGAACATCGCCTCGTCGACCTGGATCTTCCAGTCCATCAGGGTGCGGATGGCGCGCTCGTGCGCCGGCGCGCTGCGGGCCGTGACCAGCGCGGTGCGGATGCGCATCTGGGCGTCGCCGGCCTGCTGCAGCCGGTGCAGCGCCGCCAGCAGCGGCTTGAACGGGCCGCCGGGCAACGGCTGCGCGGCATGCGCCAGCTCGTGCTGCTGGAACGCTTCCAGCCCCTCGGCCTGGAACACCCGCTCGGCTTCGTCCGAGAACAGCACCGCGTCGCCGTCGAAGGCGATGCGGACCTCGTTCGGGAAGTTGGCGCCGGCCTGCGCCGACTCGGTCAGCACGTGGGCGGCCGGAAAGCCGGCGGCGAGCGCGGCCCGCACGTCGTCGCCGTTGGCCGAGAGGAACAGCGTGGCCTTCAGCGGCCGCAGGTAACCGAAGGGCGAGCGCCCCTGCGTGAACACGCCCCGCTGCAGCGGAATGCCGGCTTCCTTGGCCGAACGGAACACGCGCATGCCGGAGACGGGATCGTTGCGCGAGAGCACGACCACCTCCACCCGCTGCGCCGTCGCGTCGTTGAAGGCGAGCAGCTTGCGGATCAGCGAGAAGGCGATGCCGGGTGAGGCCGGCTGCTCCAGGCGCTCGAGCTGCAGCCGCATGTAGCCGGCCGCATCGCCGCTTTCGAACACCCGGTTCTCCTCCTCGAAGTCGAACAGCGCGCGCGAGGAGATCGCGACGACCAGCTTGTTTTCCAGGGAGGGCGGGGCCATGCGCTTATCGGACCCACTGGTTCAGCTGGATGATCGGCAGCAGCACCGCCAGCACGATCAGCATCACGATCAACCCCATGCCGATGATCAGCAGCGGCTCCAGCAGCGTGGCCAGCTGCAGCGCGCGGCGCTGCACCTCGGCGCTGAGCTGGTTGGCCGCGCGCTGCAGCATCTGCGGCAGCTGCCCGGTCTGCTCGCCCAGGCGGGCGAACATGCTGAGCAGCCCCGGGAAGCGCTTCTTCTGCCCGATGGCGGAAGCGAGCGGCGCGCCTTCGCGCACCAGCACCAGCGCATCGAGCGCGTCGACGCGCATCGCACGGTTGCCCAGCGTCTCCGCCGCGGCCTGCAGCGCCTTCAGGATCGGCACGCCGGCGCCGGCCAGCATGGCCAGCGTGCCGGCGAAGCGGGCCGCGTTGTAGCCGCGCGAGAGCCGGCCGATCAGGGGCAGATTCAGCCAGCCGGCGTCGAAGCGTTCGCGGAAGGCCGGATTGCGCAGCGACAGGCGCAGCGCCGCGAAGGCGGCGGCCGCCGCCGCCAGCAGCACCAGGCCCCAGCTGCGCACGAAGGCGCTCAGGCCCAGCATCAGCACGGTGAGCAAGGGCAGCGCCCGCTTGCTGCCGGCGAACACGTTGGCCACCTGCGGCACCACGTAGGTCATGAGCAGCAGCACGATCACGATGGCGGCGATCGTCACGATGGCGGGATAGAGCGTGGCGGCGAGCAGCTTGGCGTTGAGCGCCTGCCGCTCCTCCAGGTCGTCGGCCAGGCGCTCCAGCACCAGCCCGAGGTGGCCGCTCTGCTCGCCCGCGCCCACCACCGCGATGTAGATCTCGGAGAACTCGCGCGGGAAGCGCGCCAGCGCCTTGGCGAAGGAGGAGCCGGCGTTGACCTCGGCGCGCAGGGCGGCGACCAGGTGGTGCTGCTGCTCGGTGTCGGCTTCGTCGGCCAGCGCCGTCAGCGCCCGCTCCAGCGTGAGGCCCGAGCCGACCAGGCCGGCGAGCTGGCGGGTCCAGATCGCGAGGCCGGTGGCCGTGAACACGCGCCGCCGCAGCAGAGCGCGGCCGCCGCCGGCGGCTTCGCCCTCGGCGGCGACGACAGCGCGCACCTCCAGCGGCACCAGGGCGCGGCCGCGCAGCAGGCCGCGCGCGGCCTTGGCCGTGTCGGCCTCGATCACGCCCTTCTGGGTGGCGCCCTCAGCGTCCAGGGCCTCGAATGCATATGCCGGCATGCGCCGATGATACGGCCGGGCACGTGCGCGGCGCGGGCCTACATCAACGGCCGTGCGCGTGACTTACGCTGAGGCATGCGACTCAAGTACGTCATGACCGTCTTCGGCATCGTGCAGGGCGTCATGGCGGTGCTGTTCGCCGCCGCCTCGGTGCTGCTCACGTCCGCCGCCGCGCGCACCGGCTGGGAGGCGGTGCGCGACGGGCTGGACGCGCAGGGCGCGCAGGTGATCATCGAGGCCGTCGGCCTGCTGGCCGCGGCGGTAGTCGCGCTGCAGATCGCGCAGACCATCGCCGAGGAGGAGGTGATCCGCGCGGCGCACGTGAGCGCGCCCACGCGGGTGCGGCGCTTCCTCTCGCGCTTCCTGGTGGTGCTGGTGGTGGCGCTGGTGATCGAGGGGCTGGTGGCCACCTTCAAGGCCCTGCACGAGGACATGCGCATGCTGGTCTACCCGGCCGCCTTGCTGGCAGCCATCGCCCTGCTGCTCGCGGCCTGGGGCGTGTTCCTGCGCCTGAACCGCTCGGCGGAGGAACTGGAGCCGGAGGCGATGCAGGAAGCCAAGGAGGAAGACCGCAAACTCCAATAGCATGGCGTGATGAGCGTGCACCTGCCCACCGCCCTGGCCGGCTGCGTGCTGCGCCCCTGGCGCGCCACGGACCGCGACGACCTGATCCGCGAGGCCGACAACCGCAGGGTGTGGCGCAACATGACGCACACCTTCCCGCATCCGTACACCGGGCGCGACGCCGACCTCTGGCTGGCCATCGGCGCCGATCCGGGCGCCAGCATCCAGCTGGCGATCGATGTCGACGGGCATGCGGTGGGCGGCATCGGCGCCATCGCCGGCGAGGGCATCTTCGCTGGCACCGCGCAGTTCGGCTACTGGCTGGGCGAAGCGCACTGGGGCCGCGGCATCGCCACCGCGGCGGCGCGCGCGCTGGCCGAGCGCATCGGGCGCGAGGCCCTGTTCGCGCGCCTGGAGGCGCAGGTGTTCGAATGGAATCCGGCTTCCATGCGGGTGCTGGAAAAAGCCGGCTTCGAGCGCCAGGCGGTGCTGCGCTGCGCCGCCACCAAGGACGGCTGGCGGATCGACACGGTGCTGTACGCGCGCGTGTTCGGGCACACCGGGCCCGTCGGCTGACAGCGGTTTCGGTGGCGGAGCAGGGCGACCCCGGCTTCGAGATGACGCAGTACCGCCGCTCCTTCATCCCGGGCCGGCGCCGGCACCGGGAATCATAAGCATGCTTATAATAAGCGGGCTGATGAAACCCGCGCTCTCCGGCCGCTTCGGCTTCCTCGTCAACGAAGTCTCGCGCCTGTACTCCCAGCAATTCGACCGCCTCGCCCGCGAGCGGCTCGGCCTTTCGCAGGCGCAGTGCCGGCTGCTCGCCGTGCTCGCCTGGCACGAAGGCGACGAAGCCCTGTCGCAGGTGGAGCTGGCGCAGAAGCTGGGCCTGACGGCCATGGCGGTGGCCACCATGTGCGACCGGCTCGCCGCCGCCGGCTGGATCGAGCGCCGCGCCCACCCCGGCGACCGCCGCGTCAATCACCTGCACATCGAGCCCGGCGCGCGCAAGGCGCTGGAACAGGCCATGCACCTGGCCGACGAGCTCACGGCTGCGACCTTGTCCGGGCTGAACGCCACCGAGCGCAAGCAGCTGCTCGCCCTGCTCGCCCGCGCCCGCACCGGCCTGCTCGCTGCCGCTGCCGCCGCTGCCGCTGCCGCCGAGGACGCCGCGTGAGCGTGGCCGTGAGCGCGAGCGCGCCGGCCGGCGCGGTGCGGCACCGCGGCATGATCACGCTGGCCATCATGCTGGCCACCATCATGCAGGCGCTGGACACCACCATCGCCAACGTGGCGCTGCCGCACATGCAGGGTAGCCTGCAGGCCTCGCAGGACCAGATCACCTGGGTGCTCACCTCCTACATCGTGGCCTCCGCGATCGCGCTGCCGCTCACCGGCTGGCTGTGCTCGCAGTGGGGCCGGCGCAAGGTCTTCCTGCTGTCGGTGATCGGCTTCACCATCGCCTCGGCCCTGTGCGGCTTCGCCACCTCGCTGGCCGGCATCGTGGCGGCGCGCCTGCTGCAGGGCGTCTTCGGCGCCGCCCTGGTGCCGCTGTCGCAGGCCGTGCTGCTGGACATCAACCCGCCGCAGAAGGTGGGGCAGGCGATGGCGATCTGGGGCGCGGGCATCATGGTCGGCCCCATCCTCGGCCCGATGCTGGGCGGCTGGCTGACCGAGAACTTCGACTGGCGCTGGGTGTTCTTCATCAACCTGCCGGTGGGCGCCTTCGCGCTCTACGGCATCTGGCGCTACCTGCCCGAGAACCGCCCGCGGGCGCTGTCGCTGGACAAGTTCGGCTTCGTCGCGCTGAGCCTGGGCATCGGCCTGTTGCAGATGTTCCTGGACCGTGGCGAACTGCTGGACTGGTTCGACTCCTGGGAGATCCGGCTGGAAGCGGCCGGCGCGCTGGTGGCCTTCGCCTTCTTCGCCGTGCACACGTGGACGGTGCAAGGCCCCTCGTTCGTCGACCGCGAGCTGCTGAAGGACCGCAACTTCGTCACCGGCTGCGTGTTCGGCTTCATCGTCGGCGTGGTGCTGTACGGCACGATGGCACTGCTGCCGCTGTTCCTGCAGGGGCTGATGCAGTACCCGGTGGTCTACACCGGCATCGTCACCGCGCCGCGCGGCATCGGCACCATGCTCGCCATGCTGGTCGTCGGCCGGCTGGTGCAGAAGGTCGACCTGCGCCTGATCATGGCGACCGGCTTCGCGCTGACCGCCATGGCCCTGTGGCAGATGACGCACATCACGCTGCAGATGGACAGCCACCTGATCGTGACCTCCGGCTTCATCCAGGGCGTGGGCATCGGCTTCACCTTCGTGCCGCTGTCGGCCGCCGCCTTTGCCACGCTGGCGCCGCGGCTGCGCAACGAGGGCACGCCGATCTACAGCCTGCTGCGCAACATCGGCGGCAGCGTCGGGATCTCGGTGGTGCAGTCGCTGCTCACGCGCGGGATGGCGCAGTCGCATGCCAACCTCGCGACCTTCATCGCGCCGGGCAATCCGGCGCTGGCGCAACTGCCCCCGGCGCTGGCTGCCGATTCGACCGCGGCGCTGGCGCTGCTGAATGCGGAGGTGACGCGGCAGGCGTCGCTGGTCGCCTATGCCAACGACTTCTGGATCATGATGGCGGTGACGGTGCTGGCGATCCCGCTGCTGGTGCTGATGCGCCCGCCCCGGCGGCAGTCGGCACCGGCCGGCGACGTGCCGCATTGACGGCGCTGTTGCTGCGACCGGCGAAGCAACATCACAGCTCGCGCAGCCTGAAGCGCTGCAGCTTGCCCGTCTCGGTGCGCGGCAGGCCGGGCAGAAAGGCGATTTCGCGCGGGTACTTGTAGGGCGCGATGCTCGCCTTCACGTGCTCCTGCAGCGCGCGGACCATCGCGGCGTCGCCCGCATGCCCGGGCTTGAGCACGCAGAAGGCCTTGACGATCATGCCGCGCTCCTCGTCCGGCTTGCCGATCACGCCGCATTCGGCCACTGCGGGGTGCCTCAGCAGCGCGTCTTCGACCTCCGGGCCGCCGACGTTGTAGCCGGCCGTGATGATCATGTCGTCGGCCCGCGCCTGGTAGAAGAAGTAGCCGTCCTCGTCCTGCACGAAGGCGTCGCCGGGATGGTTCCAGCCGTCCTTCACATAGCTGGACTGGCGCGCGTCCTCGAGGTACTTGCAACCGGTGGGGCCGATCACGGCCAGCTTGCCGATGCTGCCGCGCGGCACTTCCCTGCCTTCGTCGTCCACCACCCGCGCCCGGTAGCCGGGCACCACCTTGCCGATGGCGCCGCGCCGCACCTCGGCGCCGGCGGAGGAGATGAAGATGTGGAACATCTCGGTGGCGCCGATGCCATCGAGCATCTCGATGCCGGTGGCCTCCTTCCAGAGCTGGCGCGTGGCATCCGGCAGCCCCTCGCCGGCGCTGACGCTCGCGCGCAGCGCGCCCACACCGAGCTGGCGCGCGAAGGGCGCGGCGTGGCGGTAGAAGGTCGGCGCCGTGTAGCAGATCGTCGCCCCCACCTCCGCGATCGTGCGCACGAAGGATTCGGGCGTGTACGGCCCATCGGGGTAGTAGACCGAGGACCCCGACCACATCGGGAACACCAGCAGGCCGCCCAGGCCGAAGGTGAAGGCCAGCGGCGGCGAGCCGACCACGATGTCCTCGGGCGTCGCGCGCAACACGTGCCGCGGCCAGGTCTCGCACGAGGCCAGCACGTCGCGGTGGGTGTGCACCGCCGCCTTCGGCTTGCCGGTGGTGCCGGAGGTGAAGGCCAGCAGCGCGATGTCGTCGGCGGCGGTGGGGCAGGCGGGGAAGTCGCCCTGCTTCTGCGCCGCCCGCACGGCGAGCGACCCGGGCTCGTTCGGCGCGTTGAAGGGCACCACCGTCTTCAGCACCGGCCGCTCGCGGCGGGCGAGCTCAAGCTCCTGCAGCAGCCTGCTGTCGCACAGCGCGAGGCCGGGCTGTGCCTTGTCGATGATGTCGCCCAGCTCGCGCGCGCGCAGCAGCGGCATGGTGGCCACCGCGACGCCGCCGGCCTTGACGACCGCCAGCCACGCGAGCGCCATGCCCACCGAATTGCCGCCGCGCAGCAGCACCCGGTTGCCGGGCACCAGGCCCAGGTCTTCGACCAGCACGCGGCAGATGCGGTCCACCCGCTCGCGCACATCGCGGTAGCTCAGGACTCCGGCCGGCGAGCGCAGCAGCGGCCGATCGCCCCAGCCCTTGTCGGGTGCGCGATCCAGCAGGGCTTCGACCACGTTGCACTGCGCGGGCAGCGCCAGTTCGGGGCGCTCGTACAGCAGGGTCGGCCACTGCGCCTTGGGGGGCAGGCGGTCATGCACGAAGCGGTCGGTCTGCGCGGAAGTCATGCGGCGGTCTCCTGGCCTGCGGCGGCGTGCTCCTTCACCTTGCCCAGCAGCTTGTGCAAGGTGGCGATCTCCCGGTCCGTGAGGCCGCCGAAGGCCCCGACGATCCAGCCCTCGTGCTGGCGCGCCATCTCCTGGAACTGGCGGCGGCCGCGGGCGGTGAGGCGCACGCGGCAGGCGCGCCGGTCGCCCTCGACGTCGATGCGCTCCACCAGGCCTTCGGCCACGAGCTGGTCGGTGATGCCGGTGACGTTGCCGCCGGTGACCATCATGCGGCGCGACAGCTCGTTCATCTTCAGGCCGGCCGGCGTGCGTTCCAGCTGCGCCATCAGGTCGAAGCGCGGCAGCGTGGTCTCGAAGCGCTCGCGCAGCCGGGTGCGCACCTGCTTTTCCACCAGCTGCGTGCAGGTGAGCAGCCGCAGCCACAGGCGCAGCGCCTCGGGGTGCTCGCTGTGGGCGCGCGCTTCGATGTCCATGGGGATCCTTTGGGGGCGAGGCTAAATAGTTTAGGCTTGAACAAATGGGCCCGCAAGCAAACCTTCGGCTGCCTGGCTGAGGCACAGGATGCGCCACCGTCCTACAGGGGTTCCGTTGACGCCCGAGCGCCGCCGTGACCAGAATTGGCGCATGGAACCTCTGCTGCAGAAGATCGAAACACAACTTGCGGCGCTCCCGGTCTCGCTTGCCATCGGCCTGCCCGGCGGCAAACGGGTGGGCCCGGCCGATGCGGCCGTGCGCCTGGAGTTCAATGACTGGTCCGGCGTGGCCACGCTGGCGGCCGGCCAGATCGGCAGGATCGCCGAAGACTACGTGGAGAAGCGCCTGCGCATCGAGGGCCGCATGCGCGACGTGATGGCCGCCGGCGCCGGCCTGCTGCCAGGCAGCCCGGTGCCCAGCGACACCAGCTGGTGGACGCAGATGATGCGGCGGGCGAAGTCGATCGCCCACCACACGCCCCTGAAGGACGCCGAGCAGATCCGCTTCCACTACGACGTCTCGGACGACTTCTACGCGCTGTGGCTCGATCCCCGCCGCGTCTATTCCTGCGCCTACTTCCGCGAGCCGGGCTGCTCGCTGGCGCAGGCGCAGGAGGCGAAGCTGGACCATATCTGCCGCAAGCTGATGCTCAAGCCGGGCGAGCGTTTCCTCGACATCGGCGCGGGCTGGGGCGGCTTGCTACTGTGGGCCGCCGAACACTATGGCGTGCAGGGCACCGGCATCACGCTGTCGCAGAACCAGCATGCCTACGTGAACCGGATGATCGGCGAGAAGGGCCTGCAGCATCGCGTGCAGATGCTGCTGCAGGACTACCGCGAGCTGGACGAGGGCCAGTCCTTCGAGAAGATCGCCTCCGTCGGCATGTTCGAGCACGTGGGCCAGGCGAACATGGCCGCCTACTTCGGCAAGATCTGCCGCCTGCTCGCCCCGGGCGGGCTGGTGATGAACCACGGCATCACCGCCGGCGCATTGGAGCCGGGGCAGCTCGGCGCCGGCATGGGCGAGTTCATCGCGAAATACATCTTCCCCGGCGGCGAGCTGCTGCACACCAGCCTGGTGCTGCGCGAGATGGCCGTGGGCGGCCTGGAGATGGTGGACGCCGAGAACCTGCGCCCGCACTACGCGCGCACGCTCTGGGCCTGGTCGGAAGGGCTGGAGGGGCGGCTGGAGGAAGCCCGTGCGGTGCTCGAACGCACCCATGGCGCCGAGGGCGGCGGCCGGGTGCTGCGCGCCTACCGGCTCTACCTCGCCGGCTCCGCCATGTGCTTCGAGCACGGCTGGATCGCGCTGCACCAGTTCCTGGCGACGCGGCCGGATGGCAAGATGAGCACCGGCACGCTGCGCGGCGCGCAGTCCACCTATCCCTTCAACCGCGAGTACATCTACCGCTGATGCTCTACAAGTTCAAATCCAAGGCGGCCGGCGACCTGATCATGCTGGAGCCCAACGGGCGGCGCGTGCTGCAGATCATCGGCAAGGACCCGGCGCCCAAGGGCATCATCCTGCCCGAGGAGATGCCCGGCGCGGTGGCGAAGCTGGAACAGGCGATCGCGCAGGAAGAGGCGCAGCAGAAGGCGCTGGCCGAGGAAGCGCAGGCCAAGGGCCAGGTGCCGCCCAAGGGCGACGCGGTGTCGCTGCGCCAGCGGGCCGTGCCCTTCATCGACATGCTGCGGCGCTGCGAGAAGGAAGGCAAGGAGATCGTCTGGGGGGTGTGAGCCCCCAGACAAGACTCAATCCACCTTCGCGCCCGAAGCCTTCACCACCGCGGCCCACTTCTTCGTCTCGCGGTCGATCATCTGGGCGAACTGCGCCGGCGTGTTGCCGCTCGGAATCGCGCCCTGGGCCTGCAGGCGTTCCTTCATCGCCGGCGTCGCCAGCGCCTTGGCCGTTTCCTGCTGGATGCGGTTGACGATCTCCATCGGCGTGCCGGCCGGCGCCAGCAGGCCGAACCAGGAGCTCGCCTCGTAGCCCTTGAGGGCGGGCCCGCCCGCTTCTTCGACCGTCGGCACGTCCGGCAGCGCGGCGGAGCGCTGCGCGCTGGTGACGGCCAGGGCCTTGAGCTTGCCCGAGCGGATGTGCGCCATCGAGGAAGGCAGGTTGTCGAACATCAGGTCCATGTCGCCGGACATCAGGCTCAGCAAGGCGGGGTTGGAGCCGGTGAACGGGAAGTGCGTCATGTAGGTGCCCGTCATCGTCTTGAACAGCTCGCCCGCGAGGTGGATCGAGGTGCCGTTGCCGCTGGAGGCCATGTTCAGCTTGCCGGGATTGGCCTTGGCGTACTTGATGATGTCCTGCACGTTGCGGATGCCCCGCGCCGCCGCCTTCTCGGTGTTGACCACCAGCACGTTCGGCACGCCGGCCACCAGCGTGATCGGCTGGAAGTCCTTGACGTGGTTGAAGGGC
>Ga0255338_1002587_pt1 | contig 25481 bp, 21 predicted proteins | sample MeOH1_35cm_T4_19_FD_203715 | JGI IMG/M metagenome (GOLD analysis project Ga0255338, IMG submission 203715) | Sandy soil microbial communities from University of British Columbia, Vancouver, Canada - MeOH1_35cm_T4_195 | ecosystem: Engineered > Artificial ecosystem > Sand microcosm > Unclassified ...
GTGGTAAACAGGTCTTCTACCTGCGCCGGTACCGGACCAAAACGATCCAGCATTTCCTTGTGAAAATCCTGCAGTTCTTCTTCCTTCTCACAGCTATCCAGGCGGGTGTATAAGGATAATCTCTCTGTGATACTTTCCACATAACTATCCGGGATCAGAATCTCCAGATCGGTATCAATGGTACAATCGCTCACAAAATCATCCTGCTTGCTGATCTCTTCCTGGAACAGGTCTTTGAACGAAGTACGCTTCAGTTCGCGGATAGCTTCTTCGAGAATCTTCTGGTACATTTCAAAACCGATCTCGGCCATAAAACCCGTTTGCTCGCCACCCAGCAGATTACCCGCACCACGGATATCCAGGTCGCGCATGGCTATCTGGAAACCGCTGCCCAAATCGCTGAACTGCTCCAGCGTTTGCAAACGCTTTCTCGAATCGGCAGGCATGGTACTCATCGGCGGACCCAGCAGATAACAGAAAGCTTTTTTATTGCTTCTTCCTACCCTTCCGCGTAACTGGTGCAGATCGCTTAACCCGAAATGATGGGCGTTGTTAACGATAATGGTATTCACATTCGGAATATCTACACCGCTCTCCACAATATTGGTACAAACCAGCACATCATATTTCTTATCAATAAAATCAAGGATCCGCTCTTCCAGTTCATGCCCTTCCAGCTGGCCATGGGCAAAACCAATGCTCAGATCCGGACAAAGCCCCTGTATCAACGCACACATTTCGGGCAAGCCCTGTACCCGGTTATGGATAAAAAATACCTGTCCGCCACGCTCTGTTTCGTAATAGATCGCATCGCGGATAAAATCATCGTTGAATACATGCACTTCCGTCTGAATCGGCTGCCGGTTAGGTGGCGGAGTATTGATGATGCTGAGATCTCTTGCCCCCATCAGACTGAACTGCAGTGTTCTGGGAATAGGGGTGGCTGTGAGCGTTAAACAGTCCACATTTGTTTTCAGTGTCTTCAGTTTCTCTTTATGTCCCACTCCAAACTTCTGCTCTTCATCAATCACCATCAATCCCAGGTTTTTGAATTTGACTTCCTTGCCCAGGATGCCATGTGTTCCGATGATGATATCGATCTTGCCTTCTTCCAGTCTTTTCAGGGTTTCCTTTTTCTCTTTGGCCGATTTGAACCGGTTGATATAATCCACCGTTACCGGAAAATCTTTCAACCTTTCCTGAAACGTTTTGAAATGCTGGAATGCAAGGATCGTGGTAGGAACCAATATGGCCGCCTGTTTCCCATCCACACAGGTTTTAAAAGCAGCCCGAACAGCTACTTCTGTTTTACCAAAACCTACATCGCCACAGACCAGGCGGTCCATCGGACTTTCGCTTTCCATATCCTTCTTCACATCGGCGGTGGCTTTGCTCTGGTCAGGTGTGTCCTCGTAAATAAAGGAAGCTTCCAGTTCGGTCTGCATATAATTATCCGGCGTGTGCGCAAACCCCTGCTGTGCCTTTCTTTGCGCATACAGTTTGATCAGGTCAAAAGCGATTTCCTTAACCTTGGTCTTGGTTTTTTCTTTGAGTTTGTTCCATACATCCGAACCCAGTTTGTTGATCTTGGGAACCGTTCCTTCCTTACCCGTATATTTCGAGATTTTATGCAGCGAGTTAATGTTCACATACAGGATATCGCTGTCTTTGTAGATAATGCGTACCGCTTCCTGCACTTTGCCGTTGGCCTCAATTTTCTGTAACCCGCTGTAGGTGCCCACACCATGATCGATATGCGTTACATAATCGCCCGGCTGCAGATCGCGCAGGGTTTTTAGGGTAATGGCTTTGTTTTTATTATAGGCCTGCTTAACCTTGTATTTATGGTATCGCTGAAAGATCTGGTGATCGGTGTAGCAGACCACTTTCAGTTCTTCATCAATAAATCCTTCATGAATGCCGGTAGCCACCGGCACGAACCGGATCTCTGTGTGCAGATCTGCAAAAATGCTGTTCAGCCTTTCCAGCTGACGGGCCTGTTCTGCAAAAATATACAGTCCGTAACCCGCAGCTTCATGGGCTTGCAGGTCTTTGATCAACAGATCGAACTGCCGGTTAAAAGAAGGCTGTACGCGGGTTTTGAATTCGATCTCCACCCTTGCCATCTGGGGTTTATAGCCGAACTCAACAATATGTCTTTGCTGTAACTGCTCTTCAAGGATACTGCTTTTCACAAAGTCGTCTTCCTTTACTTCCTTCAGGATACGCGTATCGTCTTCCTCCTCGTTGTTCTGCATCCGGAAACCGGTATCCAGCAAAGCCCGGAAGCCCTGCATATCTGCTTCCTGTTCATCTATCTTTTCTTTGATCACGTCCCAGTCTTTCAGCCATACCACCGTATTCTCAGAAAGAAATTCAAGAATAGATACTTTCTCCCCGCTTTCGAACTGTGTTTCTACATTCGGAATAATATTCACCTGCAACAGTTTCCTTTCACTCAACTGTGTTTCCGGATCAAATATGCGGATACTGTCTACCTCGTTCCCGAATAATTCTACCCGGTAGGGTTTCTCATTCCCAAAAGAATAAATATCGAGGATTCCTCCCCGCAGGGCAAACTGGCCGGGCTCGTATACAAAGTCGGTACGCTCAAATCCGTACATCACAAACAGATCCATCAGGCTGTCGGGGTTGATGGTATCGTTGGCTTTGATGCTGATGATATTACTGCTGAGCGTTTTGGGTAGAACTACTTTTTCAAACAAGGCTTCGGGGTAGGTAACAATGATCTTTTTGTTACCTCCGTTTGACAGTTTGGTCAAAGCCTCAGTACGCAGCATTACATGCGAGCTATTCAGCAACCTGAAATTCTTGCGGTTTTTGAAAGACGAGGGAAAATAGAACAGGTCCAGCGCATGGGTCAGGTTCTCGAGGGTATTGTGGAAATAAGCGGCTTCTTCCGCATCGTTCAGCACCACCAGGTGATTCAACTGCTGGCAGTTGGGGTGCATAAACACGGCACTCACTACAAATTCTGAACTGCTGCCCTGTAAATTTTTGAGGAAGAGTTGCTGGGTTTGGGCAAATGATAACCTGTCCGCCAGCTGAAAAAGGTGGGGGGAATTCTGATACTGCTCCAGCAACACATTCAAATTCATATCCGCTTGATCAATTCCTTCACGAAAAGAGGGCAAAGATAATGGGTAGCAAGAACATTCTGATGCCAGACCGTGACTTAGAAACTGGCCCGGCTGCTCACCGACAGGTTGGCCTGAGTTAATTTTCCTTCTTCTACGGCAAACAGTGCGATATTGTTATTGGTGTCGAAGAGATTGGCGTAAAAGTTCTTTCCCTGCTTAACAAAGAGCGAATAATTACCCACGGGCAAGGCAACGGTGAAACTGCCGGTACTGTCAGTATCTATAGAAGCAACCAGCCTGGTATGGATGGCCGTATATACCGGAGCGGTGCCTTCGCGGGAAACCTGGCTGATATGGGTGGGTTCGTAGATCAACACAGTGGTAACCACTCCTTTAGGGGCATCCGGAACCGCATCTTTCATCGGCATACGGTTACCGGTTTGTTCGGTTACCCGGCCAGTGATTCCCTGTGTGATGACCGACGAATCCGTCTTTTTTACCGATGAACAGGCAAACAGCACCAAACTGGCCGTAAAAAGAAAAAAAAGAATGTGTTTCATACCTCACTTTGAATGATGAAAGTATCTAATTTAGTGAATATTACGCCTATTTTTTCAAAGCAAGGCGCAAGGAAAATCTGAAAGGTTATGATGAAAAAAATTGTTGGGTCTTTTGCAGTGATTTTTGGATTGGCATTTTTTGCTAGCGCCCAGACAACCACCAATACCCGGATCCTGAAACAGGCTTCGGTAGGATATAAAATGGCTTTTGAGGCCAATTATGCCAAGGCCCTGTCGCTGGCCAAAAGAAAAGGCTGGGACCTGACCATTCTCTCCCGTGATGGCAGAAAGGGTGTGCTGGTAGGTGTAGACGATTTCGGGTTTCCCAAATATTACATGACCAATAACAATACCATTGCTGCGGCCACTACCCGGGCCAGCCAGTTATGGCCGGGAGGTGCTACAGGTTTGAACCTCTCTGGCAGTTCCGCTTACCTGAAAAACAAACTCGGGGTCTGGGATGGAGGTTCTGTACTGGGCTCGCACGTAGAATTAACGGGCCGTATTACGCAAAAAGACAATCCCTCTTCTTCCAGCGATCATAGTACACACGTTGCCGGCACCATGATTGCCAGCGGTGTGAACAGCAGCGCCAAAGGAATGGCGTTTGGCTCGCTGGGTATTGTGGCGTATGATTTTACCAGCGACCTTGCTGAAATTGCGAACGAATCTTCCACCCTGCTTTTATCCAATCACTCTTATTCCATTATTTCCGGCTGGAGTTATAACAGTTCCCAGAGCCGGTGGGAATTCAATGGCCGACCCGATGATACAGAAGATTATAAATTCGGTTATTACAGCGATGATTCGCAGGCACTGGATTCCATCGCTTACAATGCCCCTTTTTACCTGATCGTAAAATCAGCCGGTAATAACCGGAATGAGAACGGACCGGATGTGGGACAGCCTTATTACCGCCGGAATGCCAGTGGACAGATGACATCTGCCGGTAACCGCCCTGCCGGGATCAGCAGTAATGATGGCTACGATATTATTTCATGGGATTGTGGCGCCAAGAATATTTTAACCGTAGGTGCTGTAAATGGTATCCCTGCCGGTTACAGCCGGGTAGACGATGTAGTTATGAGTGCCTTCAGTTCCTGGGGACCCACCGATGACGGAAGGATCAAACCCGACCTGATGGCAGATGGGGTGAACGTGTTATCTCCTATTGCTACTTCTTCTACCAGTTATGCCACTTATAGCGGCACTTCCATGTCGGCACCCAATGCAACCGGATCATTGTTCCTGCTGCAGGAATATTATTCAAAGCTGAAAAACAGCAGCACTGCTTTTCTCCGCTCAGCCACGCTGAAAGGATTGGCAATCCATACGGCGGATGAAGCCGGGATTGCAGCCGGACCGGATTATAAATTCGGCTGGGGTTTACTGAATGTACAGAAAGCGGCAGTAGCCATGAATGCGGCAGTAAGTTCCAATAATGCCGCCACCAGTAACCACCTGTTGTATGAGAATACCTTAACCCAGGGACAATCTTTCACCACCACCGTGATTGCTTCGGGTAAAGGGGCTTTGCAGGCTACAATCTGCTGGACGGATGTAAAAGGTTCTGTAGACAAAGTGAACCTGCTGAATAACCGCACCAAAAGCCTCGTGAATGACCTCGATATCCGCATCACCAAAGGAACCCGAACTTATCTCCCATGGACCCTGGATGTAAACAACCCGGGCGCATCGGCTGTACCCGGCGACAATACCATTGATAATGTAGAAAGAATTGATATTGATAGCACCGTACCGGGTCAGACTTATACCATCACTGTATTGCACAAGGGTACACTCGCAAGGGGTTCGCAGGCCTATTCTTTACTCGTTAGCGGCGTGGGTGGAACGGCATTTTGTACATCCGCATCTGGTGGCGGTGGTGCCAGAATTGACAGTGTTAGTTTCAAAGGCATTCAGTTTGCCAACACAGCCGGTTCTAAAACCTATACTGATAATACCCGTTTTGTAGCGGATGTGGAACCCGCAGAAACCATTCCGGTACGTGTACGGGTAAGTACGGCTGATGCCACTACCGCCAGCCGCATCGTTAAGATCTTTATCGATTACAATAACAATGGCGTGTTCGATGCTGCTTCTGAACTGGCAGCCACCAGCGGCGTATTAGGTCCTACAGCGCAGACTTTCACGGCTAATATTACCACGCCGGGCACCGTTACGATAGGCAATATCTGCCTGATGCGTGTTATTGTGCAGGAAACCACTGTGGCAGGAGATGTAGTTGCTTGTGGCCCTTATAGCAAAGGCGAAACACAGGATTACCGCGTAAGGGTAATCAATCCTTCCAACGACCTTTCCATCAGCGAAATTGTTGCCCCGGCCGGTAATGATTGTGCCAGCGGTGCCCAGTATGTAACGGTTAAGATCCGCAACAATGGTTCAATCACACAAAGCAGTATACCCATTACGGCCACCATCAGTACCACTTCCGGTACCGTGGCAAGTCTGTCGTTTACGTATCCTGGTCCGCTGGCTCCGTTAACAACAGAAACCTATACTTTCCAAACACCGGTTGTTACTACGGGTGGTACTGCATATACCATTGTGGCGGCTGTTAACAAATCCAACGACCAGTATGTGACCAACAATTCACTTACCTCCGCTATTACAACCGCGCCCAAACCGTCAAACATATCAGCCGCGGGTGGTATCTGTGGCAATACGGTTAACCTGAAGATCAACAGTCCGGATAATTCCAATTATTTCTGGTACACTACGGCTACCGGCAATGCACCATTCGCCAATGGCCCTTCGGCTACTACCACTACTATTACCAGCGATAAGACCTATTATGTTGCCAAAGAAGCGAAAACAACTATTGGACCGGTGAATAAAACAGAACTCGCTTCCACCGGTGGTTACAATAGTTTTAGAGGTAATTATGTTAAAATCAATAATGCGGTGCCGCTGGTGATAGAAACGGCCCGTCTCTATATCGGTTATCCCGGTAAAGTGAAATTTACACTGGCCAATCTACTGTCCGAAACATCCACCTCTTTCAGTTACCAGCCATTGGCCGTAACAACCGTAGATGCCTATGCTACCACTACCACACCAACCCCCGGTGCAGTTACATCCAATACGGCGGCCGATACAGGCGCTATCTTCCGTTTAAATCTGCCGGTAGCTTCAGTAGGTGATCATATCATTATTACTGAATGCTTGGACAGTAACGGTAACGTTGATACCGTTACTAATCTTGGAGCCACCATTTTCCGTAACAATGGCATCGTTGGTGCGAATACCTATCCCATTGCCATACCCAATATCTTATCGATCACCGGTAACAGTGCGGGTACCATCCAGAGCCAGTTCTACTATTTCTTTTATGATATGAAGATCAATACCGGGGCCTGTGTTAGCGACAGGATACCAGTGGTGGCAACCACCATTGCCTCACCGGTAATCGGCCAGCAGGGCGACTCGCTTGTAAGCAGTATTGCCGCAGGTAACCAGTGGTATTACAATGATACAGCTATCAACCTGGCCAACAAAGCAAGTTACAAACCTTCCAAAGCGGGCAGATACAAGTCGGTTGTTACAGACGGATTTGGCTGTCAGCAGGCATCCAATGAAATAACCGTAGTAATAACCGCCACCATTGATGTAACGGCAAGAGAGATTAATCTGAACGTATCTCCCAATCCAAACAATGGAGTCTTTAATCTCTCGTTCGAGGTAACCAGCAAAGCGGATCTTTCCATAGAGTTACTCAGCGCTTCCGGGCAACGTGTATACAACAGTACCACGCCGGCATTTGTGGGCAAATACGCAAAACAGCTGCGTATTGATAACGTAAGCTCAGAATTTTATATTTTGAAGATTATACACAATAAAAAGACCTATCTCCAGAAGATCCTGATCCAGCGGTAGAAGCAAAAACGATTCCTCATAAACAAGCAAAAAGGCAACGCAAATCGTTGCCTTTTTGCTTTGGCGCCTTATCGTTATCTTTATGTAACCGATGCCGCTGGTTCTACAGCAGCGGACCGGATAGATTGCCTTATTTGCACACTCTAAAAAATGACACATGGCAGAACCCTGGCGCACCGGCAAGGTGATCAAAATCGAAAATGCAATCGAAAACGGCTTAACCCGCCGTTTCTGGATACAGGTTCCGGAAGTAGACAATTTTGAATACAAGGCCGGACAATTCGTTACCCTCGACCTTCCCATTCATGAGCAGAAAAACAAACGCTGGAGAAGTTATTCCATTGCCTCTGCACCCGATGGCACTAATGTATTTGAGCTCGTAATCGTATTACTGGAAGGCGGTTTGGGAACTACCTATTTATTCAATGAAGCAAAAGTAGGCACCGAATTTCCCCTGCGCGGGCCACAGGGCAAGTTCACTTTACCGGAACCGATAGAAGAAGATATTTACTTTATCTGCACAGGTACCGGCATCGCACCATTCCGTGCCATGGTACACGCAGTACATAACCAGAAATTACCGCACCAGCATCTGCACCTGATCTTCGGCTGCCGGAAATTCAGTGATGCCCTGTATCTGGATGAATTAAAACAACTGGAAAAAGACGAACCCGGATTTTTCTTCCATCCCTGTTACTCCAGGGAAGAAAGCGTTCCGGAAGGAGCACACAAAGGCTATGTACACCCGGTATATGAAGAGCTCACCGGCAAGGGCGCCAAACCCGCTAAATTCTTTTTATGCGGCTGGAAAAACATGATTGATGAAGCCAAGCAGCGTATCGTGGATCTGGGATATGACAAGAAAGCCATACACCTGGAATTATACGGTTAAAAAGACCCTTTTATACTCATTAGCCTCCTGGCCTTTTTGGTTTCAGGAGGCTTTTTTTTGGGACGTAGTGATGTAATAATCGAAAACGGGCTCACGCTTATACAGCAACTGCTGGATGACAGACATATTCCTTTGGTTGAGGAATGCTGCATATTCGTTGATATCCAGCTGCACCGGATGCAGCATATCACCCGGAATCATCTGAAAGATTTTTTTCAGAAACCGATTCCTGTGTGCATCGGTAGAAATAACAAGATACCCATCAGGCTTCAAAGCCGCTGCCAGCTTATCGTAACAAAGAGCAATATCCTGCACATGATTGATCACATTCATGCAGAAAATAATATCGTACTTTTCTGTTTCATCCAGCTCTTCGAGAGATATTTTCCTGAACCGGGTCCATGGAGCATTTTCAGGTTGAAAATGGGGCAGTAATTGATACTTATCCAGTAGTGAATCCATGGCGTCTACCCGGTTGCCCTCCAGCGCAAGAAAAATACCGGCGGGTCCACAACCCGCATCCAATACCTCCAGATCATTTATATGAGGCAGCGAAGTGGAAATTTTCGCCAACAATTCCTGCCAATAACGCTTTTTCCATTCCAGATAAGCCCCGGTATCTTTGTTCCTGAGATAACGTTGCCACCAAGCAAACTCAAGTTTTTGGGCAAGCTTCCATTTCCATTTCATAGCTAAGTTTTAGCAAACCAGATTCACTTATTGTTAAAACACCTGCTCCAGTACCAGATCCTTTACCTTGCTCATCAATACCCTTTCCTGTACCATGCTATCGCGGTAGCGGATGGTAACGGTATTATCTTCCTTGGTCTGGTGATCAATGGTTACACAGAAAGGGGTACCAATGGCATCCTGCCTTCTGTATCGCTTACCAATAGCGTCTTTCTCTTCGTAAAAACATTTGAAATAAGGTTTGCACTCATCCATCAGTTCGCGCGCCAGTTCCGGCAAACCGTCTTTTTTGGTCAAGGGCAGAATTGCCAGTTTCATCGGTGCGATCTTTGCCGGAATGTGTAATACCACACGACTGTCTGTACTGCCATCTTCTTTGGTGATGGTTTCTTCTTCATACGCATTCGCCATAACCAGCAGGAACATCCGGTCGAGGCCAATGGAAGTTTCAACCACATAAGGAACATAGTTCTGGTTGATCTCCGTATCAAAATACTGCATTTTCTTTTTGCTGTACAACTGGTGCTGCGTGAGGTCAAAATCACTTCTGGAGTGAATACCCTCTACCTCTTTAAAACCAAACGGGAATTCATATTCGATATCACAGGCTTCCTTGGCATAGTGAGCCAGCTTTACATGATCATGGTAGCGGTACTTTTCTTTGGCAATACCCAGGCTCAGATGCCATTGCAGCCTTGCTTCTTTCCAGTACTGGTACCATTCGCCTTCTGTGCCGGGACGTACAAAAAACTGCATTTCCATCTGCTCAAACTCCCGCATCCGGAAAATGAATTGTCTTGCCACGATCTCATTACGGAAAGCTTTACCGGTTTGCGCAATACCAAACGGGATTTTCATCCGGGCTGTTTTCTGCACATTCAGGAAATTCACAAAAATACCCTGTGCCGTTTCGGGTCGCAGGTAAATGGTATCTGCATCTTCTGCCACAGAGCCCAGTTGGGTGGAGAACATCAGGTTAAACTGGCGGATATCCGTCCAGTTAGCGGTACTACTAACCGCACATACAATCTTCTGGTCAACGATCAGTTCTTTCAACCCGGTAAAATCTTCTGCTGCCAGTAAGGCGTCCATCGAAGCCAGTAAGGTATCGGCCGCCTGGTTTTCGCCTTTCTCCCGCAGCTGATCTGCTTTGGCTTCCAGCAAATGATCTACCCGGTATCTTTTCTTGCTGTCGCGGTTATCGATCATCGGATCACTGAAATTATCTACGTGACCGCTCGCCTTCCAGGTAGTAGGGTGCATAAAGATGGCTGCATCGATGCCTACGATATTCTCGTGCATCTGGGTCATACTTTTCCACCAGTAATCGCGGATATTCTTTTTCAGTTCACTACCATATGGACCATAGTCGTACACGGCACTTAAACCGTCGTAAATCTCACTGCTCGGAAATACAAAGCCATATTCTTTGGCATGCGATATGATCGCCTGAAATTGATTGTCTTGCTGTATACTCATAACGGCGCAAAAATATGCTTTTAGCCCTGTCGGTAAAAGCCGAACCTTCCTGTTTTTAGGGTTTACCGGTAAAAAACAGCTCATTCATCCAAAACTTAGTGTCAGAACCAATAAAAAAATTAGTTTTAGCGCTACTAAAAACAAGCTGCTATGCTCAGAAAACTACTTGCTTTACTGCTGGTTACCGCTGCCCTGCCTCAATGGACAAGCGCCCAGCAGGTAACAGATTACCCCGAAGACTACCTCGGCCCCGCTTTTCATGCCGGCCGGAGAAGCGCCGTAAGGGAACAGATGCCTAAAAATTCTGTTGCCATTTTTTTCGCCTCTCAAACCCGCAACCGGTCTAACGACGTAGATTTTATTTACGCCCAGAATAAAAACTTTTATTACCTCACCGGCCTGCAGGAACCCAATGCCATGTTGCTGCTGTTTAAAGAGCCCGTTACCATTAACGACAAAACCGGTACGGAGTTCCTCTTTGTGCAACCCCGCAATGCCGCCCGTGAAATGTGGACCGGCAAGATCCTGGGTACAGAAGGAGTGAAAGCGAAACTCCAGCCTGAGCATGTATTCACCCATGAACAGTTCAACTACAACACGGTTGATTTTGGCAAAGCAGATTCCGTGATGACCAACCTCTACAATGAGAATATCCTATCCAAATATTATGGACGTGGTGGCGTAGATCCTTTGTCTAGGATGGCACAGCTGGTAGACAGCGCCATCACTACCAACAAAAAACCCAATGCCGTTCGTACCATTGGTACCATCCTGCGTAACCTGCGTGCCATCAAACAACCGGAAGAAATTGCGCTGATAGAGAAAGCGGTGGTCATGAGTGTAGAAGGGCATAATGGCGTGATCCGCGCCATCAAACCCGGCATGACGGAGTACCAGGCACAGGCCGTAATGGAATATTATTTCAAGAAGAATGGTGCCGAATATCCCGGTTATCCCAGCATCAACGGTTCTGCAGAGAACAGTTGTGTGCTGCATTACGAAACCAATCAGCGGCTGATGAAAGACGGCGATCTGTTGCTGAGCGATTGTGCGGCAGAATATCATGGCTATAGTGCAGATGTTACCCGTACCATACCGGTAAACGGAAAATTCTCGCCAGAGCAGAAGATCATTTATGAACTGGTACTGGAAGCACAGGATTCCGCTTTTGTACAATGCAAAGCAGGCAATGACTCCAGAGACCCCCACCTGGCGGCTGTACGTGTGATTACCCGTGGATTGAAAAAACTGGGACTGATCAGTACTGATGCGGAAGTAAGAACCTATTTCCCCCATGGAACTTCTCACGGTTTGGGACTGGATGTACACGACCCCAACCCAGCCAAACTACAGCCGGGGGCTGTTTTTACCGTGGAGCCCGGCATTTATATCCCGCCAGGAAGCAAATGCGACAAAAAATGGTGGAGTATCGGTGTGCGCATCGAAGATGATATCCTGATCACTCCCGATGGCGGATACAGGAACCTGTCTGCCGGTAGTCCGAGAACTGTGGCCGAAATAGAGAAAATGGCTAAACAGAAAAGTATCTTTCAATAAAAGAGTTTATCAGAATTACATAACAAAGCCGCATAATTCTATGCGGCTTTGTTATGTAAAACAATACCTATCCTACAGTTTCGGTTCTTCCACCGATACCGTAGTGTTGGTTAGTACGGGATTATCCTGCACCTGCAGGGAGGCCTTGTTCTCCAGTTCTATCTCCTGGATCCAGACTGCATACGCTGTAGGAAAAATGTTCCGGCCACGTCGCAGGGTATATACCCTTGTAAAAGAAGCGCCAAAATAAAGAATGATGGAGGAATAATATACCCATAGCAAGATGATCACCACCGCACCGGCAGCACCATAGGTAGAACTGATATGTGTTTTGGTAAGATAATACCCGATCACAGATTTGCCGATCATGAACAGGAGTGCTGTTACCAGTGAACCTACCGCTACATCGCGCCATTCGATGCGCGCATCGGGTAATACCTTAAAAATGGTGGCAAACAGGAAACTAACCGTCAGGAAAGTAATGAAGAGGTTGAGGCTATGCACCAGGAACACCGCTGTATCAGGAAACTGTTTTAACAATTCCTGCCCCAGCAGGTCCAGCACCGAGTTAACCACCAGCGATACCAGCAGGATAAAGCCGAGCACGATGATCATCGAAAAGCTCAATACCCGGTTCAGGATCAGTTTAACCCATCCCCGTTTGGGTTTGGTTTTTAACCGCCAGATGAAATTGATGGAATCCTGTATCTCTGCAAATACACCTGTAGCGGCCAGGATCAAAGCAACCACTCCCACTACCGAAGCCCAGCTCACATCTCTTGAAACAGTGATATTCCGGATGATCTGTTCTATCTGCAGAGCAGCATCAGCACCTACCAGTCCCTGTATATTCTGAAAGATCCTGCCCTCGATCGCGGCTCTTCCGTAAAAAATATCACAAAGGCTGATCACTACAATAATCACAGGCGCAATGGCAAAAACAGTGTAATAGGCCAAAGCGGCACTCATCTGTAAAGCCTTGTGATGCGAGAAATCATGCAGGGACTCTTTACAGACAGCATAAATACTTACGATATGTCGTTTCATGGCACCTTGAATTTACGTCATTCACAGCACTCACTGTAACTTATCATTCCGGAGATGCCGGGTCGCATCCCGGGTATTTTTCTTTTCGAAATTCTTTTGCAACGCTTCTGTCAGATTCACGCCTGTCTGGTTGGCCAGGCAGATCAATACCCATAACACATCTGCCATCTCATCTGCCATTTCCTTGCCCTTATCAGATTCCTTAAAGGACTGTTCGCCATAGCGGCGCACCATCAGGCGGCTCAACTCTCCCACTTCTTCCATCAGGATCCCCAGGTTGGTCAGCTCAGAAAAATAGCGGACACCTACTGTTTTGATCCAGTCGTCTACCTGCAGCTGGGCTTCGTCAATTGTCATGTTGTATGCATTTAGTTTGCTAAAAATCCTGCTGTGCTCCTTCCTCAACCTTTCTGTAGTCCGATACCACCGTGGATCAATTTGATCTTCATCACCGTGGCAATGGACGTTGCCCTTTGTTTCAGTTTCTCTGCATTGGTACCGGTAAACTTCTCATCCACTGTTTCCTTAAATACCGTAATCCAACGTTCAAAATGTTCATCACGGAAGGCGGATAAATGGTGTAAACGCTCATGTACATCCAGTACATTACCCTGGTAAGAACCCTTTTCCATTACCACCGATTCCCAGAAATTGACGATCACCGGGATATGTTTATCCATATCCAGCTTCACCACTTCCGTAAAAAAATGTCCGATCACCGGGTCCAGTAATACTTTGCCATAAAAATCAACCATCAACAATTCTAGATCTGTACGGGTTTCAATATCGGGCATGAATTAATGATTGAATGAGTGAATGATTGAATGTTTTTATCTGTTAAGCTGGAAGATTATTCTTTGTTTTTCGAGTCGATGACAATGGTTACCGGACCATCATTCAACAACCGAATTTTCATATCTGCGCCGAATATGCCGGTCTGGATCTTTTTTCCCAGATCAGTTTCCAGCTGGTGGATCATTTTTTCGTACATCGGTATGGCTATGGCCGGTTTAGACGCTTTGATATACGATGGACGGTTCCCTTTTTTGGTATTCGCGTGCAAGGTAAACTGGCTCACCAGCAGGATATCACCAGCAACTTCTTTGATGCCCAGGTTCATCACACCCGCCGCATCATTAAATATGCGGAGGTTCACGATCTTGTTGCTGAGCCATTGAATATCCTCGTCTGTATCTGCATCTTCAATGCCTACCAATACCAGCAAACCCTGTCCAATCGCTCCTGTAACAACACCTTCCACGGTTACAGATGCCTCGCTGACCCTTTGTAACACAATTCTCATTTTCCTTTAACAGTTTTTATCCGAACTTTAGTGTAATGAAGGTAGACATTACAACGGAGATTTTGTTCCAGACAGCCAGAAGTGGGGGTAAAGGAGGCCAAAATGTAAACAAGGTAGAGACCATGGTAGAAGGTCGTTGGCCCGTGAACGATTCGCAGTTGTTTTCAGAAGAACAGAAACAAAGGATCCTCGAAAAGCTGGCCAATAAGATCACAGATGATGGTGTATTGCTGGTAAAATCGCAGACGGAGAGATCGCAGTTGGGTAATAAAGCGGAAGTGATCCGCAAAATGAACCAGTTGGTAACAGCCGCTTTGGTAAAACAGAAAATCAGGCGTCCCACCAAACCCACCCGGGCCGCTCAGGAAAAGAGGATCGAAAGCAAAAAAAAGAATACCGTGAACAAACAACTTCGCAGGAAGATCAATAAGCATGACTACCTATGAAAAAGCTGTGCTATTTCCTGTATATCGCCCTGCTACCCCTTACCGCCTTTCAGTTACCCGAAAGGCAACAGCCACCTGAGCGAAACCTAAGGCTGGTATTTCATCACCAGTTGGGTAAAGAGCTGCTGGAAACAGGCAAAACCGTCAGGAATATTTTGGGCGATAGTATCAGCATCGAAAAATTCAAATACTATATTTCAAACATCATCCTTACCAATGCCGCTGGCAAACAAGTAAAACTACCCGCACAGTATTTTCTGGTAGATGAGAATGAACCTGCCTCCAAAATCATTTCACTCAGTATACCGGATATACTGATAAGCCGGATTGGTTTTTTACTGGGTGTAGACAGCACCCGGAATGTATCCGGCGTACAGACCGGCGCACTGGATCCTATGAAAGGCATGTTCTGGACCTGGAACAGCGGTTATATCATGGCCAAACTGGAAGGTACTGCTGAAGCGCTGCTAACTCCCGGCCATCGTTTCACCTATCATGTGGGTGGTTTCCGTATGGGTATGAACACTGCGAGATATATTGAACTTTCCCTTCCCCCAACAAATGGTTCTGTTCAGGAGATTCATATTACTGCCGATATCAACCAATGGTTCAAAAGCGCATCCGAAATAAACATCGCTCAAACACCGGTTTGCCATTCGCCGGGCGGGTTGGCAATGAAATTGGCAGACAATTATCAAACCATGTTCGCTATTCATTCCATCCGCTGATATGAAGATCACCAAACATAACTGGATCTTACTACTGATAGTGTTTACGGGCATAAGCTGGATCGTAGCCGATAACCGGTATTTCAAACCCAAACCGGTAGCCTTTAAAGTACCCAAAGGCTGGCCACAACCGGTATATGATTTTTCAAAGAACCCGCTCACCGAAGAAGGTATTGCACTGGGCAAAAAACTGTTTTATGATGGGCGGCTCAGCAAAGATGGTAATTTCTCCTGCGGCAGCTGCCACCAGCAGTTCGGTGCTTTCAATACCTATGACCATAGCTTGAGTCATGGGTACAACAACTCTCTCACCACCCGCAATGCCCCCGGACTGTTTAACCAGGCCTGGCAAAAAGAATTCATGTGGGATGGCGGTATCAACCACCTTGACCTGCAGCCCCTGGCTCCCATTACCGCAGAAAATGAAATGGCTGAGACCATCACGAACGTGATCGCTAAACTGAAAGCAGACAAAGAATACCGGAAACTATTCAAAGCAGCATTTGGCGATGAAACCATCAATACACAACGTTTGGGTAAAGCCATCAGCCAGTTTGTTTTACAGCTCGTGAGCAGCAACAGCAAATACGATCGCGTAAAACGCGGAGAAGCCAGTTTTATCCTGCCCGAAAAACTGGGTTACGAGATCTTTCAGCAAAAATGTGTAAGCTGCCATACAGAACCCATGTTCACAGATTATTCTTACCGCAATACCGGCCTCACCCTCGATCCGGCACTGAAAGACCAGGGAAGGATGCGGATCACCAATAACCCAAAAGATTCTCTCAAATTCAAAGTACCGAGCCTGCGGAACGTAGCAGTCACTTTCCCTTTCGGCCACGATGGACGTTTCTTCTCGCTCATGAATGTATTTGAACATTACCGGAAGAATATGGTAGTGAGCAGTACTACAGATTCTTTGCTCGCCCGAAAACTGGCTTTATCCAATTACGAAATAGGGCAGCTAACGGCCTTCCTTTTCACCCTCACTGATTCCAGTTTTCTGAAAGATCCCCGTTTTGCCCCACCTGGAACAGGTACGAATACAAATCCTCCTGCAGATATTCACCAGTAAGCGGCAGTTTTGTTACTTTAGCGCGGGGATGTGAATCGTGAGACGTGAGACGTGAATGGTGAGCGAAGAAGCATACCAACAAACAAATAAACCAATAAACCAACCACCCTTGAGCGGAATTAAGAAACTGGCCGGACAAACGATGTGGTATGGAGTTAGCTCTATAGCTGCGAGGTTTATTAATTATTTACTAACCCCTTATCTCACTTTCAAGTTCACAGAGTCTCAATATGGTGAGATGTCGATTGTTTACTCTTTTATTCCATTTATGAATGTGGTATTCACTTATGGAATGGAAACGGCGTTTTTTCGGTTTGCCAATCATGCTGACAAAAAACAGGTATATAATACCACAAGCCTATCATTGATTTTTTCAACGATCATACTTACCGTTGTATTGGTTCTATTTCAACATCCTTTAAGTATTCTGTTGCAGGTAACCGCACACCCTGAATACTTATCGCTATCAACTGCTATGATCGCGCTGGATGCATTGTGTATAATCCCTTTTGCAAAACTGAGACAGGATGGGAGGCCCGTTAAATTTGCCATGGTAAAAGTGGGTGGTATTCTCATTAATATTATCAGTATTTATGTTTTCTTAAGTATTTGCCCTCGACTATTGGCAGTAGACCCTACTCATTGGGTAGGCCGGTATTTTGATCCAAACTGGGCAGTGGGGTATGTATTATTGGCCAATGTGATACAGAATGTAATCACCTTACTACTCCTTAGTAAAGAAATGCTGGGTTTTGAATGGAAATTCGATAAGGGGCTTTGGAGGGAGATGATGAAATATGGGCTACCATTGATTCTTGCGGGGTTTGCCGGAATGATCAATGAAACTTTTGATCGTATTATGTTGGGTTGGTGGGCTCCTGTAAGCAGTGTAGACGAAGCAAAAGCAGAAGTTGGAATCTATTCTGCCTGCTATAAATTATCAATACTCATCTCTTTGGCAGTTCAGGCTTTTCGAATGGGTGCCGAGCCTTTTTTCTTTAAGCAGTCACAACATGAAAATGCACCAAAAACATATGCCCGTGTTATGAAATTTTTTGTCATAACACTTTGCTTCATGTTCCTTATAGTTGCCATGTATCTCGACATCTGGAAATTATTTATCAGGAATCCTAAAATGTGGGTAGGATTGAAAGTTGTACCTATACTATTGCTCGCAAATATGTTCCTTGGCATTTATTATAATCTAAGTGTTTGGTATAAACTTGGCCACAAAACCATTGCAGGTGCTTATATAACACTGATCGGCGCAACCATCACTTTACTAATTAACTGGCTGCTCATCCCTTACTTTAGTTATATGGCCTGTGCGTGGGCAACATTTGCCTGTTACGGCAGCATGATGGTAATAAGTTATATCTGGGGGCAAAAAGAATACCGCATTCCTTATGCAACAAAAAAACTGGTTGCCTATCTGGTTATTGTGGTTTCCTTATTTTTTATTCACAAGGGTGTCACGTATTTTTTAACCAACAAGATTTTCAGCCTCAGCTTTGCAACCATTCTTTTGTCAATTTTTACATGGTTTATTCTCCTTGTAGAAAAAAAAGAATTTCAGAAATTACCCGTTATCGGCAAATACATAAAATAAGCTCTCAGAAATGGCAGAAGACCTACATATCCACAAAGGTTCCAAAACAGAACAATATGAAGCACTGATCCCCCAGATCAAAGCATTGATCGATGGCGAACCCGACCTGGTGGCCAACCTGGCCAATATAACCGGTGCCTTAAAAGAGCAGTTCGGCTGGTTCTGGGTAGGTTTTTACCTGGTGAAGGGTGAACAACTGGTATTAGGACCTTTTCAGGGACCAGTGGCCTGTACCCGCATTAACAAAGGCAGGGGCGTTTGCGGCAGCAGCTGGGCTAAAGCCGAAACCCTGATCGTGCCTGATGTAGAACAATTTCCCGGCCATATTGCCTGCAGCAGTTTATCCCGATCCGAGATCGTGGTACCCATGCTCAAAAACGGAACCGTATGGGGGGTATTAGACGTAGACAGTGAAATGCTGGACCAGTTTGACGAAACAGATAAGACCTATTTAGAAGAGATTATTTCGCTTTTGAACTGACGAACGGATGAACAGACGAACAAGGAACCGAAGAAATATAACCCTGTTTTTCAGTTCTTTCCATTCGTCCGTTCATCTGTTCCTTGTTCATCTGTTCATCCGTTTTTTGCTCAGTATGCACGACTTAACAACCCATTAAATATTTTTTCCTTACCTTTGTGCCATTCATATACTCTCTCTACAGACTGATCACTCTTCCGTGACAAAGTTTCATCAAGTCAATTACGGGCAGGTTATATACCATCTGAGCAATTTCAGGTGTTCATTTATGTAAATTATCTATTGTGTTATTCGACCAATTAAACCTTATTGAGCCCATATTACGCGCGCTCAAAACAGAAGGCTACACTACCCCAACGCCCATCCAGGAGCAATCTATTCCCATGGTTTTACAGGGAAGAGACCTGCTGGGATGTGCCCAGACCGGAACCGGCAAAACCGCCGCTTTCGCCATCCCTATGCTGCAGATCCTGCACGAAAGAAAACTGGCCGGCAGTACCAGTAAAGGTATCAAGGCGCTGATATTAACCCCTACCCGCGAACTGGCTATCCAGATCGATGAAAGTTTTGCGGCTTATGGTAAACACCTGAACCTGAAACACCTGGTGATCTTTGGCGGTGTTTCTCAACAACCACAAACCAATGCCTTACGCAACGGAGTGGATATCCTGATCGCTACCCCCGGCCGTTTGCTCGACCTGGTAGAACAGCGTTTCATCAATCTGTCACAGATCGAATTGTTTGTACTGGATGAGGCAGACCGTATGCTGGATATGGGATTCATCCATGATGTAAAAAAGATCATCACCAAAATACCTGCTAAAAGACAAACGCTTTTCTTCTCGGCCACCATGCCTACGGAGATTGCGAAACTCTCCAGCACCATTCTGAGTAACCCGGCCAAGGTAGAAGTAACCCCGGTTTCTTCCACTGCCGAAACCATTCAGCAGTCATTGTATTTTGTAGAAAAAGAAAACAAGAAACACCTGCTGATCCACCTGCTGAAAGATGCGGGTATTAAAAGTGCTCTTGTGTTTACCCGTACCAAACACGGTGCCGATAAAGTGGTGAAAGAACTAAACCGCGTGGGTATTGGTGCTGAAGCCATCCACGGTAACAAATCACAGAATGCAAGGCAACGCGCACTGGGTAATTTCAAATCGGGCGAAACCCGTGTACTGGTGGCTACCGATATCGCCGCAAGGGGAATTGATGTAGACAATCTTTCGCACGTGATCAATTTTGAATTACCGAATGTACCCGAAACCTATGTACACCGTATTGGTCGTACCGGCCGTGCAGGTGCCAGCGGTATCGCGTATTCATTCTGTGACCAGGAAGAGAAGGAATTTCTGCGTGATATCCAGAAACTGATCGCCAACACTGTGCCGGTAGTTACCGAACATCCGTATGCGATGAGCGATACTTCACTGAGTACCTATAAATCTCTGCCGCAGAAACCTGCCCAGAACCAACGCCAGAACAATAACAGGCGTTCTTTCCGCGGAGGAGATCCCAGAAGGTATGCGGGCAACCAGAGTACCAACCGGGGTAAATAAGTACGTTTTATCCAACGGTTCTGCCCTGCCGGTTATCCGGTAAGTGCAGAACCGTTTTTTGTGGCGCTTATCTCATAAAACCGGGCAGCAAATTGACAAGAGCTGTTTCTATCTGCTCAAAAAAAACTAATTTCAGGGTCAAATTCAGGAAATGAAAAAGGTGCTTATCAGCGGGCTCGTGGCAGGTGTTATTTTATCAATCCTCTCTTACGGCGGGTTGTTTCTGGCAGTGACACTACCCATGATGCAGTCGTTTTTCGTAGAGTACCTGAGTAATGTATTTATCTCAGACAGATCAAGAGACTTCTTCTTCTACTCGCATGCCCTGCTCATCAGCCTGGCACTGTCCTGGTTCTGGGAACGTTCTAAAAAAGTATTTCACGGGCATTTTATTCTCCGTGGACTCGAATTCGGTTTAGCCTATACCATTGCCGGTCTGCTACCCATTCTCTGGATGACGTACAGCCAGATAGACGTATCCGAAACCATGGTTTTATCCTGGCTCGGTTTCGGTTTCTTTCAATCCTGTGTGGCGGGAATTATTTTTGCGAAAATAAATCCTTAACCAAGCGGTTTCAGGTTCAGTTTAAATTCTACACTTAATTCATCTTTGGCCTTGATGATCCCACCCAGTTTGCTGGGAGGAATAAGGTTAAAATCCGAGAAATTGATCACCCGGTCTCCTTTCAGGTGTACCATTTGTCCGCTGCCAATCGTAAACAGGTAGTTGATCTCAAATCGTTTGGTAACACCGGCCAGATCGATATCTACCACGCCGGTGATCTTCGTAGGATTTTTGAAATCAGGAAAGCTGTTAATGGAAATAAACCGGATAGACAGATGCGGATAAGTTTTTGCTTTCAGGGTTTTACGCAGATCATTCGTCATCATTTTGTTATGACAGTCGAAAGATTGTATATCCAGTTTCAATCTGCCGTTCATGGGTAACACCTGGCCCCGGGGGGCGGTATGGCTGCAGGCAAGTGTATCCGGCAGGGAGTAATTGGTGATCTCGCACTGGAAAGTATTGATATTGGTACTGCCATTCACCGCCAGGCTGCTGCCCGGCATCACCACCCAGGAAGTGACCATATTATCCGGAGGGTTAAACCCGGGTAATATGAATAACAATATCAGGTAAAGCCAATTCTTTCTCATAGCGCCCCGCCACTTTGTATTTGCTAAAAAACGATAGCCGAATGAAATTAATTCATCCGGCTATCATACACTATAAAAAACCCAATTATTTAGAATCCTACGATCGCTTCGATCACATATCCGTTGAATTTACCACCGGAACGATAATCTGTGGTTGGGAAATCCAGGTATTTCTGGTTAACGATCTCTGCTTTCAGCAATACGTTTTTAGTCATGAACCAACCGGCAGCAAAAGCAGTTCTGTTCACTTTGATATCGCTGGTAAAATTGGCTAATCTGGCACTGGCAGTATTGTAACGGATACCGGCAAACAGGTTCTCTGCTTTACCGAAACGATACACACCTTCTATGGCAAACTGGCTGGCTTTTCTGTCATCAACCTCTGTTTTGGTTCTACCTTTAGAGAATTCATAAGTAGTAAACAGTTCAAACCCAGAAGCTTTCAGGAATGCGTTGAACATGGTAGCAGACACTTTTTTGCTGAAACCTGGGTTCAGACGGCCAGAGAAAGCAACGGCAGTAGAAGCAGGTAATGCACCTGGCACCCCTTTTTCCATTACGTTCTGGTAGTTAGAACCGGTACGGTCGCCACCATATAAAGTAAGACCGCTACCTGCATTGCTGTAATTGGTATAATGGCTCACTGCAAAACGAACCCTTACATCTTTATCCACTTTGGCATCATAGCTACCTTTGAAGTAGATAGAAGGATTTTTTCTTACGTTAGGATCCTGGGTAGTGGCAATAGCTGAGTCCACATTTCCTTTGATCATACCGTTGGTAATACCGATCATACCCATAAAGCCGTTTTTCTGAACATATACTTCACCACCGATCTCTGTAGCAAACGCATCCATGATATAGTTATCCATGAACGGATTGTACAAAGTCTGACCACCATCTGATCTGCGGAAGTGCTGGTCGCCATAGTTCACTTCAAAGTGACCTACTTTCAGGGTAACCAGTTTCATTACATCATCCCAGAATTTGCCTTTAAAGGGCACTTTATCAAACTGGATATACCCACCTTTTACCCAGGTTTCGTTGTGGTGACGAGAAGAGAGATAGCTGGTTACGTTCATAGCGATACCATCTGCCAGCTGCACGTCCATGTATAAGTTAGCCTGGGCGGTCATAAATCCTTTGCTCAAAGGATAAAGACGGTTAGCACCGGTACCGGTGTTATTCAAAGCGGCATTCTCGTGTTTCAGGTTTTGGAACTGCATGGTAAAACCTGACCCCCATCTGATCTTCAGTCCTTCAAACTTAACTGAATCAGCTTTAGAAGTTTCAAACTGGTTGATACCACTCTGGTCGTATGCACGGAAGTGTCCGATTTTTGATTGTTGTGCGTTAAGGGCTACAGGTAGAACCCCGATCAGGACGATACCAAGCATTGTTTTTAACCTGTTAATTTGCATTTTCATAAAAATGGTTTTGGGTTTATAAACAATAGTGTTATTGTTTAGTGTTGTAGGTTTATTTCGTATTATTTACTAAGTGTGAAATCGAATTTCAGGGTTACATCATTACCGGTTTTAATGGTTCCCATCATAAAGCTGGGCGGTACCATGCCAAACTCTTTCATGCTGAGTTTTTTAGATCCCATTACAGTAACTGTTTTGTCGGGGTGTACCTTACAGGTAGCACTTACTTCCGCATCCAGTGTGGCACCAGCGATGGTCAGTTTACCGTTGGTCTTAACCAGGTAATCTGCTCCGCTGATCAGAGAAACGGTTGAAGTTGCCGCAACATAAGTGATAGTTGGGTTTTTATCGGTTTTCAACGCTTTGTAAGCGTTTTTGTCCATGGCACCTTTTCCGCTTTTCAGTTCTGCGGTATTGGTAGAAAAAGACAGGCCATTCAAAGCGGTTAAAGCACCTGCAGCATTCAGGGTGATAGTGGCTTCACAATTACCCTGTGCAGATTTCATATCCCAGTCGTGCAGGGTAGAAGTTCCGCTAACAGTTAAAGAAGTACTGTTTTTGTTGCTGTACTTAACCTGGGCGAAAGCTCCCATGAACAGGATAAGACTCAGACCCAATGCGAAGATTTTTTTCTGTGGAGGTTGTAGTCCGTTTTTCATAAATTCTTTTTTAGTGCATTACGTAAGTGGTGGTTGGTTGTTTTCTTTCTCTCAATTTGTTAACACAAACTTATAACGCCGATTACTCCATGAATATGATATACATCAAACGTTTTTATGATTTATATCATACTTTCCCTTTTCCGCGGCTCCGTTTTTTAACATTTTCTGATAGTAGTTATCTGTAACCCAGATACTTATACTCCGATTTTTCAATCAGTTCCACCCATTTCTGATTGTAACAGAACTGTCATTTTATAACACGGTAACTCCTTCACAGATATACATCGCTGCCATAAATACAACCACAGTTTGGTAAACCGGAACAAATACGCTTTCAGGAGCCAGTGATCGCTTTTTTGGCAAAAGCACCGTCTGGATAATAAAGAGAATGTGGGGGAGTAAGGCTGAAACGCAGATTTCACTTATTTTAGTATCTATGTTACCCAGAAACCTTTTACTCGCTGCCGGCTTATGTATCTGCAGCGCCTTATCCGGCCAGAAAAAAAATGCAACGGCTGTTGTACCCATCATGTATTTCCCGCAGGCACAGTCATGGGAAACCAGGCAACCCGCACAACTGGGGATGAATCCTGACAAAATCAACGAAGCCATTGCTATAGCCAAAGCCGCTGAAAGCAGGAATCCCCGTAATATGGAGATCAGTCATTACCAGAGTTTCGGCAAAGAACCCTTCGGAGAAGCTATTGGCCCGTTTGCAGAACGTGGCGAACCTACCGGACTGATCATCTATAAAGGATACATCGTTGCCAGTTGGGGTGAACCATTGCGCTGCGATATGACACACAGCGTTACCAAAAGTTTTTTATCTACCGTGGTAGGACTGGCCGTAGACCAGGGACTGATCCGCCATGTGAACGATACTGTAGCGCCCTATATTCCTCCTGTTGAATTATATACACCTCTTCCGGTAAACAGACCGGCGGAACTGTTTGGCCAGGCACAATTGTTACGCTTATTTGATACAGAACATAACAAAACCATTACCTGGAACCATCTCTTACGGCAAACCAGCGATTGGGAAGGTACTTTATGGGGCAAACCCGATTGGGCCGACCGGCCCAATGCCGATCCATCCAAATGGCACAACCGGAAAAGGAATACACCGGGCAGTTCCTGGGAATACAATGATGTAAGGGTCAATGTACTGGCACTGGCTGCCACCAGCGTATGGCGCAAAGCTTTGCCACAGGTACTGCAGCAATATATTATGGACCCGATTGGTGCATCGAATACCTGGCGCTGGACGGGTTACCGCAATGCCTGGATCGTACTGAACGGGCAGGCTGTTCAATCGGTTAGCGGTGGAGGGCATTGGGGCGGCGGCATGTTCATCAATGCCTATGATATGGCCCGCTTTGGCCTGCTCACATTACACAAGGGTAACTGGAACGGCAAACAACTGCTGAGCGAACAATGGGTAAAACAGGCCCTCACACCTACTCCTGCCAAAACAGATTACGGTTATATGAACTGGTTTCTCAATACCGATCAGAAAATGCTGCCCGATGCACCGGCAACTGCATTCATGCATATCGGCAATGGCAGTAACCTGGTATATGTAGATCCCGAACACGAACTGGTAGCCGTAGTTCGCTGGATCTCGGATAACAAAGCCATGAACCAGACCATTAAAAAAATACTGGAGTCGATTCAGCCATAAATGCCGATCTATCCGGGACTTTTTATCCGGCGGACCAAAAAAATGCCGGTTTTTCCCAAATCCCCCTATTTTTGCGCCCCTGAGCGGATGTGGCGAAATTGGCAGACGCACTAGACTTAGGATCTAGCG
>Ga0255338_1002588_pt1 | contig 25458 bp, 17 predicted proteins | sample MeOH1_35cm_T4_19_FD_203715 | JGI IMG/M metagenome (GOLD analysis project Ga0255338, IMG submission 203715) | Sandy soil microbial communities from University of British Columbia, Vancouver, Canada - MeOH1_35cm_T4_195 | ecosystem: Engineered > Artificial ecosystem > Sand microcosm > Unclassified ...
ACCATCCCGGGCGACTACGCCACGCTGCACACGCCGTGCCCGCAGTGCGGCAGCAAGGTCAAGGAGAACTACCGCCGCTTTGCCTGCACCGCGTGCGACTTCTCGATCAGCAAGATCCCGGGCGGGCGCCAGTTCGAGATCGACGAGGTGGAAGAGCTGCTGCTCAAGAAGGAGATCGGTCCGCTGCAGGGTTTCCGCAGCAAGATGGGCCGCCCGTTCGCCGCCATCCTCAAGCTGTCCAAGGACGACGAAGGCCACTACAAGATGGAGTTCGACTTCGGCCAGAACGACGACGACAACGACGGCGAGCCGATCGACTTCAGCGGCCAGGAATCGGTCGGCGCCTGTCCCAAGTGCGCCGGCGCGGTGTACGAGCACGGCATGAAGTACGTGTGCGAGAACGCCGTGGCCAGCCCGAAGACCTGCGACTTCACCACCGGCAAGATCATCCTGCAGCAGGAGATCTCGCGCGAGCAGATCGGCAAGCTGCTCGGCGCCGGCCGCACCGACCTGCTGACCGGCTTCAAGTCCTCGCGCACCGGGCGCAACTTCAAGGCCTTCCTGGTCAAGCAGCCGGACGGCAAGATCGGCTTCGAGTTCGAGGCGCGCGAGCCCAAGGCCGGGGCCAAGCCGGCCGCCAAGGGCGCCGCCGCGAAGAGCGCGGCCGCGCGCGCCGGCGACGACGAGGCGCAGGCCGCGGAGAAGACCGCCAAGCCGGCCGCCAAGGTGCCGGCCAAGAAGGCGCCCGCCGCCAAGAAGGCCGCCGCCAAGGCGCCGGCGGCCAAGCGCGCCACCGGCAAGTCGCGCGCCGGCGACGAGGCTACGGCCGACGCCGAGGAGTAAGCGCGCCGCCGGCAGGCTGACCGGCGACAGGCGCACCAGGCGGCGGGCGGCGCGCCGCCCGCCCGGGTCCGCCTTCACGCCGGCGCCAGCCCTGTTGTCGGTCCTTGTCGTCAGCCCTAGCCCTGTTCCTTGCTGCGCTCGACGCCCTCCTCGAGCAGGAAATCGATGAACGCGCGCACCTTGGTCGGCAGGAACTTGCGGCTCGGGTAGACCACGCTGATGTCGCGCCGCGGCAACTGGTACTGCGGCAGGATGTGGGTCAGCCGCCCCGATTCGATATTGGGCCGCGCCAGGTACGACGACAGCATCGCCACGCCCATGTCGGCCAGCGCCGCCTGGTGCGCCAGCTCGGCGTTGCTGCACAGCAGGCCGGGCCGGATCGGCACCGTCACCTCGCCCTCCGGGCCCGACAGCGTCCACTCGTGCTCCACCGTGGGAATCCGCATCGCGATGCAGCGGTGGTTGGTCAGCTCGTGCGCGTGGCGCAGCGGCGGGTGCTGGCGCAGGTAGGCCGGCGACGCGCACAGGATGATCTCCGCCGACAGCATCGGCCGCGCCACCAGGTGCGAGCCCAGTCCCAGGTCCGACAGCACCACGCCCACGTCGCGGCCCTCTTCCACGATGTCGACGATGCGGTCCGAGAGCTGCACGTCGAACACCACCTCCGGGTACATGGTCTGGAAACGCATCATCGCCGCGGGCAGCAGATGCAGGCCGAACATCACCGGCGTCACCAGCCGCAGCGTGCCGGACAGCGACTGGCTGCGCGCCGTCACCACCGACTCGGCTTCTTCCACGTCCTCGAGGATCTGCTGGCAGCGCTGGAGATAGGTCTCGCCGGCATCGGTCAGCGACAGGCTGCGCGTGGTGCGGTTGAGCAGCCGCGTGCCCAGGTGGCTTTCCAGGTCGGCCACGTAGCGCGTCACCACCGCATTGGACATTTCCAGTTGCTGCGCTGCACGAGCAAAACTGCCCAGCTCGACCACTTTGGAAAAGACGCGCATCGATTGCAGCCGGTCCATGAGATAGTCTCCAGTCTTGCCCGCGAACTCTTACGGATAGTGGGATATTTATTGTGAAAACTAGAACTAATCATTGCCCGCAACGATATTTATTCATATGAGGGAAATGCCTAATATCGAGTCATCGGATGCCGCATTGCAGCGAAGCTGCTGAAAGAGGCTTTGGCGTCCTGCCTGTGGAAAGGAATCGTCATGAAAACCCAACGCTACGCCCTGCTTGCTGCCGCCGCCGCGCTTGCCGCCGCTCTCTCGGCCGCCCCCGCCTTTGCCAAGAGCGGCAAGTTCGATACGTTCACCGACGGCGCCAAGGCCGGCAAGTTCGACAGCTTCACCGACGGCGCCCGCGTCGGCAAGGTCGATCCGTTCACCGATGGCGCCAAGCTCGGCAAGTTCGACCCGTTCACCGACGGTGCCAAGGCCGGCAAGTTCGACAGCTTCACCGACGGCATCTGAGGCTGGTTGCCCGCCGGCGGTGCCGCATCTGGCGGCATCCGCGGCGGTTGTCGTTCCCGGTTGGTCTCCACAGGCCGGCGGGGTTGGCGCGCAGCAGCGCGCCGGCCCCGCCTCTCTCGCCTCTCCCGCAAACATGCCCGTACCGGCGCGGTACGGGCATGTTTGCTTTCGGGCTCCGCAATGGCCGCCGCGCCGCCTCCAAGTGATGAATGATAGCCTTCGCGCGGCCGCCTGCCGGCGGTTTTTTCCGCGCCCGGCATCGGACGCTTCCGCACCATGAGCGCGCCATGACCACGCCATGAAAAAACGGGCCCCGATGGGGCCCGTTTTTCGTCCTGTCGCCGCCGCGCCGCCGCTCAGTCGTGGTGATGGTGCTTGTTGTGCTTGCGCTTGTAGCCGCCGCGGCCGCGCTCGTCGTCGTAGGAGTTGCTGCGCGACACGTTGCCGCCCAGCGCCGCGCCGGCGCCGCCGCCCACGGCCGCGCCCAGCAGGCCGCCGGTGCGCCCGCCCATCGCGTTGCCGGCCGCGGTGCCGGCGCCGCCGCCCAGCGCGCCGCCGATGATGGCGCCGGTGCGCTCGCGGCGGTTGGAGGTGACCGCGCCGCCGGCGCCGCCGCCGACCGCGCCGCCGATCACCGCGCCGGTCGAGCCGCCGACCGCGCCGCCCACGGCCGCGCCGGCCACGCCGCCGAGCGCGCCGCCGAGGGCATTGTTCATATCGCCCGCGAATACCGGCAGCGCGGATGCCGCCAGGGCGATGGCCAGGGTGAAATGGCGAACGGTGTGCCGAGACATGTTCTTCTTCCTTGAGTTGATCGTTTTCTTGACCGGTTCCGGTCTGCTTTGCCGCAAGTGTAGAGAGGTCGCCCCGCGCTTGCTGTAACCACGTGTAAGGCCCTGTAACCGCTGCAGAAAGGCAAAAGGGCCGCCTCGCGGCGGCCCTCCTCAGGCATCACTTCGGCCGGCCCGCACCGCCCGCCCCGGCGGGCACGATGCGGCGCTTCAGCAGCACTTCAGCAGCACTTGCCCTGCCCCCCGCCGTAGCGCGCTTCCTGGCGCTCGCGGAAGAATTCCTCGTAGCTCATGGGCGCGCGGTCCGGGTGGATGCTTTCCATGTGCGCCACATAGGTCTGGTAGTCCGGCAGCCCCACCATCAGGCGCAGCGACTGGCCCAGGTAGCGGCCCACGGTGCCGAGTTGTTCGAGCATGGCGATTCTCCTTTGCGGTGCGCGGGCGGTGCCGGCGTACTCAGTGCTGCGCCGAGGCGGAAGCCGGCAGCGGCTCGAACGGCGTCTCGCGGTCGGTCGGGCGGCTCGCGGCGCGCGCGGCCAGCGCGGTCTTGAAGCCGTAGAACACGATCGACAGCACCACGAACATGAACAGCGCGCACAGCCCGGCGTCGAGGTAGTCGTTGAACACGATGCGGTGCATCTGCTCCATCGACTTGGCCGGCGCCAGCACCTTGCCCGCGGCGATGGCATCGCTGAACTTGCCGGCGTGGGTCAGGAAGCTGACCTTGGGATCGGCGTCGAACAGCTTCTGCCAGCCGGCGGTCAGCGTGCAGATCAGCAGCCACACGGTCGGCACCAGCGTGACCCAGGCGTACTGGCCGCGCTTCATCTTGACCAGCACGCAGGTGCCCAGCACCAGCGCCACCGCGGCCAGCATCTGGTTGGAGATACCGAACAGCGGCCACAGCGTGTTGATGCCGCCGAGCGGATCGACCACGCCCTGGTACAGGAAGTAGCCCCACGCCGCCACGCACAGCGCGGTGGCGATCAGGTTGGCCGGCAGCGAGTCGGTGCGGCGGAAGGCCGGCACGAAGCTGCCCAGCAGGTCCTGCAGCATGAAGCGCCCGGCGCGCGTGCCGGCGTCCACCGCGGTCAGGATGAACAGCGCCTCGAACAGGATGGCGAAGTGATACCAGAAGGCCATCATGGCCTGGCCGCCCACCACCTGGTGCAGGATGTGGGCGATGCCCACGGCCAGCGTGGGCGCGCCGCCGGCGCGCGAGATGATGGAGTTCTCGCCGACGTCCTTGGCGGTCTGGATCAGCACGTCCGGCGTGATGACGAAGCCCCAGCTCGACACCACCGACGCCACCGCTTCCGGCGAGGTGCCGATCACGGCCGCCGGGCTGTTCATGGCGAAGTACACGCCCGGCTCGATCACCGAGGCGGCCACCAGCGCCATGATGGCGACGAAGGACTCGGCCAGCATCGCGCCGTAGCCGATGAAGCGCATGTGCGACTCGTTCTCCAGCAGCTTGGGCGTGGTGCCCGAGGAGATCAGCGCGTGGAAGCCCGACACCGAGCCGCAGGCGATGGTGATGAACAGGAACGGGAACAGGTTGCCCGACCACACCGGCCCGCCGCCCTGCGCGAACTGCGTGAACGCCGGCATCTTCAGCTCCGGCGCCACGATCAGGATGCCGATGGCCAGCGCGATGATGGTGCCGATCTTGAGGAAGGTCGAGAGGTAGTCGCGCGGCGCCAGCAGCAGCCACACCGGCAGCACCGCGGCGATGAAGCCGTAGACGATCAGCATCCACGTCAGCGCCTTGCCGTCGTAGGTGAACAGCGGCGCGAGCACGGCGCTTTCATGCACGTACTGGCCGCCGATGATGGCCAGCATCAGCAGCACGAAGCCGATCACCGACACCTCGCCGATGCGGCCCGGGCGGATGTAGCGCGTGTACAGGCCCATGAAGACGGCGATGGGAATCGTCACGCCCACGGTGAAGGTGCCCCACGGCGAGCCCGCCAGCGCCTTCACCACGATCAGCGCCAGCACCGCCAGGATGATGATCATGATCATGAAGCAGCCGAACAGCGCGATCATGCCGGGCACCGTGCCCATCTCGGACTTGATCAGGTCGCCCAGCGAGCGGCCGTCGCGGCGCGTGGAGATGAACAGCACCATGAAGTCCTGCACCGCGCCGGCGAACACCACGCCGGCCAGGATCCACAGCATGCCGGGCATGTAGCCCATCTGCGCGGCCAGCACCGGGCCGACCAGCGGGCCGGCGCCGGCGATGGCGGCGAAATGGTGGCCGAACAGCACCGCCTTGTTGGTCGGCACGTAGTCCAGGCCGTCGTTGTGGCGCCAGGCCGGCGTCATGCGCCGCGGGTCGAGCTGCATGACCTTGTCGGCGATGAACTTGCTGTAGTAGCGGTAGGCGATCAGGTAGATGCAGATCGCGGCGACCACGATCCACAGGGCACTGACGGCTTCGCCGCGAGACAGTGCAACGGTGGCGAAGGCGAAGGCGCCGAGCACGGCGACGGCCAGCCACACCAGGTGTTGCCCGATGCGATTCATGATGAGGGTCTCCTCAGACCATTTGTAGGAATGCCGGCGGCGGCAGGCCCGGCATGCATGGCGCGGCTGAGGCGTCCGGGTGGACGGCACGCCGGGGACGGCGGGCTGACGATGGATGGCGCGGTTGTCTCCTGCCAGGTTTTTCGTCGGCGCCCGGCAAGTCTCGCAAGCTCCGGATCTGGTCGTCGCAGGCGGGCGATGCCGCCGGCAGATCCTCCGATCGCCCGCCGCACCCGCTGCGCAGGACGCATGCGTGGGGGCTGGGGGCAGCCGTCGCGCGTCCGGCGTGTAGTATTGACACCCGTTACTGGCGGCACAAGCGCGGAACTACGCAGCGGGGCTGCGTGGTACTACGCAGATCCACGGCCGGATGCCGCTTGCGCGGCATCCGTGTTTACCCCGGTACATGGCCGCGAGGCCGTCCAGGCACCTCCCAAGCATTGCCCCGGCACCGATGAAACTCCGTCAGAAGATCCTCCTGCTGGCCGTCGCGCCGCTGGCCGTCGCCATGTTCGGCATCGCGCTGGCGGTGCGCTACCAGGCCACCGAGCTGGCCCGCCACGAGCGCGCGCTGGTCGAGGCCGCCTACCTGCAGAGCAAGGAAACCGAGCTGCGCCACTACGTCGAGCTGGCGCAGAGCGCGATCGCGCCGATGGTGCGCTCGGGCCGCAACGACGCCGCCACGCGCGACGCCGCCATGCAGGCGCTGGCGCGCCTGGACTACGGCCCCGACGGCTATTTCTTCCTCTACGACATGCAGGGCCGCAACCTGATGCACCCGCGCCAGCCCGAGCTGGTCGGGCAGGACCTGTGGAGCCTGCGCGACCCCAAGGGCGAGCCCACCATCCAGCAGCTGATCGCCGCCGCGCGCGCCGGCGGCGGCTCGGTGCGCTACATGTGGAAGAAGCCGTCCTCGCAGCAGATGGCGCCCAAGCTCGGCTACGTGGTCGGGGTGCCGCAGTGGAACTGGATGCTCGGCACCGGCATCTACCTGGATGACGTCGAGCGCACGCTGCGCCAGCTCGACGCGCGCGCCGAGACCGACATCCGCGAAACGATGGCGTGGATCGGCGTGATCGCCGGCATCAGCATCCTGCTGGTGGCCGCCAGCGGGCTGGCCCTCAACGTGAGCGAGCACCGCGAGGCCGACGCCAAGCTGCGCCAGCTCGCGCAGCGCGTGGTGCAGTCGCAGGAAGACGAGCGCGCGCGGCTGTCGCGCGAGCTGCACGACGGCATCAGCCAGCTGCTGGTGTCGGTCAAGCTGCTGCTGGAAACCGCCGCCAACCGCCTGCGCCTGGCGCCCGGCGACGGCGCCACCGTGGCGCCCGTGCTCGGCACGGCGCTCGGGCGCCTGGACACCGTGTTCAACGAAGTGCGGCGCGTGGCGCGCAACCTGCGCCCGGCCCTGCTCGACGACCTCGGCCTCTATGCCGCGCTGGAGCACCTCGCGCGCGAGATGCAGGACGGCAGCGGCCTGCGCATCGCCGTCACGCGCACCGGCAAGCCGCGCGAGCTGCCCGACGAGCAGGCCACCGCGCTGTTCCGCATCGCACAGGAGGCGCTGACCAATGTGGAGCGCCATGCGCACGCGCGCCACGTGGCGCTGGCGCTGGACTTCGACGCCGACGCCACTCGCCTCACGGTGCAGGACGACGGCGCCGGCTTCGACGTGGCGCGCATGCAGCACGACCCCAAGCGCGGCATCGGCCTGCGCAACCTCGGCGAGCGCGTGGCCGCGCTGGGCGGGGAGTTCGAGATCGAGTCCCGCGCGGGCGCCACCCGTTTGCGCGCCGCCGTGCCGGTGGTACGCTCGGCCCCGCCACCCCGGGACGTACCAGGAAAGACCGCATCATGAGCCAAGCCCCCGCCCGCATCCTGCTGATCGACGATCACGCGCTGGTGCGCGACGGCATGCGCATGCGGCTCGGCCTGCAGCCCGAGCTGACCGTGGTCGGCGAGGCCGACGACGGCGAGGCCGCGCTGGCCTGGCTGGCGCAGGCCGGACCCGAGCAGATGCCCGAACTGGTCATCACCGACATCGGCATGCGCGGCATGGGCGGCATCGCGCTGGCCGCCGCGCTGCACGACGACTACCCGGAAATCGCCGTGCTGATGGTGTCGATGCACGACAACCTCGAATACGTGCGCCAGGCCATCCGCGCCGGCGCGCGCGGCTACGTGCTCAAGGACGCGCCGGCCGACGAGCTGATGGCGGCCATCGGCGCGGTGCTGGCCGGGCGCGTCTTCTACAGCGCCCGCATCGCCCGCCGCATGGCCGAGGAGTCGCCGTCCGCCGGGCCGCTCGACGCGCTCACGCCGCGCGAGCGCGACATCCTCAACTGCATCGGCCGCGGGCAGGCCAACAAGGACATCGCCGCCGCGCTCGGCGTGTCGGTGCGCACCATCGAGACGCACCGCCTGAACCTGCGCCGCAAGCTCGGCATCGAAGGCCGCGCCGAGCTGGTCAAGTACGCGGTGGAGCAGCTCGACGCCGGCGGCGGCAACCCGGCGTAGACGACCGGCGCGGTGCCGGCCGCCGGCTCATGTTGCCGTTTGCGTCGCTCAGGCCGCGAGGCGCCTGGCCAGCGCCTCCTTGGCCTCGATCAGCGCCTGCGGCAGGTGGTGCCGCAGTTGCGTGAACAGCGCGTCATGCAGCGCCAGCTCCTGCTGCCACGCGGCATGGTCGATCGACGTGACCTGCTCGAACTGCGCCTCGCTGAAGGCGAGGCCGTTCCAGTTCAGGTCGCCGTAGCGCGGCGAGGTGCCGAACACGTGCTCGGCGCCCTGGCCGCGCCCTTCCACGCGGTCGATCATCCACGACAGCACGCGCATGTTCTCGCCGAAGCCCGGCCACACGAAGTTGCCGTCGGCGTCCTTGCGGAACCAGTTCACGCAGTAGATCTTCGGCAGGCGGGCGCCGGCGGCCTCGAGCTTCTTGCCCAGCGCCAGCCAGTGGCCGAAGTAGTCGCTCATGTTGTAGCCGCAGAACGGCAGCATGGCGAACGGGTCGCGGCGCACCACGCCCTGCTGGCCGGCGGCCGCGGCGGTGGTTTCCGAGCCCATCGTGGCGGCCATGTAGACGCCCTCGGTCCAGTTGCGCGCCTCGGTCACGAGCGGCACCGTGGTCGAGCGGCGGCCGCCGAAGATGAAGGCGTCGATGGCCACGCCGGCGGGGTTGTCCCAGTTCTCGTCGATCGACGGGCACTGCACGGCCGGCGCGGTGAAGCGCGCGTTCGGGTGCGCCGCCTTGGCCCCGGTGGCCCTGGCGATCTCCGGGGTCCAGTCCTTGCCCTGCCAGTCGATCAGGTGGGCCGGCGCTTCCTTGCTCATGCCTTCCCACCACACGTCGCCGTCGTCGGTCAGCGCCACGTTGGTGAAGATGACGTTTTCCTTGAGCGTCGCCATCGCGTTGTAGTTGGTCTTCTCGCTGGTGCCCGGGGCCACGCCGAAGTAGCCGGCTTCCGGGTTGATGGCGTACAGGCGTCCATCCTTGCCCGGCTTGATCCAGGCGATGTCGTCGCCGATGGTGGTGACCTTCCAGCCCTCGAAGCCCTTGGGCGGGATCAGCATGGCGAAGTTGGTCTTGCCGCAGGCCGACGGGAACGCCGCCGCGACGTGGTACTTCTTGCCCTCGGGCGAGGTCACGCCGAGGATCAGCATGTGCTCGGCCAGCCAGCCTTCGTCGCGGCCCATCGTCGAGGCGATCCGCAGCGCGAAGCACTTCTTGCCCAGCAGCGCGTTGCCGCCGTAGCCCGAGCCATAGGACCAGATCTCGCGCGTTTCCGGGAAATGGACGATGTACTTGGTGGCGTTGCAGGGCCACGGCACGTCCTTCTCGCCGGCGGCCAGCGGCTTGCCCACGCTGTGCACGCACGGCACGAACGCGCCGTCGGCGCCGAGCACGTCGTACACCGCGCGGCCCATGCGGGTCATGATGCGCATGTTGGCGACCACGTAGGGCGAATCGGACAGCTCCACGCCGATGTGGGCGATCGGCGAGCCCAGCGGGCCCATCGAGAACGGCACCACGTACAGCGTGCGCCCGCGCATGCAGCCGTCGAACAGGCCGCCCAGCGTCTGGCGTATCTCGGCCGGGGCGGTCCAGTTGTTGGTGGCGCCGGCGTCTTCCTGCTTCTGCGAGCAGATGAAGGTGCGGTCCTCCACGCGCGCCACGTCCGACGGGTCGGACAGCGCCAGGAAGGAATTCTTGCGCCTAGCCGGGTTCAGGCGCTTCATGGTGCCGGCGGCGACCATCTGCTCGCACAGGCGGTCGTATTCCTCCTGCGAGCCGTCGCACCAGTGGATGTGGTCGGGTTTGGTCAGCGCGGCGATCTCGGCGACCCAGGCGATCAGCTTCTGGTGCCGGATCCAGGCCGGGACGTTGAGTGCGGGCGTGCCCTGCATGGTGGGGTGGTTCATACAGCTTGCTCCAAGGCAAAAAAGAATTCTTTGCAAAGCCCGGGCCCCGCCTGCGCGCCTTCCGCGTCTCTCGCGCTTTCCGCGCTCCTCGCGCTCTTTGCGGCGCCCTTTGTGTCTTCCGCGTCCCTCGCGCCTTCCATGCCACATGGCCGGCGGCAGCCCATGCAGGGCAGACCGCGGCGTCCGGGCGCGGGTTCCGCGCCGCGGCGGCATTGCCGGCATCGGCGGCGCGCCGGCACCCGTCACATCCCGTTACAACTCCACGGCCGTCCGGGCCGTGGAAAAGGCCGCGAAAGGTCGCGGCAGGCCCCGCGGCTGCGCTACAGTTGCGCTTTGCCCGCGGCAGGCTTTGTCCGGCGCGGTCCGGAAGGCGGGAGCAGGGCTCGACCGGCAATCCGCACACTGCATCGGAGCCGGCAAGGATACCATTGCACCGCGCCGCTGTTTTTTGCTCCGCAGCAATGCCGGCGCCTTGCCGCGGCGCGCCGCCGGACTGTCCGGCAGCGCACATTTGCCGCTCGCCAAAGTGGCTGCGCCGCACGCCGGGGCGGCTGCGGCGGCGCGCCGCAGGTGCTAAAACCATACCGTGGATGCGCGCGCCGGTCTGTGGGCGCGCGCACCTTAGCCATTGCCAAAATAGAGTTGCCGATGAAGATTGCCGTACTCGACGATTACCAGGATGCGGTTCGCAAGCTGTCCTGCTTCAGCCTGCTCGACGGGCATGACGTCAAGGTGTTCAACAACACCGTCAAGGGCGTCGGCCAGCTCGCGGCGCGGCTGTCGGACGTGGAGGCCGTGGTGCTGATCCGCGAGCGCTCGCGCATCACCCGCCAGCTGCTGGAGAAGCTGCCCAAGCTCAAGATCATCAGCCAGACCGGGCGCGCCGGCGGGCACATCGACATCGAGGCGTGCACCGAGCGCGGCGTGGCGGTGCTCGAAGGCGCCGGCTCGCCGGTGGCGCCGGCCGAGCTCACCTGGGCGCTGATCATGGCGGCCCAGCGCCGCATTCCCCAGTACGTGGCCAGCCTCAAGCACGGCGCCTGGCAGCAGTCCGGGCTCAAGTCCACCACCATGCCGCCCAACTTCGGCCTGGGCCAGGTGCTGCGCGGGCAGACCCTGGGCATCTGGGGCTACGGCAAGATCGGCAAGCTGCTGGCCGGCTACGGCCGCGCGTTCGGCATGAACGTGCTGGTGTGGGGCCGCGAGAACTCGCAGAAAAGCGCGCGCGAGGATGGCCTGGCCGTCGCCGGGTCGCAGGAGCAACTGTTCGCCGACAGCGACGTGCTGTCGCTGCACCTGCGCCTGAACGACGAGACCCGCGGGCTGGTCAAGCTGGCCGACCTGACCCGCATGAAGCCGACCGCGCTGTTCGTCAACACCAGCCGCGCCGAGCTGGTCGAGGAAAACGCCCTGCTGACCGCGCTCAACCGCGGCCGCCCCGGCATGGCGGCGGTCGACGTGTTCGAGTCCGAGCCGATCCTGCAGGGCCACGCGCTGCTGCGCATGGAAAACTGCATCTGCACGCCGCACCTGGGCTACGTGGAGCGCGAGAGCTACGAGCTGTATTTCCGCATCGCCTTCCAGAACATCCTCGACGTGCTGGCCGGCCAGCACGACAGCATCGCCAATCCCAAGGCGCTCACGCCCGCGCTGTCGCGCTGAGGCGTGCCGCGGGGCGGCGTGGCCGCCCCGTTTTTCTTCCCGGTTTCATTCGCGTTGCGTACCGGCAAGCTCTCGGCCGAGGCTTGCGGGCTCATGCCTGCGTGCCAACCAGCCCGCGCGAGTGCGCGACCTTCGCGCCGATGTGGTTCCAGGTCGAGGGCCTGATCGGCATGTCCCGCGCGGCGTGCGGGAAGTGTTCCGCGGCCTCGCACACCTGGTCGAGGACGGCCACGGCTTCGTTCTTCCTGAGACCGGCCTTCGACGCCAGGTCGACCAGGTGCGATCGCCCGATGCGCAGTGCTTCGCCGCAGACATCCATCTGGTGGTAGCCGCCCGGCCCCTCGTTGAACGTGAGGTCGTATCCCGGCGCGACACGCCACCTGCCATCGCGGCGCATCAGGAATGACAGGTTTTTCGCGTGGTCGTCCCGGTTGTGAAAGACCACGTTGAACACGCAGCGCCGGTACATGCCGAGGACTTCGCGCTCGTCGGCCGTCAGCAGGCGCGTGAGCCTGAGCACGGACAGGTAGTCGAGCGCCGGGTGCCGGAAGTCGGCATGTGCCAGACCGGAAACCGTATGCACCGGGACGCGCATTCCGTCTTCGCGGTCGAAGCGTTCGATGCCGAACGCGGTCAGGTCCTTGGCAAGGGCGAAGAAGTGCGTCGCCGGCATCGGGATGCCGGACCGCCGGGCCATGTCCGCATAGACGTGTTCGATCGCGCAGACCTCCGGGTCCTCGTTCTGCCCGGGGAACTTGACGAGCCACGGCGTGCCCGGCCCGTCCTCCGATCGCGAGGCGACGCCGCTGGTCCAGTCGAGGTTCACGCGGACCTTCGGGCGGGCGCCCTGCGGCGAGCCGCCCATCAGCGCGAGATCGCGCAGCATGCCCTCGCTGTCGCCGGACAGGACGCCGCGCACGCTGTTGGCGACCTCGAGCAGATCGACGTCGCGTTTTTCAAGCTCGCGCGGCGACGGCGGCTCGAATGCCAGCGCGCCCATTGCATCCTCTCCGATGAACGCGAGCCGGTCGAGCGGCGAGACCGTGGCAATATCGATGCCGTTCCTGCGGAAGAGCCGGTCCATCACCAGCAGGCCCCAGCCGTCCGGCAGCGCGTCGCTCACGAGACCCGGCAGGCGTTGCTGGTGCTGCGGAAAATCGCGATACGCGTCGCGGGAGAGCGGCAGGTTGTAGGGCGACAGTTCGAGCCCGCGAGCCAGTGCCTCCGGGGTGTACTGAAACAGCAGATCGCGTCCGTCGTCGGCCAGTCGCGCCAGCGGGAAGCGTTCGCCCCAGCCGGCATACATCACGGTCAGCTTCCTCATGCCTCATCCTTTCTTGCGGCCGGCGCGGCGGCGCGAGTGGCTGGCGGCTTCCATCTGCTCGATGCTTGCCGGGCGCGTGACGAACACCGGCTCGAGCTGCTGGATCACTCCCAGCGTGGTGGCCACGCGCAGCAGAACCTCGACGGTGACGAGCCCGGTGCGCTCGAGATTGCGCAGGGCGCCAAGCGAGACACCGGCCCGCGCGGCCGTCTCCGCCTGCGACTGATTCAGGGACAGGCGGCGTGCCCGCAGGCGCTGCCCGAGTTCGCCCGCGACCTCCTGGGGTGTGGCCAGCTTAAAGAGCATTGATATGGCGGTTATGCGAGAAAATATTTGATAACTGTCATTGTAATGGCTGATATATGAAAATCAACCGGCACCCGGCAAGATGCCGCATCGGTACGTAACGCGAACAGCGCTTTTTCTCTCCCCTCCTCCCTCCCCCTTTTGTTTTCCCTGCTTGTGCCCCGGCCGCCACGCCGAAACGCGAACCGGGCAAACCCGCTACACTCGCCGCACCGCGCGGCCCGGGTGACGCGCGGGCCGCGTTTCCGTCCGCCCTTCCCCTGTCCCCTCGTGGCGCCTCGCGGCGCCGGCCGCAATGGATCCCAGGCTCCTGACGCTGTGCTTCGGCAATTTCGTCATCGGCACCGGCGCGATGATCGTCACCGGCATGCTCAACCACATCGCCGGCGACTTCGGCCTGGGCGCGGCCACGGCCGGGCAGCTGATCTCGGTGTTCGCGCTGGCCACCTGCGTGGGCGCGCCGCTGTTCGCCACGCTCGGCTCGCGCATCGACCGCCGCGTGCTGCTGGCCGGCGCGCTGCTGGTGTACGCCGCCATGCACCTGGCCGCGGCGCTGGCGCCGGGCTTCGCCAGCCTGATGGCGATCCGCTTCGCCACCGCCGTGGGCGCGGCCATCTACACCCCGCAGGCGGCCGCCACGCTGCCGCTGCTGGTCAACGCGCACACGCGCGGGCGCGCCATCAGCTTCGTGTTCCTGGGCTGGAGCGTGGCCAGCGTGGTCGGCGTGCCGCTGGGCACGTGGATCGCCAGCACGGCGGGCTGGCGCTTCAGCATGGCGCTGGTGGGCGTGATGGCGCTGGCCGCGGCGCTGGCGGTGTGGCGCGTGCTGCCGCCGCGGCTGTACGTGGCGCCGGTCGGCCGCGCCGCGTGGGGCGCGGTGCTGCGGCACACGCCGATGGTGCTGGTGGTGGCCACCACCATGATCCAGTCGGCCGGCATGTTCACGCTGTTTACGTATATCGCGCCGCTGCTGCGCGACGTGCACGGCATCAGCGGCGCCGCGCTGAGCCTGATGTTCCTCGCCTACGGCGCCTGCGGCGTGGCCGGCAACGTGCTGGCCGCCGCGCGCATGGACCGCGCCACACCCGCGCGCATCGTCCAGCTGGCCATGCTGACCTCGCTGGCGGCCATGCTGCTGTGGCCGCTGGCCGCGATCGGGCCGGTGGCGCTGGTGCTGATCTTCATGCTGTGGGGCGTGGGCGGCTTCGCCACCAACAGCGCGCAGCAGGCGCGGCTGGTGGCGCTGGCGCCGGAACGGGCCTCGGCCTCGATCTCGCTCAATTCTTCCTCGATCTATCTCGGCCAGGCGCTCGGCGCCATGGGCGGCGCGGCGATCTACGCCACCGCCGGCGCCGACGCCCTGCACTGGGGCGCCGCCGCGCTGATGCTGCTGGCGCTGGCCGTGTCGCAGCGCGCGCGGGCGCTGGGCTGCCGCTGGGGCGCCGCGCGGCAGGCCTGAGCCGGACCTGAGCCGGACTTACCCCGTGGTATCCCCCGGATTGCCGTCCCGCCCGCTTTTCCGCCTGCGCATGGGCCGGCATCGACAACATGCCGCCGGAATGTGTCGCCATGTCATGCTTTTCTGCTAATGTTTGGCTTTCGATACAAGTACGGATAAGCTGGAGCGAACAGGTCTCGGCGGTGCGCTGTAATACGTTGTAATGATCCGGCATGCCAAGTCGCTAGCCGCCGACGGTCCCGATCCTGTACTAGTAGCGGTTTTGTCGCGAGGCGGCATCGGTTCCAAGAAGCCGGGTCGTCGGGGAGCGGCGCGTGACGCGCGCACTGTAAGAGAGACCTCACATGAAAACGAATGGCATCGACCAGGCCAAGGGCTTTGTCGACGGTAAGTGGAGCCCGGCCACGGGCACCGGCAAGGGCCGGGTCTCCCCGTGGCTGCTGCTCGCGGTCCTGGCCGTGCTGGTGGCCGGCGGCTGGTATGGCTGGCGCACCTGGATGGCGCCGAAACCCGCCGCCAAGGCGCCGGCCGCGGTGGTGGTCAGCACGGCCGTGGTCCAGCAGGGCGACGTGCCGCTGCAGGTGAGCGCCAACGGAACGGTCAGCGCGCTGTCCACCGTGGAGGTGCGCCCGCAGGTCTCGAGCACGGTGCGCGCCGTGCACATCAAGGAAGGCCAGTCGGTCAAGCCGGGCGATCTGCTGTTCACGCTGGACACGCGCATGGACGAGGCCAACCTCGCCAAGTCGCAGGCCCAGCTGCTGCGCGACCAGGCCGACCTCGCCGACGCGCGCCGCACGCTGGCGCGCAGCCAGGAGTTGCTCGAGCGCAACTTCATCTCCAAGAGCGCGGTGGACACGGCGCAGGCCAAGGTCGACGGCTTCGAGGCCACCATCCGCGCCGACCAGGCCGCCATCGAGGCCAGCCGCGTGGCGGTCAGCTACGGCGCCATCCGCGCCACCATCGCCGGGCGCACCGGCGTGATCAACATGTTCCCCGGCTCGCTGGTGACGCCCACCAGCGCGCTGCCGCTGGTCACGATCGCGCAGATCCAGCCCATCGCCGTCACCTTCACGCTGCCCGAGCGCCAGCTCGCGGCGCTGCGCGAGGCGCTGCACGCCGGCCCGGTCGCCGTCACCGCCATGCCCAACGACGGCAGCAAGACCCCGGTGACGGGCAAGATCAGCTTCGTGGACAACTCGGTCGACCCGCAGTACGGCAGCATCCGCATCAAGGCGCAGTTCGACAACGAGGAGCAGCGCCTGTGGCCGGGCACCTACGCCAACGTGGACGCCGTGGTGCAGACCCTCAAGGGCGCGCTGTCGGTGCCGCCGCAGGCGGTCGTGACCGGCCCGGAAGGCCGCTTCGTCTACGTCGTGCAGGCCGACAACCGCGTCAAGCCGGTGCCGGTCAAGGTACAGATCTCGACCGCCAGCGCCGCCGTCATCGACGGCGTGCAGCCGGGCGCGCGCGTGGTGGTGGAAGGCGCGCAGAACCTGCGCGCGGGCAGCCTGGTGCGCGAAGCCCCGCCGGCCGCCCGGGGCGCCGCCAGCGCCCCGGCCGCCGACGCCAAGCCTTGAAGTCCAGAGCCCCCAAGCCATGAACCTGTCCGAGCTCTGTATCCGCCGTCCGGTGATGACGGTGCTGCTGTGCCTTGCGGTGATCGTCACCGGCATCGCGCTCTACCCCACCATCCCGATCGCCGCGCTGCCGTCGTTCAACTCGCCGGTGATCCAGGTCACCGCCACGCTGCCCGGGGCCAGTCCCGAGACGATGGCGGCCTCGGTGGCGATCCAGCTGGAAAAGCAGTTCGCCACCATTCCCGGCGTGTCGGTGATCAGCTCGTCGAACACGCTCGGCAACTCCAGCATCACCATCGAGTTCAACAACGACCGCGACATCGACGCCGCCGCCGTGGACGTGCAGGCCGCGCTGTTCCGCGCGCAGCGCTCGCTGCCGATCGAGATGACGGTGCCGCCGTCGTACCGCAAGGTCAACCCGGCCGACGCGCCGGTGCTGCTGCTGGCGATCAACTCGCCGGCGCTGAGCCTGGCCGAGCTCAATGCGTTCGGCGACAACCTGATCTCGCCCACGCTGGCCACGCTGCCCGGCGTGGCGCAGGTGCAGGTCAACGGCCAGAAGCGCTTCGCGGTGCGCGTGCGCGCCCACCCGGACGCGCTCTCCGCGCGCGGCCTCACGCTCGACGAGCTGGCCACCGCGCTGAACCGCGCCAACGCCAACACCCCGGTCGGCACGCTCGACGGCGCGCGCCAGACGCTCACCATCCAGGCCAACCGCCAGCTCGCCAGCGCCGACGCCTTCCGCAACATCATCGTGGCCAGCCAGCCCAGCGGCGCGCTGGTGCGGCTGTCCGACGTGGCCGAGGTCGAGGACAGCGTCGAGACCATCAAGACCGGCAGCTGGCTCAACAACGAGCGCTCCATCGTGCTGGCCGTGCTCCGCCAGCCGGACGCCAACACGGTGGCCGTGGTGGACGCCATCAAGGCCACGCTGCCGCGCCTGATCCAGCAGATGCCGGCCTCGGTCAGCGTCAGCGTGGTCAACGACCGCTCGGTGTCGGTCCGCGAGTCGATCCACGACGTGCAGTTCACGCTGGCGCTGACCGTGGCGCTGGTGGTGATGGTGATCTTCCTGTTCCTGCGCCGCGCCGCCGCCACGCTGATTCCCACCGTGTCGCTGCCGATCTCGCTGATCGGCACGGTGGCGCTGATGAAGGTGTTCGGCTACAGCCTGGACAACGTCTCGCTGCTGGCCATCACGCTCGCCGTGGGCCTGGTGGTGGACGACGCCATCGTGATGCTGGAAAACATCGTGCGCCACATCGAGGAAGGCGTGCCGCCGCTGCGCGCCGCGCTGATCGGCTCGCGCGAGATGGGCTTCACCATCCTGTCGATCTCGATCTCGCTGATCGCGGTGTTCATCCCGATCTTCTTCATGCCGGGCGTGATCGGCCTGCTGTTCCACGAGTTCGCCGCGGTGGTGTCGCTGTCGATCCTGGTCTCGGCGCTGGTGTCGCTCACGCTGATCCCGATGCTGTGCGCGCGCTTCCTCTCGGCCGAGAACGTGCCCATCGACGAGTCGCAGCACACCTACGGCGACCACGCCGGGCAGGCGGCGCACGCGCCCGCCGCGGCGCAGAAGCAGACCATCGGCCTGCGCTCCACGCAGTGGTTCGAGGACCTGTTCGAGTTCACGCTGCACCGCTACGCGCGCGGGCTGGACTGGTGCCTGGCGCACCGCAAGTCGGTGCTGGCGGTGGCCGGCCTGACCTTCGTGCTGACCGCGGTGCTGTTCGCCACCATTCCCAAGGGTTTCTTCCCCGAGGAAGACATCGGCCAGATCCAGGTCAACGCCGAAGGCCCGCAGGACATCTCGTTCGACGCGATGGCCGAGCGCCTGCGCGACGCCGCCGAGCGCATGCGCAAGAACCCCGCGGTGCGCAGCGTGGTGGTGACGATCGGCGGCGGCAACTCGCCGGCCATCAACACCGGCCGCATGTTCGTCGAGCTCCAGCCGCACGGCCAGCGCCCGCGCATGTCCAAAGTGGTCGAGTCGCTGCGCCACGACGTGTCCGGCATTCCCGGGCTGGCGGTCTATTTCTCGCCGGTGCAGAACCTGCGCCTGGGCGGGCGCCAGAGCAAGAGCCGCTACCAGTACACGCTGCAGAGCGTGAAGGCCGGCCAGCTGCAGGAATACTCGGACAAGCTGATGGCCAGGATGCGCGCCGACCCCGTGTTCCGCGACGTCACCAGCGACTCGCAGCAATCCGGCCTGGAAGCGCAGCTCTCCATCGACCGCGACAAGGCCAACGCGCTCGGCGTGCAGATCCAGGACGTGCGCCAGGCGCTGTACTCCGCGTTCGGCGAGCGCCAGGTCTCGACCATCTATACGCCGATCGACAACTACTACGTGATCCTCACCGCGGCCGACATCGACCGCGCCGACGAGACCGCGTTCTCCAAGCTCTACGTGCGCAGCAAGACCGGGCAGATGGTGCCGGTCTCGGCCTTCTCCACCACCGAGCGCCGGGTCGGCCCGATCGCCGTGAACCACCAGGGCCAGCTGCCCTCGGTGACGGTGTCGTTCAACCTCGCGCCGGGCGCGGCGCTGGGCGCGGCCTCGTCCAAGATCGACACCTACCGGCAGGAGATCGACATGCCGACCTCGATCTTCACGAGCTGGGGCGGCGACGCCGCGGTGTTCCAGTCCTCGCAGGCCACCCAGGTGCTGCTGCTGGTGGCCGCCATCGCGGTGATCTACACGCTGCTGGGCGTGCTGTACGAAAGCTACATCCACCCGCTCACCATCCTGGCCGGCCTGCCGTCGGCGGCGGTGGGCGCGCTGCTCACGCTGTTCATCTTCAACGTGGAGCTGTCGCTGATCGCCACCATCGGCGTGCTGATGCTGATCGGCATCGTCAAGAAGAACGCCATCATGATGATCGACTTCGCGCTGGCGGCGCAGCGCGAGCAGGGCATGGCGCCCGCGCGCGCGATCCGGCAGGCCTGCCTGCTGCGCTTCCGCCCGATCATGATGACCACCTTCGCCGCCGTGGCCGGCGCGCTGCCGCTGGCGCTGGGCCTGGGCGCCGGCGCCGAGCTGCGCCAGCCGCTGGGCCTGGCGGTGGTGGGCGGGCTGCTGTTCTCGCAGGTCATCACGCTGTTCATCACGCCGGTGATCTACCTCGCGCTGGACCGCTTCTCGGGCACCGGGCCGCTGCAGATCGATTCGGAAGGCAACCGCCTGCCGGAACTGGTCGGCGGGGAGGCGGCCGGCGCCAGCCACTGAGCGGGCCGACGCCACGGCGCGAGCCGGGAGAAGACAGGGGCGGTGCCGGGTCAGCCGGCGCCGCCCTTTTTGTTTGCGCCGGCCGGCGCGCGCGGGGCGAGGTGCGCAGCGCGCCGCCCGCAACTGGGCAATAATGGTCGCCATGCGCGCCAGCCACCACATGAAAAATCCGGACTTCCCCGCCATGCAGACACGTCACCGCCTTGCTTGCCGGCCTGCCGGCCGCCGCGCCGGACTGGCGCTCGCCGCCGCCCTCCTCGCTGCCTTCCTCGCCGCGCTGGCGGGCTGCGCGGGCACGCCGCCGGCCACCGTGGCGGGCGACGTCGCGCACCAGTTCACCGGCAAGACCTACGTGCTGCTCGGTGAAGTGCACGACAACGCCGACGGCCAGAAGCGCCGCCTGCTGGCGCTGTCGAGCGCGCTCGCCGCCGGCTGGCGGCCCGCCATCGCGATGGAGCAGTTCGACCGCGAGCGCCAGCCCGACATCGACCGCGCCCGCCGCGAGCGCCCCGGCGACGCCGCCTACGTGGTCGCGCAGGCCGGCGGCAAGGGCTGGCAATGGGAGCTGTACACGCCGGTGGTGGCGCTCGCGCTGCAATACGACCTGCCGCTGGTGGCGGCCAACCTGTCGCGCGCCGATGCCGGCAGGATCGTGCGCGGCGGGCTCGACGGCGTGTTCGAGCCGGCCGAGCGCCAGCGCCTGGGCCTGGCCGCGCCGCTGCCCGCCGACGTGGTCAGCGAGCAGACCGCCGTGCTCGACCGCGGCCACTGCGGCAATTTCCCCAAGGCCATGCTGCCCGGCATGCTCGACGCGCAGGCCGCGCGCGATGCCGTGATGGCCGCCGCCATGCGCGCCTATGCCGACCGCGGCGCCGTGCTGATCGCCGGCAACGGCCACGTGCGCCGCGACGTGGGCGTGCCGCGCTGGCTCGCGGCCGAGCCGGGCAAGATCTACAGCGTGGGCTACCTGGAACAGGCCGGCGCCGGCGAGGTGGGCGAGTACGACCGCGTGGTGCTGGTGCCGGCGCGCAAGCGGCCGGACCCGTGCCAGGACGCCCGGCCCGGCGCGGGCACCGCGCCGGCCGGCATGGGCTGAGGCGCGCGCGGCGCGGGCCCGCTCAAACGAACAACTCTTCCGCCACGGTCGGGTGCAGTTGCACCGTGGTGCGCAGGTGCGACAGCTTCACGCCGAGGCGCAGCGCCACCGCCAGCGTCTGGATGATCTCCGGCGCGGCGTTGTCCATCATGTGCGCGCCCAGCACGCGGCCGCTGCGCGCGTTGACCACCAGCTTCACCATCGACGCCTGCCCGCTGCCGGCGAAGCGGTTCTCCAGCGAGACGAAGCGGCGCACCACGCTTTCCACGCGCTCGGCCTTGCCGGCGGCCGCGATGGCCTCGTGCTCGGTCAGGCCGACGCTGCCGATGGCGGGCTCGCAGAAGACCGCGGTCGGCACCACGTCGAAGTCGGCGCGCTCGCCGCGCCGGCCGAACAGGCGGTCGGCCAGCCAGCGGCCCTGGGCGCTGGCCACCGGCGTGAGGTGCAGGCCGTCGATGGCGTCGCCGACGGCGTGGATGGAGCGCACCCGGCTGCGGAACGAGCGGTCCACGCGGATGCCGCCCTGCGCGGACTTCTCCACGCCGAGCGCCGCCAGGCCCAGGTTTTCCCACTGCGGCTCGCGCCCGATGGCGGCCAGCGCGGCCTGCGCGCGCACGGTGTGGACGCGGTCGCCGCCGCCGCCGCCATTGCCGCCATCGTTGCCATCGCCATCGGGCGCGCCCTGCCGGTAGCACACGTCGATGGCGCCGTTGGCCTGGTTGAGCAGCGTGACCTCGGCATTGAAATGCAGGCGCACGCCCCTGGCGGCGAGCGCCTCGGCCAGCGCCGCGGCGATCTCGTGGTCGAAGCGCTCGAGCAGGCGGCTCTCGCGCACCAGCATCTCGACCTTGACGCCGTAGCGCGAGAGGATCGAGGCCTGCTCCACCGCGATGTAGCCGCCGCCGATCACCACGATCGAGGCCGGCAGGCTCTGCCAGGTGAAGACGTCGTCGGAGGTGCCGGCCAGCTCGCCGCCGGGCACCGGCAGCGTCTGCGGGCGCGCGCCGGTGGCGATCAGGATGCGGCGCGCGTGGATGGTCTCGGCGCCGACCTGCACCAGGTCGGGCGCGGTGACGGTGGCCTCGCCGTGCAGCAGCGTCACGCCGGCTTCCTGCAGGCGGTGGGTGTAGGCCACGTGCAGGCGCGCCATCTCGGCGTTGACGCGCACGATGGCGTCGCCCCAGTCCTCGCGCCCGCCGGTGTGCGACAGGCAGCCCGAGAGAATGGCGGCGAGGGTGCCGCCGTAGGACAGCATCTTCTTGGGCACGCAGCCGCGGTTGACGCAGGTGCCGCCGATCGCGTCGCGCTCGATCAGCACCACGCGCGCGCCGTGCGCGGCCGCGCGGCGCGCCGCGGCCACGCCGCCGGAGCCCGCGCCGATCACCACGAAATCCGCCTCGCGCTGCGCGCCGCCGCGGCGCCTGCCGCGGCGCGGCACGCGCTCGACGGGCTGCTCGGATGTCGCCCTGCGCGCGCTCTGGCGCTCGCTTGCCGGTCTTGCCTGGCGTTTCGTCATCAATGCCTCCTGTGGCGGCGCGAAGGCCGCGTTGCACATCGAGATGACAGAGCCGCAAGGCCGGCCGGCGCGTCCGAAGAACGCTATGCGGTGGTGCCGAGCTCCGTCTTCATGACAGACGGCCATTCGCGCAGAAAGGTTTCCCCGTCGCGCTGGCCGAGTTCGTAGGCAGCGATCATCGCGCCGGGCCGGGTGTAGTCCCAGCTCGAGATCGGTACCCGCTGCGAAGGTTGCAGATAAAGCCGCCGCTGCCCGCCGTGCCGCAGCACGAAGCGCCGCGGGCGCGGATAGAGCCGCGTCACCAGCACCAGCACGTTGCCCGGCGTCGGGTCGAGCGCGTCGACCGGCACATTGTCGACCATGCCGCCGTCCAGCACCGGCCGGCCGTCGCGGCGCAGCACCGGCGTGAACGGCGGCGTGGAGGCCGACTGCAGCAGCAGGTCCGCCAGCTGCTCGGGCGAGCCGCAGTCCTGCGCGCGCACGAACTCCGGACGGAAGCCGAGCCTGCGGCCCAGCCGCGGGTGCAGCGTCCTGAGCCAGTGCTTCTCGATGTTGTAGGCCACCAGGCCCGCCAGCACCGCCATGCGCGGCCCGCTCCAGCGCGGAATGTGCGCCACGCCGACGCGGATCTCGGGCGCGGCCTGCAACTGCGCCAGGCGGCCATCGGCGAAGATGCTCAGCAGCGCGCCGCGGTAGATGCCGTAGTGCGGGAACACGCGCTGCCGCGTCAGCAGGTTGCTCCAGTAGACGTTGCGCCGGTTGTCCGCCAGCACCTCCTGGTAGTACGCCATGACCTGGCGCGCGTCGTGCGTGTAGATCATGCACGCGGTGGCGGCGCCGGCCGAGATGCCGGCGATCACGCGCGGACGCAGGCCCAGCTCGGGCGCCACCCTGTCCCACCAGCCGGCCTGCCACCAGCAGCGGTTGCCGCCGCCGGCGAACACCACCTGGTCGAACGGCGACGCGGCGCGCATGCGGTCCGGCTCGCGCGGCGGGGCATGGTCGGCACCGACGGGCATGAGGGCGGATTCCGGCTTCGGCTCTGGCATGGCGGTTCAGGTTGTTCCTGGTCCTGGATTGTGGCCGGGTGGCCGGGCTGCTATTGGGGGGGCCGGTGCGGCGCGGGTTGGGGGAATGATACAGGGGGTGGGGGGAGGGGGCCCCTGTTGGGGGCTGGTGGTTCGTTCTGGGGGGAAAGGGGCACTTTTTTCTTTCTGGGTCTTGATGTTCAAAGGCTACTTCAAAGTCGGCGGCTGAACGTCAAAGTTAAGTGCTGAACGTCAAAATCAACTTCAAAGTCAAAGTCAAAGTCAAAGTCAAAGTCAAAGTCAAAGTCAAAGTCAAAGTCAAAGGCTTTCGCTCCCCCGGAGCGACCTACTTTCTTTTCCCCGAAAAGAAAGTAGGCAAAGAAAGCGGGCTGCCTAGCCGGCAGGGGCAGAAACGTTGGGGTTTCTGGTGTTGCTGGTTTCGTGGTGGGGGTCGTGGTTCTGCTGGCATCCTGCCGTTACCGGTTCGACTTGCCACGATCTGGCTGGCGGTATGGGTTGCGGGGTCAGACCTATGATGGCGGGCGCACTGCTGGTTCTGGCATCTGCCGTTACCGGTTTTGGCGGTCACGGCATAGCACCGGCACTGGTTTCGTGGTGGGCGTGGTGGACCCTGCGCGGGTGTACTGGGTTGCGTTGAACCGGATTGCCTCTCAAATCAAAACCGTTTGGCACTGAGATCGAATGGGGGCCACCACGCCCACCACGAAACCAGCACCGTTCCTATGTTGTATGCATTTGTCCCGGTCGCGGCAGCAGCCCGAAGGGCCTGGGCCACCGCCATCATGCAGCGCCACCACGAATCGAACACCACCCGAAAGAACGTGGACGCAAAAGCTGGTAACGGCAGAATGCCAGCAGAACCGCAGGCCCCACCACGAAACCAATAACCCTCGTATCCCTGTTCGGCTCTGCCCCTGCCGGCCAGGCAGCCCGCTTTCTTTGCCTACTTTCTTTTCGGGGAAAAGAAAGTAGGTCGCTCCGGGGGAGCGAAAGCCTTTGACTTTGACTTTGACTTTGACTTTGAAGTTGATTTTGACTTTAACTTTGACGTTAAGAAGTTGACTTTGAAGCCGCTTCTCAAGCCGAACCCAATCTTTAAAGAACCCTCCCCCAATAAACCAATAAAAAAAGCCCAACACCGCAAAAGTGTCAGGCTTCGCCAACATAATCACCCCGCCGCCACGCGGCAAGCCAACTCAACCCGCCGCATCCACCACCCCCCCACGCCGCGCGGCGCGCCGCGCCAGCCACCCCAGCACCCTCGGAATCACCACCACCGCCACGGTCATCGCCAGGATGGTCGCCGAGATCGGCTGGGTCACGAAGATCGACCAGTCGCCCTGGCTGATCGACAGCGCGTTGCGCAACTGCTTCTCGGCGATGGGCCCCAGGATCATGCCGACGATCACCGGCGCGGTGGGGAAGTCGAAGCGCCGCATGGCCATGCCCAGCACGCCGATCACGAACAGCAGCAGCAGGTCGAACCACGACTGGCGGATGCCGTACGCGCCCAGCCCCGCGAAGATCAGGATGCCGCCGTACAGCAGCGGCGTGGGAATGCGCAGCATGCGCACCCACAGGCCGATGGCCGGCAGGTTCAGCACCAGCAGCATCACGTTGCCGATGTAGAGCGAGGCCAGCAGGCCCGCGGTGGTGTTCGAGGTGGGGATGCCCAGCGTCAGCAGCGGCGCCAGCGTGGCGGTGACGGCGGCGTTGTTGGCGGCCTCGGGGCCGGCCACGCCTTCGATCGCGCCGACCGTGCCGAACTCGTCCTTGTGCCTGGACAGCTTCTTCTCGGTGGCGTACGACAGGAAGGTCGGGATCTCCGCGCCGCCGGCCGGGATCAGGCCGAACGGGAAGCCGATGAGGGTGCCGCGGATCCACGCCGGCACCGAGCGCTTCCAGTCCGACCTGGTCATCATGACGCTGCTGAGCTTGTTGAAGCTGCCGTCGGGCTGCGGGAAGAAGGCGTTGAACAGCGCCTCGCCGACCGCGAACAGGCCGACCGCCACCACCACGATGTCGATGCCGTCGTAGAGCTCCTGCACGTCCATCGAGTAGCGCGTCTGGCCCGACAGCGAGTCCATGCCGATCAGGCCGATGCCCAGCCCCAGGAACAGGCTGGTCATGCCGCGCAGCAGCGACGAGCCCAGCACCGCGGACACCGTGGTGAAGGCCAGCAG
>Ga0255338_1002589_pt1 | contig 25456 bp, 25 predicted proteins | sample MeOH1_35cm_T4_19_FD_203715 | JGI IMG/M metagenome (GOLD analysis project Ga0255338, IMG submission 203715) | Sandy soil microbial communities from University of British Columbia, Vancouver, Canada - MeOH1_35cm_T4_195 | ecosystem: Engineered > Artificial ecosystem > Sand microcosm > Unclassified ...
GCCGTGTAGGAGGCGGCGGCCTGCACCTCCACGTGGGTGTCGGGCAGGCCGGCGGCGGCGGCGCGCTCGTTGAAGACCTTGACGAAGTTGGCCGCCTCGCCGTGGTTGGTGAAGGGCGAATGCTCCTCGAAGATCGTGAGCGCCAGCGCGCCGTTGCCCTCCGGCGACTTCGTCATCGGTCCGGGCGCCGGATAGGTGTGGAAGTGCAGCGGCGGCGTGTAGTCGATCTTCTTCATCGCGTCGAGCAGCATGTTGCCCTCCAGCCCGATGTCGCCGATCCAGACGAAATCGGGCTTGGCGTCCTTGATGCGCGCGGCGATCGGGCCGAAGTCGCGGTTGCCGAAATCCCACTCGAGGAACAGCACCTCCTTCAGGCCGCGTTTCTTCGCCGCCTCGCGCCCGCCCAGCGACATGAAGTGCACCGAGGGGAACTTGCTCGTGACCACCGCGATGGTCTTGGGCGGCTTCTTCGAGGCCGCCAGCATGTCGAACACCGTGGCCGGCACCGTCCGCGCCGGATCGGGGCCCAGCGCCCAGGCCGGGAACTGCATGTCGAACTTGGCCAGAGAGGGGATGCCGAAGGTGTGGTGCACCAGCACCTTGCCGTAGCGTTGGGCGACCCCCATCGCCGACAGGATCGCGCCGGTGGCGTAAGGGCCCATCAGCAGGTCGACCTTGTCGCTGGTCACGAGCTGCTCGTAGAGCGTGCGCGCGAGCTCGGGCTTGGACTGGTCGTCCTTCACGCTCCATTCGACCCGCCGGCCCAGCAGGCCGCCGCGCTTGTTCAACTGCTCCACGTAGATCTCGCCCACCAGCTTGTGGGTGAGCGCGGTGGCCGAGAGCGGACCCGTGAGGGCCAGGGTGCTGCCGATGCGGATCGGCTGGCCCGCAGGCGATTGCGCCAGCACGGGCAGCGCGAACGCGGCACCGGTGGCGCAGAGGATGCGGCGGCGGGTGAAGGGCATGCTTGTCTCCTGTGTGGCGCTGTCATCGCTGGGGTTCCGGTGCTTCGCGCGTCACCGCCAGCCTACGGTTCGTGCGCTTGGCGGCTCGCCGCCAGCCTAGGTCCGCGGCTTCCAGCCCCGGCTCAGTTCCTCGTTGTGCTCGCCCAGCAGCGGCGGCGCCGTCACCTCCAGCGGCCGCTGGCCGTCGAAGGACACGGGCGAGCGCACGGTGCGGAAGGTGCCGGCCACCGGGTGCTCGGCCTCGACGAAGACCTGCAGGTGCCTCGCCTGCGGATCGTCCAGCACTTCCGCGGTGGTGTACATGGGGGAATGCGGCACGTCGTTGGCCTCCAGCCGGCGGCACCAGTCGGCGCGCGTGCGGCGCAGGAAGATCGGCCGCAGCAGCTGGATCATGTCCTCCTGGTGCGCGATGCGGGCCTGGCGGGTGGCGAAGCGCTCGTCCTGCAGCAGCTCGGGCTGCTCCATCGCGGTGGCGAGGCCCTGCCAGAACTTCTCCGGCGAGGACATGTGCAGCGCCAGCCACTGGCCGTCGCTGCACTCCAGCACATAGGACTGCGAGACGCTCGGCCGGCTGTACGGCCCCATCACCTCGCCCACCGAGAACAGGTGGGTGAAGGCATCGAGGTTGAAGTGCGCCATGGCCTCGAACATCGACAGGTCCACGCGGCGTGCCGTGCCGTTTCTCTCGCGCTCGTAGAGTGCGCCGAGAATGCCGTAGGCGGCGTAGAAGCCGGTGACGAGGTCGGCGATGGCCGGGCCCACCACGCGCGGATTGGCGGGATTCACCAGCAGCCGCAGGTAGCCGCTCGCGGCCTGCGCCACGCTGTCGTAGGCGGGTCGCTGCGCGGACGGGCCGGTGGTGCCGAAGCCGCTGATCGCGCAGTAGATCAGGCGCGGATTGAGTGCGCGCAGGCGCTCGAAGCCGGCGCCGATCTGCTCCGCGAAGCCGGGGCGGAAGTTCTGCAGGTACACATCCGCATCCCGCACCAGCGCGTCGAACTTTTCCAGGTCGTCCGGCTGGCGGGTGTCCAGCGTGACGCTGCGCTTGTTGCGGTTGACCGTCTGGTAGTGCGGCGAATACAGGCCGCCCTTGAAGGCGCGAAAGGGATCGCCCGTGCCGGGCAGTTCCACCTTCACGACGTCGGCGCCCAGGTCGGCCAGCAGCATCGCGGCCGCGGGCCCGGTGATGAAGGTGCCGTGTTCCAGCACCCGCACGCCTTGCAGCACCTTGATCATGGGCGCGCCCTCACGACGGCTGCTCGCCGGTGTACTCGAACTCGCGCGTCGCCTGGTAGGACAGCGCGAAGCCGATCGGGTCTTGCTGTTCCTCGTTCAGGTGCGCGATCAGCGCCGCGGTGCGCGCGAGGATGGGCACGCCCTTGAGCGCGCCGACCGGAAAGCCCACCCCCAGCAGCACGGCGGGGATCGCGGCCGAGACATTGAGCTTCAGGTCCTTGCCGACGATGCCGGGCAGGATCTCCTCCACCAGCTGCGCGATCTCGACGAAGTGCAGCCCGGCGCCGGCGCGCCGCGCCACCTCGAACAGCGCGTCGACGCGCCGGTCGCGCTGCTTGTGCTCGGGGTGGCCGTAGCCGGGGATGGCCTGCTTCTGCTCGCGCCGCGCGGCGACCACCGCGCTCGCCGCGGCGCGCAGGTCGCCGCCGCGCCGCTGCGCCTCGGCGTCGATCTCCACGAACATGCGGCCGGCCGTTTCGGAGGCGCCGAGGATCACCGAGCCGCAGCCCAGGATGCCCGCCGCCACCGCGCCCTGCAGCGCCTCGGGCGCCGCCGCATACGTCATGCGCGCGGCCTGCACGCTGGGCACCAGCCCGTGGTCGGCAATCGCCACCAGGGTGGCATTGACGACCGCGCTGGTCGCCGCATCGGGCTTGCGGCCGGTGAGCAGGAAGACGAAGTAGTCCGCGAAGCCCACCTGCCCGATCAGGTCGCGCGAGAGGTCCTGCCCGCGCACGACGATCGTCTCCGCATTGGAGGTGGTGATGGCGGAGCGCGGGACCGTGGCCTTGCCGATCTTCAAGTCGATGCTCCTCGTGGTGGAGGCGGTGTTGCGCGGATGCGGTCGGATTTCGTAGGCTGGCGGTGAGCTGCGCGAACCCCGGCGTTCAAGCCGAGGGCACGAGCCGGAAGTCGTACTTCGCCGTGTAGTACGGCTTGTTCATGGGGCGGCCGTCCGGTGCCCGCCCCGGTTCATGCTTGGGGAACTCCACCACCAGGCTGTTGCGCACCCCGAAGACCGCATCCGAATCGAGATAGGGGCTGTCCTTGACGAAGATGTGCGTGACGAGCCGCTCGTGCCCAGGCGCCGCCAGCATCATGTGCATGTGGCCGGGCCGGTTCAGGTGCCGCCCCATCTTGTCCAGCATCGCGCCCACCGGTCCGTCGCCCGGCACCGGGTAGAACGTGGGCTTGATCGACCAGAAGCGGTAGTTGCCCTGCGCATCCGTGCGGAACTGGGCGCGCAGGCTCATGCTGTCGCCCTTCTGCATGTCGTAGAGGCCGTCGGCGTCGCCCGACCAGACGTCCATCTCGCAGCCGGCGATGGGCTTGCCGGCGGTATCCGTGACGCGCCCGTGGTACAGCGTCGGCTCGCCCGGATGCCCCTCGCCGATGTCGGCGCCGAGCTCCAGCTGCGGCGCGCCGGGCCAGAAGAAGGGGCCCTGCACCGTGGCCTCGGTCGGCTTCTCGCCCGGCTGGTCCGCGAGCGCCCGGGCGCCGCGCGCCTGCTCCAGCGCCACCACCAGCATCGAGATGCCCAGGGTGTCCGACAGCAGGATGAACTCCTGCCGCTTCTGGTCGCACTTCTGGCCGGTGGCGGTGAGGAACTGGATGCCGGCCATCCATTCCTCCGGCGTCAGGTCCACCTCGCGGACGAAGGCATGGGCATGCCTGACCAGCGAGCTCATGATCTGGTGGAAGCGCTCCTCCTTGCATTCGGCCATGCGGTCGATCACCGCCTGCGCGAAATCGCTGACTTCGAGTTGGGGCATCCGGCTCTCCTGCGGCGAAGGAATCCGACTGTCCCGAGCGTGGAGCGCGATCACAATCGGGACCGACCCTTAAGCCGCGCTGCGTGCGGCGCGGGCCTACGCTCGCGCGCCGGGGTGCCGTGCTACATTGGTTCCATCGCCGCCATCGAGGAGCCTCCCCATGCGCTTGCGCTGGATCGCACTGGTTGTCGCCGTCATGGCCGCTCCTGCCGCATTCGCCCAGACGGCCGCCGCGATCGCCCAGCAGATGCAGCGGGTGGAGGCAAGCTTGAACCGGCTGTCGCAGGAGCAGATGGCGGTCTACCAGCAGTTCCAGATGGTGCAGGAGATGCGCCGCAGCGAGGAGCGGCTCGCGCTGCAGCGGCTGCCGATCTACCGCCTCTCCCCCCTGGTGCCGCCCCCCAGCGTGGACGACCTCCAGCGCGACGAGGACGCCCGCACCCAGCGCATGAACGAGCTGCAGGCCGAGAGCGACCGCCTGTACGCGCGCTACCGCGAGCTGGAGGAGGAGAAGCGGCCGCTGCTGGACACGCTGTCGACCCTGGCGCTGGCCACCCCCGAGCCCGCGGGCGCCGAGGTGCAGGGCGCGGCCGTCGCGATCCCGGTGCCCACGCCGGTGCCGCCGGTCACGCAGCCCTCGCCCGGCTTCACGGGCACCTTCCCGGGCTTCACGGGCGGCTCGCCCGGCTTCACGCCGGCGCCCGTGCCGCCACCGCCGCCTGCCACGCCGTCGCGCTGAGCGGGCGGCGCTCCAGGCCGTGCTTCATCGCCGTGGCTTCAGTTGCCGCGGCTTCAGGCCGTGGCGTGCACGCCCGGCTGGCGCGCCGACCAGTCGTTGAACTGGCGCACGAATTCCAGGAAGGAATTGCGGGTGTGCATCACGCCATCGAGCACCACGATGGAATTCGCGCGCGGGACCGCTTCGTTGTAGAAGCGGCGCAGCGCCCCCGGGAATTCGGAGTCGGTGACTTCCTCCGCCGCCACCACGTCGCCATAGGCGGTGGTGAGGCTGATGGTGTGGTGGCTCATCGGCATGGCCTGGATCGCTCCCGTATCTGCACTGCGCACAAGGTACTGCGCCAGCGGCATCCGGGAGGTGGGAAGGCGCCACCGCTTCCAGGCTGGCCCGGCTCGAACGGGCGCCGGAGGCGCCCTTGCCGCAGCGAGAGTGTCGCGCACCCCCTGCGCCGGATGGCTTCGACAAGCCATGTAGGTGGGCGCCAGCGTCGAGCCACAGGCAAACGAAAGACGCCCGCAAGCGGGCGTCCTTTGTCGTCGAAGCGAGTGCCGGCTTACAGCTTGGTCGCGGTCACGATCTGGAAGTTGCCGAAGAAGAAGGTCTGGCGCTCCGCGCTCCAGCCGCCCATGTCCTGCAGCAGGGCCACGGGGTCATGGGTTTCCCAGAGGGCCAGGCCCAGGGGCTCGAAGACCTTGAAGTAGGTCCAGCTCAGGAACTGGAAGAACAGCGAGTTCGGCTTGTGGAATTCGCCCAGGTACAGCTTGCCGCCCTTGGCCAGCATGCGGCCGGCTTCCTGCAGCGCCTTGATCTTCATGTCGTGCGGCAGTTCGTGCAGCAGGAAGAACATGATGTTGGCGTCGGCGAAGCCTTCCTTCAGCTTCATGGCCGTGGCGTCTTCTTCCACGTACTCGATCTTCTTGCCGAACTGGGGTTCGAGCTTGCTGCGGGCGTGCTGCAGCTCGTTGCGGATGATGTCTGCCACCACGACCTTCTTCGCGCCGGAGCCGATCGAGGCCTCGATGGTGCGCGGCATCACGTTGCCGAAGGCGCAGGACGTGATCAGCACCTGCTTGCCCTTGAGATTGGTGGCCTTCAGGCCGTTGACGATCTTCGACACCAGGCGCGGATACTGGAACAGCAGGATGGCGGAGATGATCGGCTGGAAGTCCACCATCTTGATCAGCCCCATGCGGGAGTAGATCGGGTAGACGTGCGACTCGGGGGTGTGCCGGCCGCCCGTGAGGTCGCGCAGGATCAGGGTGCCGCGCGTCGTCGCGAAGAAGAACATGCCGGTGCAGGCGAGCACCACAAAAAGGCCAATCAATGCGTTCATCGTCAGGGTGGTCATGATTCCGACTCCTCTATCGGTCCGGTGTTATTGGGGTGGGTTGCTTCTCTCCCGCCTTGGGAAGTACTGTGCCCCGATCGCGCAGCCCGCAACATCAGCGCTCACTGAAGAAACGCTCGGAACATTCCGATTCGCGCTTCACCCCCCGCCGAGGGCGCCTAGGATTCGTCCGAGCCGGGGTCGCGCGGGGGACAGGTCCTGGCGCGCCCTTTCGGCTGCCCGCGCCCGGCCATGTCACCCGGAAGTTGCAAGCCTCTGTATCGCCTGCCGAAGCGGCGCGCCGCGCCGTTGCAGAATGAAGCCGTGATTCCAGCGCTCCGCGATTTCCTGCGCGCCATTGCCGCGCCGGCCACCTCGTCCGACGCGTCCGCGATCGGCACCGAACTCGCCACCGCGGTGCTGCTGGTGGAGGCCATGCGCGCCGACCAGGGCATGGACTCCGCCGAGCGCGCCGCGGTGCAGCAGGCCCTGAAGACCCGCTTCTCGCTCGACGAGGCCGACGTGCGGGAGCTGCTCGCGACGGCGGAGCAGCACTCGCGCCGCAGCAACGACTTCTTCTCCTTCACCTCCGTGCTCAACGATCGCCTCACGCACCCGCAGAAGATCGAGGTGATCGAGCTGATGTGGCGCGTCGCCTATGTGGACGGCAGCGCCGACGCCGGCGAGAGCCACGTGATCTCCAAGATCGCGGGCCTGCTGCACGTGACGCACGGCGAGTACATCGCGGCGAAGATGCACGCGAAGCAGGCACGGGGCGGCGGAGGCACGGCGCCGTGAAGCGGGCCCCCGCGCTGGTGCCGCTCTCGCGCGAGCACCACGAGGCGCTGGTGTTGGCGCGCCGCGCCTGCGAGCCCGATCGCCCCGGCGCCGATCCCGCGCCGCTGCGGCTGCATGTCCTGCGGCGCTGGGACGAACACTTCGAGCCGCACTTCGCCACCGAGGAGCGGGTGCTGTTGCCGGCGCTGGCGGCGGCCGGCGCCCGCGACGAGGCGGCACGCGCGCTGGCGGAGCACGCGCAGCTGCGCAGCCTGATCGCGCGGCTGCGCGCGGGCGAGCCCGATGCGCTGGCGCCCTGGGGCGCCGCGCTGCGCGAACACGTGCAGTGGGAGGAGCGGCAGTTGTTCCCGCTGGCCGAGAAGCTGCTGGACCTGCCCGCGCTCGAAGCGCAGCTGCGACGCGGGGAGCAGGCGCCTTGAAAGACCCGATTCGCCCGCAAGGCGCACGGGGAGCAGCGTCGCCTCCGATCCGAGCAGCGTCGCCTCCGATCCGGCCCGGAGCGGATTTGTCCGCTTCACTCCATGTCCTCCGGCACGACCCTGCGGGCCGTGCCTCCCCCTTTACTTCCGGAAGCGGACAAACCCGCTCCGGGCCTGCGTCGCGCGGTGCAGCACCGCCGGTCCCCCCAGGAGCACCCCCGCGCCATAGCGCTGCGCTCCCGCTCCCCGGAGGAATGGCTGCTCCAGCATGCAACGCCGCAGGCGCAGGACGGCTTTGTCCGTCTCCGGAAGTAAAGGAGGAGGCACTGGCTTCAGCCAGTGCCGGGGGACATGGAGTGAGACGGACAAAGCCGTCCTGTGCCGGACCGGAGGGCAACGGGCGCAGCGCGGCACCGCAACGCAGTCGCTTGAGGTGGCATTCCTGTTCCCGTCGCATTGATCACGTCGCTTTCGCCGCGACCTCAGCGCAGGCAGACAGTTCCAGGACCCCAGTGCGCCTGCGCGGGAATGACGGATAGGTTCCGAACAGCGTTGAACGCCGCACCAGCGGGCACCTTCAGCGATCCTGCCCGCTGCCCGGCAGTGGCAGCGTCCACGCCAAAGCTCCATCAGTGCGCCAGCCCCAGCGCGCGCACGATCTTCGCGCCCGAGGCGCGCAGGCGGTCCAGGTCGCGCGGGAGATCGCCCGCGAGCAGCCTGCCTGCCCTCTTCTTCCACCGGCCCGCCACCATCACGCTGTCGATGTTGGCCAGCGAAGCCTGGAACACCACGCTGCTCACCGGATCGTGCACCGGCTGCATGTTCAGGTCGGTCGCGCGGATCACGACCAGGTCCGCCTGCTTGCCCGCCGCCAGCGTGCCGATGCGATCGAGCTGCTGCAGCATGCGCGCGCCTTCCACCGTGACCCAGGACAAGGCCTCGCGCGTGCCGATCGTGGCGGTCGGCGGGATCGTGCCGTGCTGCTCGCGATACGCCACGTTGTCGAGGCTGCGCTGGATGCCCAGCGCCACGCGCGCCTGCGTGAGCAGGTCGCCCGAGAGCACGCTTTCGAGGTCGACGCCCAGCGAAGGCGCGCGGCCGAAGCGCCGCAGCCGCCCGGTGAGCGGATGGCCGTGCCCCTGCGACATCTCGCTTTCCGCGGCGGCCGAAAAACTCATTCCGAGCGCGCAGAAGCGCCGCAGTTGCTCGTCCGACAGCGCATGCCCGTGCACGATGTTGACGTGCGGCCCGAGCAGCCCCGCCTCTTCCAGCCGCTGCCAGCCGTCCGGCGTGCGGGCCGCGCCGCCGCCCTGGTGCATGGAGGCGATGAGCCCCAGTTCGCGCGCCATGCGGAAGTCGTGCAGCGCCACCTCGAGCGTGCAGTAGTGCGGGCCCAGCACCGCGGCGTGGATCGCCAGCAGCGGGCGGCCCGCGTACTGCTCCAGCAGGCGCTCGAGCTCGCGCCGCGGATGCGGCACTTCCCAGAACGGCGCCTGCCCCGGCTTCGGATCCGGCTTGGGCGTGCCGTGGAAGAAGGCGGCGCGGATGCCGCTGGAAAGAAGGCCTTCGAGGGCGGCGTCGTTGTGCTCCGGCGTCGGGTTGTTGTGGCACCAGTCGGCCAGCGTGGTCGTGCCGCAATCGAGCTGGTTGAGGGCGCCCATGCGGGTGGCGATGTACAGGTCCTCCGGCTCGAAGGCCGTGGCCAGGCCGGCATGCATCTTCTGGAAGTACTCCAGGAGCGTCCAGTTGGAAGCCACGCCGCGCAGGGCCGTCTGCCAGGTGTGCATGTGGGCGTTGACGAGGCCGGGGATGACGATGTGGCCCGGCAGCTCGACGACCTCGGCGTCGTCGGCGTCCAGCACCGGCGCGATGGCGGCGATGCGCTCGTCCTGCACCAGGAGGTCGCCGGTGGCGAGCTCGCCCTGGCGGTCCATCGTGAGGATGGTGGCGCCGCGAAGCAGGATGCGGGTCATCTCAGCGCCCGCCCGGCCGCCCCAAGGGCGCTGAGCGCCCCCTCGGGGGGCAGCGAGTTGCACGAAGTGAACGAGCGTGGGGGCTCATGTCCAGGCCTCCGGGGGCAAGTCTGCTGGAGGACACTCTAGGGCACGATCACAATTTGCGAAAGACCGCGGCGGCGAACGGCTTGCCCGGCGCGCGCGAGCTCCCGACCGATGCAGACCCTCGACACCGATGTCCTGATCGCCGGCGGCGGCCCCTGCGGCCTGATGCTGGCCAACGAACTGGGCCGGCGCGGCATCCGCACGCTGCTGGTGGACATGAAGCCGGGCACGGCCTTCAACCCGCAGGCCAACGCGACCCAGGCGCGCACCATGGAGCACTTCCGCCGGCTCGGCTTCGCGCACGAGGTGCGGTCGCAGGGTTTGCCGGCGGACCACCCGACGGACATCGCCTACTTCACGCGCTACACCGGCTGGGAACTGGCGCGGCTGTCGCTGCCCACCGCGGCCGAAGCCGTGCGCAAGGTGCGCGGCCTGGGCGGGGCGTGGAGCGCGGCGGAGCTGCCGCACCGGGTGTCGCAGAAGTTCGTGGAGGCGATCCTGCGCCGGCATGCGGAGGCGCACGGCACGAACGACATCCGGTATGGATGGAGGCTGGCGGAGTTCGAGGACACGGGCGAGGAGATCGATGCGGTCGTGTGCCCCCACCCCCGTCCTCCCCGGGAGGGGGTGGGTGTGACCCGGGTCAGGGCGAAGTACCTGGTGGGCGCCGACGGGCCGCGGTCGCTGGTGCGCAGCACCCTGGGCATTCCCTGGGGCGGCGGCACGGGGGTGCGGCGCGACTTCATGGGCGGGCAGATGTTCGCCGTCTACCTGCGCGCGCCGCGCTTCTACGAGGTGTTCCCGCATGCGCGCGCGTGGATGTACGTGTCGGTCAATGCCGAACGGCGCGCCTTCATGGCCTCGGTGGACGGGCAGTCCGAGTTCGCCTTCCATGCCGCCGTGCACGAAGGCGAGGATGCGGAGCGCTGGAGCGAAGCCGATGCGCGGCGCACGTTCGCGCAGGCGCTCGGGCGCGAGATCCCGATCGAGGTGCTGTCCTGCGGCACCTGGACGGCCGGCCATTCGCTGGTGGCGCAGTCCTTCCAGCGCGGGCGCGTGTTCCTCGCCGGGGACGCCGCGCACCTGTTCACGCCCACCGGCGGGCTGGGCTACAACACGGCCGTCGAGGACGCGGTGAACCTCGCGTGGAAGCTCGCGGGCGCGGTGCGCGGGCTGGCTGCGCCCGCGCTCCTGGCCAGCTACGAGATCGAGCGCAAGCCGCTGGCGGTGCGCAACACGGGCTACGCCCGCCATTTCGCCGATTCGGTGGGCCTGTTCCCGGCTCGCCCGCTGCTGGAGGAAGACGGCCCCGCAGGCGACGCGGCGCGGCGCGAGGCCTCGCTGCACCTCGATGCCCACGTGCGCCTGGAGTTCAACATCCCCGGCGTGACCTTCGGCGGCCGCTACGACCGTTCGCCGCTGATCGTAGCCGACGGCAGCACGCCGCCGCCGGACGAGCCGAACAACTACCTGCCCACGGCCTGCCCCGGAGGCCGGCCGCCGCATGCGTGGCTGCAGGACGGCACTTCGCTGTTCGACAGCTTCCACGCCGAATGGACCCTGCTGGCGCTGGGCCCGCGCGTGCCCGCCACGGCAGCCTTCGAGCAGGCTGCGCAAGCGCTCGGCCTCGACCTGCGCGTGGTGCACCATGGGGCCCCGGCGCTGCGCGAGCTCTACGAAGCGCCGCTCGCGCTCGTCCGGCCGGACCAGGTCGTGGCGTGGCGCGGCTCGCATTCGCGCGGCGCCGAGCGTATCGTGCGCAAGGCGGCGGGATTCTCGTGGTAGCGCCGGAGGTGACCGTGTCCAAGGTGAAAGTCCAGGCCTTTTCCATCTCCATCGACGGCTTCGGCGCCGGCCCCGACCAGAGCCTGCAGGATCCGCTCGGCGTGGGCGGCGAGTCGCTGCACGAGTGGTTCGTCCCGACCAGGACCTTCCGCGCCATGCAGGGCAAGGAGGACGGCCGCAGCGGCGTGGACGACGATTTCGCGCGCGCCTCCCTGCAGGGGCTCGGCGCGTGGATCCTGGGCCGCAACATGTTCGGCCCGGTGCGCGGGCCCTGGCCGGACGAGCAATGGAAGGGCTGGTGGGGCGCCAACCCGCCCTATCACGTGCCGGTGTTCGTGCTGACGCACCACGCCCGTGCCCCGGTGGCGATGGAGGGCGGCACGAGCTTCCACTTCGTCACCGGCGGCATCCACGAGGCGCTGGAGCGCGCGCGCGAGGCCGCCCGGGGCCAGGACGTGCGCATCGGCGGCGGCGTCTCCACGGTGCGCCAGTACCTGCAGGCCGGGCTGGTCGACGAGATGCACCTCGCGATCTCGCCGACCCTGCTCGGGCGCGGCGAAGCGCTGCTGGCGGGCATCGACCTGCCGGCGCTCGGCTTGCGCTGCACGCGCCACGTGGGCACCGAAGCGGCGCTCCACGTGGTGCTGACGAGGGAAACTTCGTAGCCCGCGCCGCGCGGCGCCCCGCTCAGAACCGCATGCCGACGGCCAGGCGATAGACGTTCGGATTGACCTTCGCCTCGATCGTCTGCCCGGTGCTCAGCGTCGCCTTCGTCTTCAGGAAGGTCTTCGCGTACTGCGCATCGACGAACCAGCGCTCGTTGATGTTGAAGGTGACGCCCAGGCCCGGCGCGAAGCCGAAGCGCGAATCCACGTCGAGCAGCGTGTCGCCGCCCGGCGGGTTGGCCGGGTTGACGCCGTTCAGCGCCGCCGAGCCCCGCTCGCCGTAGCTGTAGGCGTAGGTCAGCCCCAGCATCACGTAGGGCCGCCAGCGGCTCGTGGGTTCCAGGAAGCGGTACTGCGCGAACACCGTGATCGGCAGCACGCGCACCGTGGCGATCTCGCCCACGCCGGCGATGGCGCCGGCGCCGCGGATGCTCTGCCTGAAGCCGGCCCCGATCGGCACTTCCACCGAGATGTGGTCGGTGATCATGCGGCCCACGAACAGCGTGGGCTGCGTGTCCGAGGACACGTCGATCTGCGTGCCGGGCGCCGAAGGCGCGCTCAGGTTGCCGCTGTTGACGTCGGGCGCGATGTGCGTCACGCCGATGCCGCCGAACCAGGTGCCGGCGGCCTGGGCGTGCGCGCCGGCCGCGGCCAGCGCCAGCGCGCCGGCGAGGAGGAATTTCTTGTGGGCCATCGTTGTTCTCCTTTCAGGCGGCGGTCACAGCCAGCCGGCGCGCGCCAGCGCGCGGTTGACCGAGGCGGCCAGCAGCTGGTGGCCGAACGGGGTGGGGTGCAGCGGGTCGGCGAAGGCCCAGGTGCGCCACCAGCCGGCCGCCAGGCCCGCCGGGGGAGCGGCGTCGAGCGCGGCGGAAGTGCAGGCCGCGCCGGCGTTCACGTTCGCGCCGAGGGCGCTGCAGGCCGTGCCGGTGACGTTGGTGAGCGCGAAGGAGGCAGGATTGCCGATCTCCTCGGTGATGTCGGCAAAGAACGGAACGATCGCCACGCGGCTGTCGCTGCCGACCCGCGCGGCCAGTTCGGTGTTGAAGGCCTGCAGCCACTGCTGCACCGTCGCCTTGAAGGTGGCGGCCGCCGTGGCGCCGGCCGTGCCGCCGCCGTTGGCGTTGGAGACCGCCGCCAGCGCGGGTTGCAGCGCCGGGATCAGCGTCACGTCCGGCACGTTCAGCACCGCCACATGGGTGGCGCCGCGGTCCAACGCGTTCACCTTGATCGCGTCGTAGTAGGTGTCGGCCAGCTTCTGCATGTACAGGCCGGCGGCTGCGGCCAGCGCCGCCGGCGTGCCCGGAGCCAGCGTGGCCTGCAGCGTGGCCGCATCGAGCTGCTGCGACAGGAAGCGCTGGTAGTTCTGCAGCCCCGCGGCGCCGGTGCCTGCGCCGAGGAAGGCGGTGACGAGATCCGCGGCGTCGTTGCCGCCGCCATCCACCAGCACCAGGTCGGTCGCAGCGTAAGTGCCGATGGCCTGCCCCGCCGTCGCGAGCTGGAACGGCACGCTCGTCTGCTGCAGGTCGGGGGTGGCGTCCGTGTCGTGCAGGCGGATCCGGCCGCCGCCGACGGCGAAGTTGGTGCAGCCGGCGGTGGGATTGTTCACCACGTTCGTTGCACTGGTGGCGACGAAGAACGGGCACTCGGTCACGTCGAAGTTGCGCGCCACGATCTCGGAGAACACCGGGAAGGGATTGGCCGGGTCGGCCGAGTTCTGCACCGTGAAGCGGGCGCCGAAGGTGCCCGAGTCCGCCAGGCTGTCGCCGGCCACGACCACGCGCGAAATCGCGGTCTTCGGGCCGATCGGATCACCGCCGCCGCCGCAGGCCGCCAGCAGCGCCGCCGCGGCGACGAGGACGGCGAGCAGGGGGCGTCTTCCTTGTTGCATCATGTGCCTCCACAAAATAGAACGACCGTTCGATTTACAAGCGGCAAAGGATACCGGCACAGCGGCGCCAGCCGCATGAGGGTTTGCGCGCGTTGCGCCCGTAAAGCCGGATTACCGGTCGCGCAGCATGCGCCCCAGGGCCAGCATCGCGGGCAGCGTGATCGGGTCGTTGGCCGCGCTGCTGGCGACGGGATGCGAGGCGAAGCGGGCCACCACCAGGTCGGCCTTCGGCGCGATGTACAGGCGCTGGCCGTGGATGCCGCGGCCCTCGAAGGCATCGAGCTCGTTGTGCGAGACCCACCACTTGCTGCGGTACGAGTAGCCGGGCAGCAGCGTGTAGCCCGCCTTGGCGAACTTCGCCGGATCGCTGCCGCGGCGGATGTCCGCCACCACGGCGGCCGGCACCAGCTGCCGGCCCCTGCACTCGCCCTCGCGCAGCATCAGCTCGCCGAAGCGCGCCAGGTCGCGCAGCGAGGCGCTCAAGCCGCCGCCGCCCATCGGCACGCCCGTGGGGTCGACCGAGAGATAGCCGTCCTGCTCGCACCCGAGCGGCGCCCACAGGCGCTCGGACAGCATCTGCGCCAGCGGCATGCCGGTGGCGCGCTTCATGATCCAGGCCATCAGCTCGGTGTTGACGGTCTTGTACGCGAAGGCTTCGCCGTGGCGGCCTTCGGGCTGCAGGGTCTGCAGGTACTCGTAGAAGCTGGCCGGGCCGGCGTAGCCCTCCGGGCGCGGGCGCAGGCCGCCGGCGCGCGCGTAGTCCCAGATCTGCGCCTGCGGGTCCGCGTACAGCTCGGAGTAGGCCACGCCGGTCTGCATGTCCATCAGCTGGCGCAGCGTGGCGTCGTCGTAGGCCGTGCCGCGCATCTCGGGCAGCCAGTGCGGCACGCGCTGGTTCTCGTCGAGGACGCCCTCGTGCACCAGCGTCGCCGCGAGCGTGGCCGCATAGGACTTGGTGATGGAGAAGCACGCGTGCGGGAGGTGCGGCTGCAGGGCGCCGAAGTAGCGCTCGTAGATGCGCCGCCCGCGATGGAGCACCAGGATGCCGTCGGTGTAGGTGTCGGCGAGCGATGCGTCCCAGCGGCGCGCGCGCCCGTTCAGGTCGGTGAAGGAAAGGTCGTCGATCGCCGCGTCGTCGATCGGGACGCTGCCGCCGAAGGGGCTGGCCGGCCCCTCGCCGCGCCAGACGTTCACCGTGGGCATGAGCTCGCGCATGTGCGAGAGGCTCCAGCGGATCTGCGGGAAGTCGAGGAAGCGGTCGTCGGCGAAACGAACCAGCCTGTCCGCCGGCGGCGGCGTGCCTTCCATCCAGCCGAGGCGGCGCGGGTCGGAGGCGTGGCCGTCGGGATAGCGGACGCCGTCGAATTCGAGGAAGCCGTCGCTCATGGTGAATCTCCGCGTTGTAGCCTGGTGGTGAGCCTTGCGAACCCCGGCGATGAGCGAACGCAGCGAAGCTGGGGTTCGCTCATCGCCAGCCTACGCGAAGCCGCAGCTAAGCGGAAGGCCGGTTGCCCTCGAATGCGTCCTGCAGCAGCCGGCGAATGGCCGCGGGCTCCAGCGGGCGCGGGTTGGGATACTGGTTGCGCAGCGCGATCTCGCAGGCGCGATCGAGATCCTCCGCCCTCATGCCGATTTCGCGCAGCGCCACCGGCGCGCCGTTGTCCCGCGCCAGGTCGTAGGCCGCCTGCGCGGCGCCGCGGCCTGCCAGCGCCCGTGCGATGCGGCGCATGGCCTCGGGCGCGGCCTGCGCGTTGTAGGCCAGCGCATGCGGCAGCACGATGGTGTGCGTCTGCGCATGCGGCAGGTTGAAGCTGCCGCCCAGCGTGTGGCACAGCTTGTGGTGCAGCGCCATGCCGACGTTGCCCAGCACGACGCCGCACAGCCAGGCGCCATAGAGTGCCTGCGCGCGCGCCTGAAGGTCCTGCGCGGCGGCGCGGATGGCGGGCAGCGCGCAGCCGAGCGCGCGGATGCCCTCTTCGGCCATGAGGTCCATCACCGGGTTCGCATCGGCGGCGTAGAGCCCTTCGGCCGCGTGGGCGATCGCGTTGATGCCGCTGGTGATGCTCAGGCCCACCGGCAGCGTGAGCGTGAGCTCGGGGTCGTAGATCACGGTGCGCGGCAGCACCTTCGCGTCGCGGCCGGTCTTCTTCAGCCCGCCCTCGGTGATGCCGTAGATCGGCGTCATCTCGCTGCCCGCGTAGGTGGTGGGAATGGCGAGGATGGGCAGGCCGGAATCGAGCGCGATGGCCTTGCCCAGCCCGGTGGTGGAGCCGCCGCCCACGGCCACCGCGCAATCGGCATCGAGCCGGCGCGCCGCCTCCCGCGCCTGCCGCGCGGTCTCGATCGGCACGTGCATCGCGGCGCGGTCGAACACGCCGGCGGCCCGCGCGCCCAGCATCTGCGCCACGCGATCGGCCACGGGGCGCTGCTCCGGCGTGGAGAGCACCAGCGCCCGGCGCGCCCCCAGCGCCTCGATCTCCCGCCCCAGTTGCGACAGGGCGCCGGCGCCGAACACCACGCGCCCGGGCTGGCCGTTGTAGACGAAGCTCTTCATCGCGGCCCGGGCCTCGTTGCGGGATCCGTTCCGAGGCCGTCGTCGACCGCCACGTTCTCGGGCTTCAGCTCCAGGCCGGCGTCGCGCGCCGTCTCCCGCAGCAGCACGGCGAAGTCGACCTCCTCGTGGCCGCGGCCCACCAGCCGCGCCACCGATTCGCGGGTGGCCGCGGCCGCCGGCATGGCCACGCCGTGCGCGCGGGCGGCGCCCATGCCGAGGTCCATGTCCTTCAGCAGCAGCCTGGGCGTGAAGGTGACCTGGTCGAAGCCGAGGTTGGTGAGCACGGGCGTCTTGTAGCGCGTGTACATCGAGCCGAGCACCGAATCGTTGATGCTTTCCAGGAACACGTGGCGCGGGATGCCGGCCTTCTCGGCCAGCACCGTGATCTCGCACAGGTTCTGGATCACCACGCCGAACATGGTGTTGTGGGCGATCTTCCATATCCGCGCCAGCTCGCCCTCGCCCACCCACATCGCCTTGCGGCCGATCGCGCGCAGGTAGGGCTCGGCCTGCGCGTACAGCGCCTTCGGGCCCGAGGCCACGATCAGCAGCTTGCCGGCCTTGGCCACCTTGGCGTTGCCGGAGACGGGGGCGCACAGGTAGGCCACGCCCATGGCTTCGAGGCGGGCGCGGACCTCGGCCGAGCCTTCCTGCGAGATCGAGGAGCTGTCGACCACCACCTGCGGCCTGCCCGCGCCCGTGACCAGTCCGCCCTGGCCGAACAGGACTTCCTTCAGGTCTTCGGTGGTGGAGACCATCGTGAAGACGACGGCGCAGCCGGCGAGATCGGTCTTGCGGTCCACCACTTCCGCCCCGTATCCGGCCAGCGCTTCGGCCTTGCTGCGCGTGCGGTTCCAGACGCTCACGCCGTGGCCCGCCTGCAGCAGCCGCCTGACCATCGCCTCGCCCATGCGCCCGAGGCCGATCCATCCGATGGGATTCGTCATGGGCGGCAGTGTCTTGTGCCGGCGCCGTGCTGGCAAGGGGCGCGACCCCGGGGCAAGGCGCAGCCTTCACGCCGGCGCTGGCGCGGCCCGGAAAAGCGAAAGCGGCCATCGGCCGCTTTCGTGGGGAACCCTGGTTCCCCGCCTGCGCGGGGCGGGCGGGAATCAGTCGGCGCTGGCGCCCGACTCCTTCACCACCTTGCTCCACTTCGCCGTCTCGGCGCGGATGAACGCGGCGAACTGCTCCGGCTTCTCGCTGTAGGGCACCGCGCCCTGCTCCGCCAGCTTCTTCCTGACCTCGGGCTGGGCCAGCACCTTCACCAGGGCCGTGTTGAGCCTGGCCACGATGGGCGCCGGCGTGGCCGCGGGCGCCAGCATGCCGAACCACGAGGTCGCTTCGTAGCCGGGCACGCCCGCTTCGGCGATGGTCGGCACGTCCGGCAGTTCCGGCGAGCGCTTGGCCGTGGTCACCGCCAGCGGCACCAGCTTGCCGGCGCGCACGTGCTGGATGGCCGAAGGCATGTTGTCGAACATGATGTCGATCTGGCCGCCGATCAGGTCGGACACGGCCGGCGCGCTGCCCTTGTACGGCACGTGCACCATGTCCACCTTGGCCAGCGCGTTGAACAGTTCGCCCGAGAGGTGGATCGAGCTGCCTGAGCCGGAGGAGCCGAAGTTCACCCGGCCCGGGTTGGCCTTGGCGTACGCGATCAATTCCTTGACGTTCTTGTACGGCTTGCCCGGATGCGCGACCAGCAGGTTCGGGACCATGGCCACGCGCGTGAGCGGCGCGAAGTCCTTGATCGGGTCGAAGGGCATCTTCTTGTACAGGCTCTGGTTGATGGCGTGCGTGCCGACGGTGCCCATGAACAGGGTGTAGCCGTCCGGCGCCGCCTTGGCGGCCAGCGCGCCGCCGATGTTGCCGCCGGCGCCGGCACGGTTGTCGACGATGACGGACTGGCCCAGTTCCTTGTTCAGGCCCTGGCCGATCACGCGGGCCAGGATGTCGGTGGTGCCGCCGGCCGCGAACGGCACGATGATGGTGATCGGCTTGGTCGGGTAGGCCGCCTCGGCGGAGGCGCCCAGCGGCGCGGCGGCCGTGGCGGCGAGGGCGAGGCCGGCCAGCACCAGCTGGCGGCGGGATGCGTGCATGTGCTTCATTGCTTGGAACTTCGGAAAAGGTGAAACGGGATCAGACCGGCGCGAGACCGAGCGTGGTGCCGCCGCAGACGTACAGCACCTGCCCGGTGACGAAGCCGTTGTCCGGCGACAGGAAGAACAGCGCAGCGCGGGCCACGTCTTCCGGCGTGCCCATGCGCTTGACCACGATGCTGTCGAGAATGCGCTGGGTGCGTGGTGCACCCTCGGGGTTGCTCTTGCGGAACAGCTCGGTGGCGATCGGCCCGGGGGCGATCGCGTTGACGGTGATGCCGTCGCCGCCCAGTTCCATGGCCAGCGTGCGCGTCATGCCGAGCAGGCCCGCCTTGGCGGCGGAATAGGCGATGCGCTCGGTCTTGCCGAGTGCGGCGCGCGAAGCCATGTTGACGACGCGGCCCTGCCCGCAGGCGCGCAGCGTGGGCAGGAAGGCCTGCGTGAGCAGCATCGTCGCCTGCAGCGTGAGCGCGTTGACGTACTCGAGGTCTTCGGGCGTCTGCGTTGCGATCGTGCCGGGGCGGGTGGCGCCGGCGTTGTTGACGAGGGCGACGATGTCGAACTCGCGCGCGACCTCGGCGGCGCGCTCGCGGGTGTCGGCGGCGCGCGTGAGGTCGACCTGGAAGGAGGCCAGCTTCGGGTGCTGCCATGCCGGCAGCTGGTAGTCGAGGTTGACCACCGTGCGGCCCTGCGCGAGCAGGGCTTCGCAGATGGCGCGGCCGATGCCGGCGCTGCCGCCGGTGACGAGGGTGGCTTGGGGTTTGCTCATGGAAATGTCTTGTTCATCATCTCCCTCCGGGAGAGGATGTCTTGCTCCTCCCCCCTCTGGGGGGAGGTTGGGAGGGGGGGCGCTCCGACAATGCCGCCGCGGAGCGCCCCCACCCCTGCCCTCCCCCAGAGGGGGAGGGAGAAATACATCAGACCCGCTCGAGAATCACCGCGATGCCCTGCCCCACGCCGATGCACATCGTGCACAGCGCGTAGCGGCCACCGCCCGCATGCAGCTGGTTCACCGCGGTGGTCGCCAGACGCGCGCCCGACGCTCCCAGCGGATGCCCCAGCGCGATCGCGCCGCCGTTCGGGTTCACGCGCGCGTCGTCGTCCTTCAGGCCCAGCATGCGCAGCACCGCCAGGCCCTGCGCCGCGAAGGCCTCGTTCAGCTCGATCACGTCGATCTGTTCCAGCTTCAGGCCCGTGAGCGCCAGCACCTTCTGCGTGGCCGGCGCCGGGCCGATGCCCATCACGCGCGGCGCCACGCCGGCCGTCGCCATGCCGACCACGCGGGCGCGTGGCGTGAGGCCGTTCCTGGCCGCCGTGGCTTCGTCGGCCAGCAGCAGCGCGCAGGCGCCGTCGTTCACGCCGCTGGCGTTGCCGGCCGTCACGGAACCATCGGGCTTGACCACGCCCTTGAGCTTCGCCAGCGCTTCCAGCGAGGTCTCGCGCGGATGTTCGTCCTTGGCCACCACGATCGCCTCGCCCTTCTTCTGCGGGATGGTCACGGGCGTGATCTCGGCGTCGAAGAAGCCGCGCTTCTGCGCCGCCACCGCCTTGAGCTGGGAGGCCAGCGCCATGCGGTCCTGCGCCTCGCGCTCGATCCTGTAGTCGGTGGCCACGTTCTCCGCCGTCTCGGGCATCGAGTCGACGCCGTACTTTTCCTTCATCAGCTTGTTGACGAAGCGCCAGCCGATGGTGGTGTCGTACACCGCAGTCGCGCGCGAGAACGCCGATTCGGCCTTGGGCATCACGAAGGGCGCGCGGCTCATGCTCTCCACGCCGCCGGCGATCACGAGCGTGGCCTCGCCGGCCTTGATGGCGCGCGCCGCGGTGCCGATGGCGTCGAGGCCGGAGCCGCACAGGCGGTTGATGGTGGCGCCGGGCACTTCCTGCGGCAGGCCGGCCAGCAGGCTGACCATGTGGGCGACGTTGCGGTTGTCCTCGCCGGCCTGGTTGGCGCAGCCATAGAGCACGTCGGTCAGCGCCTGCCAGTCCACCTTGGGGTTGCGCGCCATGAGGGCCTTGAGCGGGATGGCGCCCAGGTCGTCGGTGCGCACGGAAGACAGCGCGCCGCCGTAGCGGCCGAAGGGCGTGCGGATCGCATCGCAGATGAAGGCTTGTCTCGTCATTTCAGCAGTCTCCGGTGATCAGGCCGCGATCGGCAGGCCCACGAGTTTCTCGAGTTCCGCGTGCGTGAGGCCTTCGACGGTGTCGACCAGCTTCAGGCCCTGCGGCGTGCACTCCAGCGTACAGAGTTCGGTATAGATTTTCTTGACGCAACCGATACCGGTGAGCGGATACGTGCAGCGTTCGACGATCTTGCTTTCGCCCTTCTTGGTGAGCAGGTCCATCATCACCCAGGTCTGGCGGGCGCCGATGGCCAGGTCCATCGCGCCGCCGACGGCGGGAATGGCGCCCGGCTCGCCGGTGCTCCAGTTCGCCAGGTCGCCCTTGGCCGAGACCTGGAAGGCGCCCAGCACGCAGATATCCAGGTGGCCGCCGCGCATCATCGCGAAGGAATCGGCGTGGTGGAAGTACGCGCCGCCGGCCAGCAGGCTCACCGGCTGCTTGCCGGCGTTGATCAGGTCGTAGTCTTCCTGGCCTTCGGCCGGCGCCGGGCCCATGCCCAGGATGCCGTTCTCGCTGTGCAGGATGATCTCGCGGCCGGCCGGAATGTGGTTGGCCACCGTGGTGGGCATGCCGATGCCCAGGTTCACGTAGGCGCCGTCGAAGATGTCCTGCGCCACGCGGCGGGCCAGCTGGTCTTTCGTGCGTTTCTGGTACGCCATGCTCACGCTGCCTTCTTGAAGCCCGCGCCTTGGGTCGCGACGCGGGGGATCTTGACGATGCGGTTGACGAAGATGCCGGGGGTGACGATCGCCTCCGGATCGAGCTCGCCCAGCTCCCTGATCTCGTGCACGGTGGCGACGGTCAATTTGGCGGCCGTGGCCATCACCGGGCCGAAGTTGCGCGCCGCCTTGCGGTACACCAGGTTGCCCCAGCGGTCGCCCGCTTCGGCCTTCACCAGCGCCACGTCGCCGTGGATCGGGTACTCCAGCACGTAGTGCCTGCCGCCGATCTCGCGCGTCTCCTTGCCCTTGGCGAGCTCGGTACCGTAGGCCGTGGGGCAGAAGAACGCGCCGATGCCGGCGCCGGCGGCGCGGATGCGCTCGGCGAGATTGCCCTGCGGCACCAGCTCGAGTTCCAGCTTGCCGCTGCGATAGAGCTCGTCGAACACCCAGCTGTCCACCTGGCGCGGGAAGCTGCAGACGATCTTGCGCACGCGGCCGGCCTTCAGCAGGGCGGCCAGCCCGTGATCGGCGTTGCCGGCGTTGTTGTTGACGACGGTGAGGTCCTTCGCGCCCTGCGCGATCAGGCCGTCTATCAGTTCGGCGGGGATGCCCGAGGTGCCGAAGCCGGCGATCAGGACGGTGCTGCCATCGCGCACGTCCGCCAGGGCCTCGGCGATGGAGGCCGCGATCTTGTTGATCATGCGTGGTCCTTGGGAGGGGAACCGGAGGGGCGGGTCGTTCGCTGCGTTCTTGTTCGCATGCCGAACAACTGTTCGTATAATGAATTCTAACCCAAACCTGCCGCATGCCCCAAGACCCTGCCGCCGACCTCCGCCCGGGCGACTCCTATGTGCAATCTTTCGCGCGCGGGCTGGAGGTGATCCGCTCCTTCAGCGCCCGCGCGCCGCGCCAGACGCTCACCGAGGTCGCCTCCCGCACTGGCCTCACGCGGGCCGGCGCCCGCCGCATCCTGCTGACGCTGCAGACGCTGGGCTACGTGGAAAGCGACGGCAAGCAGTTCGCCCTCACCCCGCGCATCCTCGATCTCGGCTTCGCGTACCTGTCTTCGATGCCGATCTGGAACATCGCCGAGCCGGCGATGGAGGCGCTGGTGGAGCAGGTGAAGGAATCGTGTTCGGCCGGCGTGCTGGAAGGCACGGACATCGTCTACGTGCTGCGCGTGTCCACACGCAAGATCATGCGCAACGCCCTCGGCGTGGGCTCGCGGCTGCCGGCCTATTGCACGTCGCTGGGGCGGATGCTGCTGGCGGGCTTGCCGGACGGCGCGGTGCTGGACCTGCTGCGGGCCTCGCCGATCGAGGCGCGCACGCGCCACACCCTCACCGATCCCGAAGCGCTGCTGGCGAAGGTGCAGCAGGCGCGGCGCCAGGGCTGGTGCCTGGTGAACCAGGAGCTGGAGGAAGGCGTGGTCTCGATGGCCGCCCCCATCGTGGACCGCAGCGGCGCCACCGTCGCGGCGCTGAACATCAGCGGCCAGGCCAACCGCACGCCGCCGCGGCAGATGCAGGAGGCGATGCTGCCGGCGCTGCGGGAAGCCGCGCGCGACATTTCGGCGCGGCTCGGCCGCGCGTAGGCTCGCGCGCCCGCGCCGGCCGGCGTCAGCCGATCTCGCGCAGCCGCTTCTGCTGCCGCTGCACCAGGAAGCGGATGTCCTCCACGTCCTGCGCCGAGAGCTTCGGCCCCGGCTTGCGCACGAAATCGGAGCCGATCACGCCGCGCTCCTTCAGCAGGAACTTGCGCACGGCCAGGCCCGCGCCGGCCTGCTGCTCGTAGCGGGCCAGCGGCAGGTAGGCATCGAACAGGTCGTGGGCGCGCGCGCGGTCGCCGCGGGCATGGGCCGCCACCACGTCGACCATCATTTCCGGATAGGCGAAGCCGGTCATGGCGCCATCGGCGCCGCGGGTGAGCTCCTCCGGCAGGAACAGGCCGCCGCCGTTGCCGGTGAGGATGGAAACGCGCTGGACCTCGCCCTTGCCGCTGGCCGCGCGGATCGCCGACAACTTGGCGAGCCCCGGCCAGTCCTCGTGCTTGAGCATCACGCAGGTGGGCGAGTTCTTCAGGATGCGCAGGATCACCGCCGGCGCCATCTGCACCCCGGTGGACACCGGGTGGTCCTGCAGCACCCACGGCACCTTGGCCCCCAGCGTCTCGTCGACCAGCTGGAAGTAGGAGACGATCTGGTCGTCGGTGCGCAGGCTGGAGGGCGGCGCCACCATCACGCCAGAGGCGCCCAGGGCCATCACGGAATCGGTCAGCTCCTTCATGGCGGCGAAGCCGGGGGCGGAAGCGCCCACCACCACCGGCACGCGGCCGTTCACGCGCGCCAGCACCTGCCGCACGAAGATGCGCGACTCCTCGATGGTGAGCTTGGTGGCCTCGCCCATGATGCCCAGCACCGTGAGGCCGGTGACGCCTTTTTCCAGGCAGAAGTCCACCATGCGGTCGGTGCCGGCGAGGTCGAGCGCGCCGCTGTCGGTGAACGGGGTGACGGTGATGAGGTAGACGCCCTTGGCGTCGCGATCGAGTTGGTTCACGGCCGGGATTTCAGGTGACGGTGGGGCGATTCTCGCCTGCCACGGGCAGGTCGCGCCGCAACAGTTGCATCGCCATCGCCGCCATCACCCCCACGATCCCCGCCAGGTCCGCGATCCAGCCCGGATAGGCCAGCAGCACGCCGGACACCAGCAGCAAGGCGCGCTCCACCCGCGTCGTCTTGCGCAGCGCCCAGCCCTGGAAGCCCGCCGCCAGCGCGGCGATGCCCAGCGCGCAAGTCAGCGTCACTTCGGCGATGGACCACCAGTTGGCGTTGGCCAGCGCCTTGGTCGACCCCATCAGCAGCAGGCCCTGGCCGCTCGGGTCGAGCACGAACATGAAGGGCACCAGGAAGGCAGGCACGGTGTACTTCCAGCACTGCAGCGTGGTCTTGTACGGATCGCCGCCGGTGATCGCCGCGGCGGCGAAGGGCGACAGCGCCGTGGGCGGCGACACCTCCGACAGCACCGCGTAGTAGAAGATGAACATGTGGGCCGCGAACTCCGGCACGCCCAGCTTGATCAGCGCCGGCGCGGCGATCACGGCGCAGATGATGTAGGAGGCCGTCACCGGCACCGCCAGCCCGATGATCCAGACCACGAGCGAGGTGAAGATCGCCGTCAGCAGCAGCGAGCCGCCCGCGTAGTCGATCACGATCTGGCTGAACTTCAGGCCCAGGCCCGTGAGCGTGACCACGCCGACGATGATGCCGGCGCCGGCGCAGGTGGTGGCCACGTTCAGCACGCCGACCGAGCCGCCTTCCATGGCCTTCAGGAAGGGCGAGTTCCACAGCCTGCGCACGATGCCCGGGCCGCGGAAGATGTCGTAGGGGATCAGCGCCGTGTCGCGGCGCAGCAGGCTGGTCAGGCCCGAAACCACCGTGGCCCAGAACACCGACAGGATCGGCGAGAAGCCCCACAGCATGAAGCCGACGATGGACACCAGCGACAGGAAGTGGAACCAGTAGCGCCGCGTGAGGTGCCACACCGTGTCCACTTTCTCGAACACGGTGGCGTGCATGCCGAACTTGCGGGCATCGATCTCCACCATCAGGAACAGCGCGAAGTAGAACAGCACCGTCGGGATGCACGCCATCAGCAGCACATCCAAGTAGGAGATCTTGAGGAATTCGGCGATCAGGAAGGCCGCGGCGCCCAGCACCGGCGGCGAGATGATCGCGCCCAGGCCGCCGGCGGCGAGCAGGCCGCCCGCGGCGTTCTTCTCGTAGCCCACCTTGCGCAGCATCGGATAGGCCACCGAGCCGAGCGTGACGGTGGTGGCGACGCCCGAGCCCGAGGGCCCGCCCAGCAGGAAGGAGGCGAGCACCACCGTGCGGCCGGCGCCGGTGGGCTTGCCGCCCATGGCGGAAAAGGAGAAGTCGAGGTAGAACTTGCCGGCGCCCGAGTACTGCAGGAAGGCGCCGAAGATCGTGAACAGGATGATCAGCGAGGACGAGACGTCCACCGCGGTGCCGAAGATGCCCTCCAGCGTCATGTACATCACGCCGACCAGCCGGCCGACGTCGTAGCCCTTGTGCGTCCAGGGCGCCGGCAGCCAGGGGCCGAACAGCGCGTAGCACAGGAAGGCGACGCAGATCACCGGCATCACCCAGCCCGAGGTGCGGCGCATCGCCTCCAGCACCAGCACGATCAGCGCGATGCCGAAGGCGATGTCCCATGCCAGCGGCGAGGTGTTGCGGTCGGTGAAGTCGTCGCCGCCCTGGATGGCGTAGACGACCACGGCGATGGCCAGCAGCGCGGCCAGCCAGTCCCACCACATCACGCGGTGGCGCCAGCGCGCCGCCACCGGGAAC
>Ga0255338_1002590_pt1 | contig 25441 bp, 22 predicted proteins | sample MeOH1_35cm_T4_19_FD_203715 | JGI IMG/M metagenome (GOLD analysis project Ga0255338, IMG submission 203715) | Sandy soil microbial communities from University of British Columbia, Vancouver, Canada - MeOH1_35cm_T4_195 | ecosystem: Engineered > Artificial ecosystem > Sand microcosm > Unclassified ...
CTGGCGAGCCCGGTAGGTTCGGGCGCGGGCGGCCTGCTCCGTGCAGCCGAGAACCTGCCCGACTTCACGGTAATCCATCCCCAGGTATTCCTTCAGCACGACCGCGGAGCGCTGCTCTTCCGGCAGCATCTGGAGCGCCAACCGCACGCGCTCGTGGAGATCGTCCTCTTCCGGAGACCAGGCGTTCGGGTCCAGTGCGGCCTGGCGGAGCAGGCGTTCCTGGACCCGCTTGAGCAAGCTCCGCCGCCGGAGCTCCCCGATGGCCAGGTTGCGCGCGATGGCATAGAGCCACGGAGTGAATCCCGAGCGGAGCCGATACTGCGCCCTCGCTCGATAGACGCGGAGGAACGTCTCCCCCACCAGGTCCTCGGCCAGCGCGCGGTCACCAACCAGGTGGTAAAGAAAGCCGAACAGCCGCACTTTGTGTCGCTCGAAGAGTGGGGCCAAGGCACCGTTATCTCCAGCGGCCACTCGACCCATTGCCTCGTCATCCGGCGAGAATGCCGCTGCGGCCACGGTGGTTATCTGGAACGGTCTCATCTTGTAACCGGTTACGCACCACGGAGCCAAAACGTGACGGTTGCACCACCGCAATTTACCCGGCACTGGAGATCACGGCGCACCGGCCGCGGCGAGCTCAGAGTTTTCCGACCGCGCAATGCCTAACCGCGCAAGTAGGAACGGGACAACGTCCGCGCGGGAGGTATGAAACTGGACGGATGACGATCCCGCTTCAAGCCGGATACAGCAACGCCGGCGAACGCGCATTCCTAACCAGAGCCCCACGCCGATTGCGGCACCACCCGCACCACTGGAGATCAGGCTGTAGAGCGCCGGCCCTTCGCAAAGGTAGATTACACCTGCCGCAGCGAGAGCCGCCGCCCCGATCAGCGCGCCGACAACAACCGCGGTCCAGTCATGCGATTCCCACACGTAGACACCCAGGACCTCGTCCCAGAAGAGCCGCTGCCACGGGTAGAAGGCGCCGACCACGGCGCGCGCTTCCAGGGTGATGCCGCCGGCATCCAGCGTCACCCGGTTGAGCTCAGTGGCGCCGACGTATTGGAAGGTAACGAGGTCCGAGCTCATATCGTGATGGGTGGTAAAAGACTAATGCCCACCAGTGCGATCCCCAGCAACAGGAGCGAGCACACTCCCACGGCGATGGCCGCGATGGCCTGCTTTCGCCCGGGAAGATCGGGCTGCGCGGCGATCTGCTTCAGCGCCATCACTCCCAGAACGACTCCGACCACAGCCAGGATAACGCCGAGTCCGTAGAAACAGAGCCCCGGCAGCGACAGGACCGCCAGGGTGAACGACGCCGTGTCGGGCAGCGTAAAGGAGCGCTGCGTCATCCAGAGCGAGCCGCGCTGGTAGAGGAGATCGAAACACGCGGCGCAGTAGCAGCGACCTTCCGACGGGGTGGAGCAGAGTGCGCACACGAAGTCACCGCATCGCTCGCAGGTCGCGACGGCCTGGTTATTCGCGTGGTAGGCGCACCGCGCATCCGTGGCCAGGACTGCGGCTGGGACCTCGGCCTGGCTCACGGCGACCGCCGGGGGGCGATAGAAGCTAAACGAACGCTTGCAGTGGACGCATCGGCAGGCGCCGGTGCGGGGCAGCTCTATTTCGCGCCGGCAGTGCGGGCAGTTCCCCAGCGTGCGTGTATCTATCGCCACAGACCCCATTCGACAGACAAGGTGCCCACCGCGAGGATCAAGAGTGCCAGGAACCAGAGGGAGGAGATGACGATAGCCGTAAGCGCCTTCCATCGATCCGGCCAACCGCGCTCGGATTGATGCCGCCGGAGGGCCCGGATGCCCATGATCAAGGCCAGTGGTTGGAAGATGAACTGAAGAAACAACGAACCGATGACCGCGTAGAGAAAGGCGTTGTGGGCTCCCCGGTCGTGAACCACGGCGCGGCGCTCCAGGTCGCGCAAGTTGAGGCGCTTACAGCCGCCGCAGAGCCATTGACCCTGCAGCGGCACCAGACAATCCGGGCAGAACGGTTCTGCGCAGCGCCCGCAAGCCTCACCTGCCCGAGCGAGTGGATGGTTCGAACAGGCGGCGACCGAGGGCGCTGAAGTGGCGAGTATTCCAGGCTCCAATGGTTTGCTCTCCACGGCCATCCATCCCGCTACCAGGGCATTCGGTAAGCCAGAGGTGCTCCCCCCGTGCGCCCGCCTAGCTGCTTCTTCCCCAGGCGACGGAAAAGTCCTGCCTTCGGCGAACCGGCCCTGGAGGGCTCATCACTCCGGATTTCACTGCCATCCGGGCCCGCTATCGGCCGGCGGCGCGGCCAGCACCGGATCGAAGACCACGGCGGCGGCATCGTCGCCCCCACCGACCCGTTTTTCCGGGGCAGCCGAGCCCCAGTGATTGTTGGAGAGCACAAGCGGTGGCTGCGTCTGGCCCGGTATTTTGAAATAGGTCACCGCGCCGGCGGGGCTGCCCAGTATGCTGTTCTGCTCGAACCGGAGCGGAAGCTTGACATCCTGCTCCGTCACCGCAATCGCAATCGAGCAACCGTTCCACTCGTTCAGGGTCACTTCTCCGGCACCGCCCTGTACGACGAGGCCGCGCCGGCACCGTAGAAAGCGATTGTGATGGATGCGGCCGGTACCGCCGTTCCGCAGCGTCAGACCCGCGAGGCCGTTCTCAATGATGCAATGCGAGACCTCCCCGGCAAACCGGCTCAGCTCCACCGTCGCCGCATTCGCCACCCGGCAGTATTCCAGCACGCTCGCTTCGCCGCTCGAGCGGCCCGGCATCGGGGTAAAGAAGATCCCTTTCCAATCGTCCGACTGCCTGGGCACGGCCGGGACGAACTGAATGGGGTCCATCGCGCTTCCTTTGGCAACCAACTGTCCCTGGACCCGAATCGCGATGCCGTGGGGTACGCGAAGGGTCGTTCCGGGCTCAAGGGTCAGCGTAGCGCCGGCCGCGACAACGAGATCGCTGTAGAGCACGTACGGAGAATCGGCCGCCAGCAGCGTGGTGTTCTTAGCGATTCGGCCGCCGAGTTGATGCTGGCCTTCCGCTCCCGGGGTAACCTTTGCCAGCGCTTCCTTCCGCAGGCGCGCCACCTCCACCAGCCAATCGCGTTCCGCGCTCTCACTTCCCGGCGCGCGTGCCGTCACTTCGAGGCGCGCCACCCATGCCGGCACCTGGCCATTCGCACGCACCCGGAGGAACAGATCACCCGTAAGCTTCTCCAGGATCGGGTCCAGCTTCACCACCGGCGAGAGTTTGCCGGTTACCGCTTCCGCGCCGATGCCGAAGTATTGCTGGCTGTCCGCCAGAACCGTCCACGGACCCTCAGCGCTTTCACCCCAGTCCAAGCCGAAGCCGCCGGACAACTCGGCGCGAAGGTCCGCGTAGCGCAGCTCATCCGGCAACCGCAGGCGGTAAACCACCACTCCCGTCGCCCCCAGCTTGCGCCCGCCGTCCGCAAGCTGCTGGTTGCCCACTGCCGATGCGAGCAGCTTCTTCTCCGGCTCCCCGCCATCCGCCACGACCGTCACCACGGGTCCCGGCTTCGGGTGTTCCGCCACCGGCGCAGGCAGGTTCAACACGCTCAGCACGAGGCGCACGTTCTGCCGGGAATCACGCGCGGGGTCCAGGTACACCTTCCGACGAACCTTCGCGGCCGGGGTGGGACCGTCCATCAACAGAAGAAGCGGTGCATTCTTGCGGGTGAAGCCGTGCAGCTTCAAAAACGGGACACTCTCCGCCCGGCCCGCGTGCAGGACCCGTAGCTCCACCTTATCGGCGCTCGGCTCTACCGCCGCGCGCACCACGGTTTCCAGCGCCTGCTGCACCGGCTGCTTTCCGTCATAGAGGAGCACGGCCACCGGCCGTGCCGATGCGCTCGCGGACGTTACGGGACCGGCGCTCCAAGAAGCCATTAGAAGCGTGAATAAGCCCAGGCAAGACAATAGTCGCATACATCACTCTTTACCAACAAAGCCGCCCGCAGATTCGACTCCGAAGACGTAGTAAAAAGTTCCCCTTCCCAACAATCATCACTAAACTCTACCAGGACCTAGTTACGTTGCATTAGTATTATGAGCGGCATCATACATTGTTTCGTTTTTCCGACCGATAGACACTTCTGACCGTTCGTCAAAAATTCTGTTAATTCGGACGTAACATGAGAGGAATCTTGCGCTTTGAAAGCTAAATCTCTCTATAATCCGACAGAGGGTACGCTACATTCCAGCAGCGTTGCTGAAGTAGCGTAGCTTTAATGCGGAATTCTCATGCCGTCTTTCTTCATCGAGGAGGATCCCTTGACAGGCATACGATCGAAGCGAGGGTTTACCCTCATCGAGCTGCTTGTGGTGATTGCCATTATCGCCATTCTGGCCGCTATCCTGTTCCCGGTATTTGCACGCGCGCGCGAAGCGGCACGCAAATCCACTTGCCAGAGCAACCTGAAACAACTAGCCCTGGGTATCCGGATGTATATGCAGGACTTCGACGAGAAGTACCCGCAGAAGGGCAATACCGGCTACGATGGCTACGACGAGAACTGGGCTGGCCACGGCGGCTGGCAAACGGGTCAGATTGTTCTCGGAGACGCTCTGAACCCGTACCTGAAAAACGCAGCAATCTGGCAGTGCCCGAGTGACCAGAATGTAAGCAACAATCCGCGCGTAGTGAACCGGCGCTGGTCCTCGTACCACTTCCGGCATTTCCTATCCGCGCCGCCCAATTACGGGTGGGGGCTTGAATTCGGCGATTCGAGCCTGGCTTATCCGGCGTCAATCTTTATGTTCTGCGAAGTAGACTATGCCAACCACGAAAAAGGTGCGGGCATGAAGGCTACCAGTAACTTCGCCTTTGCTGATGGTCACGTCAAGGCGTTCCAGAATGACCGGATCATTCAGTCGAACGGCGACTACCACTGGCCCCGCAATGGCTGGCTGTCTTGCTGCCCTCCGGGACAGTTGGATGCCAACCCCGACTACTAGAACGTTTAACTCACTGCTCTGGAGATCTGAATGCGCTTCGTGATGCCTCTGCTCGCGCTGTCGCTCCTGCTCACGGCAGGATGCGGCTCGAAGCAAGATGGTACCAGTGCCACCACGCCGCCGACTATTTCGGGACCGTCAGCAGGCGCTCCGCCCATGACGGGGTCGCAAAAGAAGGCGGACCAGCTATTGCCCCCGGGCAAATAGCCCCGCAGGCGTAGGCAACCATCGCCACAAAGAGGGGACGGGCTTCCTGGTGGAGCCCGTCCCCTCTTTGCTGTACCGACTCAACCCTCACTCCCGCTAGCCGGCACCTCATCGCCCGGCCCAGGTGTGAGTGAAGCTCCTGCCTCGCGCAGAGTGGCCACAATAGAGTGGCTAGATGCAGTCGGGTATCGAACCACTTCTTGTATTTGGCCGGACGAAGCGCGGACCTCACGGAAACAGGCGGAGGAGCCCCACCACCAGTCCCTGGATCAATCGCAGCGCGAGCACGGTCACCATTGGCGAGAAATCCAGGGGCGCCAGCGGCAATCCCAGGCGCTTCATCAGCATCCGCGCGGGCGCGCAGAGGGCCCGTGTGACCAGGATCAGCCCCCGCACTAGCGGATGCTTCGTCCACCGCGCCCGAGTCGCCTGGCTGACCATTAGCAGGATCACTCCCGCAAAGATCACCAACTCCACGACATCGAAGGCCAGATTCGCGAGGAAGGCCAACATGGACTACTTCTTTCCGAGCGCGACCAATCGATCTCGTGAGGAGATGTAAAGCGCGTCAGGCGTGGATACCAGCGTTAACAGCCCGTTCGCCTCGCCCAGGATCTCGGTGGCATCCAGCACTTCCAGCTCTTTGCCGTCTGCGGCGTTGTGTACGTGGATCTTGCCGTCAATCGGCACGTAGATGCGGTCGCCGCAGAGCGCGGCATAGCCCACGCTGCCACTGGGGCCTTGCGGCTCCCAGGTCCACTCGCGCGCGCCGTTGGCGAGGCTGATGGCCTGAACGTGGTCGCCGCAGATGTACGCCCGCTTGTTATCCACCGCAAAGAGCGCACCGACGGCGGGCTGGCTGAGCGGCCCCTTGGGCGAGGACCAGAGCAGCTTGCTGGTGGCCGGATCGATGGCGACCACGTCGACACCCCAGCGGGGAGCAAAGACGACCGGCCCGCTGCCGGTAGCGATGAGGCTGATCGGCTCATTGGTGAGGGTCGGCGAGGTATCGATGCCGGAGTTGCGGGCTCGCCGGCCCGGGTCGTAGCGGTAGATGAGCCGGATCTCGCCGGTGAGCAGATCCAGCGCGTTCAACGTGTAGAGGGAGCTTTCGATCCAGACGATGCCGTCCTTGATCGCCGCCGGAGAGCCATCGACGCCGGCCAACGGATCGCTGCCTCCCCCCAGGTAGGTGCTCCAAAGCTGCTCGCCGGTCCCCGCGTCCAGCGCCACGGCGTTGTATTCGGTGATGCCGCCCTTGTAGGTGGCCACGCCGGTAATCACCGTGTTAGCTTGCAGCGTGGGGATGTTGTAGTAGAGACCGCGAGGATCGCCCCCGGCCACCTTACGCCAGAGCTGACTGCCGCTGCGATTGTCCAGCGCCACGATAGCGAAGTCGCTGGGCCAACGGCCATCCCGCTCGCCACCCGCGAGAGGCATCCGGGTGACCAGCAGGTGCCCCTCGACGGACGGCGCCGCCTGCACGGGCCGGCCGGAGCGATAACTGATGCCACCGGAACGAGGATCGGAGTTCTGGTTGGGAATCTCATCCCGCTTCAACACGAAGTCCTGCTGGTCCCAGGCGGCCTCACCGTTCGAGAGCTTCACGCTTGAAAGATTGCGAGGGCCCTGAAGCCAGAGGCGGTCCCCAACCACCGTGGGAAAGGTGAGGAAGTTGAAACGCGCCCGCGTGGTGGCGTAGGCCGAGCTGATGATGACCTGCTGCTGCGTGGGACGAACCGTTTCCGGGGTGGTGGGCTGGGAGAACTCCCACAGCTTCTTGATCTGCCCAGTGACTCCCGCGCCCATGTTCCGGTCGCCTGCGCCGCCGCTGAAGGAGGTCCAGCGCGTCCCTCTGGCCGCATCGCGCGACCGGAGCCCTTTGGCGACCTGCTCGGCTGCGGCGGCTCCGGTGGTATTCTGCCCGCCGAGTTTCACAGGCTGGGCGCCGAACTCTTTCCGGACCCGGTCTAGCACTGTCCCGGCTTCGTCCGCCTTTCCGGCCGCGTCCGCGGCGATGGCGTACCGGAGGAGCGTGCTCACGGTTACGGCGGGCTCCTTCGCTAGCCGACTGTAGGCAACTCGCGCCCACTCCGCGCGCCCCTCGTCCAGCGCGTGGTCGGCGCTCCACTTCAAGGCGGGCGTCGCAAAAGAGCTGAAACGATACCGGGCGTAGACGTCACGCATCCCGGCGGCGTCGCTCTCGGCTAATGCCTTCTCGTAGATCTTACGCGCTTCATTATCCGCTACGGCCCGGTAACGCTGGCGGACGTTGGCAGGAAGCGCCGCCAATTGCTGATGGCAGTAATAGCGGATGCCGACCAGGAACTCTTCGTCCCGCGCGATCACCAGGTCGCGATCGTCGTCTACTAGCTGCTGGTAGAGGTTGATCCATTCGTCCCAGAGCTTCTGCGTGGCCAGCCGCTCCAGCCGCTCCACCTGCTGCTTCACCCGCGTGTTGGTGGAAAAGCTCGGCACGAACTCAGAGGTCTGGTTCTGCGCGCGGGCGGCGGGGAGTGGAGCCAGGCTAGCCGCGGATACGGAAAGCACCCCAAGAAGCGCAACAAGCGGCAGCGCGGAGCGGCGACGGACAGGCGATTTTGAACTCACAGGATCGGCCCTCTATTCGAAGAATTCGGAGACCTTACAGCTAAAGCCGGGCAGCACATCCCCGCCGTCCAGCGTCTCGTCCGGACCCAGCACCTGAAGCTGGCTGCCGCTGGTGAACACCATCACCAGTTCCTCGTCCGGATCGACGACCCAGACCAACTGCGAGCCGGCCGCAAGTATTCCAGTGCCTTTCGGGCGAGGCGCGTGGACTTCTGCGTCTCGCCGGTCACCTCGACGGCGAGCTCCGGAGCGCCATCCAACCAGCCCTCAGCGCCCCGCCCGGTAGGACGACGCTCCGCCCGGATGATCGCGACGTCGGGTCCCCGCAGGGTGGCGGGAATGCTTCGGAGTTTCGTTCCGGGGTCACCGCTGGCGACTCGTAACGTAGGATTACTTCGCGTGTAGATCCGGAGGATACTTCCGATATTGATCAGGACTTCTCCGTGGCGCCAGGTGTTCCGGGTCATCGGGACCCACTCCCCGTCGACGATTTCGCCGGCATATTGGTCTGGATCAAGGCGTGCGGCGTCCTCGAAGGTCAGGGGCTGGGGCTGTAACGCGAGCTCGGCCATGGTTCAGTTCTCGTTCCACCGGTATCGATTGGGACGTTCGAGCGGCCCCTCCGGTTACGAAGCAGCTTTCCTCACAGTAGGCCCTTACGCTTACGCAAGATCCATTCGGTGACGAGCAGCAGGATAAACACGATGACCGGCAGGGGCGCGTCCCATAATTCATGCTCGATTCGGGTCGCGACTTCCTGATGCCGATCAGGGATAAGGCCGGGCAAGCCCGCGGCCTGGCTCCAGAGCAGGTATTTCCCACCGGAGAGCGCCGCCACACGTTTCAGCAGCGCCTCATTCTGCTGCGGTTCATCCAACTCCAGGCTCGAGGTCTCGATGACGACGTTGGTCATCGACTCCGCGCGCTGTCCGTTGGGCCCGAGCAGGAGTGCTTTGTAGGCGCCGGCACTCGAGGGCAGCCACTCACCGGAGTAAACGCCGGCGGCCCCAGGGACCGGGTCTAGCTTCACCGGGAAGCGCTGCCCATCAGTCCGCTGGAGTTCCGCCATCACTTCTTTCAGACGCACCGGTAGGAAGTTCGGCGTCAGCAGCCTCGCCCGCAAAACCACCCGCTCCCCTAGCGAATAGGTGGATCGGTCCGCCGTGAGGCGCACAGAGCGGTTGGCTCCGGGCAGCTCATGCGGGGTGAGCGAGCGCACGATCTGGCCCCAGAACCGATAGAAATACTTGTCGCCGACCCGGTACCGCCACTGCCAGGTGCTGTCCACCAGGGTTATGAACGAAGTGCCTTCTCCCACTTGCTGCACGGCCATGAGTGGGATCTTGCCTTCGGTGCCAGTCTGGGTGGGGTGCTGGGCCAGCACCGAGGCTCCGGGCTTGGCGCGGTCGACCACGCCGCACCAGTACATTCCCGGCAGGGCGTGCCAGAGGTTGCGGTTCCGGTCTACGTCCGGCAGGAGGAACATCATCGGATTGCGAGCGCCTGCGTCCGTCAACTCCAGTTGGAACGGATCGCGGAAGAGGATCTCTCGCCGCGATGCGGGTACCTCGACGGGCCAGACCGCTTCGAGGTCCGTACCCCGGTACTGCCAGGGCGTGAAGAGCTCGCCGGCCATCGTGATGAGACTGCCGCCGCGCTCTTCCACAAATGCGCGGACGTTCTTCAGGTCCGCCGCGCTGAAGAAGTCCCGCGGCACGTCGCCGATGATGATGATGTCGTAAGTGAAGAGCGCCTTCTTATCCCGGGGGAAGCCGTAAATCGGCTGGTTACCCTCGCCGCCCAGGGAAGGGTCGGCCTCTACCAGGATGCAGGAGAAGAGCGTGGTCTTGTCGCGAAGGATCGCGTTCTTGAGGTAGCGGTATTCCCAGCGAGGATAGCCTTCCACGTACAGGATGCGTAGCTTCTTGTCCACGATGCGGATCGGCCACGCTTTTTCGTTGTTAGAGAGAGTGATCTCGCCGGTCTGGCCCGGGATCGAAACCGTCAGTGTCTTGGCACCCGCCACGTCCGGAGTAAACGAAAGGTTCAGCTCCTGCTTCTGGCCGTCTTTGGCGAGCGTCACATTCTGCCGAGCGAGGACTCGATCGCCCATGCGGAGCGTCACCGGCACGGTGCTGCCGCCGAAGCCCCGGTTGCGGAGGCTCACGGATACGACCACCTCGTCGCCCTTACGCACCACTTCATCCGCCAGGAGGCTGGTGACCGCCACGTCCCGCGGCGGCGTGGGGTCACCGAAACCGACTGAGTAGATGGGCGCCTGGATCTCGGCCGCGCGGCGGGCGGAGAGGGCCGGGTCTTCGCCCATGTTCTGCCCGCCGTCCGAGAGCAGCACGATGCCTGCCAGGGGCTGTCCGGCGGTGTCTTGAAGCACGTAGTCGATGGCGTTCCCGATGCGGGTCTGCTCCGCCACCGGCTTCCCGGGAACCAGCGGCACCTGCTCGAACGACGCTTCCCCTTTGGCCGCGGCCGGCTTTACGCTCTTGTTGGAAGCTTTCGCGGACGGCGCCACGTCCTTACCCGTGGCGTCCGCACCGAAGCGATAGACACGCACGGAGTGTGTATCGAGGAGCGTGCGCACCAGCGCGGCATCGTCGCGGTTGACGATCCGGCTGAGCGCTTCAGCCCGGCTCACCTTCGTGGCGTTCGGATCGCCGAGGGCCTTGATCAGGTCGGCCTTTCGCTTTTGATCCTGCCAGCGGTCGGTGAGCGCCATACTGCGCGACTCATCAACCAGCAGCGCCACAATGGACGAGGTGCGCTCCACCCGGTGGCTGCGGAGCATCGGCTGCCAGATCAGCAGCATCAGGATGGCGATGGCCATGAGGCGCAGCGCCACCATCAGCCCCTTCCAGAACCAGGAGGGACGCGAGCCGTCTCTCGCGTAGAAGAGCACGACCCAGACGAACAGCAGGAGGCTCACCGCGACGGTGAAAGTGAGCGGCGTGGGCTGGACGAAGAACACCCGGTCCAGGCGGAGGGTGTCTTGCCCGGGGTCGATACCCAACAATCTGAAAAGCCAGGAGTTCATGAATGCTCTACGCCCGCCTTCCGAACACCTGCGCGCACATCGTCTCTAGCAGCATGCAACCCAACGCCGCCAACAGCAGGTAGCGCCACAACTCCACGCCCTGGCGTGCCTGACGCAAGGCCGAAGCAAGGTCTTCATTCAACCCGATCCAGCTCCACTCGCCGATGGGCAGGAGCCGCTTCAGCGCGCCTTGATCCAGCGCGCGGAGATCCGACTCGGACGAATCGCGGTTCACGGCGAACGTGTCCTGCGTCCCCTGATCCACGGACAGATGGTAGAACCCCGCCTGCTGCGGCTTGTCGAGCGTTACGGTAGCGCCCCGTTCGTCCACCAGGGGCTTGAGGGCCGTGCGGTCCCCACCCGGGCTTGCCACGGTCACCCGGCGTCCGGCTTCCGAAAGCGGCAGCGGCTTCACCACCGGCTCCCCAACCCGCCCATTGCGGGTGCCGTCCGCCCCGCTGGCAAGGTAGGCGACCAGTTGGTGGACCAGCGGCAAGAACGCCGGCTTCAGCGGCAGGCTGTTCCACTCCGTGGTGGCGGTACTGGCAACCAGGATCACCTTGCCCAGGCCGAAGGTCTTTTCAACCATTGCCGGGGCGCCGTTCGTAAAGCGCGCCATCACCCGGACGCTCTTGTCGCCATCCTTCGGAGTCAGCTTGATGTACCGGGTGAACTCGGCGGTGTTGAGGTCCACGTCCTGCGCACCCTTGAACCGCTGCAGCGCGGGGTGATCGATGCTCGCCGGGTCCAGGGTCGCCTTTTCGCTGACCACCTCACCGAGGCGAGCCGGCAGCAGGCTGGGCTTGCTATCGAAATAGTCCCGGTTGTAGAGCGCGGAGTTGACGCGGTCGCCAACGAAGATGAGCGCCCCACCGCCGTTCTGGACAAACTCCGCCATGAGCTTGCGATCACCTTCACTCTGATTGGCGACGTTGGAGAGTGTCAGCACGTCGTAATCGCGGACGTTGGTATTGCCGAAGCTGCCCTGGTTTAGAATACGCGGCTCCAGCGCGGACGGCTCGGTGCCCGGGGCGGTGGCCGGCGGGGAAAGCGCGACCTGCAGGAAGAACGCGGCGTCCTTTTGCGGAGTGGCGATGTCCGGCTTTCCATTGACCACCAGCACTTTGACGCTGTCGCGGACACGCATGGCCAGGTAGCCGGCGTCGTCGGCCGGAAGTCGGTCCGAGGCAATCCGCACGGTGCACGCGCGAACTCCGGGACGGTCAAAGATCTGGTTGAACCGCACCAGCGTATTTTGTCCGGGCTCGACGTTGATCCGCTGCGAGGGTCCCTGCGGCTTGCCGTCTACTTCCAGGTTCACCAGGAGGTCGTGCAGCGGTTGCGCGCCGCGGTTCACCACGCTCGCCTGGATGCGGGTGCTAGACCGCACCGTCGCGATGCCGCGCGCCGCCTGAACCCACTCGACGGCAGCATTCGGCGCGGGGCCCTCCCGGACGGGCATCATCACCACACGCGCCCGCTTCGAGAGCTCCTCCCACACGCCGCGATCCAGCGAGCGCCCTTCCCAACCGGTGGCCTGGTTGTCCGAGATCAGGAAGACCTCCCGGTTGAGGAAGCGCGATTCGCCCACGATCTCCAGGGCGAGGCGGGCCGCTTTGCCGTAGTTCGTTCCGGCGTCGGATAGAGTCACGGTCCGCCGCAGCAGGGCCACCACAGACTTGAGGTCCAGGCTCGGCTTGCGCACCAGCACCCGAGGTGGATCGGACGCCAGGATCACGCTGACGGCGTCTCCCTGCTGCAGACCACGCTCCACCAGGTCCAGCGCCCGCTTGCGCGCGCGGTCGAACACCACTTCCTGGGCGCCGCCGGTGGTGCGATAGCCCATGCTGTAGGAGTTGTCCAGGATGATGACCGCGTGCACCTGGCCGCGCGTGCCCGCAATGGGCATTCCCGCCAGCCGGACGACGGGGCGGCAGATCGCCATCACCACGAGGGCGATGATCAGACACCGGAGAAACAGGAGGAGCAGTTGCTCGATCATCAGGCGGCGGCTGCGGTTCCGCTGGCTGAGGCGCAGGAACTCCATTGCGCCCCACTGCACCACCTGATAGCGCCGCCGCTGGAGCAGGTGAATGATGATGGGAATGCTGACCAGAGACAGCGCCCCAAGAAACGCCCCGTTAAGGAAGGTCAAGCCCATGCGTGGATAAAACCGCCAAGACGCCCGGAGAGCCGGGGATTTAACCGGAGAAACGCGGATACGCAGAGAAAATAAAACGGTGCCGACAAGCACCGGCAATCGAAACCAGTATCAGGAGCTGATCGCCCCTCCCATCCTGCTAGTCTGACTAGATCTCCTTGCTATCCTGGCGGTTACTTCTTCCCGCGACGGCCGGAGAGGTACTTAGAGAGCGCGTCCGCGGCGGGATCGCTGGTGACGGTGCGGACGAGGTCCACGCGAATCTCGCGGCAGCGTCGCTCCAACTCGGTGCAGAAGCTGTTGAACGCCTGGAGGTATTCCTCGCGGATGCCGCGGGGATCTACCAGCAACTCCGGCTCCAGCTCCAGCCCTTCGAACTTGGTGAGGTCATTGAACGGAAAGTTGATCTCATCTTCGTCCAGGATCTGGAACACGATCACCTCGTGGCCCCGGTGCCGGAAGTGACGCAGCCCGCCCACCACGTCTTCCAGGTCGCCGAAGAGATCCGAAAAGATAACGATCAGGCCCTTGCGGCGGACCTGCTCCGCGATCTCGTGGAAGGTGGGCGCAAGGGCACTCTTGGGTTTGGACTCCGCCGTGGCCAGCGCTTCCAGGAGCAGCGTGAAGTGAGTCCCCGTCGCCCTCGGCGGAATATTCTTCTGGACGCCATCGTTGAAGAGCACGAGACCCGCCGCGTCGCGCTGCTGGATGAGGAGCGACGAGAGACCGGCGGCCAGGATCGAGGCGTACTCCAGCTTGGTGAACTCACGCCGCCGGCCTTTGTACCGCATGGACTCGCTGGTGTCCACCAGCAGGTGGGCCTTCAGGTTCGTCTCTTCTTCGAACTCCTTGACGTAGTACCGGTCCGACCGTGCCGCCACCTTCCAGTCGATGTACCGGATTTCGTCACCCGGGGTGTACTCCCGGTGCTGCGCAAACTCCACGCTGAAGCCGTGGTAAGGGCTTTTGTGCAGCCCCGAGATGTAGCCCTCGACCACTTCCCGGGCGTGGAACTCCAGGCGCGTGACGGCGCCGACGACTTTCGGATCGGCAAGCTGTTGGGGCGTTAGAGGCATTACTTGTTTGCGACGGTCGGCCGCGGTGTCCACTCGACCAGCTTCTTGATCACGTCGTCCGGCATAATCCCCGAAGCTTCTGCTTTATAGTTGGTGATGATCCGGTGCCGGAGCACCGGAGCAGCGATGGCCGCCACGTCGGCGCAGTCTACGAATGCCCGGCCATCCAACGCCGCTCGCGCCTTAGCGCCCAGGATCAGGTACTGCCCTGCGCGCGGGCCGGCGCCCCAGGTGACATACTCTTTCACGAACTCGGAGAGCCGCTTGTCCACCTTTCCGTCGCTATCCGCGACGGTCCGCGTTGCGCGCACCAGGGCGAGCACGTAATCGAACACGTGGGGAGGCACCGGGAAGTCGCGAAGGAACTCCTGGAGCCAGAGGATCTCGTCGGCGGTGAGCACGTTTCCGACTTCGGAGCGGATGCTGGACGTGGTGCGCCGCAGGATGTCCAACTCCTCGCTGAGGTTCGGGTAGTCCACCCGGACCATGAACATGAAGCGGTCCAGCTGCGCTTCCGGCAGCGGGTAGGTGCCTTCCTGCTCGATGGGGTTCTGGGTCGCCAGTACGAAGAACGGCTCGTCGAGGGTATAGGTGTGCCCGCCGGCCGTGACCTTATGCTCCTGCATCGCTTCCAGCAGGGCGGCCTGCGTCTTGGGGGGCGTCCGGTTGATCTCGTCCGCGAGGATGATGTTCGCGAAGATCGGGCCACGCAAGAACTTGAAGCTGCGCTGCCGGGTAACCGGATCTTCCTGAATGATCTCGGTGCCGGTGATATCCGCCGGCATGAGGTCCGGCGTAAACTGAATCCGTTTAAAGTCCAGCGAGAGGATGCGCGACAGGGTGCTGACAAGCAGCGTCTTCGCCAGCCCGGGCACGCCCACCAACAGGCAGTGCCCGCGCGAGAAGATCGCCATGAGCAACTGGTCCACGACGTCCGTCTGCCCTACGATGACCTTACCGAGCTCGTCTCGCAGCGCGGTGTGCGCCACTCGCAGGCGCTCCAGCGCCTTCCGGTCCCGCTCTTCCACCGACTTCCCAATCACAGTCGACACTCGTGCCCCTGCTCTTTCTAGTCCCCGTTGCAAGCCTGGTTCGGCGCTGGGGACCGGACTTTCGCCCGTAAATGGGAAATGAGGAAACAGGGCAGGGCACCCAGGCTACCTGGGCGCTCCCCGTTCCTCATTCCGTCATCGATTCTTGAACGAAGTTTTAGAACCCCTCCCGGCAGTTGGCCAGGGAGATCAAGACGTAGCCCGTCGCCAAGTCCGGATTGTTCTCACGCCAGCGCGGGTTCTTGTTGATCCATGATCCGTCCGGCTTCTGCTGTCCCACAATCGCGGCGGAGAGGTCCGGAGCCCACACGTGCTTCGCGCCATTAGTATCTACGAACGACTTCTCGCCCCAGAGCGCCAGCGTCTTCGACATCGTGTGGTAGTAGTAGTAAAGGCCGTCATCCCCGATGCGGGCGTTCTGGTTGACGTCGTAGTTGGCGCGCAGCCAGTTCCAAGCGGCCTGAACCCGCGGATCCTTCCGCGTGACGTTGCAGTAGAGGTAGCTCTTCAGTCCCGCATAGGTCATGCTCCCGTAAGAGCTGTGCGGCTGCTTGGTCAACTCGTCCGCTTTGCTTTCGCCGCTGGCCGCGTACAGGAAGCCACCGTCCGTACCGGCCCATCCCTGGTCGTTACTCTCCGAGCGGTTCTGGCAGCGCTGGAGGAAGATCACCGCCTTCTTGAATACCTCGGCGTTCTTCGGGTAACCCGACTCTCGCAGCGCCTCCAACGCGTTCTGGAGATTCGAGAGGTCCGGGTTGTCTACTTTCGACCCGTAGCCGATGCCGCCGTACTGGCGGTCCGCGGGACGGAATCCCTCACCTTCATCGAACTGCGAGGTCGCGAGGAATTGCTGTGCCTTCTTGATGACCGGCAAGTACTTCGGGTTACGGGTAAGGTCCAGTGCGAGCAGCGACAGGGCGGTGTTGTAGTTGGGCAGCGCCTGTGCCGGTCCGAGGGCGTCCGTGTAGATGGCGCCATTGGGTTTCGCAAGTGCCGCCAGATAATCACACGCTTTGGCAACGGCCGGATCTTTGTCGGTGAGCCCGTTGCGGAGCAACGCGGTCACGGCGATGGCCGTATAACCCGGGTAGCTCTGCCACGAACCATCCGGCTTCTGGGTTCCACGCAGAAAGGCGATGCCCTTCTGCACCGATGTCTGCATCGCCGCGCGTGCCGCGGCATTCGTGGTCTTCGCGGCCGGAGCGCTACTTGCCGGATGCATGATCGCCGCCAGCCCGATGCCGGTAAGCGTAAGTGCCGTCCAAACTCTCAACTGCTTCATCTTCCCACCCATCCCTTTGACGTTCGCATGAGCCGGAGCCGACCGGAGAGAGCACCGGAGGAAGCGAACACGGAGCTACCCGGAGCGAAAGCCCGCCAGAGCGGGGATCAATCCCGACCGTCCGCGATGCAAACCCGCTCTATCTCCCCATTCCCCGGCAAGCCCCTGTGCCGGAGCCACGCGATTCAACTCGCGAAAAACTAGTCACCCTTACGCAGCAGCTTCAGCAGGTAACGGTACTCCGGGCGATAGATTTCAATCTTTGCTTCATGCGCCAGCCCGTCCAATCTGGCCTGCGCCGCTTTAAGCCGCTCGGGGCCGCCCTTCTGCACCTTCAGGTTCGCACGCAAGAGTTCCTGCACGTCTGATAGAAGCGGCACGCTGGCGGCGATCTTATCGTCTAACCGCACGAATACCCAGTAGTCTTCCAACTTCACCGGACCGAGCACCTTGCCCCGCTCCAGCTTGGTCACCTTCTCAACCAACTCCGGCTCCAGCGGGCCCTTCGCCTTCGGGTCGGCGTCGATCGGGGTCGGCAAATGGCCACCCGCGTCCCGGTACGGATCCAGGCTCCGCTTCCGCGCGAGATCCTCGAACGAACCACCCTGCTTCAATGCGGCATCGACCTCCAGGGCCACCTTCCGGTCGTTGACCGTAATCCGGGAAACCCGGAGTTGGGCCGGAGCGCCGAGCACCTGCTTGTTGTTCGCGTAGTAAAGCTGCACCTCGACGTCGGAGATCTCGACCCCTTCGGTCAAGAGATTCTCGGCGATGAGCTGCTGCCGGACGTCCTCCCGGAACGTATCCCGGGTCCGTCCCCGCGAGGCGAGCCATTCCTCGAAGGTATCGCCGCGCGCTTCGAACTGCTTTTGGAGTGCTTTCACCCGCTCATCCAACTGGGTAGGAGTGGGCAGCAGCTTCTTTTTGCCCGCTTCCTCTTCCGCCAGCGTCTGCTGGATCCACTCCCGCAAGACCAGGTAGCCCACCGCGGTATCCGTACCCCCGCCCACGAACTCCTCGCAGCGCCGGGCGAAATCCCGTTCCGACAACGTCTTACCATTGACGCTCGCCACATCGGCCGGTTTGGCTGGCGCGTCTTCCGCGCAAACGCCGCCCGTGCAGCACACCGCCAGTACCATGCTGCAGATTAGACGGCTCAAATGCCGGTGTCGTTGAGGACTCAACAAAAAGATCATCGAAGGTGGCTCATTCAGCGTGGGCGATGCGGAGGGTGATCGCCCACAGCAGCAGCAGTGTCAGGAGCAGATACAACCCGCCGGTCTGCCAGGCGGGAGGATAGACAAATTCATATTCGTGCGCGTGCAGGTGTTCGTAAATCCAGGAGAAGCGCAGCACGTCGGTATTCAGCGCATTCCCCACCGCCGTCACCGGATTGGGCAGGAGCGCGGCATAAATCCAGGGGGACGGATCGGCCATCCGCCGGTAATAGGGGTCGATTACCCAGATCGCCCCGGTCGCGGCAGCGAGCGTAGCAATCGACAGCGGAATCGACAGCGCCACGTAACGCACCTTCCCCGCCAGCCACATCCCCAACCCGGTGGAGAACATCGCCTGGGCCAACAGCAGCCCGTGCGCCACCAGCAACTCTAGTGCGTTTTGCCGCGCGCCGAGGAGATTTGCCCCCACGGAAGCACAGAGCGAGACGCCGAGCATGACCCACACCGGATAGAGCGACGCCTGGAATATCCCTCCGGCAATGGTGAGCGGGGAAAGCCGGCTGCGGCGATACTCGTCCAGGTGCCCCTCGAGCCCGACCTGCCGCCAGAGGAGCGCACCTCTCGCCGCCGCCCAGGGAAGTGCAATCGCTGCCTCCGCGATCAACGTCACGCCCACCCAGCGGGCGGCCATCTGCGGCCGGAGGAGCGAATAGATCTCCATCTCCGTCCAGTATGACTGGAGCACCGCTCCGAGCACCCCTGCCGCGAGCAGGATTCCCACCACGCCCCAGCGCCACCCCCGCCTTACCGCCATCCGGCCCGCATGCCGGGCAACGGGGTTCTCCCAGCGGCTCTTCAACATCCGGCTTCCAAATCCACCGTAATCCTGCCCGTATGAGCCAACCCAGAGGACGCAGCGAGAGAACCCGCAGGACGTAAAGAAACCCCGGCCGGCACCGCTTTCAAGCCTCTACATTCGCCTTCAGGCCGCTGCTTCGCCGTCATCACTGGGGGTTACGGCGTGCCCGCGGGAGCGAACGTGACGGTAACGGGCGTATCCCAGTGCGGGACGATGCGCTCGTTCACTTTATAGAGGCTGTCATCCGAGCCGGTAGGCAGCACGTTGTTGACGATTGCCGCGGGGTCGCGGTAGGTGGCGATGAGCGAGAGCTCCCGGTCGGCGACGAAGCCGTTTTTGTCGACCGGCGAGCCGCTGAAGACCCAGGCATTGCGGTCCATCGGCCGCTTCTTCACCACATCCCAGATCATCTCTTCGGCGTGCACCCGCACCGGCTTTCCGGCCCGCTTCCAGGAGGCGAATACATCCACCGGAGATCCCTGCGGGACCTGCGTATCTCCCTGGTAACGCAGCCCCCCTTTCGGCTCCAACCCCAACAAGATCAACCCGAGTTGGAGGTGGAGGGGGCGGACGTTCAGCGAAAGGATGCTCTCGTGTAGCTTTCCCTGCGGGGCCACGGCGAAGTACTCGATGACGCCTTTGGACATGTTCACCTTGCCGCTGCAGGTGAGCGTCTTTGCCTGAAGGTCTACGATCGCTTTGCCGAGCCGGTAGCGGTCCTCACCGATCTTCTCCGCATCGGCCGGCAACCCCGGGCTCGCACCCTGCGGCGCAGCCGGACCAGGCATCACCATGACCAGGGCGCACACGCCGGCCAGCGGCAACCAGGGCAACTTAGCGAGGTTCATGAGGCACCAAAATGCGGCACAGCGAATGACGTGACACGTTGCTCGCACGGAATAGCGCCATTATACCAACAGCCCCAACAATACGCCGGGAAGCGCCGACGGCGTGGATCAGGGAAGCGGGGTAGAAACGACGACGTTATTTGTCTCATCCTCTTCGGAATAGACGTTGTCCGCATCGATGAAAGCGATCAGATGTAAGCCGCTCACCACCTGGCCCCGGGTAAGAGTTGTACGGAGTTGGACCAACGCCTGTCCTGCGGGAGGAAGGGAGACGACCTTGCGCGCGATAAGCGGATCCTGCGCATCGACGTGACCGTCCAATGACAAGTAGAATTTGACGGTGATCAATCCTACAGTGCGACTGCCGCCGTTCCGCACCTGGAGATCCCCTTCAATGGTGGTGCGGGGGGCGCGGATCCCACGGTATCTAACGTTGGTCCGCGTCCAGGAGGCGGCAAGGTCGTTCGCCGAGGGGGTGAGCAGCACACCGGTGGACGCGCCCAGGTGGTTTCCCAATCCGACGATCTGGCCGCGATTATTGATGTCGCGGGCGTCCGTAATGCTCCAGGGGGAGCGGTCGCGAACCTGTCCGGTAAGCGCCTGGGGACCCCCAGCAGTCCAGATCACGCCGGCGCTGCTGCCCAGATCCGACTCCAGCCGGCGGGAGTAACCTACCACCTGGCCGGAGTCATTGATGGCGCGGGCGGAGCTGATGTTCTGGCGCGGGAGCGTACCCAGGTCGTGCATTACGCCGCTTTCCCAGAGAAACGCGTGCCGGGCGCCCGAGGCCAGCGTGGAGCTACCCACCACCTGACCGCTCTCATTGATGTCATAGGCAACGCTGTAATCTCCGCCGAGGGTGCCCAGATCGCGCATCACCCCGCCCTGCCAGAGAAAAGCACGCGGCGAGCCGCCCGCCAGGTCCGCGCTGCCCACGATCTGCCCCGCCTCATTCAATGCGTACGCGATACTGCTGGGCCCGCCCAGCGTCCCCAGGTCCTGGGCAACGCCGTCTTCCAGAAGGAACGCGTGCCCGGACCCACCGACCGCCTGCTCCTGTTCGTTCACATCGAACAGGCCTACTTCCGCTCCCGCGGGGTTGATAGACAGGTGACCCTGATCCACCAGGAGGCCGGAGCGCCAGAAGAGTGGGTGCCACTGTTTGGCCGAAACGGCGTCCGCGCTCCCGGCCACGAGGCCGCCGTCATTGATCGCTGAAGCCACAACGTTGGAGGCGCCGCCGGCAGGCAGCGCCTCCACGCGACCGTCTTGCCACAGGAACGGCCGGGTGATAGGAGCGCCATAGCCATCGATGCGGCCCACGACCTGCCCCGAAGCGTTCAACGCCGCGGGCGTGAGGCGAAGGCGAGAGGCCGTGAGTGCGGTGGGCACGTAGAAGCGATCGGCGGCAACGGCGGCCCGCGCCGCGGTGCGCGGCATCGTCCCGGCGACCGCGAATACCGCCGCGGTCAGGGGTAGCAGCCGCAAGGCCCGGCACCGTGGGTTAAAGGAGTCGAAACAGGGCATTCCAATTCTCACGCGACCTCCGGCAACTACTTGACCCGACGGAGGCAGGTTACCCTGTACAGTTGGCAAGTAACGACGCCGACCCCTCCTCGGGCGGCGTTTGCGGGGAACAAGCCGCGGCGCCGAAGGTTTGGATCATCTTTGGATCATCGTAGTAAGCGCTGGTCGCTGGTGATCCCGCGCAACGCCGGGTGACCATTGGTCGTAGAGATTTCGGTTGCCTGGAGGTAGCGGGGATTGCTGCATTCAAGTTCGCTGCATTCGCAATCGCGCTGCGGGTGGAAGCCGTCTTGGGTTGAGTTCGCCCACTCCGGAGGGGCATCCGGCACGCGGGTCAATGCGTTGTCGCCCTCGCCGTCTCTCGGGAGGTGGAGGGTTGACCATGCCCGTCGGGGGCCTGTATTAGCTGGGGCGAAAGAGAATTGGGGGAGAAGGAATGACCTTCTCCCCGCATCCCCGATTACTCGTGCTCTCTGAAACCGATGATCTCGAAAGCCTCGTCAAGGGGACGGACCCGGTCTACCGAGCGTGCGAACGCTCCCTCCGGATCGAAGGAGTTCTGGAAGGCGCACAGTTCTACGTCCCAGTCGTGCCGGCGGGCGGCGTCCACCAGGGGAACGAAGTCGCGATCCCCGGAACCGATGACGAGCGTCATCGGCTCACTGCTGGTCGAAATGACCTCCGTGCCGCGTACGACCAACTCGGTGTCCGCGCACTTCTCCCCGTGACCGGCAACCCGTTCGTGGACGATTACCTCGAAGCCGTTCTTTCGGGCCGCGTTCCATGGCCCCGGATGCTCGGCGGACTCCGAGCCGACCATCACGGCTTTCTCCACTTCACGGCCCGCCGCCAGGAAGTTGAAGAGGTTGTCGTAGCTCAGCCGCCACGTATGATCGACCGCGGCATGCTCGTCCCCGTTCTGCGAGGCGCCGTTCCGATGCGCCGCAAGCTTCTGCCCACCGATAAAGAGGTTCGAGTTATCGACCAGGATCACGCACTTTCGCACCTTTGTCCGCTCCCGTGGTCAGGGCTCCCAGGTCCGGCGCTTCGTCGCTCCGCCATCCGCTGCCCAACCGGGTGTGATCTACCCAGCGGGCGGGAGAATCAGGCGTCTTGCGGCCTTTCCAACCTCGCCACCCGCGCCACCCACGCATTAGAACGGGAGCGGGAAAAAGAGGAAGTAACCATTCAGCATCAGGACCGTCGCCAGTGCTCCCATCGCCAGGGAGATCCGGAGCACGGGACGAGAGGTGGCGAGGATCGCGACTGAGCCGAGCACGATCGCAATCTGGAACAACGCCTCGGCATAGTCGAAGTTCGGGTCCTGATCTTGCGCCCGGAGGCGAATCTGCTCGTATTGCTTGGCGCGAGCCATCAGCTCCTTCTTCCCTTCACCCTGGGTGGGATCGTTGGGCGCCTTGGGGTCCGGCTCACTTTCATAGCGCTCCACCCGGGAGCGGTATTTCCGGATCTTCTCTTCGTACGCTTTGCGGACGGCAGGCGACAAGCCGGCGGCGTTCCGCTGAAGCTCCAACTCCAGTTGATCCGCCGCCAGCTCGTTAACGGTCTGGCGCACGTTCTTTGCCTGGTAGAACGACCAGGTGTCGCTCGCTTTGATGTTGGAGTTGACCATATCTTCCGCTACGTTGCCGCCACCTAGCGTGGTGATGGCCAGCAGCATCGCCAGCACGGCGATGAGGAGCGCGGCGCGGGAGCGGAATTTGTCCGCTTCGGCTCGCTCTTCCCGGTCTTCCTCAATCGCCTCGCGGATTTGATCTGCTGCTTCGGTGGGGTCCATTCCGTGCGCCTTTCCTGATGGTTACAATGAGTGAAATCCGTGCGCGAACACGAAGTCGCTGGACAGCGCTGGCCGTCCACTTCGGAACCAGGCCAACACCGCAGCGCTTCATCTCGCATGCGGGCGATCCGGATGGATTTTGACGCAGTTGCGCTCCGCCGCCATGATATTCTAGTGACCCGCAATCAGGCCGGCGTGATGGGGCGCAGGGCAGGACGCAGGCGACACCGAATTTTGGATAGGATGACCTGCCCCGGCCCCGCCCCGACAGTGCCGAACAGGCAGGCCGGCATGGATAGGCGGTTTGAACTTGAGACGACTTGCGCCACTGATCACCCTCGCCCTCGCAGCACTCCTGACCGGAGCTCAGGCCGCCCGCGCCGACTATGGCGACGACTCCCGCACCGCGAAGGGGGCGGCCTTCGGTTCCCCGCGGGCACCGCTCGGGCAGTGCCTCCGCCTTCTCTCAGACGCCACCGGGGTGGCGCTCACCGCGGCGCCCTCGCTAGCGACCGAACCCCTGGTGGGCTACGTGCCGCGCCGGCCCCTGCGAGAGACCATGCAGGCGCTGGAAGAGTTGTACGACGGTCAATGGGTGACCGTACCCGGGAGTCCCGCGGGATACCGCCTGGACCCGGAGCCCGCCCACGCCAAAGCGGCGGCCGCTGCCCGCGTGGCGGCATTCAAGGAATATCGCAAGACGGTTGATGACGCCGCCGCGGATGCCGCCCGGCGGGTCAAGGCGGGCGAGCCGCTGCCGGCCAGCCAGGATCAGAAGTCACGGCTGTTCCCCCTGCTGCTGTGGGCGCTGCTTCCGCCGGCCGACCGCGACCGTGTGTTGAACGGGCAGACCGTCACCCTCTCCATCCCGGTAGCACAGGTGGCCGCCATCCACGAATTGATCATCGGGATCGCGACTAAATCGCAGGCGCCGCCCATCGCTCCCGCCCTCGCGACCTATGACATGGACGACCGCACGGACCAGGGGATACCCGTGATCCGGGCGCGCGCGACCGTGCTGCGCGACAACTCCATCGTAGGCGCCATCGGCTCCATCGAGTTCATCAAGCAGCCAGGGGCTCCCAAGCCGCCCGACCCACCGGAAGGGGATCCGTTGCTGCCGGCGGGCATCGGGGACGCCGGCCGCTTCAACGGCGAGCGGGACGAGATCGTGGTCAAGCTGGCGGAGGAGGCCGGGCTGCCGATCCTCTCCCGCCACCGGGTGCAGGGCGGCAGCGCGCGCACCGTGGTCGGCGGCGGCAAGCGACTATCGGAAGTGATGGCGGATCTCTCGACCGCCATCGACGCGAACTACCGGCCGACGGCCCGGGGGTTCCACCTGTTCCGGAGCCGTACGGAGGTGATCGACCGCGTTGGCCTGCCCACCATGAACGTGGTACAGCGCTACCTGGAGCAGCGGCCCGCGCTCTCGCAACTGGTGCCGTTTGCGACCCTCGCCCAACTCGCGCCGCTTTCGCCGTTCCAGCTGGCCGTCCTCCAGCGCAGTAACCTGGCGAGCGACGACGCGGTGATCGCCCGGCAGATCTTCGCGGTGATGCGCTTCTACGAAAGCTTGAAGCCGGAGCAGCAGAAGGCGCTGTTCTCCGCGCAAGGCCTGGCGGCCGACACGCTGGATCACCGGCAACTCCACGCGTTCCTGGACCAGAAGGACAAGCGGGGCGATCTGGAGGTACACGACCACCTACAGCAGATCAAAGGCCTTTACTTCCGCTTCAAAGAAGAGCGTGAGAAGGACGACGGCACGCTGCTTCTGCAGGTGGTGCGTGACGGGAACGTGGTGGCCACCAGCAACCAGGACCTCCCGCACGTGAGCCGCGAAGAAGTGGCAGCCGTGGTGCCGTAGTCACGGCGTCGAGCGCCCGGGTCTTCGTAAGCGGGTCAGTCCAGGTCGCGTAAGAGACGCTGGAGGACCGGCTCGATCTGCCGGCGGAGCGTCTCGTTGGCGTAGGCGATCCAGGCAACGGGATGGTGGACGTCGAGAGGAGCGTCAAGCAGCTCACCGTCCGCGCCCGTGACGACGACGCCGGCCTCGCGGGCGATCAACTCCGTACAGAGGTCGTAAGGATGGGCGGTCATCCGGGAGACGCCTTCGGCTTTGCAGGCGCGCGGCAGGATCAAAGGCCGGAGGTCGGCGAGAAAGCGGTCGTGGCCCACGATCACTTCGTAAAGCTGCCCGCCGCTGGAGATGTACTCGTCATCGAAGATCTGGGGGACGCTGTCTGCGGGTGGACCGAGGAGCTCCGCGAACAGCGCTTCTTCCAACCGGGCGGTGGCTTCCTTGCCTCCCGGAAAGAACTTGACGATCGAGGCGAAGCCGTGGCGCAGGTCGGTAGCGCGGCTGGGGCGCGGGATGAACCTTCTCGCCTCCACCGGCGCTTCGGACACCAGGTCGTAAGTGATTCCCTGAACGCCGCCGCCGCGCTGAGCCCAGAGCTGATCCGCGTACCGAGCGCGGGTGGTGGGGACCTCGGTCATAACGGCCCACTCCACGTGCCGGAGGGAGGTTTCCGCTCCGCGGTTTGGCGCTACTCCGGTGAGGATCCAGGCACTGCGCTTGTCGTACATCAGGCCGCGAGTGCCGTCGATCGGGTCGACGATCACGCGGTAGCGCGCGTCCGCGGGCTTAGCGCCCACCGGAAACATCCGCTCGCCGGACTGGCTAATCCCCTCGGCGATGAGGAGGAACGGGAAGTGCCGCGCCTGCTCCTCGCACCACTCGACCAGGAGCTCCTCGCCCTTCTGATCGATCCGGTAAATGACATCCCCGCCCTGGACACCCGCCACCTGGGACGATT
>Ga0255338_1002591_pt1 | contig 25437 bp, 22 predicted proteins | sample MeOH1_35cm_T4_19_FD_203715 | JGI IMG/M metagenome (GOLD analysis project Ga0255338, IMG submission 203715) | Sandy soil microbial communities from University of British Columbia, Vancouver, Canada - MeOH1_35cm_T4_195 | ecosystem: Engineered > Artificial ecosystem > Sand microcosm > Unclassified ...
GGTCATGGCCTTGGGGCGGACCCGCAGCACTGCCCCTTCCTGAATGGCGTCCAGCAATGCGGACACGCTGGTTTCGCCTCGGCCCTCGCGTTCGCTCCAGGCTTGCTTCAGGTAGAGCAGCATGATGACGCCGAACTCGGCTGCCACGCCGGCAAGGGCGATAAAGCCGACAACCCCCGCTACCGAAAGGTTGTAGCCCAGCAAGTAAAGCAGCCAGAATCCGCCGATGAGCGCCAGCGGCAGCGTGCCCATGATCAGTAGCGCTTCATCGAGACGGCCGAACACCAGGTACAGCAACACGAAGATGATCAGCAGCGTGAACGGCACCACCACCTTCAGCTTCGCGGTGGCCCGCTCCAGATACTCGAACTGACCCGACCAACTGAGGGAATAGCCCGCTGGCATCGGGACCGCCTTGGCCACGGCGGCCTGCATGTCCTGGACGGCCGAACGCAGGTCACGTCCGCGAATATCGACGTACACCCAGCCCGACAGGCGGGCGTTTTCGCTGCGCAGCATCGGCGGTCCTTGCACCACCTGGAGGCGCGCCACGTCGGACAGCGTGATATGCTGGCCACGGTCGGTGACAATGGGCAGGCTGCGCAGTTGTTCCACCGAGTCGCGGTAGTCCCGTGGATAACGCACATTGATCGGAAAGCGCGCCAGCCCGTCGACCACTTCCCCGACGTTGTCGCCACCGATGGCCGAGGACACGATGCTCTGGACATCCTCGATGTTGAGCCCATATCGCCCGGCGGCCATCCGGTCTATGTCGACATCGACGTAGCGCCCGCCGGACAGGCGTTCGGCGAGTGCAGAGGTGACGCCCGGCACCGCCTTGACAGCATCCTCGATCCTCGTGGCCAGTCGGTCAATTTCCTTCAGGTCGGTGCCCGCCACCTTAATGCCGACCGGGCTCTTGATGCCGGTGGCGAGCATGTCGATGCGGTTGCGGATCGGCGGCACCCAGATATTGGACAGGCCGGGCACCTTCACCACGCGGTCGAGCTCCTCCACCAGCTTGTCCGTCGTCATGCCGGAACGCCACTGGTCGCGCGGCTTGAACTGGATGGTGGTTTCGAACATCTCGATGGGCGCCGGGTCGGTCGCCGTGTCGGCGCGGCCGGCCTTGCCAAACACGGTGGCTACCTCGGGAACGGTCTTGATTAGGCGGTCGGTCTGCTGCAGCAACTGCGCTGCCTTGCCGGTGGACAGCCCCGGGAGCGCCGACGGCATGTAGAGTAGGTCACCCTCATCGAGAGGCGGCATGAACTCGCCGCCAATTCGCATGATCGGCCAGGCGGTCGCGACGAGCAGAATTGCCGCGATCGCTACAGTGGTCTTCGGGTAGGTGAGCACCTTGGCCAACACTGGCTGATAGGCGCGAATCAGCCACCGACTGAGGGGATTGGACTGCTCCGTGGGGATCCTGCCACGGATCATGTAGCCCATCAGGACCGGCACCAGGGTGACGGAGAGGCCCGCCGCCGCGGCCATGGAGTAGGTCTTGGTAAAGGCCAGCGGCGAAAACAGTCGGCCCTCCTGCGCCTCCAGCGTGAACACCGGAATGAATGACAGCGTGATGATCAGCAGCGAGAAGAACAGCGCCGGTCCAACCTCAGCCGCCGACTCGCCGATCACGCTCCAGCGTTCATGGCCGGTGAGATCCAGGCCGGGCTTATCCGCATGCCAATGCTCGAGATGCTTGTGCGCGTTCTCGATCATGACGACCGCGGCATCGACCATGGCGCCGATGGCAATGGCGATGCCGCCCAGCGACATGATGTTGGCATTGACACCCTGGTATCGCATGACCAGAAACGCGGCCAGCACACCCAGCGGCAATGAAACGATGGCAACCAGCGCGGAGCGCAGGTGGAACAGGAAAACCAGGCAGACCACCGCGACGACGATAAACTCTTCGATCAGCTTGTGGGTCAGGTTTTCCACCGCCCGGTTGATCAGGGCGGAGCGATCGTACGTGGTGACGATCTGGACGCCTGCCGGCAGGCTCTTCTGCAGCGTGGCGAGTTTGGCTTTGACCGCTTCGATGGTTTCCAGCGCGTTCTTGCCCGAGCGCATCACGATGACACCGCCGGCGACCTCTCCCTGGCCGTCGAGCTCGGCGATGCCGCGCCGCATCTCGGGACCAAGCTGGACGGTGGCGACATCGCCCAGCCGCACCGGGATGCCGGCGTCGCTGGTCACCAGCGGGATCTGCCGGAAATCATCGAGCGTCTTCAGGTAGCCGCTGGCCCGGACCATGTACTCCGCCTCGCCCAATTCCAGCACCGAGCCGCCGGTTTCCTGGTTGGCGCCCTTGAGCGCCGTAAGCACCTTGCCCTGCGACAGGTTGTAGGCGCGTAGCCGGTCCGGCATCAGGACGACCTGGAACTGCTTCACCATGCCGCCGAGGGACGCGACCTCGGCAACATTGGGCAGCGATTTCAGCTCGAAGCGCAAGAACCAGTCCTGGAGCGCACGCAGTTGACTGAGGTCGTGCTGGCCGGTCTTGTCCACCAGCGTGTACTCGTAGATCCAGCCGACGCCGGTGGCGTCCGGCCCCAGCGCCGGCTTGGCGGCGCCGGGCAGGCGGGATTGCACCTGGTTCAGATATTCCAGCACGCGGGAGCGCGCCCAATACAGGTCGGTGCCGTCCTCGAATAGCACATAGACAAACGAGTCACCGAAGAACGAGTAGCCGCGTACGGTCTTGGCGCCCGGGACCGACAGCATGGTCGTGGTCAGTGGATAGGTGACCTGGTTCTCGACAATCTGTGGCGCCTGGCCGGGAAACGGCGTGCGGATGATCACTTGCACATCGGACAAGTCCGGCAACGCGTCGAGCGGCGTGCTGCGCACGGCCCACAGTCCCCAGGCGGTCAGCATGACCGTGACCAGCAGGACCAGGAAACGGTTGCGGATGGAAGCAAGAATGAGCCGGGCGATCATGGCTTGGCCCCCTGGGTGGTGCCGGCCGGCTCGACTGCGGACAGGATCGCCAGGCCATCCTTGTCCAGGTGGAAGCGGAACCGGATGCGGTCGCCGGTCTTGAGCCCCTTCGGCAGGCCGGCAGGCGGCGCGGCGAAATCCATGGTCATCGCGCCCCACTGTGCCGAGGGAATCGGCCCGTGCGAGATGGTCAGGCCTTCGCGCGTCACGGCCTCGATGCGCCCGACGCCCTCGTGCTCGGGCGCAGCCGCAGCCGGCGCGGAAGCCGCTGTCGTGGCGCTCATGCGTTCGGCCGTGCCACGCAAGCTGGCTTCCGAATCGATGAGGAACTGCCCGGAGGTGACCACTTTCTGCCCCGCTTTCAGCCCGTCCAGCACCTCGACCATGCCGGCGGCCTCGCGCCCGGTCTTGACTTCGGTTGCCACAAAGCCGGCCTTGCCCGCATCGACCATGACGATGCTGCGCTGGCCGGTGCGGATGACGGACTCCAGCGGAATCATCAGCAATTCCTTCTGATCACCGCTGTCAAACCGGACCGTCACGAACATCCCCGGCAACAGGTGCCTGCCCTTGTTGGGCAGGACAATGCGCACCTTGATGGTTCGCGTGGCCGGATTGACATCGGGCAGGACGGTATCGACCTTGCCAACGATTGACTCGGTTGCGCCGGTCGGCGACACCTTGACCGCCCGGCCCGGAGCGATGGCGTGGGCTTGTCCCTCCGGTACCTCGGCAATCACCCAGACCTGGCTCAGGTCGGCCAGGCGAAACAGGGTCATGCCAGGAGACACAGTCATGCCCTCCCGGACCGCAACCTCTGTCACAAGGCCGTCGACGGGGCTCACAATGCCAAGAGTAGGCTGGAGCTTGCCGGATGATTCGACGGTGCTGACCTGGCCGGGGGTCATGCCAGCCTGCAGCATGCGGGCCTTGGCCGCGCTGCGCAGGTCGGATTGGCCACCCGCGGCCATGCGGGACACGGCAAGATATTCCTCTTGCGCGGCCACCCAATCGGGCGAGTACAGCGTCACCAGTGCTTGGCCGCGCCGGACCGGGTCGAGGGTCGCTTTGACCGCTACGTGCTGGACGAAGGCATTCGTCCGCGCCTGGATCACCTGGACACTGCGCTCGTCAATGGCGACATTGCCAGGTGCCTCGAGCACGGCGCTCATCCGGCTCGCCTTGACCTCAGTCGTGCGGATGCCCAAATTCTGCGCGACACGGCTGTCGACCGTGACGCCGCTGCCTCCGCTGCCTCCGGCATCCCCATCCGCATAAACGGGCACGAGCTGCATGTCCATGAAAGGGGACTTGCCTGGCTTGTCGAAACGCTGGCCGGGTACCATCGGATCGTGCCAGTACAGGATCTTCTTGCCAGTGTTCGGATCGGTGTCGCCTGCTTTGAGCGCAGACGCCGCGCCTGGCGCGGCCGTCTGCGCAGATTGTGTGCCGCGCATGACGCCGAGGTGGTAGGCGCCATAGAGGGCGGCACCGATGACAACGACGCCGGCGACCGCGGCAATGACTGGTTTCTTCATTTGCGTTCCTTGGTGGCTGGCTCGGTCTGCGCGGTAGGCAGCGGGATCAGGAAGGTCAAGTCGGCCCACAGCTTTGCCGTCCTGGCCTCCAGCGTCAGCCGCTCCACCGCTGTGTCGATGGCGCGATGGTTGGCCTCGGCGACGGCAAGCAGCGATCCGGTATTGGCCCGGTATGCCGTGAGCGCTGCCTCCGCCTGCTGATTGGCGAGCGGTAAGGTCTTCTCGTCGTAGCGTTGGAGCCGCTCAAGGTTGCGCTGCAGCTCGGCAAGTTTGGCGCCTACCATGGCCTGGGTATTGCGCCGGATGATTTCGGACTTGGCACGCGCTTCATTGGCCTGTGCCAGCCGGGCAGCGACGTCGCGGTCTTGGCGATTGCCCCGGTCCCAGGGCACCGGGAAGCTGACGTTGATCGACCCCATGTTGGAGAAGGCTGGGCCGCGCTGGCTGTACATCAGCTCGACCGTCACATCTGGTGTCCTGGCCTCCGTTGCCACCTGGATCTCCGACTCGGCCAGGGCCACGTCGCGCCGTGCCGCCGCGATCTCGGGAACCGCGTCGAATTCGTCTTTCGCCAGTTGCTGAATGCTCTGGGGTACGTCGAGCGGCGGGCGCTGCGACAGTGTGCGGTTAGCCGCAGGCCCGACCCAGCGCTGCAGATTAAGCATGGCGGTGGCTACGGCGGCCCGGTTTTCGTCGAGGCGGTCATGCAGCTTCTGGACTTCCAGCTCCATCGCCAAGACATCCGCACGCGTGCCACGCCCGCTGCGATAGGCGGCGGTCGCCGCCTGGAGCGCCAGGTCCAGGGGATGGCCGTGATGGCCTAGCAGGACACCGGTCTGCTCGGCATACCACCGATCGAGCCAGGCACCGACGGCATTCCGTTGCACGTTGGCCAGTCCGACCGCGCGCTGCGCCTCGGCGGCAGTCGCCTCGGCTTCAAAGCGCGCCGCCTTGGCGCGGCGCTTGTCCGAGCGCGTGAATTCCTGCATCACGCTGATGGACCGCATGGTCATGAAATCCCGCGTGAGCGAGAACTGGTCCGGCCCGGTCACGGGGACGTTGTTGAGTCCAAGTTTGAGCACCGGGTCCGGCAATTGGCCGGCGGAAACCGCCATTTGCACGGCTGCCTCGACGGCGCCTCGCGAGGATTCGGCATCGCCGGCGTGAGTGGTCGCGAGCGCGACGGTCTCCTCGAGGGAAAGAGAAGGGGCAGATTGCGCAGCCGCGGCATGCGACACCGCCATGCTGAAGGCAGGCGCGCAAAGCAGCGCCAGCGTCAGGCGACGAGGAAAAAGCATAAAGCCTCCGTGAACGACGACAGCTACCCGAGTCTAGCTGGGCAGCACCGAATGGGCGTCGATCTGGAGGCTACGTTTGAAAACTGCAGTGAAGGATGTTCAGGGGCGGCGGGCCGCGCGCCTCGACCTCGGCGCGCAGCGCGATGCGAACCTCGGCCGTGACCACGCGCGTGGGTTCCACGACGCTCTTCAGCACTGGCAGGAAGGCCGGAAGCTGCGGTGAAACATGGTCCGCGCTCTTGGAATCTGCCTGGCAGTGCGCCAGGCAGAGCGCACTCTGGTCAGTGCCTTGGTCGCTACCGCCAGCCGCCATATCGGCACAGGATTCGGTCATTGCCGCCGTCGTGCCGCTGCCTTCCACCTGATAGCGGCTACCGGTACAGGCGTACGCGGCCGCTGCCAGTTGGACTGTCAGAAACACAACGAGAAGGAGGCCGGCGAACCAGGGATGCCGGCGGACCGAGTGACGCAAGAGTTCTTTGCGGTGGGCGTGATAGTCGCAAGGATACTGTCTTTTGCGGGTAATGCAACCGGACCTTTCGCCCCGGGTCTTCTCGCAACGTGGCCCAAGTTTCCGAAGGATCGTGTCCTTGACCTTCCCACCGGGGCAAGGTCTATCGTTGAGTCATCGAACCCTGGATGCCATCCACCCCGCAGCTTGCTCAAGTTGCGTGTCCGAGACAACAGGGATTGAAGGTAAGGAGCACATCATGAATATTGGACAAGCCGCCGGCGCATCCGGCGTCTCGGCCAAGATGATCCGCTACTACGAAAGCGTTGGTCTTGTGACTTCAGCCGCACGCAGCGCGGGGAACTACCGGGTGTATGGTCAAGCTGACATTCATACCCTGCGCTTCATTGGGCGAGCGCGGGCGATGGGCTTCTCGATGGCCCAGATCCGCGAGTTGCTCGGGTTGTGGCAAAACAAACGGCGCGCGAGTGCAACGGTAAAGGCGATTGCGGAACAGCGAATCCAGGAGCTGGACGCCCGCATTGCCTCACTGTCCAGCATGCGTGACACGCTCCTGTACTTGTCGCGACATTGCGAAGGCGATGACCGCCCCGAATGCCCGATCCTGGATGAGTTCAGCGGCGAACCGCCGAAACATCGAGCGGCAGTACGTGCAACCAGGCAGTGAGCGCGATGACCACGAGCGATCGACAACGGCAATCTCTCGACCCTGCCTCACATCACGCGATGGCAGCAGCGCGAGACGATGAGCACGTAGGGCACGGCAGCGGAAATGCGCCGAATCGACGAGACCATGATTCCACCAGTCACGGCGCTGCCGTCTGTGGGGCCAGTGCACGCGATCCTGTGTGTGGAATGACGGTCATGCGGGATGTGCCATACCAGGCAAGCTATGCCGGGGCACAATACTTCTTCTGCAGTGCCGGCTGCCAGAAGCGGTTCGAGGCCGAGCCGACGCGCTATGTCGAGACACCAAGCGTTTCGGCGCCCGATGAAGGCGAGACGGCGCCGGGCACGACCTATACGTGCCCGATGCACCCCGAAATCCGCGAGGACCATCCCGGGACGTGCCCAAAGTGCGGCATGGCACTCGAGCCGCTCATGCCAAGCCTCGACGACGACCAGAATCCCGAACTCGCGGCGTTTCGCCATCGCTTCTGGTGGACCTTGCCGCTGACGATCGCCGTCGTGTCGCTGGTGATGCTTGGGGACCGCCTCGGGGTGCTGGAGCCCGCGACGCAAAGCTGGGTGGAACTCGTCTTGTCCGCACCGGTGGTCCTCTGGGCAGGCTGGCCCATCTACGTCCGCTGCCTCCAGTCGTTCCGAAACCGCAGCCCGAACATGTGGACGCTGATCGGTCTGGGTACGGGTACGGCGTTCGTCTACAGCGTCGCCGCCACCGTTGCCCCAGAGCTGTTTCCCCGCGCCTTTCTCATGCACGGCCGGATCGCGGTCTACTTCGAAGCCGCGGCCGTCATCATTTCGCTGACGTTGCTCGGCCAGATCTTCGAGTTGCGGGCGCGCTCGCAGACCTCGGCAGCCATCAAGTCGCTGCTCGGCCTGGCCCCCAAGACGGCACGCCGCCTCAATCCGGACGGCAGCGAGGCCGATATTCCGCTCACGCACGTGCATGTCGGCGATCTCCTGAGGGTCCGGCCCGACGAAAAGGTGCCCACGGATGGCGTCGTGAACGAAGGGGCCAGCGCCATCGACGAATCGATGATCACCGGTGAGCCTCTGCCCGTCTCCAAGCGCGTCGGCGACCACGTGATCGGCGCCACCATCAACACCTCGGGCAGCCTGGTGATGCGCTCAGAAAAGGTCGGCGCCCAGACGGTGCTGTCGCAGATCGTGCAGATGGTGGCCCAGGCACAGCGCTCCAAGGCGCCGATGCAGCGGATGGCGGACCGGGTCGCCGGCGTGTTCGTGGTGGTGGTCGTAACCATCGCCTTGCTCACGTTCTTCGCCTGGGGCGTCTTCGGCCCCGAGCCGAGCTGGGTCTTTGGCCTGGTCAATGCGGTGGCTGTACTGATCATTGCCTGTCCCTGCGCGCTGGGATTGGCCACCCCATCCATCATGGTGGCCAGCGGGAATGGCGCGACCAAGGGCATTCTGTTCCGGGACGCGGCGGCCATCGAGCAATTCCGCAAGGTCGACACCCTGATCGTGGACAAGACCGGCACGCTGACAGAAGGCCGTCCGAGTTTTGAACGGGCCTATCGTGTCGATCCGTTCACGGAAACCGAGGTGCTTCGTTTGGCCGCGAGCCTCGACCAGGGCAGCGAACATCCGCTAGCCGCGACCCTCGTCACCGCCGCGCGTGAGCGCGGCCTGGCCCTGGCGAAGGCGGAGGATTTCGCCTCGGACACGGGCATGGGGGTACGCGGCCGCGTCGGTGGCCACCAGCTCGTGCTGGGCAACACCGCCCTGATGCAGCAGGAACAGGTCGACGTTGCACCACTGGCGTCTCAGGCGGATACCCTGCGGCAGCAAGGCGCCAGTGTCATGTATCTGGCGGCAGATCGAACATTGGCCGGTCTGCTTGCCGTCTCCGACCCCGTCAAGGCCAGCACGCCCGAGGCTCTGATGACGCTCAGGCAAGCCGGGGTCCGCGTGGTGATGGCGACAGGTGACGGCGCTGTCACGGCGAAGGCGGTAGCCGGTCGCCTGGGCATCGACGAGTTTCATGGCGAAGTGAAGCCGGCCGACAAGCTGGCGCTCGTCGAGAAGCTGCAAGGGGAAGGCCGCGTGGTTGCGATGGCGGGCGACGGCATCAACGACGCGCCGGCATTGGCAAAGGCCGATGTGGGCGTTGCGATGGGAACCGGCACAGATGTGGCGATGCACAGCGCCCAGATGACCCTCGTCAAGGGCGATCTGCGCGGTATCGCCCGAGCACGCGAACTCTCCGAGGCCACTATCGCCAACATGCGGCAGAACCTGGGCTTCGCCTTTATCTATAACGCGCTGGGTATCCCGCTGGCGGCGGGGTTGCTGTACCCGTTCACCGGCTGGTTGCTGTCGCCGATGATCGCGGCATTGGCCATGAGCCTGAGTTCCGTTTCAGTGATCTCCAATGCGCTACGACTCAGACGCCGCGTGGCGTAGCTATTGTCATGTGTGAATTCGACTCTACCAACCCGTGTCTCCTTGCCTTGCTGCCCAGATCGGGGGGCTAGACTAGGACAAATGCTGGCGTGATTCATGAAGCATAGCCGCAGCCCCTTCACTCGCTTGCTTGCGCTGCTGTTGTTGGCCTTGTGCGCTGACCATCAACAGGACGGTCGGCACTGGGCCGACAGCAACGGTCACGGGCCCGATCTCGGTGTCTTGCCGACTATGGCTGGGCTTGAACACGTTCTGCCGCCCACGCCATACACCTTCCGCATCTTCCACACGGCTGACAGCGCGAACAACTCGCCTGGTCCGGTCTATCTCGCAACGGCCCGCTTGCGCATCTGATCTATCCCTACGCGTGGCCCACTTCGGCCACGTGCTTGACTTTGGTGGCTCTACCCGAGCGTGGGTGCTCTGACCCGTTGCGGTTGAGCCAGACAAAACCGAATACTGGGGAAGATCATCATGCATTCCACTCTCAAGACTCTCGTTCTCATTTCACTCGCCGTCGCGACCGCGCAGGCGCTCGCGGGTCCCGACTGGGACGTCATCAATCGCGCGCGCACTGCAGCGCAACACCCTGCGGCGACCTCCAGTACATCAGCCTCTCAGGCATCGATGTTGGCGCGCTGCAATGCAATGATGAAACAAATGGATTCCCAGTCGACCGGCGGCGGCAGCCCGATGGGGCCTTCCGAGTCCAAGTGACTGAGGGTGCTTCGGCCGACCAGGCAAAGCATGCATCCGTGCAATCCGGCCTCTGGCATCCGCCCTGAGGGAGCCGGACTGACTGTCTGCCCGCCCACTTGTCTGGTACTGGATTGGCGCGTGGTCATTGAATCGCGATCGATAAGGAGATCGCCATGAATACGAAATCACTAGTAGCCGCAACCCTAGCCGTGGTGATGCTTGGCGCCAGCGGCTGGTCCGCAGCGGCCGGTGCAACCCGTGGCGCCGAAAGCGCCAAGACGGGTGCACAGGACAAGGGGCACGACATGATGATGGACCACATGATGGGCGGCGGCATGATGGGAAGCTGCCCGATGATGGGCCTGCCACCTGGCAACGAGAAGCTTTCGATGCAGATGCATGCGGACATGATGCAGGCGATGGGCGAGATCATGCGCAAGTACGCGGACAAGATCCAGACGCCACCGACGAAGTAAGGACGCTGTCCAGATCCGAACCATTTGAAAAGGAGTACCACCACCATGAAATGCAATCCGAAAGCAATGATCACCGCAGGCATCGCTCTGGCGGCAATGCTGGCAGCCGCCTATGCCCTATTGCCGCCGGTCCGAGCGCTTGTCCTGGGTATTGGGCCGTATCTCCTGCTCTTGATCTGCCCATTGTCGATGTGGCTGATGATGAAGAGCATGAGCGCGCAGGACGATCAAGTGGGCGGAATGACCGAGCAAGCGCCAAAGCAGAAGCCCCATCCATTTCGAATCAAGGAGTGACAGGACGGCAGAGCAATTGGCACGCATGGCGGACGCGTACCCGGGCCGCCAACGAAGAGAGAGGTAACACGTGAACAAATCGTTGATATGGAGAGTCCTCTTGATCGTGTTCGCCATCATCGGCGTGCTGCATCCTTTGGCGCGGTAGGCATGCTCGTGATGCATCAACGCATGATGGGCGGGTTCAGTCTTTGCTAGCCCGGGTGCAAGCTGGGGAGCAGCGCCTGAAGTAGACGGGCAAGTGCGTGCCCTCCTGCCATGGCGAAGCAAGGGGACTCGGCAACCTTGTGGGAAATTGATGCTTGCAAGGCAGGAAGAGCAAGACCTGGCCCACCGCTTCGCGGCGGACTATGAGGCGTATCGCAAGCGGGTGCCCGTGTTCTTGCCGGGCCGCTGCCAATGGGCGCAGCTATTGGGCAAGCTCTGGGAGTGAGCGGTTGGGCAGCCAGTCACGTTGCTGGCCACATGCCCCCCCGGGATTGGAGTAAATCGCCATGAACAATCCGACGGCAGACACACAGAGCGCACGCCAGCGCCGATTGCTTCTGCTGGCCACCGGCGCCATGGGAGGCGTAGGCCTGGTCGGCGCCATGGTGCCATTCGTGGCCAGCATGGCGCCAAGCGACGCCGCAAGGTCGCGGGGCGCGCCCGTCGATGTGAGGCTCGGCGCCGTGGAGCCAGGGGGACTCGTCACCGTCGCCTGGCGCGGCAAGCCCGTCTGGATACTGCACCGGACCCGCGACATGCTGGCGCGTCTGGGCAGGCACGATCGCCTGTTGAGCGATCCCCTGTCCCAGAAGGACCAGCAGCCCGCGTATGCGAGTAATGCGACACGCTCGCTCCGCCCGGACTTCTTTGTGGCGGTAGGCATCTGTACCCATCTGGGATGCGTACCGACCTATCGCCCGGACGTCGGCGCGGCGGACTTGGGGGATGACTGGCCTGGTGGCTTTTTTTGCCCTTGCCATGGTTCCAAGTTTGACCTGGCCGGCCGCGTGTTCCGCAACGTCCCAGCGCCGCTCAATCTGGAGATCCCACCGCACGCGTATCAAGGCGAAACCCGTCTGGTGATCGGCCAGGATCGCAATGGAACCGGATGATGACTTACCCCGACAGTGCACTGCTGATCGTCCAACCCTGCGTTGTCAAGGAGGCGCCCATGAGTACCATATGTGTTATTGCCATCGTGCCCTCTGAGCTTTTGGAGAAGCTGGAGAAGCGCCTCGCAACCGTCCACGCGCCCGGATTGACCGCAACGAAAGTCAAGGGGTACGGCGAGTATCGGAATTTCTTCTCGAGCGATCTGACCACCCGTGCACACCAAGATCGAGATCTTCGCGGAGGAAAGCGACGTCGAGGCCATCACCAAAGCGATCATCGAGGTAGGACAATCCACCGTGCCAGGCGCCGGGATTGTGGCGGTAATCGCCGTCGAGAGGTTCTTGCATCTACACGTTCCCCCGGGAGCGTCAGTGGATACAGCCGAATGACCCGAATCGGCTGGTGCGTTGGGTGCCGGCGGGGATGAGCGCCCATGAATGCGGCGAGGCACAGATCGGCCGCAGGGCCAGATAACGATGCCCGTTGAACGGAGTTGCGGCGGCACGTGGCACCGGTCGGAATGCAAGTGGCACGAGCCGCGGCATTGCGTGGCCGGTAATTCAGTTCCAGAGGTGGGCTATGCAAACTGGCATGGCAGTGGCGCGTACGGGCGACACCGGGCGAGTATGGCGCTTGGCTCCGGGGCAATTCCTCCTGGGGCTGCTCCTCGTCACGTGGCTCTGTATCGCGGGCGCCGCTGGCGTTTCCCGCGCCGTGGGCGAGGAAGATCTTCTGCCGCCTGAGCGGGCCTTGCGCTTTGCGGCCCGGCAACTCGACGAACACGCCATCGAGGTGCACTTCGACATCGCGGACGGCTATCACCTCTACCGTGAGCGATTCGCCTTTGCTGCCCGGCCGGCAGGGGTGAAGCTCGGTACACCTGTGCTTCCACCAGGGCAGGTTAAGTACGACGAGGCGTTTGGCAAGGAGATGGAGATCTACCATGGTGGCGTCAAGATTCGCGTGCCAGTGGAGGTCACTCCTGCGGATGGCGAATGGACGCTGGTCGTGACATCGCAAGGCTGCGCCGACAAGGGAATCTGTTATCCACCGATGGAGAGCGTATACAAGGTGGGCGGCAGCCCGCTCGGCGGGCCTATTTGATAAGCGCGAGGGTGGCACGCCAATGGCGATGCTTGTGCCACCGACTGCAGTAACCTCTCCCGGAGCGGGCGAATACCAGGGCGGGCATGCGATACCGGAGATCGTGCCACATGGCGATGACGGCGACCGCATCATTCGCGCGCTGACCAGCCACCAGCTTGGGGCAATCGCGCTGCTCTTCCTCGGCTTCGGCCTGCTGCTGACGGTCACGTCGAGCGTGCTGCCGATGGTGCCGATCCTTTGGTCCATCGTCGTGGGCGAGCACGTGACACGCAGCCGTGCGCTGATCATCTCGCTAGACTACGTGCTCGGCTCGGCGGTAGCCTATGCCGGCGTCGGCATGGCCACCGGGTGGCTCGGTGAGAGGGTCTTGACAGGGCTGCTGACGCCCTGGGCGCTCGGGGCCTTCGCCACGTTGCTCGTGGCCCTGGCGCTATCGATGTTCGGGCTCCGCGCGCTGCTGCGGCAGCCCCGATCGACGACATCCGCACAGCAGCTGGATCGTCGGGCTGCCGCAGCACTGGGGGCGATGTCCGCGTTGGCCGTCGCGCGCATCATGCCGGCGCCGCTATCGAGCACGCTCGCCTATCTCGCACGAACCGGTGATGCCATGACCGGAGGCGGTGCGTTATTCGCATTGGCGATCGGCATGGGGTTGTCGCTGGTGCTGGCCGGCGTCGCCGCCGGCAATCTCCCGCCGCGCGCCGGGCACTGGCTGGAGGTGACCAAGCGTTGCCTTGGCTTTCTGCTGCTGGGCGAGGCGAACTTGGGTGATCACCCCGCTATTGCCACCCTGGGCCGTGATGGCAACGTGGGCCGCTCTGCTGCTGATCGCCGCAGTTTTCCTGGGCGCCTTCGATTCGCTTGGCCCCAAACCGCATGGCGTGGCCCGGCTGGGCAAGGGCCTGGGCCTGATCGCCGCGCTGGCGGGAACCATCCTGTTGGTCGGGCTGGCGTCGGGCGGGCGGGATCTGCTGCAGCCTCTGTCGCACCTGCGCACTCGCCAGTCGTCGCCAGCCACCGCCGCCGACCACGCGGTGGTGCACTTCGCGCGGATCCGCTCGGTGGCCGAGCTCGACGCACGTCTGGCGCAGGCCGTTGCGGCCCGCAAGCCGGTACTGCTCGATTTCTATGCCGACTGGTGTGTCAGCTGTAAGGAGATGGAGACGACTTTCAGCGATCCCGGAGTTCAGACGCAGTTGGCCGGGGTTGTCGTACTTCGAGCTGATGTGACACAAAACAACGCCGACGACAAGGCGTTGCTAAAGCGCTTCGGCCTATTCGGGCCGCCCGGCATCATCTTGTTCGGCGCCGATGGGCGAGAGAGCCCGGTGCGGGTCATCGGCTATCAATCCGCATCGCGTTTCCTTGATAGCCTCGAGCGCGCCTTCGGTAAGGAAGGCAGGCCCTAAGGATGACATCACCGACTCCAACCCGCGAGGATAACGGCACAATCCGAAAAAAAATGGGCTATGCAGTGCGCCACTGCGATGGTGAGTCCGGCGTGCTCGTCGCACTCGGCAGCAGCCGATGGGCGTAACGTGCAATCGGAAAATCGAAAGTACCACGCAAATTGATGCCTTCCAGACGAGTCGGCGCAATCTGGCGCAAATCCTCGGCACGCATGGATTCGCCGCCGATGGCCTCAATCGCGTCCAGCGCGCGCTGCATGTGCAGCGTGTTCCAGGCCATCACGGCATTGGACAACAAGGTCAGAGCCGACGACACCGCCGCCAGCGACGCATCGTGCCGGGTCAATTCCAACGGAATCTTGCCATAGTGGATGGCCCGCTGCACCGTGTGGACCGCCTCGCCGCGGTTCAAGGCATGCTGCATCTCATGGCGGAACGCGGGATTGGTGAAATAGTCGATGAGGAAGATCGTGCGAAACAGCCGCCCGAGATGCACGCCAGCCTCATAGATGGGTTGACCTTTCGCCGCTGCACCGAAACGCATCAGGGCCTGCACTGCCGTACATTGCCCCGCTTTGCACCGATGCCGCGATCCGGACCAGTTCGTCCCAGGCACGTTCGATCAAGACCAGCCGGACATCCGCGTCCGCCACCGCAGCCAATTCCGCCGGTATCTCGTGATCCCTGGGCACATGCAGGCGGCGATCGCGCAGGTGGGCAAGCCGCGGGCAGAGATCGAAGCCAAGTAGCCGGGACAGGCTCATGGCGAAATCGGTGTAGCCATGGGTATCGACCGCTAGTTGTGCCACGTCTTCCGATCCGCTCTGGCGGATGACGCCCTCAATGGCGACACCGGCCTGCCGCTCGTTCAGTAGGATCGGCTGGTCATAGAAGATGCCCCAGCGGTCCCGGACATGCGTGTACATACCGATCGATGCCGTGCGCCGGCGCGGATCAGCCCGTGCCCGCCAGACTGTGCGCGTGGTCTCCAGCGACATCATGTCCGACGACGCCAGATCGGCGCGCCCCCAGTGCTGGGCGATCGGGTGCTGATGCATGAAGATCAGGACGGCATCGGCGGCCTGGCGCAGTTTGCGCTCGTCCGCGATGCGATGCATCATTTGCCGGATCGCGCTGGGCGACAACTCCGGCACCATCCGTGCGAGGTCCGCCGCCGACATTGAGGTGCCGTGCGCCAGCACTGCAGCGTAGATCATCAGCAGCTCGCTGCGCGAATGCGGTTCCCGACCCAGCAGGAGCCAGCTGAAGTGGGTGCTGCTGTCAATCTCCAGCAGGATTTCGGGCAATTGTCCACCGGGGTGCCGCTCGAACAGCGCGCGTCGCAGCGCCTCCACAGAGGCTTCCGGTTTCTTTGCCGTGAGCGGATCGATATGGATGGCGCTATCAATGTTCAGCTCCCCACGCTGGACTGCATCGCGCAACCTGGCGAGCCCCGCGTCCAGGTGCGCCACCACAGGATCGAGGAACGCCTTGGCGTCCTGCGGCAGCTTGAGATGACCGTAGAAATGGTTACGCCGGGCTTGCCAATCCTCTTTGGAGATGAGTAGGGCCGCCTGACTGCGGAAGGCGAAGCTGTGGTCCAGGAAGACCGAGCCATTGCGCAGCGCCACCCGCAGGGCAAACAGCGTCCCCCACTCGAAGGCGGCCAGGGCCCGCTTGCGATCCAAGCCCTCTAGTGCTGGCTGCCAGGCGCGTCCCAATCGAACCATCACCCGATCAGGGAGCCAGTCGGCCCTGCGCGCATAGAGCTTGCGCAGTACCTCCATTGCCTCGATCACCGGGTGGGCCGACTGTGCCGCAAATGGCAGATGAACCAGTCTGCCCAGCAAGGCACGGGATAGCCTGTGTCGCGACAGGAGTTGCGCGCGGATGAGGCTGGCACGGCTCGCTAGATGCTGACCAGCTGCCTCGTCAGCCAGATTGCTCAGTTGCTGACAGAGGGCATCCCTTGTCTGCGTCTCGTCTGCGACCAGCGCTTTGACGGCGGCAGCGAATTCCCCCAACTTGGTACCTGGGTCCGGTCGGCCCGCGTCAATTAGGCGTCCGGCATCGTTGACGCATTTGCGAATCCAGTGCCGCAGCATGGACGACAATTGATCCGTGGCCGCGCATAAGGCATAGCGTAAAAAGCAAGCCGATTCCAGGCGGCGGGACTGTTGCGCGACCCGCTTGCTGACCGACGCCGGGCGGTTGGCACAGCGCCGCGCATAGTGCCGCACCACCGCCTCATTGCAGGCTGCCGGCCAACCGCTGTGGATGCCCAGCTTGTACAGGCGGTCGATCTTGTCGAACAACTCGCCCATCTGATGGGTCGAATTGCGTAGCGGGACAGCCCACAGCCATTGTTGTAGGCTCGGCCGGTCGTTTTCTGGCCGCGGTAGCAGGGCACCCCACGCATCGAGGGAAACCTCGCCGTAGGCCTGCACCAGCGCGTCAGCCAGGGCCGACTCGAATGCCTCTCCGGCCTGGCTGATCAGCCGCTTCAGCGCTCGGTCATGCGGAATCAGGATGCGATGCTCGTAGAGCCAGCGCTTCAACTCGTGCAGCAGGTCACTGCGGCTCGGTTGCCCTGCCAGCCGCTCCTTGAGCCAGCGCGTCACGTAACGTCGCTGATGCTCTGCCATCGGGCTGAACCCCAGGGCTTGGTAGGCCAGCATCTGATGGTCCACCAAGGTATCGGTGCGCCCGTCATACAGCGCGCTCAGCGTGCCCATGTCCGGCGGCGTGATGCCGAGTTGCGCGCCCACAAAGGCCCAGAGGAATTTTGGCACCTGCTTGTAGGCATCGAGGGTGCGCCCCGTCATGCGGACAAAGCCAATGTGAACGGCACAGGCCAAGCGGTACAAATGGCTGCGCCGCGCATGGATCAGGGCCCGCTCTTTGGCGGAGAAGGTGAAGAACGTGGTAAGCTCAAACTCGCTGAGTTCGCGCGGAATCTGCCGCATGCCCAGATACGCCAGTTGCCAGTGATCCATCGCGCTCTCCCAAGCGTAAGACGGACCGCTGAGGTTATCGGCAATGAGACCGGGACGCAACGTTTCGACACAATAAGTGCGCTATGAGGCAATCGCGCCCAACTGGCGACAGTAGACAGCAACTTATTGATTTACTGGGGTATTTTCCCGGACGCCGCCCGGAAACCCGCGTGAATGCTAAGGGTGGCTACCCCGGTAAATTGCACCGAAATCAAGGGGACGCCGATCACCGCCGTCATGCCGAGCAGGACCATCCCCACGGCGCGGGTCGCTAGTCCCAGCAACAGCAGAGCTGGGGCGGTCAGCTCGATTGACACCGCCAGGTAGGCCGCAGACTTCGAGGGCACCAGCGGCACCCGGTAGTCCCCGCGGAACAGTTCGAGGGCGGTATTCCAGTTGGCCAGCTTGGCCATCGCCGAGTTCCAGACGGTTGGCTTTTTCTCAACCCGCACAGCAAGACAGTTGCGTGACGTCCTTGGCAAAGGTCTGCGCCGCGAGCTTCAGCCCCTCGACCATCGTCAGGTATGGGAACAAGTGGTCGGCCAGCTCTTGCACGGTCATCCGCGCCCGGATCGCCAGCGCCGCCGTCTGGATCAGCTCACCCGCTTCAGGCGCCACCGCCTGCACGCCGATCAGGCGGTCCGATCCTGCCTCGGCAACCAGCTTGATGAAGCCGCGCGTGTCGAAGTTGGCCAACGCGCGCGGCACATTGTCGAGCGTGAGCAGGCGGCTATCGGTCTCGATGCCGTCGTGGTGCGCTTCCGCCTCGCTGTAGCCCACGGTGGCGACCTGCGGGTCGGTGAACACGACCGCCGGCACGGCGCTCAGATCAAGCGCGGCATCGCCTCCGGTCATATTAATCGCCGCGCGGGTGCCGGCCGCCGCGGCCACGTAAACGAACTGCGGCTGGTCGGTGCAGTCGCCGGCGGCGTAGATGTGTTGCGCGGTGGTTCGCATGCCGTTGTCGATGACGATGGCGCCCTGCGCGTTGACCGTCACCCCCGCCGCCTCCAGTGCCAGCTCACGCGTGTTCGGCGCGCGGCCGGTGGCGATCAGCAACTGGTCGGCGCGGATTTCGCCGTGCCCGGTAGTGAGCACGAATTCGCCGTTCGCGTAGGCCACTTGGCTGGCCTGCGTGTGTTCCAGCACCGTGATGTCCTCGACACGGAAGGCGGCCGTGACGGCCTCGCCGATGGCCGGATCCTCGCGGAAGAACAGCGTGCTGCGGGCCAGGATCGTGACCTGACTGCCGAGCCGGGCGAAGGCCTGCGCCAGCTCCACGGCCACCACCGACGAGCCGATCACGGCCAGCCGCTTAGGAAGGATGTTGCTGGCCAGCGCCTCGTTCGAGGTCCAGTACGGGGTGTCCTTCAGACCGGGGATCGGCGGCACAGCCGGACTGGCACCAGTAGCGATCAGGCAGCGGTCAAACGCCACCTCGCGCTCGCCGCCTTCGGCCAGGCGCACGCTCAAGGTGTGTCCGTTCTGGAAGCAGGCCTCGCCGCGCAGCACCGTGATGGCCGGCGTGCTCGCGAGGATGCCCTCGTACTTGGCGTGGCGCAGCTCATCGACACGCCCCTGCTGCTGGGCGAGCAGGCGCTCGCGCAGGATCGCCGGTGGCGTGGCCTGGATGCCCCCGTCGAACGGGCTTGCGCGGCGTAGATGGGCAATGTGGGCCGCGCGGATCATGATCTTGGACGGCACACAGCCAACGTTGACGCAGGTGCCGCCGATGGTGCCGCGCTCGATCAGGGTCACCTCGGCGCCTTGCTCGACGGCCTTGAGGGCCGCCGCCATCGCGGCGCCGCCGCTGCCGATGACGGCGATGCGAAGCCCGCAGCCTTCGCCTGCGGATTTCTCACCGCGGCCCAGCCAGCCGAACGCCTTGTCGAGCAGGCTGCCGCGCTTTTCCGCCGGCGGGGCCTCGGCGAGCATGGCCCGGTAGCCGAGTCCGGCCACGGCGCCAGTCAGCGCATCTGGCGACGTGCCGGGTTCGGCGGCGATTTGCGCCGTCCCCTTCGGGTAGGACACGACCGCAGACCGCACGCCCGGCACCTTCTCCAAGGCATCCTTGACGTGGACGGCGCACGAGTCGCAGGTCATTCCAGTAATCTTCAAGTGGGTCATACCACAGTTCCAATGTTCACTTCGGCAGCGGCCAATGCGGTCAGCCGCGCTTGACCGGGGGTTCACAGGCGTTCGGTGCCCCGCAGCGCTTTGCCGGCGAGATGAAGTCCCAGATCGATACGCCGACCATGAAACTCAGGCCGACATAGAGCAGCGCCTCGCTGCGCCGGCCAACCGTCAAATACACCGCCGTCAGTACCAGGAGTGGGCCGATCACGCCGAGTGCGGTCCGTTGCCACTGCCGATGGCTAAACCAGGCAGTCGCATTGGCGAGTAGCGCGATACCAGCGAACACCCGCAGCAGAACGCTAATGAACAGCCCTTCGTACTGGCTCAGGAAGCCTAGGCCAATAGCCGCGCCCAAGCCGGCGATGGCGGGAAAGCAACTCGCGCAACCCATCGCCGAGACGATACCGCCGAGCGCCCCTGCCTTGTTGGTCACGCGCGTGATCCGTCCCATGCGGTCACTCCCATGTTCGATCCGGGGCTTACCGCTTGACGCTGGACGGATAGCCCGCGTCCTCGGTCGCCTTGGTCAGTTTCTGCACGCTGGTCTTGGCATCGTCGAAGGTGACGACGGCCTGGCGCTTCTCGAAGCTCACTTCGGTCTTGGTCACGCCGTCGACCTTGGAGAGCGCCTTTTTGACCGTGATCGGGCAGGTTTCGCAAGTCATGCCCGGCACGGACAGCGTGACGGCTTGCATGGCGGCCCACGCCGGAGCAACGGCGGCGAGAGCGAGGGCGGCAAACAGCTTCTTCATGGCGAACTCCTGATCAGTAGAACCATGGCATCACGTAGGGAAAGCCGAGCGCAACCAGAACCAGCAGGGCGACGACCCAGAAAATGAGCTTGTAGGTGGCGCGTACCCGCGGGATAGCGCAGGCCTCGCCCGGCTTGCAGACTTGCGCCGGGCGTAAAACGCGCCGCCAGGCGACGAACAGAGCCAGCACTGCGGTGCCGAGAAACAGCGGCCGATATGGCTCCAGCGCCGTTAAATTCCCGATCCAGGCCCCGCTGAAACCGAGCGCGATCAGGAGCAGCGGCCCCAAGCAGCAGGTGGAGGCGAGGATTGCGGCGATGCCACCGGCAAAGAGCGCACGGCGCCCGGCTTGCAGTCGTGACATGCGTTTTTCCTTTCTTAGTAGGTAGGGATAGCGTAACCTTACTTCCGTACTTATGTACGGAGTCAAGCGATATGCGGAGCGGATTGGAGAGCCTGACCATCGGCGCCTTCGCCAAGGCGGCTGGTGTCAACGTGGAAACGATCCGGTTCTACCAGCGCAAGGGGCTGCTGCCAGAGCCAGATAAGCCCGCCGGCGGGATTCGTCGCTATGGCGAAACGGATGTGGTCCGGGTGCGCTTCATGAAATCGGCGCAGCGGCTGGGATTCAGTCTGGAAGAAATCGGTGAACTGCTTCGCCTGGAGGACGGCACCCATTGCGAGGAAGCGAGCAGCCTAGCCGAGCGCAAGCTCAATGACGTGCGCGCAAAGCTGGCCGACCTGAGACGCATGGAGGCCGTGCTGTCCGAACTGGTGGGCGCCTGTCATGCCAGCCAGGGTAACGTATCCTGCCCGCTGATCGCAGCGCTGCAAGCGGGATAAGTGCGCCAAAGGACGTAGTGGACGCGGGCTACGCTGCCCCAGTTCGTTCCGGCTTCTTTTGTACGGCTTCGGCGCAGCCAGCCTCATATGCCCCGTATCGAGGGGCAAGCGACCTAGTCGAGTCAGACATCGTCGGGGGGACAAAGCGGCACCAGCGGGCGCAGCGCTTGCAAGGCGCGCTTGTGCTGTAAGATCCAGTCGTACATTCCTCTACGACGCCCTCGGCTTGGCCAACGAGGGGCGGCCCAGTGGTTGGATACGACAATGTGGCGCCGTGTAAGTGCCATGCCGGTGTTGGCCCTGCCCGAGAACGGTCGTGAAGTCGTAACGCCGGTGAATTGCGGGTTCAGGCAGCGCTAGGCCAACGCACCTCCGGAAGCGATCGCAGCGGGCGGAATTTTCCATCTTGGAGCTTTTGGCTCTGACGCCACACGTAGTCGCCGGTCAGGTTGATGTGTTCCCAGCCGAGCGGCGACAGGTACGAAAACAGGGACGGATCGATGGGCATGCCGCGCTCCACCAGCGCCTGCACGGCACGTTCAAGGTAGACCGTGTTCCACAGGACGATGGCCGCGGTGACCAGGTTCAGTCCGCTGGCACGGTAGCGCTGCTGTTCGAAGTTGCGATCGCGGATCTCGCCAAGCCGGTAGAAGAACACGGACCGTGCCAAGGCGTTGCGCGCTTCCCCCTTGTTGAGCCCCGCATGGGAGCGCCGACGCAGTTCCAGGTCCTGCAGCCAGTCCAAGGTGAATATCGTCCGCTCGATGCGGCCGAGCTCGCGGAGGGCGACCGCCAGTCCGTTCTGTCGCGGGTAGCTGCCGAGCTTGCGCAGCATCAGCGAGGCGGTGACCGTGCCCTGCCGGATCGACGTCGCGAGGCGCAGCACCTCGTCCCAGTGCGTGCGAATCAGTCTCTCTTTGTACGCGCCGCCGATCATAGGGGCCAATGCCGGATAGTCGTCAGGATTGCCGGGGATGTACAGCCTTGAGTCCGCGAGGTCGCGAATGCGCGGGGAGAACCGGAACCCGAGCAGATGCATCAGGGCGAAGACGTGGTCCGTGAAGCCGTTGGTGTCCGTGTAGTGCTCCTGGACCCGCAGGTCCGACTCGTGGTACAGCAGGCCGTCGAGCACATAGGTGGAGTCACGGACGCCGACGTTCACCAGCTTGGAGTGATACGGCGCGTACTGATCCGAGATGTGCGTGTAGATCATCCGGCCGGGCTCCGAGCCATACTTTGGGTTGACGTGGCCGGTGCTTTCGGCACGGCCGCCCGCCTTGAATCGCTGGCCATCCGACGATGAGGTGCTGCCATCGCCCCAATGGGCAGCGAACGCATGGGCGGACTGCGCGTTGACCAGATCCGCCAGGCCCTGAGCATAGGTCTCGTCCCGAATATGCCAGGCCTGCAGCCAGGAGAGCTTGGCGTAACTGGTGCCCGGGCAGGATTCCGCCATCTTCGTTAGCCCGAGGTTAATGGCGTCGGCAAGAATGGTCGTGAGCAGCAGCGTCTTGTCGGCGGCAGGCTCACTGGTCTTCAGGTGCGTGAAATGCCGGGTAAAGCCGGTCCAGCCGTCGACTTCCATCAGCAGTTCCGTAATCTTGACGCGCGGCAGCATGAGCGCGGTCTGATCGATCAGGGTCTGCGCTTCCATCGGGACGGCCGCATCGAGCGGCGAGATCTTCAGGCCCGACTGAGTGATGATCGCGTCCGGCAGCTTGTTGGCGGCGGCCAACCGGTTGGCGGTGGCCAGCTTCAGTTCAAGCAGCCCGCGCCGCTCGCTCAAGTAGCGCTCGCAATCGGTGGCGATGGGCAGGGGCAGCAAGCGGCTCTGTCTGAGTGCGACGAATTTCTCGGCGGGCAGCAGGTACTCATCGAAATCCTTGAACTGGCGCGAGCCCTGGACCCAGATGTCGCCGGAGCGCAGGCGGTTTCTGAGTTCGGACAGCGCGCACAGCTCATAGTAGCGACGATCGATGCCGTTCTTGGTGCGTACCAGTGGCTCCCAGCGCTTCTTGATGAAGGAGGTCGGCGCGTCGGCCGGGACTTTGCGCACATCGTTGACGTTCATCGTCCGGATCGTATCGATGGCAGCCAGACTGCCGCCGTGCGGCCTGATCAAATATTGCGGCGCCATCAACATTGCGTGGCGCTGGTGCCGACTCTACTAGATTAAAGCGTATCGCCCGTAGGGCGGTGAGCGCTGCGAGTTGTACTTCCAGCAAGTTTTGCGCCCGGCCGTCCTTCGCTGCTGCTGGCCGACTGCGCACAAGTCGGCGACGTTGCAAGGCGGCGTTTGCCTGAAGCGACGCAATCAGGATGTCAAGGCGGGAGAGGTTAATGATGGCTAGATGATTGTTAGGCATGATGCATGAAGGCGAGGTCCGATAACAAAGGCACGCTGGCCGACGGTCAAACTGGCGGCGACTCCGCCGCCAGTTCGCCGCATTCCGCTACCGAATGAGCCGACCCAGCTACCATAGTGCTCCCGGCTGCGCCAGCCGCGCGGCAGGCTCAATCCGATCAACGCAAGCCCTGCGACGGCCCCAAATGCCGCCGCCGCGGAATTTCCGCCGCTGAGCACCCACGGTGCGATGACCAACCAAGCGCCAAAGCCGACATTGATCCAGCGCAGTAACCTTGCTACCTCTGCGAGCGCGGCCACAGCGACAACAATTACGAGCGCACCGATCAAATGATCGCTGTCCGCTAACGGCGGAATGGTGCCAAACAACAGGCGCGTGAACATCAGCGCGATGCCAACTCCGACACACGCAACCAGTGTCCAGGGCCATTGCACACCACGCAACGCCGACGCCATCGCGTCGGACAATGCGCTATCGAAACCGGGACGCCGGTCGCGCTGGCTTCCTGGCGAGGCGCCGCCCACGAAGAAGAGGCGAAGTACCGGCTCGCCGCGCCGATGCGCTTGTCCCAGAAACTGACCCATTGCAACCAGTTCATCCAACGTATAAGGGATCATCAGCGTCATTGCGCCCGCAGCGATCAGGCACAACGTGCACCAGGTCCCGATCACGATTGGCTGGATAATGATGAAATAGATGCTCACCACGCCAAGGGGCACGACGACGATCCCAAATGCCGCCACCATCCAAGGCATGGTGCGCCAACGCTGGCGCCCACCCATCGCGCCCATCAACACCTCCAGCAGATAACTGACCGCGCCAAGGCCACCGTCCGGAATCGGCCAGGACCGGGACACGGCGGAGGTAATAATGGTTTCCGTCCCGTTTTTTTGCGCGTCAGGAGAAAAGAACGGCTCCCAAACCGCCGCCGCATGGCCGAGTTGATACGCCGTGAGCTGGCGTGCGATCAGGAACCCGAACAGGGCCAGCCCGATAATGGGCAGCCGCTGCAAATAGGTGGACGGCGAGTACGTCCACCCGACCGGCAGATCGGACTGGTCCTTCATCGACGCCATGCTCATGCCTGGCATCATGGGTACGAGGATGGCAAAGGCGATGAGGAAGCCGCCGACGATCACATCGTTGTTGTAGACGGCCGGGGACGGCGCCCAGAACACCAGTGGCGCGAACAGCAACCAGAGCCCGACACAGGCGTTGCCCCACTGCGCCCATGAAAAGCGACGCGAAAGAGACAATGTGGCGAAGCCCATGATCAGGCTGCCGCTGGCCATGTCGCTCCAGCCCAGCCACGTCATGCGCAACGCAGGGGGCGCAAGACCGCGTTCTGCGGTCACTTGCATTACCAGCGTGCCAAACTCCCGAGTATCAAAGGCGCCCAAGACAAAAGGGCTTGTGAGTAACCAGGCACCAAGCAAGATGTTGAGATAATGCGCCCATAACAGGCTGTAATGGGCGTCGCGCATATGCTGCGCGTGCTCGTGCTCGTGCTCGTGCTCGTGCTCGTGCTCGTGCTTAGCGGCGGAGCCGCTGATTTCCGGCGCGCCCTTGACGGTCACGCTGCCGTGTCGCACCACGGGGTGATGGTCGGCGATGATGGCCGTGTTTAGCCGGTTAGCGCGATACCAACTGACCGGGTCCTGCTTCAGCGCCGCGATGATGCGAGGCATCGTTTCTAGAATTCGGCGCTCAGGCCGCCAATTTAGCCTCTCGCGCGCGCTGGCGCTGTCCACTTCATAATGATCGCTTGCCAGGCATCGCAGTTCCGGGTCAGAGGCGTCACCGACATTTCGCGCATGCTGGCAGCGTGAGTAAAGGCGCGCCCCGACGCCGGCCTGCGGCCGCATCGCTTCGCCCGGGCCATCCAGTGCG
>Ga0255338_1002592_pt1 | contig 25435 bp, 20 predicted proteins | sample MeOH1_35cm_T4_19_FD_203715 | JGI IMG/M metagenome (GOLD analysis project Ga0255338, IMG submission 203715) | Sandy soil microbial communities from University of British Columbia, Vancouver, Canada - MeOH1_35cm_T4_195 | ecosystem: Engineered > Artificial ecosystem > Sand microcosm > Unclassified ...
AACGGAGCCGCAGCAGAATACGCGGTGCCGACTGCTGGACGGAGCGGCAGCCGCTATAGCCGGCATATTTACGGCCTTCCTGACAACGCGCTATAATAGGCTCCAGATACGGACGCGAGTGTGCTCCCGGGGTTATTCCGGGTAGGAACTATCCGGGTCTCCTTCCAAGTAAGAGCTGAGTGCGGCCTGGTCTCTCTGCGGACCCACGCAAGCGGGCCGGTTGAAAGGACGATAGATGTTCAACGTGATCACCAAGCCTGCCGTGACCCTCACGGACGCGGCGGCGGCTAAGGTCCGCGAGATTGTGGAAGCGCAAGGCCAGGAGAATGCCGGGCTGCGAGTCTACATTGCGGGCGGCGGCTGCTCCGGCTTCAAGTACGGCATGGCGCTGGACAACGAAGCGGGACCGGACGACGAAGTATTCGAGTTCAACGGCCTGAAAGTCTTCATCGACTCCATGAGCCTGCCCTACCTGCGCGGCGCCAGCGTAGACTACGTGGATGACGCGCTCCTCGGCCAGGGCTTCAAGGTAGAGAATCCGAACGCTACTTCCACCTGCGGCTGCGGCAGCTCGTTCAGCGCTTCCGAAGGCGCGGCCACGAGCGGCGGCGGGTGCGGCACCGGCGGCGGCGGGGGTTGCGGCAGCGGCGGCTGCGGCAGCTAAGCCTCGGCATCCGACAGAAACGCATCGAGGGGGGCGCTCTACGGAGCGCCCCCCTCGATGCGTTTCTGCCTTCTTGCGGTAAGCAGTTAGACGGCAATCGCCTGCTATGGAGGCGCTAAAGCGCTTGACGCCGCTCGCCGCGAAGGAAGGTCCAGGCGCGCTTCAGTGCTCCGCGCCAGCCGATCTCGCTTGGATCGATCATCTGGAGGCCTTCCGGAAGCTCTTGGTGGTAGAAGCCCTGGAGGTCTCGCATCAATCGCACCTTGCCCTCTTCTGGCAGGTCCATCGCGCGGCTCACGCCGTAGGCGGCGAGGTGCCGCTCCACCACTTCCGTCCCCCGGTCCGCTAGCCGCTGCTGTACGTCCGGCACCAGGCGATTCACCTTCTTCACGGTACGCCCCCTTCTCCTCGACACCTGCAAGCGCCCTTCCGGCGGAATGGCGCTTTTGGAGTACCGGATCTGATCCCGCATCTCCCACACACCATAATGCCGATCCCGCTCCGGGAAACTCACCGCCCGGCAACCGTCATGCGCCTGCACGACGATGAGCGGTTTCCATTCCATACCCACACCGGTCCCAGATCCACACCAGAACCGATGTCTACCTTCCGGATTCGATGGGGATTACGGACTGTCAAGCGAGTACGAAGGGATGGGTCTGATGAAACAGGTGTGGTGCGACACCCTGGAGGTAGAAGTTGACGAGCAGGAGGGGTATCCGTGCGTGCGTCTACACGGCGAGGGAGAGCGCCGTGGCGCCGCGCGCCTGACACAGGAGATCGAGCGGTTGATCGCCGCCGGACAAACGCACGTCATCATCGACGCCCGTGGGGTCCGGTTCCTGGACCCGACCTGTGCCCAGGCGCTGGAGGCTGCGTGGGAGCGCCTGAAAGAGGAAGGGGGCACTTTCGTCCTGGTGGACCATAGCCCGCCGGTAGAGCGCACCCTGAAGCTGCTAGGGCTGGATCAGCACGCGCACGTGGCGTCTACGCCGTCACAGGCGATACGCTACCTGGAGTGCTGAGCGGCCAGGGAAGCAGGGAAATGAGGAAATGGGGAAATACGGGGCACGATCAGTGTTGCCATGAGGTGGCTGTCTGGCCGCTGTCATTTCCCCTTTCCTCATTTCCCGCGTTGACCCATCAGGCGTTGTAGACGGTCGTGCCGTCGCCCAGTTCCACGGGACCAGGCCAGCGACTCATTCCGTGGCGAACGTTCACCACGTTGTCGAAGCCGGCCTGGACCAGCCATTGACCGGCAGCCTGGCTGCGGACCCCATGCTGGCACACCACCAGCGTCTCCACCTCGGGGTCCAGTTCCTGGTAGCGATTGGTTAGCTCGTGCAGTGGGATGTGCTTCGCGCCCGGGATGTGTCCGCCTGTCCATTCAGGCAGGGTACGTACGTCCAGAACCACCACTTCCGGTAACTGCATCCGCTCCAGAGCCTCTTGGGGTGTAAGCTCTCGGTAAGGCACGGGCACTCTCCTCCTCATAACAATTGACCCAGAATAACGGGGGCGCGGCGGGGCCGTCAATGGCTGCGGCCATCCGGAACGCCGCTCGAGTTGTTGTTGCGAACCGTCACGCGCGCTATATCCCTATGCCTTTGCGCGCTGGCGCTGCCCCCGTCCCCGTCGCTCCACGCAGGAGTTCCGCGGGTGATCCTGGAAAAGGAGCGCACCGGCGCCACCTGCATGAAGCGTTCGTCCTCGTCATCCCGGCCCGACCTGAGGCCGCCGAACCGGTGGAGCACTGCCCAAGGAACCGATTCCGATGCATATCTCCGAGCTAGATACCCCCGCCGTACTGATCGACCTCGATATCCTGGAGCAAAACCTCCGGCGCGCGCAAGATTACCTCACGTCTCACGAGATCCGGTTCCGGCCGCACATCAAGACCCACAAGCTGCCCCAGATCGCGCACATGCAGGTCCAGTACGGTGCTTCCGGGCTCACCTGCGCCAAGATCGGGGAGGCCGAGGTGATGGCGGACGCCGGCATCGAGGACCTCTTCATCGCTTACCCGATCTGGGGCGAGCAGAAGCTGCAGCGCCTGCTCGCCCTGGCCCAGCGCTGCCGTCTCACCGTGGCGTTCGATACTCCGGAGGTGGCGGACGGCATCTCCCGCGCCGCCCACCAGGCGGGCCAGGAAATCCGCGCACTGGTGGAGATCGACACGGGCACCGGCCGCTGTGGAGTCGCTCCGGGCGAGCAATTGTTGAGCCTGTGTCGAAAGGTCGCCGACCTGCCGGGGCTGAAGTTCGCGGGGATCATGACCTATCAGGGCTACGTCGGCGGCTCTCCGTCCCAGCGGGAAGCGCTGATGAAGGAAGAGAACGAAAAGGTGGAAGAGGTCCTGGCCGAGCTGAGCAACGCGGGTCTGGAGTGCGAGGTCGTCAGCGGCGGCACTTCCCCCAGCCTGTATCTCTCGCACTTCCTGCCCGCGGTCACGGAGAACCGCAGCGGGACTTACGTCTTCAACGACCGAAACATGGTATCCAGCCAGGCCGTGACCTGGGCGGACTGCGCCATGCGTCTCGCTGTGACCGTAGTGAGTGACGCGGTGCCGGGCCAGATCATCATCGACGGCGGCTCCAAGACCTTCAGCGGGGACCGCTGCGGCGCCTGGGAAGGCTTCGGGCGCGTGGTGGAAGACCCGGACCTCCTCTTCCTGAAGATGAATGAGGAGCACGGCTACGTGCGCCGCAACGGCAGTACCAAACCCCACCCCATCGGCGAGCGCCTCCACGTGATCCCGAACCACGTTTGCACCGCCATGAACATGCATGACGAGGTGTGGGTCCACCGAAACGGCGAGGTGCAGGACCGCTGGGAGATCGCCGCCCGCGGCAAGATTCGATAGGCGTCGAACGACTCCCGTGACCGGGGATACAGTGACCCCTGTGCGCTCGGAGGGCCGGATTGCAGTCCCGGCCCTGCCCCGTTCCCCGGAGGGCTTCACGACAAACCGTGTGCCGGAAGTACGGTGGCCGGGCGGCAGTCGTCCTACGGGTATTGGCAGGGGATTGCCCGGACCAGCTCCGCCGATAACGACCGTAACCGGAGCGCCGGGCGGTCGTTATCTTCTTCTATGCGACAGACGACCCACTGCGTGGCGTGCCGGACGCCGATCTCCATAGGCGAACCCACGTGTTGGGCGTGCGGTGTGGTACAGGCGCGTCCCGCCCCGCCCCCGCCGCCCGCGGCTGCCGTCCACTCCTCGGACCCGTACCACCGGAACTGCCCCCGCTGTCATCATTCGGTCGCCGTCTACCACCACGAGTGCAAGAACTGTGGCCACGCGCTGGGTCGTTCCACCCACACGCTGCCCACGGATCTTCCCTCCGGTTGGGTGGTGACCCCACTGACCGACGGCTCTATCCAGCTCAAACAGACTACCTGGAACCGGATCAATCATTCTGGCCAGTTCCTCGGGGGCTTGATCATGGTGGGAGCCTTCCTGATCATCCAGTCCACGCCACGTGGGTATCGTCCACCTTATCTGGCACCAGAGCACTCGTGGGTCTCCCTGATCTCATTCCTGATCATTGCGGTGTTAGCGGTGGTGTATCTGGTCTGGATCACGATGGGAACGGAGTACTGGCGGGTGGCTCCCGGACTACTGGGAATACACAAAGAGTGCCTGGGTCGAAAGTGGGGGCCGCGCTTCACTCAAGCGGAGCTGTTGATCCGCACGGAGTGGCGCTACCGCCGGCGCACTCGGGAGCGGGTTTGTGTACTGGCGGCCCGCGGCGGGGGAAGAGACTGCGTGCTTTCCGAAATAGGGTTGAGCGGCGTGCACCAACTTCAATCGCTGGGAAGCTATCTGGCAGCCCAAACCGGCTGGCCGCTGCAGCTACCGATGGAATGGCCGCCAACTCCCGGTCTGTGGGGGCTGTTCTGACAGCTGCTGGCGTCCCTGGCCGTTGAAGAGGGATCGAAAGAGCGCATATGCGGCATACGACTCATTGCGTGGCGTGCCAAACGCCGATCTCCATAGGCGAACCCACGTGTTGGGCCTGTGGGGTCGTGCAGTCGCGCCTGGCTACTCCCCCGCCGCCTCCGGTAGCCGGCCGGACTTTGGACCCATACTACCGGGACTGCCCCCGCTGTCACCACGCGGTTGCCGTCTACCACCGTGAGTGCAAGCGCTGCGGTGGCGCGCTGGGCTGGTCCACCAATACGCTGCCCACGGATTGGGAGGCGACGTCGCTTGCCGATGGGACGACCGCGCTGAGACAGGTTACCTGGAACCGTGGTAACCATTCCGGCCGGCTCCCCAGCTACTTGCTCACCCTGGCGGGCTTCTGTTACGTCGTCGCCGCCTCCCTACACACCATTCGGCATGCGCCCTCGGAGTTTCTCTGGGTCTATTTATTTCCCTACCTGATCATGGCGCTGATCGTAGTGGTCTGTCTGGGCTGGTTGACCCTGGGGAGCGAGTACTGGCGGGTGGCTCCCGGTCTACTGGAGGTGCACAAGGAATGCCTTGGCCATCGCTGGGGTCCTCGCTTTGCGCTGGCCGAACTATCGCTTCGCGTAGAGTGGCGAACCGGCCGGCTGCACCGATATCCGGTCTACGTGCTGGCAGTGCGCGAAGTCGGCAAGGAATACGTGCTCTTCACATCGGGCGTGCGGGACAGGTACCAGCTTCAAGCGCTCGGCGGTTATCTCTCCGCACAGACCGGGTGGCCGCTCCAATTACCCATTGAATGGCCCTCAGCCCCGAAGCCGTGGAGTCTGTTCTGATGGCGATCACCTTGACGATAGAAGAGGGTTGCAGAGACCGCGAGGCCCTATCACAGGGACTGCCCTCGCTGTCGCGACTCGGCTGCCGGCCACGACCATGAGTGATGAGAACTGCGGCGATGAGCATGGCGGGCCCACCCACACGCTGGCCACACCCCTTCCGTTCGGCTGGGAGTCGGCTCCATTGGCGGACGGCTCGAACCTGGTCAAGCAAAGAACCTGGCACCGGCTGGTCCAGTCGAGCCACTTCATGGGTACGTTGTTCTTGCTGGGGGTTTTCCTGATCATCCTGATCACGCCGAACCGGTCCTGTCTCCGTGCGATTGTTCCAGAAGATTGGTGGATCTCCCTCAGCCCCATGTTGATCGTGGAAATCATCGCACTGGTGAATCTGGTCTGGCTCCTCCTGGAAACGGAGCACTGGCAGGTCGCTCCAGGGCTGTTGGAGGTACACAAAGGGTATCTGGGGCGGAAGCGGGTTACCCGGTTCACCCAGGCCGAACTACTGGTTCACGGCGAATGGAGCCACAGCGGCCGGCAGCGGCACCGCGTCTGCCAGTTGGTGGTTCGTCAACTGGGGAAGGACACGGTCCTTTGCGAAACGACCATTGCTGCTGCATTTCAATTGCATAGGTTGGGTAGCTTCATCTCCGCGCAGACCGGGTGGCCGCTGCAGCTACCTAACAACTGGCCGTCTCCGACTTCCTGGGGCTGTTCTCGATGATGGCAGTGAGCGGCTCTCCCCGTTGACAGGCGGCCTGTCGCACGGTATTCTCCGAATTCTTATCGGGAGGCGACTGCCGTGCTGCTTACCATCACTACTACTCATCCGCCCGCCACGGACCTCGGCTACCTGCTGGTGAAAAACCCCGCCCGCACGCAGAGCTTCGAGCTCTCGTTCGGTAAGGCGCACGTCTTCTACCCCGAGGTCACCCAGGAGCGCTGCACCGCGGCGCTGCTGCTGGAGGTGGACCCGGTGGGCTTGGTGCGCAGTCGCAAGGGTCCGGCCGGTGAGGGCGGAATGCTGGAGCAGTACGTGAACGACCGCCCCTACGTTGCGTCGTCGTTTCTCAGCGTGGCGCTCTCCAACGTCTTCGGCAGCGCGATGGGCGGCCGGAGCAAGGAGCGGCCGGAACTGGCCGCCACGTCCCTGCCGCTGGAAGCGCGCCTGCCCGTCGTCCCCTGCCGCGGCGGGGAGGGCTTCCTGCGTCGCCTCTTCGAGCCGCTGGGCTATATGGTAGAGGCCCGGCACTTGCCGCTGGACGAGACCCATCCGGACTGGGGTGAGAGTGCTTACTTCGACGTGACGCTGCAGGGCACCCTGCGGCTGTCCGAGTTGCTCTCACACCTGTACGTCCTCATTCCGGTGCTGGACCGGGATAAGCATTACTGGATCGGTGACGAGGAGGTGGAAAAGCTGCTGCGGCACGGCTCCGGCTGGTTGGCGGCGCACCCGGAGCGGGAAGCGATCACCCAGCGCTACCTGCGCAACCGCAAGAGCCTGGTACGGGATGCCCTCGCCCGCCTTGCCGAGGAGGACACGCCGGATCCGGACGCCGCGGAAGAGGCCGCGGAGGCGCAGGAGGAGGCGATTGAGCAGCGCATCAGTCTGAACACGCAGCGCCTGGACGCCGTGGTCACCGCCCTCCGGGAGACGGGTGCGCGGCGAGTGCTCGACCTCGGATGCGGTGAGGGGCGGCTGCTCCAGTTGCTGCTGAAGGACCGCCACTTCGAGGAGATCGCCGGCCTGGACGTCTCGTACCGAGCCCTGGAGATCGCGCGGGATCGTCTTCGCCTGGACCAGTTGTCTACCGCTCAGCAGGAGCGGCTGAAGCTTTTCCACGGCGCGCTGACGTACCGCGACCGCCGCCTGGATGGCTACGACGCGGCGGCGGTGGTGGAGGTGATCGAACACCTGGACCCGCCGCGCCTGGCTGCCTTCGAGCGGGTGCTGTTCGAATTCGCGCGCCCGGCTTCGGTGGTCCTCACGACGCCGAACCAGGAGTATAACGTCCGCTGGGAAAGCCTACCCGCAGGCAAGTTCCGCCACCGGGACCACCGTTTCGAGTGGACCCGCGCGGAGTTCCGGGCGTGGGCCAACGGCGTGGCTGAGCGGTTCGGCTACCGGGTGGAGTTCCGGCCGGTAGGCCCGGAAGACGCCGAGGTGGGCTCGCCCACCCAGATGGCCCGGTTCACGCGGGGAGGTGAGGCATGAGCACACTGCGCATTCCAGAACTGGCGCTGGTGGCGCTGGTGGGGACCTCGGGGTCGGGGAAGTCGACATTTGCCCGCAAGCACTTCCTGTCCACGGAGGTGCTCTCGTCGGACTTCTTCCGCGGGTTGGTCTCCGATAATGAAAACGAGCAGGGCGCGAGCAGGGACGCGTTCGAGGCCCTGCACTTCATCGCGGCAAAGCGGCTGCGAAACGGCCGCCTCACGGTGATCGACGCCACCAACGTGCAGCCGGAGGCGCGGAAGCCGCTGGTAGAGCTGGCGCGCGAGTTCGACGTGCTGCCGGTCGCCATCGTACTGGACCTGCCGGAGCGGGTCTGCCACGAGCGCAACCGGGAGCGGCCGGACCGGCAGTTTGGCCCGCACGTGGTGCGCCGCCAGCGGGACGACCTCCGCCGCTCCCTGCGCGGCCTGGAGCGGGAGGGCTTCCGGCACGTGTTCGTCCTCTCTTCACCGGAAGAGGTGGACGCGGTGACCATCGAGCGGCAGCCGCTCTGGACCAACCGGCGCTCGGAGCACGGTCCGTTCGACTTGATCGGCGACGTGCACGGCTGCTGCGACGAGTTGGAAGCGCTGCTCGGTAAGCTCGGGTACGCTCCGGACGACGAGGCGGGGTGGCGGCATCCGGAAGGGCGGAAAGTGGTCTTCCTGGGAGACCTGGTGGACCGCGGACCGCGGGTGCTGGACACCGTGAGCCTGGCGCGCCGCATGGTCGCTGCGGAGACGGCGCTCTGCGTACCCGGCAACCACGACGTGAAGCTGCACCGCTGGCTGCGGGGTAAGAAGGTGCAGATCACTCACGGGCTGGAGCAGAGCATCCGGGAGATCGAAGCGCTGCCGGAGACGGAGGCACCCGCCTGCCGGAAGGAGCTGGACCAGTTCCTGGACTCCCTGGTGAGCCATTACGTGCTGGATGACGGCAAGCTGGTGGTGGCGCACGCGGGGCTGAAAGCGGAATATCAGGGTCGCGCCTCCCGCCGGGTGAGGGACTTTGCGCTGTACGGCGAGACCACGGGCGAGACGGACGAGTTCGGGCTGCCCGTCCGCTACCCGTGGGCACAGGAGTACCGCGGCAGCGCGATGGTGGTGTATGGTCACACGCCGGTACCGGAGCCGGAGTGGCTGAACCGCACGATCAACCTGGATACGGGCTGCGTGTTCGGCGGCCGGCTCACGGCGCTCCGCTACCCAGAGTTGGAACTGGTCACCGTGCCCGCCGTCCGGGAGTATGCGATCCCAGCCCGCCCGCTGCGCCCGGAGCCGGCGGCGGACGCGCGGTCGGCGCAGCAGGAGCATGACGACCTGCTGGACCTGGAGGACGTGTCCGGCAAACGGATCGTGAACACGCGCCTGCGCCCGAACATCACCATCCGTGAGGAGAACACCATCGCGGCGCTGGAGGTGATGAGCCGGTTCGCCGCCAACCCGAAGTGGCTGATCTACCTGCCGCCCACGATGTCGCCTTCCGAGACCTCCCGCGCGCCGGGCCTGCTGGAGCACCCGGCGGAGGCGCTCGCCTACTTCCAGGCAGAGGGCGTGGAGCGCGTGGTGTGCGAGGAAAAGCACATGGGATCCCGCGCCGTGGAGATCGTGTGCCGGGACGAAGAGACCGCCCGCCGCCGCTTCGGCATCGACGAGGCGGAGACCGGGATTGTCTATACCCGGACCGGCCGCCGCTTCTTCGAGGATCTTCGCCTGGAGTCGGAACTGCTGGGCCGCGTGCGTACCGCTTTCGACAGGGCCGGGCTATGGGAAGAGCTGCAGACGGATTGGGTCTGCCTGGACTGCGAGCTGATGCCCTGGTCTGCCAAGGCACAGGCGCTACTGATCCAGCAGTATGCCCCGGTCGGTGCGGCGGCCACGGCGGCCCTGGACGCCGCCCTCCGCACGCTGGAGCAGGCGAAAGCGCGTGGAGGAGACGTGGAGGCCCTGCTCGCCCGTCACACCGAGCGGCGAGAGATGGCCGGTCGCTACGTGGACTCCTACCGCCGCTACTGCTGGGACGTGCACTCCCTGGCCGACCTCCGGCTCGCCCCGTTCCATATCCTGGCGACCGAGGGCACGGTTCCGGTCGACCGCGACCACGTCTGGCACATGGAGACCCTTCGCCGCGCCTGCGAAGCGGATCCGGCACTGCTCCTGGCTACCCCCTACCGGGTGATCGATCTCGCCGATGAGGCTTCGCGGGCGAGTGCGGTGGAATGGTGGACGGAGCTGACGGAGCGCGGCGGCGAGGGGATGGTCGTTAAGCCGTTCGACTTCGTGACGCAAGGCCGAAAGGGTCTGGTGCAGCCCGCCCTCAAGTGTCGCGGCCCGGAATACCTGCGGATCATCTACGGTCCGGAGTACTCATTGCCGGAGAACCTGGAGCGCCTCCGCCAGCGCGGCCTCGGCGCCAAGCGGTCGCTGGCCCACCGGGAGTTCGCGCTGGGGATCGAAGGCCTGGAGCGCTTCGTGCAGCGCGAGCCCCTGCGCCGCGTGCACGAGTGCGTCTTCGCCGTGCTGTCCCTGGAGAGCGAACCGGTCGATCCGCGGTTGTAAAGGAAGCCTTCCATCCGAACCGCTACTGTGAAGGAGCGAACGTGGTAACCTCACGCGGCGAGCCCGGGCGTACCTGCGCGCCGCAAGGTTACCGCACCCGCTCCCTGACGGTCACGGTTCGGATCGGGCTGGCGTAGTTCTCTGCCCGGGAACGTTCCCCCAACGTCCTGCGTTTTACGATGCGGTGCTGAACTAAACCGAACCGAGTTACGACCTTCGTAATGGCGGAGCGGCAAACGGCCATCACATGCCGAGCGTGGCATACTTGCACCTGGGGTTACCCGCAGCCGCTTTCCGGTGACCATGTGACTGTGCCCGGCAGCGTCCCGGTGTTGTTTTGAAGGTATCGATGGATCAAGATCCGAATTCCTGGCTGCGCCGCTTCGGGCTGCCGCTCGCCACATCGGTAGCCGTGCTCGGTGTAGGCGCAGGGACGCTGGCCTATCTCGGCCGCTCCGCCCGCCCCTCGCGGTTACCACAGGCCTCGCCGGTCACCCAGGCGACGCCGGCTCCGCCTGCTCCGGAGCTGGCCCCCACGGCGCTCACCGGCGGCACGCAAGACGTGGCGGTGCTGATGTACCACGACATCACCAACCGTCCCTCCGTGTACTTCGACATCACCGTCGCCAATTTCAAGGCACAACTCAAGCAGCTCGCCGCCTCCGGCGCCACGGTGATCCCACTGGCGGACTTGTACGACCACCTCCGCATCGGAAAGTCGCTGCCGCCGAAGTCCGTGGTCCTCACGTTCGACGATGGCTATGCGGGGCAGTATGAAAACGCCTACCCGATCCTGAAGGAGCTGGGCTACCCGGCCACATTCTTCGTCCCTTCCGGAACGGTAGGGGTAACCACCAGCCGGGCGCACATGACGTGGGAGCAGCTCCAGGGTCTCGACAAAGAAGGCCTCGTCTCGGTGGAATGCCACACCGTCACCCATCCGGACGACCTCCGGAAGTGCAGCGACTCCCAGCTTGAGGCGGAGCTGAAGAAGAGCAAAGAAGTACTGGAGCAGAAGCTGGGACGCAAGATGCGTTTCCTGGCGTATCCGGTGGGGAATGCGGACGGGCGAGTGGCGCGGGTGGCGCACGAGGCCGGCTACGAACTGGCGTTCACGATGGGGCCGGGTTGGACGGGCTCCCCCGAGGACGCCTACTTCGCGCCGCGCTTCAGCCCGACCCGGCTGCCGGAGGTGCTGGCGCGCCTGAAGGAAGACGACCTCGTCGCGCCCATCCAGCCGAAGGTAGTAGAGTTGAAGCCCCAGGACCTGGAGTCCGGTTTCCTGGACGACCGCGCGGTGCGGATGCGCTGGGTGCGCGGCGGCAGGCTCTCGAGCGCGCGGCTCAGCAGCCGCAAAGACGTGCCCAGCATCATCCGGGCGGCGGCGGCGCCGGCGGGGCTGAACGGCACCTTCTTCTCTGACGCGCGGGTCAACAGCCAGGGCGCCGGGATCGTCGGCCCGATCATGTCGCGGCTTGGTCCCGGTTTCGCGCCGGGTCTTCCCGGTGACCGGCCGCGCATCGCCGGGCGGCCGCTGGTGCTCATCTCTCCCAAGCAGATCGCGTTCCTTCCGTTCCGGCCGCACCTTGCGCTGGACGAAGAAGCCGTGCACCGCCTGCTGCCGGACGCGACCGACTGCTTCCTGGGCGGCGCGTGGCTCATCCACGACGGCAAGCCGCTGGATCATGAGGAGCTGGAGCGCTTCGGCCTGGACAACATCTTCGACTTCCGGCCCCGGGCAGTGCTGGGCATCGATAACCAGGGACGACCGTTCCTGGGCGCAGCGATGACGGGGAACGCCTCCGACCGCCTGGCCAAGTCGCTGGCGAAATTGGGACTGGAAGAGTGCGTACTGCTGGACTCCGGATTCAGCACCTCTCTGGTGCTGGGTCAGGACGTGCTGGTCTCCGGAATCGTGCGGGCGGACATGCCGGCCCGCCCCGTGCCGCATGCCCTGCTCCTCTACGCGGTCGATCCGATAACCGGCAAGGAGAACCTGGCCTACCCCCGACTGCAGCCTGGTGAGATGGGTCCCCCGAACGCACCGACGTTCGACGGCCTGATCCAGCGCTTTACCCCGCCACCGCCCGAACTGGTGGAACCGGGCGACGAGCCCGCTACCACCACTCACCGTCCACGCCGCCCGCGCCGGCGCAGCCGGAGACGCTAGGTAGGCAACCAAGCCTCCCCACAGGCTCGCGGGCTCTGCCGCGTTCAACCAAGGTGGCGTATTAGAGTGCTGGAGTAGGGCCTCCGGAAGGCGATACCCCAGCACTCTAATACCTCCTCTCGGGACCAGCATCCGCTCGGGAGCCAGATCTAACTTCCAGTTGGCGAGGCCAATCCAGGCCGAATCCGCACTCGGCATCCGGTCGAACTTTCGGTCCCGGTTAGCGTATACGAAGTAGGCGGCGCGGCATCGTCGACATTGGAATGCCCAGCATCAGGCGATGCACTGGCCCTCCGGGCAGGAGTCGGCTCGTCCTGCCGCCAACAACTAGAGCGTATTTACGGACGTTCCGTGACTCGACGAGCGCTCCTTTCCACTCGCCATGCTTTTCCAGATCATTCATCGCGCGCGTAAGCGGTTCCACTGGCCGGCGCTTCTGTTAGTCACGGGGCTCGCGGCTGCCCCCGCGTTTGCCGCGCCGGAGGCCGAGCCCAGCCAACTGCCCGCTCCTCCCCCGTCGGAGGCGCCCATGCCGGAGCCGGTCGTGCCGGAGATGCCGGACCAGCCGGGGCAGCCGGAGCCCCCCGCGCCGCTCGCTGGTCAGAATGCCTGGCAGTATCTCGTGATCCATCACTCGGCCAGCCCAAGCGGCAACGCCGCGAGCTTCGACCGGATGCATCGCGGCAAGGGCTGGGACGGGCTCGCCTACCACTTCGTCATCACGAACGGCAAGGGCGGTCCGGACGGCGGGCTGCAAGTGAGCTCGCGCTGGTGGGCGCAGAAGCATGGCGCGCATGCCGGCGCGATGCCCGTGGACACCCCGCCCGACGAGCGCAACGCCTACAACGAGTTCGGGATCGGCATCTGCCTGGTAGGCAACTTCGAGCACCGTGCTCCCAGCCGCGCGCAGATGAAGACCCTGGCCATGCTGGTCACAAAGCTGCGTGGGCAGTTCAACATCCCGGTTGAGAACGTGGTGGGACACCGGCACGTGAAAAGTACCGCGTGTCCCGGTGGTCTATTTCCGTGGAAGACTCTGTTCGCAATGACCGGGGAGCCCCAGGCTGCCCCGCCCTACCGCCATTCGCTCGCGGCCACTTACGAGCGTTGTCCCTGGTGCCAGCAGCGCGGCGCCATGGCCTTGAACCGGCCGCGAAAGGTGGAGTCCTCCATCGTGCCGCCCCACCCCATCGGGTTGACCACGCCGTAAGCCGGGTGAAGGAGTAATGGAGTGTGGGAGTAACGGAGTAATGGGAAACCGCTAGCCCCGGGCTCGCACCTTCCAATACTCCCATTCTTCTCTACTCCATCACTCCGCCCTGGCAGCGGCGCGGCGCCTCGCTCCTTGCCGCATCACTCAGGCGCGAGAACCGGCTGCGTAACCTCCATGCGTCTTCGTCCTGCGTTGCTGATCACCGTGCCCCTCGCGCTGGCCGCCGGGTGGCGCGTGATGGCGTTGGAAGCACCCGCCTCCGTCCGGGTCCACGTCACCGACGCCGGCACGGGCCAACCGCTCCCCTGCCGCCTGACGCTCCTGGACGAGCACGGTGGGATGGCGGAGATCGCTCCGGAGAAGCGGCCCGGCCTCGCAATTCGTCCCGGAGTAGTGTACACGGGCACCGGTGAAGCCACGTTCACGCTGCCCCGAGGTCGTTACACACTGTATGCCACACGGGGTCTGGAATACGGTCTTGGGCAACGGGTGTTCCAGGCGGGGAGCGAAACGACCGATCTCCGGCTGAAGTTGCCACGCGAAGTAGACACCCGAGGCTACATCGCCTGTGACACGCACATCCACACGCTCACGTTCAGTGGCCACGGCGACGCGCGCATCGAAGAACGGATGGCGACGATTGCCGGTGAAGGGATCGAACTGGCCATCGCCACCGATCACAACCACCACACCGACTACGCGCCGGTCGCCCGGGCCACGGGAACGGCCTCCCACTTCACGCCCGTAGTCGGCAACGAGGTGACCACGAAGGTCGGCCATTTCAACGCGTTCCCCATTCGCCCCGGCAGCCGGGTGCCGGACGACAAACTGACCGACTGGGCGGCACTGCTCACCGAGATACGCGCGACGCCGGGCGTGCGTGTGGTAACGCTAAACCACCCTGCGGACGATCACAACGGCCTTACCCCAGACGATCCACGCCGCTTCCATCCGGCCAGCGGCGAGGCGCTCGACGGCGCGCCCTGGAGCTTCGACGGCATCGAAGTGGTGACCTCGGCGGCGCTGCAGTCGGACTGGACGCGGACGTACCGGGACTGGTTCGCGCTGTTGAACCGGGGCCGCCGGATCGTGGGGCTGGGCTCCAGCGATACGCATGACGTGGACCGCTACATCCTGGGCCAGGCCCGCACCTATGTTGCCAGCCGTGCCGAGCGTCCGGATCAGATCGACGTGAACGAAGCGTGCGACAGCATCCTCGCCGGCAAGGTACTCGTGAGCATGGGCCTGTTGACCGAGGCCTGGGTGGACGGCAAGTACGGAGTCGGCGAATTGGCGCCACCCGCGGCCGGGCCGATGAAGCTCCGCGTGCGCGTGCAGGGTCCGCGGTGGGTCACGGCGGACCGGCTGGAGGTCTATGCGAACGGTGAAAAGATCGTGGACCAGCCGATCACGCCCAAGAAGGGAACCGTGGTTAAAGCGGACGTAACCCTCTCCTTACCGCGTCCCCGGCAAGACGTGTGGCTGGTGGCCATCGCCACCGGCCCCGGCGTGCGCGAGCCGTACTGGCCCATCAGCCGCCCCTACCAGCCCACCCGCGGCGATTGGGATCCACGCCTGATCGGCTCCACCAGCCCGATTCGCATCGATGCCGATGGCGACGGGCGCTACTCCAGCCCCGCTGACTACGCGGGCCGCGTAGTGGAGGCAAACGCCGCCGATCCGAAGAAGCTCCTGGCGGCGCTCGCTCCTTATGATGCGGCGACTTCGGTGCAGGCGGCCTCGCTCTGCCGCTGGAAAGGACTGGACCTCGCCGCCGCGCCGTTTCGCGGCGCCATCGAGAATGCGCCACCGCAGGTCCGGCACGGCTTCATTGCCTATCGCAATCTGCTAACCACGCCGAAGTAGCGGAGGACGCTAGACATCGCGTTTCTGCCGGTACTGGGGCGACGGGGTCATTTCAGCCTATTCCGGGACCACCGCTACCGGCTTCCGTCCGTTAACCGCCTGCGGATCGCCGGCGGTTGCCAGCGGGCCGGCGCTGAAGAGCCGGTAGTTGCGGCCCTGTACTTCGTACTGAAGCGATTTCCCGGTGAACGGATCGAGTGCCAGGTCGCCCGCATTCACGTCCGTCAAGGCGCTCGGCAAGCGGCCTAACTCCCAGCGAGAGCGAAGGATCATCGCGTGCACGGCCAGCATGCGGATGTTCGCCTCTTCGCGCGTGTAAGCGCTGAGGGAGCGCTCCAGGACCCGCGCGACCGGTAAAAGGAGCGCGCGGCTGAACTCCGGTGCCTCGTCTACGGACAGAACACCGCGCTGCCATGCCGGCTTGTTCAGTTCCTGGAGCTGGCGCTCGAAGTAGTCACTTGCATACCGTCCGGCGATCCCGAACAGGTCTTCACCGCCCGCGGCAGGATCGAATCCGGTCTTCTGCTTCAGATCCGCGAGGTTCGTGAGCACGACCTTCCGCTCCGCGGCCACCACTCTCGGCAGCGGGTTCGGCTGTGTGAGCCACTCTTCGCAGATCCCTTTCAGCAGCTCGCAGTCCCGCACGGAGAGTTGATCCAGGTGAGTGGCGAGGGGCCGGATGCAAGTCGCGCCCACCGCCAGACCGACCAATCCGCCCATTAGAGAGTCTTGCTGGATCACCTGCCCGAGACGCATTCCGAGCCTGGCGTCCGCGAGCGCCTCCCCGGTGCGCCCATCCGCCAGGGCGACGTACTGGTGCACAGCCGCGAGCCGGCCCAGACTCCGGAGCCCGTTCAATTCCGGAGGCAACGTGCCGGGCTGCAGACCGTCGCGCGGCGAGAAGACCGGCTTGGATAGCCCCTGCCGCATCAGGGCCAACGCGCGGACCACCGGACGGTCTCCCAGGGCCAGGCGCTTGTCCGTGAGCAGAGCGTCCGGCTGCTCTGCCTTCGCCCACAGCTTGCTGGTCTTCAGCACCTCGGCTGCGGCTACCAGTTCTTCATAACCGTTCTTTCCCGTTGGCTGCTTGATGACGTCCTTGAAGAGCGACCCGGGCGCCGCGCCGCCGCCCTGGGCGGAGGCAGGTGCCGAGAGCGACAGCGCTGCCAGGGCGGCCGGCAGGAAGCAAACCAACAAGGTCATACGCATGGCGGGGTCTCTCCAGAGGCGCGCGACGTCTCGACTACAGATGCTCTACGCCGATCAACTAACGGAGATTCCGTCAGAAGGTTGCGCGGAGATGTAAGCTCCCCTCCCGCCAACGGCTAACCCCAAGGCGGTCGGTATGGCCACGCCGCCGTAAACCATATGCGTAAGGGCAGTGCGGCCGCTCGAAATGGCACTTCTTCTGGTGACCGACTCTCGCTTGCGGCGTTTCTCGCCAGTACGGAGGCATCGCGAGCTCGCGTGGCTCCGTACTGGCGATGCCTCCGGTTTTCGGAGCGCGAGGATTCTGGGCGTCGCTTTCTATACTGATATGCGTGCCCGTGGCGGCGCTTCTCCTTCCCGCGCCCTGGAGGCTGGCAGCAACGACATGCCCTTTCCCTACTTTGAAGTCGCCGGTACTCCGTATGAGTTGGGCTACCAGCACGGCGAGCTGGCGCGAGAGCAGGTCCGGGGCTTCGCCGCCTACCTCCTGGGCACGGCCGGCGCACCGCCGGAGGCGGTCCTCGCCGCAACCCACCGGTTCCTGCCGCTTTTCCGGCGCCACTGCCCCACGCTGCTGGAAGAGATCCGGGGTCTCGCCGAGGGTGCGCGCATTTCCCTCGAAGAGGCGCTCCTGCTCCAGATCCGCGGCGAGATCGCGGGCGTGCTGACGGCCGAAGGGTGCACCACCTTTGCCGTGGAGGGGCGGCATACGCAGGGCGGTGGCATCTTGATCGGGCAGACGTCGGACATGGCACCGGAACTGGAAGAGTACTTCCTCGTAGCTCGGCTCGAGCCGAAGGAGGGACCGCGCATGTTGATGTGGACGTTCGCCGGGCAACTCGGCTACCACGGCTTGAACGACCACGGCGTGGCGCACTTCGCCAACAACGTCTCCGGAGGCCCGCTGCCGGCTACTCGTCCGGGCGGGCTGCCGCACTACCCCGTGAAGCGCCGGCTCTACGAGTGTCGTACCCGGGAGGAGTTACTCACCCTCTGGGGTACGCTGCCGGTCTGCTCCAGCGGCAATTACATGCTGGCCTCCGGCGATCCGGATATTTTCGACGTGGAGGCGACCCCCACGGGGATCGCAGTGTTGGAGGGGCCCGATGGCTACCTGGCGCACGCCAACCACTTCCTGTCCCCCGAGTTCCGCACTTCTGATACGGATGCACAGGCGCTGCCGGACTCCTTTGCACGGCAGGAACGGATGACGACCCTGCTCCGGGAGCGGCTGGGATGCCTCAGCGTGGATACGATGAAGGAGGTGTTGTCGGACCACCGCCATCACCCGCAAAGCATCTGCCGGCACGAAGAGGCGGGACTAGGGCGGATGAGCACAGTCGCCGGACTGGTGGCTGAGCCTGGCGCGGGTCGACTGCACGTATCCCGCGGCCAACCGTGCCGGGGCGATTGGACCACCTATCGAATTTGAGCTGGGCATTCGTTTTCACCGTAGGGTTCGCCCAATCCGGCCCTTCCCGAGAAGACTTCACGTGGATTCATTCCTTCGATCACAGTGGCCATGGAGCGCATTGGCCCGGCCGGAAGCCGCGACGGTGGAAGTAGTAGCCCGGTTCCCGGGTGGAAACGTGTCCGCACCGCGTATGGTGTCCCCGCGCCACCTCCAGTTTGCCGCTGCGGCTCATGATAGCCCTCGCCCACTCTGGTTCTATTTTCGCGTAGACGGCGCGCGCGGTCCCCGCCTGCTCTGTGAGTTGATGAACGCGGCGGTGTGCCTGGGTCCCCCGCTGGGGTGGCGGAAGGCGCGTCCGGTCTACTCGCCCGACGGAGTGAACTGGCGGCGCGTGGAGGCGGGCGCCTACGACGAGCACCGGGGACGGTTCCGATTTCACGTGCCGGTGGAGGGCCGTTCCGTCTGGATTGCCTACTGCTACCCTTATACCACCGCCGACCTCGACCGCTTTATCGCGCGGCTCCCCGATCCGAAGGCTGTGTCGGAGCTGTGTCGCAGCGAGGGCGGGCGTCCCGTTCCCTATGTGCAACTGGGTAAAACCGACGCACCACGTTCAATCGTGTGGCTCCTTGCACGCCAGCACGCTGGCGAGACACCGGCATCTTACGCCGTGGAAGGACTGTTGGAGGGGCTGGCAGGGGCTGGCGCGCCGTCACTACGAGACGTGCTCTTCCACGTAGTACCCATGGTGGACGTCGACGGGGTGGAAGAAGGGCGATTCGGTAAAGACCAGGCGCCAATCGATTTCAATCGCGACTGGTGCGAGACCCCTTCCCGGGAAACGGTCCGAGCCCTCGTTGAGAGAATCTGGACCAGCCGATACCAGGCACCCACCCGATTGGTGCTGGATCTGCACGCACCACACCACGGTGATCCGGCGTGCTATTTTTTCGGTAGTCCGGCCGATTCAATCGGCCAGGAAAACGCTAGGACCCAGCGGCGGATTCTGGAGTTACTCGGGGAGGAATCACCGTCAGAGGTGGGCTTTTATCCTACAGATTTCCGGGAAAACGCACCGCCTCTGGGATCAGCGCGGCACTTCCTTGCGGAGGCGCTTCAGGCTCCGGTAATGACGCTGGAAATGAGCTATCACCAAGCGCAGTCCGGCCGGTATCTCACTCCAGGGGACTACCGGACGTTTGGGCTCGCACTTGCTCGCGCTGTTGCTCGCCTAGGGTACGAAAGAGCGTGCAAGTAAAGCGAGCAATCTAGATTTCGGCGTTTGAATCGACGCAATTGTTAAAATTATTGCCGCAAATAATGCGGACCTGAGGCGACGTTTTTCATTTAATTGCAAGAGAAGGAATGAAATGCTGAACTTCTCGTCCGAGCGGCTGAAACGTTCGCATCCAGAGACATGGCGTGCTAGACTTTGTTAGGCTTGGCCCCGCGTCGGCTCGTAGTGAGGCCGGGTGTTATCGCAACCTTCGCGTCGCTTGGACATCCTTGGGTCGCCGAAGCGGTTACCATGTGTAACCTGTGGGGAAATGAGTGCGGCGCCCAAGCGACAAGCCTTTGGGAGATTGGGCGGCCCCGATATTGGGGCCGCCTTAACTCTGTAAGAAGCGAAAGAAATCAAAGGGTAATGAGTACAGAAACAATCGCACAGCCCTCGACCTCCGAGATCACCCACAGTCCGGGTGAAGTGCTCTGGGCTGAAGGTGAAGAGGCCCAGCCTCTCCGGATCCATCAGGGGATCGTGGCTTATCGAAAGGGCAACGTATCGATTGGACTGCTGGGGCCCGGTCACGTGGCGCTTCCGGTTCCGGGGGTAGGCGGCGGCACCGCGGCGGCCCAGCTCGTAGCCATCACCGAAACGGTGGTGTCGCCCCTGGCCGATGATGCAGACCCCCTGGCGGCGGACGAACTGGCAGCGAGCGCGCGTGCCATCGTGACCGGCGCAGACCGGTTGGGGAACATGTCCCTTCCGCAGCGCCTGGCTGCGCTGCTCCTGGACATCACCGAGATGACCGGCCAGCCGATCGTAGGCTGCCGGCAGGACATCCTGGCGATGGCCGCCGCCGCCCGTCGCGAGACCGTAGCGACCATCCTTTCCGGCTGGCGTGACGAAGATTGGATCCAGACTCGCTACCGCCGGTGCAAGGTGATGGATCGAGACGCGTTGATCCGAATCCGGGACAAGGAAGACGGCCTGGTCGCCTAGGCCGTGAGCGCCTCGCCCAACCCCCTTTCCACGTTGGGAGCTAAACGGCCGCGCCTATCCGGGGCGGCCGTTTTTGCTCCGGCAGCGGTCTCAGCTATCCGGCCAGGTACGCGGTAACCTGCTGATACAACTCGTCCGAGATCGCTGCCTGGCGGTGCAGCGCTTCCAGCACCTGGCGCAGCGTGAAGACGGAGTGGAGGCGGTAGCCCTTCTCCGCCAATGCCTGAGCGCCGCCCTGCTCGCGGTCGATTAACACCACGAAATCGCGGACCTTCATCCCTTCAGCCAGGAACGGCTCCACCAACTCCAGCTTGGCGCCGCCGTTGGTGATAACGTCATCCAGCACGGCCACGGTCTGTCCGGCCTCGTAGCTGCCTTCGATGAGGCGCTTCGTCCCGTACTCCTTCGCTTCCTTGCGAGCGTACAGCATCGGCAGGTCGCCGGCCAGGGACGCGCTCACCGCCAACGGCAACCCGGCGTACGGGAGGCCCGCGATGCGGTCGAACTCCAGACCGTTAAGCACGCCCACCAGCGCTTCGCCCGCCAGGCGGAGCACCGACGGATGCGAGACCACCCCCCGCAGATCGACGTAGACCGGAGACTTTTGCCCGGACTTCAGCGTGAATTCCCCAAACTTCACGCACCCAATGCGGTGGAGCTCCGCCGCAAATCCATCCACATTCATCTGTTCCTTCTCCCTTCCGGCACCGTCGACGTCCGGGACAGTTTACAACGGGCAGCCCGAGGAGGCGTAGTGTGGCGTGGCCATCCCGGCAACTTCCCACCTCGGGGAGAAAGTGGGGTCAGGCACCTCCCTCGCGAGCCGCCGGAATTGTGCTGCCGTTCTGACGCTCCAAATTCTGTACCGGAACGACGCGGAGTGAGAGCTTGACCGGTTGGGCTAGTTCTCGAAGCTTCTCCTCCAGCGGAGCGGCCTGGCGCTGGGCTTCGTCGAGGGGTAGGCCGGCGGGGGTGCCAGGGCGGCTGTGGCCCACGGAGGTAAGCCAGGCGGGGGAGAGTAGACGCTCTCGCTGCCGCACCAGCTTTAGCAACTCGATGGCGTTGCGGTTGGTGGAAAGGACAGGGTAGCGGAGGAGATCGATGCCTTTCGCCAATTCAGGGGCGCTGATTTCCCCAACGTGAGCGTTTCCCTCGTAGAGTGCGTAGCGGCCGGGCGCGAGGCCCTTAATCACCAGGCGATGCTGGTTGAGGCGCTCCTCCAGGTGCGTGTTCGGCACCACGCTCGGGTCCCATGCCGGGTCTTCCGGCATCGGCAGGCGGCTGACCCACTCGAAGCGCAGTCCCCCCTGGTCCGCTGCGATCCCGGAGACCTGCCCGTATGTCGCCTTCAAGCCGCGCGCGTCGATCTCCGCTCGATCCACTTCCGCAGGCGCGCCCAGCGTGTTGAGTAGCTCGACGGCGATCACGGCATGCCCATTCAGGTTGGGGTGGACGCCATCTCCCGTTATGGCAAAGCCCGGCTCGGTGCGGCGGGTGGCCGCCAAGTAGCTCATCGTCGCATGCTGGAGGTCGCCGACCGGGACCTGCGGGCGCAGGGTGAGGAGCCAGTCCGCATAGCGCGCCAGGACGTCGTTGTATCGCTCGTAAGGGGCGACCCAACTGTACTTAGGTGCGCCGGCCGGGAGCAGCTTGCCCTTCATCGGGACGGGGTCGAAGGGCGGCGGGGTAAGCAGCACCACCTTGGCGCCCGCGCCTTCCGCTCGCGCCATCAAATCCCGCATGCTTTGCTGGTATTTCTCGAACCGTTCTTCGGAGAACGGATAGTAGATGCCGTCGTTCATCCCGTAGCAGGCCACCACCACGTCCGGCTTGATCCGCTCCAGCGCCCGGGTGATGCGCGTGTGGACGTCCGGCCGCGGATACGGGTGGTCCGGCTCGGAAAGGCCGGTGACCGTCTCGCTGGGGAGTCCGAGGTTGTAGAGGTCGAAGTGCTGCGCGGGGAAGCGGGTGCGCAGGTAGGCGTCCACGTACTGGGTGTAGCCGCCCGCGTTGGTGATGCTATCGCCGAGCAATAAGACCTTCTGCCCGTCCTTCAACAAGAACCGGCGCGAGGCCGCCTCGGTGCGCTCCGTTCCACTCGCCAGCACGCATGCCGCCATCAGGCCCGCGCAGAGAAGTCCCAGCTTCATTGCTTTCCCTCGTTGTCGACTCGTCTTGATTTCAGTGCGTTACCGGGTGGAGGGAGTCCTGCGCGAAGTCCGGGGACCCGGCACAAAGGATGGAGCCGGCCGCTCGGAAGCAGCCGCGGTCACCAGACCTGGCAGCGCTAGAACGCATTCCGTGCGGGATCACTTCCGCAGGCGATAGATAAGGTAGCCGGAGCCGATGGGGATCTTCTCCCACTGCTGCGGGAACAGGCTTTCGTGATAGCCCGGATCCTCACGCGTGCGGTAGATCGCCAGCACCGGGCGGCCCTCGCTGCGGATCTGCGCCGGGGTGATGAGCCGCAGCCAGTGGAGGGAGGAGAAGAGCGCCGGCAGTTCCGGCACGTGATCCACCGCCTGGGCCACGTCGTCGGCATATTCCGGCAGCAGCGCCTCGACGATGCGCAGCCCATCGGTGGAGGTCCAGGAGCTGAGTAGGCGGACCCGCCCCGGCGGATAGTTTCGCTGCAGGTAGCTGCCTAGCGCCTCGTAATACCGGTCGTGATCCCGCAGTTCGACCGCGCTCAAGGAGCGCTGCCCCAGCCGCCGGGCTCCCGGCCAGCCGAGGAAAAACAATGCCGCATTGCCCAGCGCCAGGCAGGCCAGGAGCATCGGCAGTGCACGCTTCCCGCGGAGCGCCTTCGCCCCGGCCCCGGCGCCCACTGCGAGCAAGAACCCGCCGTACGAGAGGGCATACCCCGGCGAGTTGAAGTGACCGAGGAGGTAGAAGAGAAACGCCGGAGCCACAATCAGCAGGCCCAGGATGGATAAGGGATGAAGGCGGAGGGATAGAGGATAAGTCTGCCCCCGAATACCTGCACGCCCGAACACCTGAGCACCTGAACACCTGAACACCTGAACGCCTCCCACGATCGCGAGCAGCCAGCCGACGCCGAGAAGGCTTTCCAGGCTGCGCTGGTGGGTGATCCAGGCGTCCAGCAGAGCGGGCCAGCCGGCCAGCAGCACGCTGGAGCGCGCGAGCAGGTGCTCCTGACCCCGGATGGCGCGGAGGTAGCCTTCCAGCCCGCCCGTATTGAGCAGGTTCGGCGTGAGCCAGCCGGCGGTGAGAAGCGCTGCCGCCACGGGCCCGGCCAGCAAGCTGCGCCCGCGAACGCCGAACCGCCAGGCGCAGCCGAGCGCCCAGAGGCACGCGGGCGCGAGGAACACGACGTCGGTGGGACGGAACCCGCCGAGCACGCCGAGGGCGGCGCCCGTAAGGAGCAGCCCGCGCCCGGCGGTATGGGCGCGGCAGGCTCGCACGCAGCCCAACGCTACGAGTGCGGAGAGGGTGCCCGACGGCCCATAGTTGAGCCCCACCGAGCCGTAGAACCAGAGCAGCGGCGACGTGGCGCCCAGCACCGCCGCAATCCAACCAGCGCTCTCGTCCTCCCAGAACTCGAAGGCCAGGCAATAGAGCACCCAGACCATCAGCCCTCCGAGAAGGCTGCTGACGAGGAGGAGCGAGGTGTGCGAATCACCCGTCAACAGCCGCGCGGCGCGCGCGAGGAGGACGTAGTAGTAGCTTCCGGGCGGGTGCGGCTGGTGCGCCAGGATGTCGTACCGATCTTGCGCCAGGAGGTAGTGGACCGAATCCCACCCGTAGATCCGGTGGACGCGAGACAGCCAGCGTACCGCCGCGGAGAGCAGCGCCAGCAGGAGTAAAAGGCGGCCGGAGAGGGACGGTAGCTTCACGAGGGGGCGGGCGGCGGTAGGAAGAGAGGCAAGAAACGCGAAATCTGAACCGTCTGCCCTTCGTATCGGTCTATGGAAGCAACGAAGGGCTCGCAGCAGGTCGCGGCCCGGTGGCGGGCGCTTCTAATCGTAGCCGAAAACTCTCCGGTTGAGCACTTACCGGTAAGGATGGGAGTCCGAGGGCCAGGGGTCGAGAGCCGGGGAACGCCTGAACATCCAACACCTGCTGTGAAAATAGACCGTCGGTCGAGGGCACCGTCCTTCAACCTTCATCCTGAAGGCAGAGTGATGAAGGCTGAGTCCACTCCTGAATGCCCGGACGCCTGAATGCCCGAATGCCAAGCGAGTAAGATTAGGAATAAGACCCTGCGGGGCTGCCCACGCCTGAATGCCTGAACACCTGAATACCTGAACACCTGAATGCTTGGGAGAAGTATCGATGAGTCGACGGATCTTTGCGCGCCTGGCGGCGGGCACGCTGGCGCTGGGTGGATTACTGTTCGGGGTCGCGCTTAGCCCTCGCCCGGCGCCCGCGCAGGTGCTGAGCGGCTTCGACGTGTACCGCACGAACTGCGACGGCTGCCACGAACTCTACGATCCGGAAGATCCGAAACACTCGCGTAAAGAGTGGGAGACGATCATGACCCGGATGGTGAAGCAGCGCGGCGCCACGCTCACCACCCAGGAGTTCAGTGCGGTGCTGAACTACCTGGACAGCTTCAACCGTCCACGCCGTGAGATCCAATGGGTGGAGGTGCCGGCGAAGAGCCACAAGGCCGTGCTGAGCCCGGCGGACGACGGAAAGCTCCCCGCGGACTGGGTGGACCTTACGCTGGGCGCGGATGCCCAGGTGCCGTGGGCCGTGCAGGCCAACGCGATGGCGAAAACCGCTTACCTTACGCCGCTGAAAGGCGCGCCGGAAGGCCAGTTCCCGGCGCTCATCGATAACAACGGCCTCGTGCAGAACGGCAGCGCCTCCGTGCGGCTCCAGATGATCTCCGGAAAGGGAGCGCTGGGCGCCGGCCTGGTGTTCGGCTTCCGCAACCCGCAGTCGTTCTACGGCGTCCGCGTCAGCCCGCGCGACATCGTGCTCTACCAGGTGCAGGGCGGCGAGCGCGCCCTCGTGGCCCGCGCCACCAGCTCGCTTCCGCTGAAGCAGTGGCAGACGTTGGGAGTGGACGTCAACGGTACGGAAGTGAAGGTATCCCTCAACGGCAAGCCGGTGCCGGAGCTCACCCGCCAACTCGCCGCCTACAAGGGCGGCCGCTTCGGCCTCCACACCCAGGGCGACACCGC
>Ga0255338_1002593_pt1 | contig 25431 bp, 25 predicted proteins | sample MeOH1_35cm_T4_19_FD_203715 | JGI IMG/M metagenome (GOLD analysis project Ga0255338, IMG submission 203715) | Sandy soil microbial communities from University of British Columbia, Vancouver, Canada - MeOH1_35cm_T4_195 | ecosystem: Engineered > Artificial ecosystem > Sand microcosm > Unclassified ...
CCAACATCGCCTACAACCTGCTCAAGGTCGCGGCGGGCAACAATGTGGCGATCGGGCCGATCCTGCTCGGGGTCAAGGCGCCGGTGCACATCCTGACGCCTTCGGCGACGGTGCGGCGTATCGTCAATATGACGTCGCTGGTGGTGGCGGGCGCCGCGGCCATGCCATCGCCCAGGGGCTGAGTCGCCAGGAACCGGCGCCAGAAGCAAAAGCAAGCGATCACCGCCGGGACTGCGGATGCCCGGCGGTGATCAGCGATACAGGATTGTCAGCGAGGGCCAGCCTTGCCAAAGGCGCGGACGCCGGCCCGCTCCCTTCACAGCTCGTTCTGGATGCGTTTGTAGCCGCTTACAAACTGATTATTCGTACGTGCGACATCTTCAGAGAACTCGGCGGCTGCCGCTGTCACCTGCGGGATCTGTTCAAGATCCGTCGCCGGCCCGATCCGCTCCGTGGACGGCACATGGAATCCGCGCGGCAGGCGGCAGCCATCCACCACGGCGTTGTGCCGCACCACGCAGTCATGGCCGACCGAGCAGTTGTACAGAACACTGTTGAACCCGATAAAGACGCGGTCCCCCACGTCGCAGGGTCCGTGGACGATGGCGCGGTGGGCAATGGACGTGTCCGACCCGATCAGCACGCCAGCGCCCGCCCGGGAATGAATGATTACCCCGTCCTGGATACTTGAATTCGCGCCGATGACGATCGGTTGCATGCCGCCATCCGGCCCGGCCTCATCCGCCCGGATAACGACATAGGGTCCGATGAACACATTCTCACGGATCACCACGCGCCCGCAAATGATTGCGGTGGGGTCGACAAATGCACTCTCGTGAATAACCGGTAAATCTCCGCTTGGGTTCTTTCGAATCACAGCATGTTCCCTTGGCTTGTTTTATCGCAGTGCGTGATCAAGGGCACCCCGCGGAGCGCCCCGTCCCGCACAGACTCCGCGCGCACGGGCGCCTGGCATGAGCCACCATACAGCGGCTCCACCGGATCGGGCAACGGAAAGGCGGCCGCCGGCGAATATTTCAATCCCGCTTGATCGTATTTCAAGGCGCTTCGTTTTTATTCAAAGCGGCGGACGAATACGGGCCCAATGATTGCGATCCCCAATGATTACGGGCTCAATGATTCGTGAAATACTTTCAAAGCATTCCCACACTGCCGCTCCCGATTCTCAACGCATACTAGCGTCATCCGTTTTTGAGAAACCCAGCGAGAGCGATTATGTCCAACTCCCCGTTGATCACCGGCTTCGATGTGCGCCCGGTCATTGTTCCACTGCACCCTCCCCTGCGAACCGCAAGCGGTGTCATGGCGACCGCGCCGCTGGTGCTGCTCGATATCAAGACCAGCAGCGGCATCGCCGGCAGCGCCTACATCTTCACCTATACGCCGCTCGTCCTGCGAGGAGTTGTCCAGGTACTGAAGGACATCCTGCCGGTGATGGAGTCGTGGGCACTGGAACCGAAGGCGAATATCGAGGCGCTTCGGCGCAGGTTCGTCCTGATCGGCACGCCAGGCCTTCTCGACATGGCCCTGGCCGCGATCGACATGGCCTTGTGGGACGCACATTCGCGCGTCATCGGGCTGCCGCTGGTGCGGGTGCTCGGTGGCACGCCGTCAAAGACCCTTGCCTATGCGAGCTTCGGCATGGAGCATCCGAATGATGCCGCGCCGCTGATCGAAGCCGCCGTACAAGCGGGCTTTCGCGCCATCAAGATCAAGATTGGGTACCCGACCCTGGAGGAAGACCTCCGCGCCGTGCGCGCCGCCAGGGCACTGATCGGCACGGACGGCAAGCTGATGGTCGACTACAACCAGTCCCTGTCCGTCCCCGAATCCATCCGCAGGGGCGAGGCCCTCGACGAAGAGGGCATCGAGTGGATTGAGGAACCGACAAGGTACGACGATTTCGCCGGCCACGCGAAGATCGCCGCCGCCGTCAGGACCCCCATTCAGCTTGGCGAGAATCTCTACGGCCCGCGCGAGGTGCTCCGCAGCATCCAGCAAGCGTCATCGGACCTCATGATGCTCGACCTGATGAAGATCGGCGGCGTCTCGGGCTGGCTCGACGCCTCGGCGGTCTGTGCCGCTACCGCCATCCCGGTCTCCACGCACTTCTTCCAGGAAGCGAGCGCGCATCTCCAGAGCCTTACCCCGACCGCGCACTACCTGGAGTACTTCGGGCTCGCTGACGCGATCCTGCTGGATCCCTTGCAGGTAACCGAAGGCGCTGTCGAGCCCGGCGAGCTTCCCGGACTGGGCATCCGGTGGAACGAAGACGCGATCCGCCGTTTCGCCGCCTGATTTTCCTGGAGCCCGGTTCCCGGAACCCGGCTTTCGAACGCCAGCGCCTGAATGATCAGGCACCTAAAGCACCTAAAGCACCCAACTGCCGGCAACGGCATTTCCTTCGGAGACAACCTCAAATGAAAACCTATCCCAAGTTCAAAGCCGCCGCGTGCCATGCAGCGCCGATTTACTTCAATACGCCGGCGACCGTCGACAAGGCCTGCGCATGGATCGCCGAAGCCGCCGGCAACGGCGCCGAACTCATCGCGTTTCCGGAAGCCTTCATCTCCTCCTTCCCGGTCTGGTCCGGCGTCTGGGCGCCGGTGGATGTGCATGAGTTCTTCGTCAAGCTGGCCTCGTCGGCAGTGGAAGTGAATGGCCCCGAGGTCAGGCAGATCCGCGATTGCGCCAAGCGCCACGGTGTCTTTGTTTCACTGGGCATCAACGAGGGCACGCCCATCAGCCCCGCCTGCATCTGGGACACCAACATCCTGATCGGCGACGACGGGTCCATCCTGAACGCACACCGCAAGCTCGTTCCCACGTATTGGGAGAAGCTCACGTGGACACCGGGCGACGGCAACGGCCTGCGCGTGTCGGACACCCGTATCGGCCGCATCGGTGCGCTGGTTTGCGGCGAGAACACCAATGCCCTCGCACGCTTTACGCTGCTCGCGCAAGGTGAAAACGTACACGTTTCGTCCTTCTCTCCGCGCTGGCCGACCAATCCGCCGGGAGAGTCGGGCTACGACCTTGAAGCGGCGATCCGCCTGCGCGCCGGTGCGCACGCCTTCGAAGGCAAGCTCTTCAATATCGTGGCATCGGGCTTCCTTCCTCCCGAAGCCATCGATATGATCAGCCGCGACAATTCCAGGGCTCGCCAGTTGCTGGAAGAGTCGCCGAAGAGCGTTTCCATGATCCTGGGACCGGATGGCCAGCCCATCAGCGAGGTGATCCGCGACGAGGAAGGCATCGTCTATGCGGATATCGACCTCGCGAAATGCGTGGTGCCGAAGCAGTTCCAGGACGTGGTCGGCTACTACAACCGCTTCGATGTGTTCCAGCTGAAGGTCAACCGGCGCGCGCTGGCGCCGGTTGAATTCTCCTCGCATCCGGAGGAGCGCACCGCCGGAGCCGAGGACGACGACCTGAACGATCTCCTCTTCAATTCCGCAGGCACCGTCCCCGCACGGCACAATGCCTGACCCGAAGCGCGATGGCGCGCTATTGCGATAGTGCGATAGTGCACCAGTCAATATTGCAATGGTCAATCGCGGTCCGGCCCCGCAGCGCCGGACCGCCGATCTCTTCACGGCGTGAATTAAAACCAGTCTGAAACCACTCCGTGCCCCACCGGCGAAGTATCGAAACATATCGATTCAGCCACATAAGAATGCATTGCTAGGAGACAAACATGGCATGGAGTCAAATCTATGATCCATTGGGAAGCCCGTTGCTCTCGACACTCGTGGCAGCGATCCCGATCGTCGTACTGTTGGCCGCACTGGCCTTCTTCCACATTCAGGCGCACCTGGCCGCAGGCCTGGCCCTGCTGGCCGGCGGCGCCGTTGCCTGCACGGTCTTCGGGATGCCGGCGAGCATGGCGGGAAAGGCCGCCGCATACGGCATTGCCTCCGGCCTCTTCCCGATCGGCTGGATCGTCCTAAACATCATCTTCCTGCACCGGCTGACCACGCAGAACGGCTTCTTCAAGGCGCTCCAGAACTCGATCTCCGGGGTCACGGAAGACAAGCGCATCCAGTTGTTGCTGGTCGCGTTCTGCTTTGGCGCCTTTTTTGAAGGCGCCGCCGGATTCGGCACGCCGGTCGCGGTCACTGGCGCCATCCTGATCGGCTTTGGCTTCTCCCCGCTCGCCGCATCCGGGCTCGCGCTGATCGCCAATACGGCGCCGGTGGCATTCGGCGCGCTTGGCTCCCCTGTCCTTGCCCTCGCTTCCGTCACGGGGCTGGATCTCCTGCAACTCTCGGCCATGATCGGAAGGCAGTTGCCCTTTTTCTCGGTCCTGGTGCCGTTCTGGCTGATCTGGGCGTTTGCCGGTTTCCGGGGCATGAAAGAGATCTGGCCGGCCATCCTGGTCGCGGGTGTCAGCTTCGCGGTCCCGCAGTATCTCGTTTCCAATTTCCACGGGCCCTGGCTTGTCGACGTCATCTCCTCGCTCGTCTCCATGAGCTGCCTGGCCCTGTTCATGAAAGTCTGGAAGCCCCGCAAGATCTGGACATCCGCAAAGCTGTTCAACCGTCACGATGATTCCAGGGTCGAGAACCACGAGCCGCCGCAAACGGAAGCCCCGGGACGCCGCATCTCCGCGGCGAAGGCGTGGATGCCGTGGGTCATCCTGACTGTGTTTGTCTTCCTGTGGGGGATTCCGCAGTTCAAGAAGTACCTGGATGCCCTCTGGACCTGGAAATACAGCATCCCCGGCCTGGACAAGATGGTGCTCAAGATGCCGCCGGTGGTCGCCGCGGCGATTCCCGAATCGGCCGTGTACTCGTTCAACGTCCTGTCGATGGCCGGCACGGGCATCCTGGTCGCGTCGGTGATCAGCGGGATCCTGATGGGATACTCGCTGCCCAGGCTGCTGCGGGAGTACTGGCAGACCATCAGGCTGGTCCGGTATTCGCTGCTGACCATCTGCGCCATGTTCGGCGTGGGCTACCTGACCAAGTTCTCCGGCCTGGACGCGACGCTGGGGCTTGCCTTTGCCCATACCGGCGTCCTCTATCCGCTCTTTGGCACGATGCTCGGCTGGCTTGGCGTTGCGCTGACCGGATCGGACACGGCCGCCAACGTGCTGTTCGGCGGCCTGCAGAAGACCACCGCTGAGCAACTTGGCCTGTCGCCGTACCTGATGGCATCCGCCAACAGCTCCGGCGGCGTCATGGGGAAGATGATCGATGCGCAATCCATCGTGGTTGCCTCGACCGCCACCAAGTGGTACGGGCATGAAGGCGACATCTTGCGCTACGTTTTCTTCCACTCCCTGATCCTGGCCGTTCTCGTCGGACTCTTCATTACGCTGCAGGCGTATGTCCATCCGTTCACGCAGATGGTCATCCATTAGCTTGGCGCCTGCCCCTTCCCCAAAGAGGCAAGCATTTGGCCGATCCCCCGGATCGGCCTTTTTTCCCTCGCCCCTTTCCCTATCTTTCCCTATCTTTCCCTATCACGAGGCGGGATTCCATGCATACGCGGATCGATCTCTACAGCGACACGAAGACCCGGCCTTCGCCCGGCATGCGCGCGGCAATGGCAGGCGCCACGGTTGGCGATGAACAAGCCGGCGAGGACCCGGCGACGCTGGCCCTCTGCGCACGGGTAGCCGGTCTCCTGGGCATGGAGGCCGGCGTCTTTCTTCCGTCCGGGACGATGGCCAACCTGGTCGCGATCCTGGTGCATGCCCGGCCCGGCGACGAGCTGATCGCGGACAGCCAGTCTCACATCGTGTGCACCGAGGCCGCCGGTGCCGCCGCGATTGGCGGAGTGGCCGTCTATCCGCTCGAATCGCCGCACGGCATCTTCGATGCGGCACAGGTCGCCGGTGCGATCCGTCCGCCTGGCCGTACCTCGCCGCGAACCGCCATGCTGTGCGTCGAGCAGACGACCAATTTCGCCGGCGGCGCAGTCTGGAGCATCGGACAACTGAAGGGCGTGCGCGATGTGGCGCAAGGTGCCGGCCTGGCATGCCACATGGACGGCGCCCGCCTGCTGAACGCCAGCGCCGCTACCGGCATGGCGCCGTCGGACTATGCGCAGGGATGGGATAGCGCGTGGATCGACCTGACCAAAGGACTTGGGTGCCCTGTCGGGGCCGTGCTATGCGGCACCGGGCATTTCATCGAGCGCGCGTGGGAATGGAAGTATCGTCTCGGCGGCGCCATGCGCCAGTCCGGCGTCCTCGCGGCAGCCGGCCTGTATGCGCTGGACAACCACGTGGAACAATTGCCCCGCGATCATGAGAATGCCGCGCTGATTTGGCGGGTGCTGGCCGCCAGCCAGCTCTTCCGCTTCGATCCGCCCGTGCCGCAGACCAACATCCTGCGCTTCGCGTTCTCCGACGCCAGGATCGACAATGCAGGATTCGCCGGACGATGCCTCGAGCGCGGCGTAAGGGTCCGGGCTATCGACCGTGGCTTCGTGCGCGTCACCACCCACCTCGACATCTCCGCCGATATGGCGGCGGCCGCTGCCGCCACGATGCTGTCGGTTGCCCACGAGATGCGCGGCGAAGCCTCAGGCGGTTGATTGAGGCGGGTGATTGAGGCGGTTGATTCAGGCTGATGCCGGCCTACTTCAGCGGATTGCGCAGTATGTCGGTCATCCAGCGGACGAACTTCACAATATCGCTCCCCTCTTCGCATCCCGGCGGGTAGGTGATGTAGTACGCGTAGATCGAGCGCACCTGAAGGTCGAACAAGGGAACCAGGACGCCCGACCCGATCCAGCTCCGCGCCATCCTGTTACGCGCCAGTGCAACGCCCTGGCCGTTCACCGCCGCTTCCAGCATCAGCCCGAGGTCGACAAACTGCGCGCCGATGCTCGGCTCCGGCCAGTCCAGCCCGGCGGCCACCAGCCAGGGCCGCCAGGGCTCAAGCGGACAACGCAGGAGGCGTGCCGTGGATAGTTTCCCGGGCGACTGGAATGGCCCGACATCGCGAAGGTAGCTGGGACTGCAGACAGGAAAGACCGGCTCATCCAGTATCTTCACGGTTTCCAGGCCCGGATAATTTCCTGTGCCAAAGCGGATCTCGATATCCGCGTTCTCGGATTTAAGCCCCACCAGCGGCACGGACAGCTGAAGAATCAGCTCGATATCGGGGTGCGCATCCTGGAAACCGGTGAGATGCGGCACCAGCACCTGGCGCGCAAAGGTCGGCGGTGCGGCGACGCGCAACTGGCGGATCTCTCCGGCCGACCTTGGCCGGGCGCTGTAGTGGCTCAACGCGTTCAGCGCTTCCTTCACCACTTCGAGATACTCGGACCCTCGCGCCGTCAGCGTGAACCCGCCCTGGACCGAATTGAAAAGCTCGATGCCCATGACGTCTTCAAGCTGGCGGATGCGATGACTGATCGCACTGGGCGTGACGCACAATTCTTGCGCCGCCAACGTCCCGCTGCGTAGCCGCGCGACGGCTTCGAACGCGGTCAGGCATTGCAGCGGTGGAACTCTATACGTCATGGAAAGTGCTCACGAGTGTACCTACCCCAACCGCTGCGGATGCGACGGACAACAGGCGTTCAGAGCTAAGCGAGGGAGGAGAACCCGAGACGCCGGAGCACACTGTCGGGGCGTATCCTCCATGCCCGGTGCGCGGGTGCCTGCGGCAACGGAACCTCGCGCAAGTATAACCGCACAGGTCGTGCGCGTTGCCGACGGGGCTTCACCGGCGCGGTCCCGCGGGCGATCGCGGTTTCGCAATCGCCACGGGACAACACAGGTCAGCCTGCGCGCAGCAAGGCATCGAAATCCTCGTCGAGCGCGGACGCCAGCAAGCGGGCAACATGTACCGCCGGCGTGCCCGTCCCGTCATGGATCTGGTGACGGCAGCTCGTTCCATCGGCGACGACAACCGCGTCGCTGCCGGCGCTTCGGACCGCTGGCAGCAGGGATAGCTCCGCCATTGCCCTGGACGCTTCAAAGTGCTCCGCCTCATAACCGAAGCTGCCAGCCATTCCGCAGCAAGACGACTCCACCGTGTCGACCTTGAGTCCCGGAATCCATTTCAATACCGTCTGTACCGGGCGGAAGGCATCGAACGCCTTCTGGTGGCAATGGCCATGCACAAGCACCTTGTTGCCGGGAATGCCTGTGAGCTTGAGCGCCAGGCGGCCGGCTTCCTCCTCCGCCACCAGGAACTCCTCGAACAGGCAGGCGGACTTCGCCAGGCGCCGGGCTTCGTCGCCGAAGCCGTAGCTCAGGAACTCGTCCCGCAGGGAGAGCAGGCAGGACGGTTCCAGTCCGACGATGGGCACACCGGCATCGACGTAAGGCTTCAAGGCATCCAGTGCGCGCCTTGCCTCGGCTTTGGCTTCGTCGACAAGGCCCGCCGCCAGGAAGGTGCGCCCGCAGCAAAGCGGCCGCTGGTCCGGCGAGACACTGAAGTGAACGTCATACCCGGCCGCGCTCAGCACACGCTCCGCGGCAACCGCGTTCGCCGGCTCCATATAGTTGTTGAACGTATCGACAAAGAGCAAGACGGTCTTCTCGCCGATCGCTGTCCGGCCTGCCGTCTTGCGCCTCGACAGAAACGAACGCTCGAAGCGCGGCAGCGACCGCTCGGGAGCAAAACCGATCCAGCGCTTCATCAGCGAGGACAGCACCGGAATCCGGTCCGCCAGGTTGACCAGCAGCGCGAACCTGCTCGCCAGCGGCGCATACCGCGGCATGAATGCCACCAGGCGGTCGCGCAATCCCAGTCCGTGCCGTTGCGTCCAGGCCGAACGCGCCTCGATCTTTACCTTTGCCATGTCCACGCCGGTCGGGCAGTCCCGCTTGCAGCCCTTGCAGGAAACGCAGAGGTCCAGCACTTCCTTGACCTCGGGGCTGGCCAGCCCTTCCGCCCCAAGCTGGCCGGACAATGCCAGCCGCAGGGTGTTGGCACGCCCGCGGGTCACGTGCTTTTCATCCTTCGTCACGCGGTAGCTGGGGCACATGGTGCCGGCATCGAACTTCCGGCAGTGGCCGTTGTTGTTGCACATCTCCACGGCCTTCGCCAGCCCCTGGGCGCGGTCGCCGCCCAGGCCTGGCGCAGTCTCCACGCCCGAGATGGGGTCCCGCATGACATTCCATGCGGTCCAGTCGAGCGCGGGTTTCAGCGCGATCGCCTGGTACTCGGGGGAGTAGCGGAAGTGCCGGCTGTCGTCCATGCGCGGCGGCTGGACAATCTTGTCCGGGTTGAAACGGTTATCCGGGTCGAACAGCGACTTGATCTCCCGGAATGCCTGGTGGATCCTGGGGCCGTACTGCCACGCCACCCATTCCCCCCGGCACAGTCCGTCCCCATGCTCGCCAGAGAACGCGCCCTTGTACTCGCGGACCAGCTCGGCAGCCTCCTCGGCAATGGCCCGCATTTTCGCGGCGCCATCGCGCCGCATGTCCAGAATCGGCCGGACATGCAGGGTACCCACGCTGGCGTGGGCGTACCAGGTTCCTTCCGTGCCATGCCGATGGAACACGCCGGTAAGACGGTCGGTGTACTCCGCCAGGTGCTCAAGCGGCACCGCGCAGTCTTCGATGAAGGAGACGGGCTTGCCATCGCCTTTCATGCTCATCATGATGTTCAGGCCGGCTTTCCGGACTTCCCACAAGGCCTTTTGCTGCCCCATGTCGGCCATTGGCTTGACCGAGCCGGGCAAGCCCAGGTCGCCCATCAACTCGACCAGCCCATCCAGTTGCCTGAGCAGGGAATCCTGCTGCTCGCCCGCGAACTCCACCAGCAGGATGGCCTGTGGATTGCCGACCAGCGCCTGCTCGATCACCGGGCGGAAGGCGGGATTGCCCATCGCCAGGTCGATCATCGTCCTGTCGACCAGTTCCACCGCGCACGGACCCAGCCTGACGATGTGCTGGGTCATATCCATTGCCTGGTAGAAGGTGGGAAAGCTGACGACGCCGAGGACTTTATGCGCCGGCAGCGGCGAGAGCCTGAGCGTGAGCTGCCGGCTTGCCGCCAGCGTCCCTTCGGACCCGACCAGGATATGCGCCAGGTTGGCCAGCCCATCGTCCGTGTACGACCGCGGATTCTGGCAATCGAAGATATCGATGTTGTAGCCACCGACCCGGCGCAACACCTTCGGGACCCGCTCGACAATCTCGCGATTCTCGCGTTCGGCGATGTGCCGCAGTCCCGCCAGTATCTCGCCCAGCCGCCCCGGCTGCGGATCGCCGCGCACCGAAGCAAAACTGGCCTGCGTCCCGTCGGCAAGGACAGCGTCGATGGCGTGCACGTTGTGCACCATGTTGCCGTACTCGATCGAGCGCGAGCCGCACGAATTGTTGCCTGCCATGCCGCCGATCGTACATTGCGCGCCAGTGGAGACGTCCACCGGGAACCACAAGCCATGCGGCTTCAGCCAGGCATTCAGGTGGTCCAGGACAATGCCCGGCTCAACGGTGACCAGCCTGGCCTGTGCATCGAAGCTGACTACGTTATTGAGCCATTTGCTGTTGTCGATGACGAGCGCCTCGCCCACGGTCTGGCCGCACTGGCTGGTTCCCGCCCCTCGCGCCAGGACCGGGGCTCCGCTATCCCTTGCTATGTCCAGCGCCAGGATCAGGTCGGCCTGGTCGCGCGGCACCACGACGCCCAGGGGCATGATCTGGTAGATCGACGCGTCGGTGGAGTAGCGCCCACGGCTGGCGGCATCGAAGAGTACGTCTCCCCTGAGTTCCTTGCGGAGAAGCCTGGCGAGCGGACTGCCTGAACCAGCGCGCGAAGGCACGAGATGAACGGGTTTCACCAGCGGAGACGGGGATAGGATTGTCATGATAGGTGGCGGTGGGCCTGGCGGATGCCGGCCACGCGAGCGGGGCTTCGGCGAGACCACGAAAATGTCTCGAGGGAAGCCCGGCCGCGCTGACGGAAGATGAAGTGAATGCGGCCCGGTCCGGGCACCCGTCCCGGACCGTCAGCCACATCCCTGGCGCTGCGCTAGCGGGTGGTCTTCAGCTTTTGACCAGCGGTGGAACGACCTGATCGCCAAGGAATTCCATCGCCGCCAGCACGCCACTGGCGGCGATCTTCACGCCGGAGATTTTCAGGCCCATCTCGCATCCCGCGAGCGCCCCGACCAGCGTCAGGTCATTGCAGTCGCCCAGATGGCCGATCCGGAACATGCGGCCACGCAGCTTGCCCAGCCCGGCGCCCAGGGAAATATCGAAGCGCTCGTAGGTATTCCTGCGGACCACGTCGGCATCGATACCATCCGGCATCATGACGCCGGTCAGCACGGGGCTGTACACCGCGGCGTCCACGCACTGGATTTCGAGCCCCCAGGCCCGCACCGCGCGCCGGCATGCCTCGGCAAGACGCTTGTGCCGGGCAAAGACATTCTGAAGCCCCTCCGTCTCGATCATGTCCAGCGCTTCCGACAAGCCGTAGAGCAGATTCGTATTCGGCGTATAGGGCCAGTATCCGGTCTTGTTCATCTCCAGGATCTCGGACCAGCCGAAGAAACTGCGGGGCAGCGTGGCGTGACGGCTGGCCTCGATGGCCTTGGGGGACAGCGCATTGAAGCTGATCCCCGGCGGCAGCATCAAGCCCTTCTGCGAACCGGAGATGGTCACGTCCACGCCCCATTCATCATGCCGGTAGTCCGCCGAGCCAAGGCTGGAGATCGTATCCACCATCAGCAGCGCCGGATGCCCGGCGGCATCGATGGCGGCCCGTACCGCCGCGATATTCGAGGTCACGCCCGTCGACGTCTCATTGTGGACGACGCAAACCGCCTTGATTTCATGGTGGGTGTCAGCCCGCAACCGCTCTTCGATCATCGGGGCATTCACCCCGCGCCGCCATCCCTCGATGCCGGGAAGCCCGAGAAACTCCGGCTGCAGGCCGAGGCTGCGCGCCATCTTGTCCCACAGCGTCGCAAAATGTCCCGTCTCGTACATCAGGACCTTGTCACCCGCGCTCAGGGTGTTCACCAGCGCGGCCTCCCAGGCGCCGGTCCCGGACGCGGGATAAATGATGACCGGATGCCGCGTCTGGAAGATCTTCTTGATACCATCGAGCACCTTCAGGCCAAGCGCGCCGAATTCGGGTCCGCGATGGTCGATCGTCGGATAGCTGATCGCCCGCAGGATCCTGTCGGGGACAGGACTCGGCCCCGGAATCTGAAGAAAGTGGCGACCGGAAGGATGAAAATCCAGCTTAAGCATTGCGTTCTCCTCTGATGAATTTTGAATACAATTCAATTTAGCAGAACGATCTCCGTAAATCCGGCAAGCCGGCTTGAAGTTTTCTCAATCCCGTTTGAGCATCGATTTGACGACATTTCCGTTAGTATTTCCGCACAAGGAAGCTAACTGGAGTCCTGCATGCAAACGGCACCGCCGCCGGCCCGCCCCGGATCCGCGCCATTGCTCCCGAAGGTGATGCGCCCACGCCTCCATGACGCGGTGGTGGACCATATCAGGAGTCTCATTGTCGAAGGCAAGCTGGTGGCCGGCCAGAAGATGAATGAGCGCGAACTCTGCGAGGTCTTTGGCATTTCGCGAACGCCGCTGCGCGAAGCGATGAAGGTGCTTGCTGCCGAAGGACTGATTGAACTCACCCCCAACCGTGGTGCGTCGGTGGCCAGCATGTCGGAACCCGAGATACGCGAGGCTTTTGAAGTCCTTGGGGGCCTTGAGGCCCTGGCGGGGCAACTCGCGTGCGAGCGGATGACCGACGCGGAGCTGCTGGAAATCAGGCGCCTGCACCACGATATGATCGCGTGCCGCACGCGCAACGACCTTGCCGGCTACTACGCACGGAACCAGACGATCCATGACAGGATCAACGAGGCGGCGCGAAACTCGGCGCTGCGCCAGATCTACCAGACCGTCAACCGGCGCTTGCAGGCGCTGCGATTTCGTTCGAATTTCCAGGCGCCGAAATGGGACAGCGCGGTGCAGGACCACACGCAGATGCTGCTGGCGCTGGAGGCGCGGGACGGCGCCAGGCTTGCCGGGATTCTGCAGCGGCATTTGCTTGATAAGCGGGATGCGGTGTTGGGCACGCAGACGTTGCCGGGTGACGTTTATTCTTGCGAGTCGGGTGCATTTCACGCTTAATGCACTCATATCGCGCGAGCGAAGACGGACGGCAATAGATCTCGATTCTTATTTCCTGAATTACAGTGACGATTCCCTGAACAACACGCTCTCGTAGCGGTGGCCGGATGCTTGTTTGATCCATGTCAACGGCAATTCGCTGGAACCCCCTATTCTCTCCGGATGGCCGTTTCCGCTTGCACGATCCGGGCCGAGGCCGATTACCAATCCAGACACCTGGTCCAGGGCTCAAAGGTGCGAGTGCAAGGTGCAACGGCAGCAATGGAATCGCGAGCGGCAACAACACCTCATATCCGATTGCCGGGCCTGCATTCCGGTCCGGATTCCCCAACGCTACCGGCCTTGAATGACCATGAAACTGCCCTTCGTCACGAGTATGCGAATGCATTCCCTGCTTCTGACTGCAAGCATTGCGCTGACGGTGACGGTGATGCCGGCGCGCGCGGAAGGTGGCGCGGGGCTGGCCCAGCAGCTATGCGCGACCTGCCACGGCGCGAGTGGCCGCAGCGACTCGCCCAGGTTTCCGCGACTGGCTGGCCAGACCCCCGAATATCTGCAGGCACAGCTCAAAGGCTTCCGCGATCATGAACGCGGAGAATCCGATGCACGCTCGCACATGTGGGGAATCGCCGCGCAACTCGATGACGCGACGATCCAATCGCTGGCCGACTATTACGGGAGTCAGACGCCGGCGCCGGGTGTGGCCGGCGACCCCGAGCTGACAAGCAAAGGACAAACGATTTTCGAGCAAGGCTTCGCTGACCGCGGAGTGCCCGCCTGTGCTTCCTGCCACGGCGCACGGGCCGAGGGCGCCGGCGCATTCCCGCGACTGGCGGGGCAGCATCGCGCCTACCTGCTACGCCAGATCGAAGTGTTCAAGAACCGTTCGCGCGGCAACTCGCCTGTGATGAGCGCGGTGGCGCACGACTTGAGCTACGACGAGGCCAGCGCCGTGGCCGCCTACTTGCAGTCCAGGTGATCGCCTCCCCGTCCATTGCAGGCGGCGGGGTCGGCGCCGCGACCTGCGTGCGCGCCTTATACGCCACTTCACGACCTCGCGACCGCGTGTAGCCCTCTCTGCACTATAGGGAAGCAGGCGAGACGCAGCCTGCGAATGCCGCGTCTCAGACTGGAGAAGCGCTGAACCTGGGCCGCCCGCGCCGCCTATGCATGGGCTTCTTGTCCTGGATCAAAGTTTCCCTGCCGGCTTTGACTAGGTTGGAAGTGTCTTGCGACCGGGTACTGCATGCGTTTCCTGTCATCGCGAACTCCGGGCTTCTCCCGCAGCTTGCTGCGCGAGTGCAACGGCGCGGTGCAGCCGGAACTGGTGTGGCAAGAAGCGGGGCACTGGACGAAATTTCCGGTGCCATGCCGAAGTCGAGGCGGCCGATTGCGAACAGGCGGCCAACGTCCCTCGATCAGCTAAAGCGAAAAAAGCGAAATATCGCCGGCGGCGCGCCGTCCATATTGTTGTAGTGAATTTCATTTCACAAGAGGAGACAGCCATGGAACGGAAGATTCTGGTGCTCAGCCTTCTGGCTATGGCGCTCGCGGCACCGCCCAATCATGCTCAGACTCCGCCGGCGGGCACGGCCCCGTCCGCGGCGAGCGCTGTCGATCAAGGATCGATTCAGGCACTCAAGGACATGGGCGCCTATCTGCAGACATTGAAGCGCTTCCGGGTATCGAACGATCTGACCGCCGAACGGGTGCTGGCGGATGGCCAGAAACTACAGCACATGGCAAGGGCGGATATGGATGTCGCCCGTCCGAACAAGCTGCGCGTCATGATGCTAAGTCCGCGCTCTGAACGCGAACTGATCTACGACGGCAAGACTGTTACCCTCTATACCCCTGCGCAAAAGTATTACTCGTCGGTGGAATTTTCCGACACCATCGGTGGCCTGATCGGCCGGTTGCAGGAAAAGTATGGCATGGAACTGCCGCTAACAGATCTCTTCATCTGGGGTACTCCCGCCGCGCCACTCGACAAGATCGAGTCCGCAATGAATGCCGGCCAGGACTTTGTCGGAAAGGACCTTTGCGATCATTACGCTTTTCGTCAGGGCAATATCGACTGGCAGATCTGGATTACCACCGGGGGCAAGCCGCTGCCGCGCAAGGTCGTCATCACCAATCGGGCGGATGAAGCCCGTCCGCAATCGGTCTCCCTCCTTGAGTGGAAGCTGACGCCGGGCTTCACGGACTCGGTGTTCAGCTTCACGCCGCCGAAAGGCTCTTCCAAGATCGAGATCCTGCCGGTCAAGACAAAGTAAAGGAGCCATCATGAAGAGATCATTCAGCAAGTTGCTTCAGATGCCGCTGGCCTTGCTTGTCCTCGCCAGCTTCGCGCTGGTTCCCGCGGGCGAGGCGGCAGCTCGTGTCGGTGGTGGTGGTGGCGGTGGCGGTGGCGGTGGCGGTGGCGGTGGCGGAGGTGGTGGTGGCGGTGCTCGCGCACAAGCGGCTGGTGGTGGCGGCGGCGGTGGCGCCAGGCAGACTGCTCAGGTCAACAATAGCAAGGCCGACGCGCGGACCAACAATGTCCGCAACACCAGTGTGAACAACGTCACCAACGTCAACAAGAATGTCAACGTGAATGTCCAGGGTAATGGAGGCGGTTGGGACAATGACTACCACCCGGTCGCGACCGCCGCCGCGGTCGGCGCCACGGTTGCCGTGACTTCGGCCATTGTCGGCTCGATGGTGAGAACCGTGCCGCCAGGTTGCGTACCGGTCAACTATAGCGGGATGGTTTACCAGCAATGCGGCACTACCTGGTATCAGCCGCAAGGATCCCAATATGTGGTCGTGAATCCTCCGTATTGACGCCTGCGTGTTCGGCTTCAACATCTCATGGTGATCCACGACTGATCATTGCATCGGGTGGATGCAATGTAGGAGTTCGCTAGAATGGTCTCAAAGATTTGACGTGCTTATCACTATCTGATCATTTGTGCCGCACGGCCGGTCCCCACCACCAGATCCGGCGCACGGAAATCAAGGAGAGACCGATGCCGGTGCGAGTGACCTGCCCCCTCGGCGCGCTTCTCTTTTGCTGCATCGCGGCATGCACAACGCAAGCGCCGGTGGCACCGGCAAAGCCGGAAACGCCGGCTCCCGCGGCGAATATGCCTGGCTCCGACCGGGATGCGAATGGCTGCATCCCCTCGGCCGGCTACGCCTGGTGCACGCGCACCAGGCAATGTGTGCGTCCGGGCGAACTGGCCCAGAAACAGGGCTTCAAGCTCACCCTGGAGTCATTCGACGGCTACTGCGCCAAGCCGGAGCAATAGAAGTCTCAATAGAAGTCTGCTTACGCGACGGCGAAAGCTCGCCTCGGCAAACCCGTATTTCCCGGATCGCTATTTCCCCAATCCCTCCTCGAAGAACTGCAGCAGCGCCTGCACCCGTGCCGTACGCCCACGCCGCGTCGGCACCAGCAAAGTCACCGGGGCGCTGTCGAACTCCCAGTCGGCAAGCACGCGGACCAGCGAGCCGCGCGCCACCGCCTCCGCCGTATCCCATTCCGAGCGCAGCACCAGGCCCAACCCTTGTTCCGCCCACTGGCGGGCGACGCTGCCATCGTTGGTGGTAAAGGCCGGCACGACCCGCAGCGTCTCGCGTGCCGGGGGCCGGCGCGCGGCGCCCGGACCCGGCCGGCGAAAGCGCCACAGCGTCACGTCCTCGTCGTTCTCGCGAATGCATATGCAGGCGTGTTCCAGCAGTTCGCGCGGCTCGGCGGGTGTACCATGCGCGCGCAGGTAAGCCGGGCTTGCGCACAGCCAGCGCGCATTCGGCGCGAGCGTGCGGGCGATCCAGGATGAGTCCCGTACCGCGCCGATATGGATCACCGCGTCCGAGTCATGGCGGTCGGGCCAGGGCGTTTCCCGAAGGTCCAGTTGCAGGCGCAAGCCGGGATGGCGCTGCGCGAAGCGCGCGAGCAGCGGGGCCACGTGGTGCCGCCCGTAGCCAAAGGGGGCGGCGATGCGCAGCGTACCGGTCAGGCGGCTGTCCTCCCGGCGAAAAGACTCTGGCAACGCCTCGAGCTGCGCCAGCAGCGCCGCGCCCTCCTGGGCAAACCGCTCCCCTTCCGGCGTGAGGCTCAGGCGCCTTGCGGTCCGCGTGGCGAGCGCCAGGCCCAGGGTAGCTTCGAGCTTGCGCAGACGCATCGACAGCGCCGGTGGTGTCACGTTGAGCGCGCGCGCGGCGGCGCTCAGGGACGGCGCTTGCGCCAGCGCTTCGACCAGTCGCAGGTCCTCGATCTGGATCATTCACTTCAGCTTAACGATTGATGTTCCGGTATTTAACCACGAGCCGCATACTCCTTCCTACACTGAGGGCCTGTCACGACTGCCGATTGCCGCTGACAACCACCCCACTCACGTAAAAGGCCCCCATGGATACCCCCGACCGTTCTCCCGCCCCTGCCTGGCCCCGCGCCGTCCTGTTCGACCTGCTCACTGCCTTGCTGGATTCCTGGACTATCTGGAATGCCGCCGCCGGATCGGAGGCGCAAGGCAGGGCGTGGCGGGCGGAGTACCTGAAGCGGACCTATGGCTGCGGCGCCTACGTCAGCTATGAGCAACTGGTGCGGGAGGCAGCCCGGCATGTCGGCCTGCCCGCCAGCGCGCCGGAAGCGCTTGAGGCCGGCTGGGATGCGCTCCCGGCATGGGATGGCGCGCGCGAACTGCTGCGGGCGCTGCGCCCGCATTGCCGCCTGGCGGTGGTGACCAACTGCTCCGAACGCCTGGGGCGCCGTGCCGCTGCCCTGCTGGATATCGACTGGGATGTGGTCGTCACCTCCGAGGAAGCCGGCTTCTACAAGCCGGATCCGCGCCCGTATCAACTGGCGCTGAAGCAGCTCGGCGTGCCGGCCGCGGATGCCGCCTTCGTCGCGGGCTCGGGCTATGACATGTTCGGGACCTCGGCCGTGGGCTTGCGCACCTACTGGCATAACCGGGTGGGCCTGGCCCTGCCCGCGGGCGCGCCGGCGCCTGACGCCGAGTTCGCGACGCTGGAGCCGGCGCTGCCATGGCTGCGGTCCTTTCACGCTGCAACTTGCTAGGGAGCGTCCGCCATGTCCGGCATTCCAACTCCTCTTGGCCGCCTGCTGGCGGCAGCCACCCTGGCCCTGGCCACGCAAGCCATGGCACAAAGTCCGGCGTTTCCCGCGCGGCCCATCACGCTGGTGGTGCCGTTCCCGGCCGGGGGACCCAGTGACGCGCTCGCGCGGGGCTTTGCCAGGCAGATGGGAGATCAGCTCGGCCAGCCCATGGTCATCGAGAATCTCGCCGGCGCGGGCGGCACCATAGGCCTTGCCAGGCTGGCGAAGGCCGCGCCCGACGGCTACACGCTGGGCTTCGGCACGATCGGCACCCATGTCGCCAACGTGGCCTTGTACAAGAAGCTGCCCTACGACCCGGTCGCGGACTTCAAGCCCATCGGGCTCGCCGGATCGGCGCCGATGCTGCTGGTCGCGCGGGCGGACCTGCCAGCCGGCAATCTGCGGGAGTTCGATGCATGGCTGCAAACCCATGCGGCCACGGCATCGTATGGCAGCGCCGGCCTGGGCTCGGTCTCGCACTATGGCTGCGTGCTGCTGCTCGCGGCACTGAAGAAGAATGCCACCCATGTTCCCTATAAGGGCGTGGCGCCGGCCATCAGCGACCTGATGGGCGGCCAGACCGACTTCATGTGCGACCAGACGACCACCGCGCTGCCGCAACTCGCCGGCGGCAAGATCAAGGTGCTGGCGGTGCTGTCCGGCGAGCGCCTGAAACAGTTGCCCGGCACGGGTACGGCCAGGGAGGCTGGCTATCCTCTCGACGTGCGCTCCTGGAACGCCATCTTTGCGCCCAAGGGCACGCCCGACAGCGTTGTCACCCGGCTCACCGCCGCCATGGCCGGTGCCGCGGCCGATCCGCAGTTGCGCCGCCAGATGCAGGCGGTGGGCGTCGACGTCCCGGCCCAGGGCGGCACAGCGCCTGCCGTGGTGTCGAACCTGATCTCGCGCGGCCTGCGCGACGATGTGCCGGCGCTCAAGGCCAGAGGCCAGCTTCTGGACTAACCACCTCTAAAGACTGAAGACTAAAGACCCAAGGACGATATGCCTATTTCCTCCGACACGCTCGCGAGCCTGGAAACGCCGGCAGCGGTGATCGACCTCGCCCGCATGCAGCACAATATCCAGCGCATGCAGGCACGCATGGATGCGCTTGGCGTGCGCTTCCGCCCGCACGCCAAAACCAGCAAATGCTCGCCCGTGGTGCAGGCGCAAATCGCGGCCGGCGCGCGCGGCATTACCGTTTCCACGCTCAAGGAAGCCGCGCATTTCTTTGCCGATGGCGTCACCGACATTCTCTACGGTGTCGGCATGGTGCCGGGCAAGCTGCCCCAGGCCCTGGCCCTGCGCCGCCAGGGCTGCGACCTGAAGATCGTCACCGATAGTGTGGCGTCCGCCGAGGCCATCGTCGCATTCGGCGCCGAACACAAGGAAACGTTCGAGGTCTGGATCGAGATCGACACCGATGGCCACCGCTCCGGCATCCGCCCCGGCGAAGCGGCGCTGCTCGCGGTCGGCCGCGTGCTGCACGAAGGCGGCGCCCGCCTGGGCGGCGTGATGACGCACGCCGGCTCCAGCTACGACCTGGACACGCCCGAAGCCCTGGCCGCGATGGCGGAGCAGGAACGGGCCGGCTGCGTCAGCGCGGCCAGCCGGCTGCGCGAAGCCGGCCTGCCTTGCCCGGTTGTCAGCGTGGGCTCAACCCCCACGGCGCTTTCCGCAAGCGGCCTGGAAGGCGTCACCGAGGTGCGCGCGGGCGTCTATGTATTCTTCGACCTGGTCATGCGCAATGTCGGCGTGTGTACGACGGAAGACGTGGCGCTGAGCGTGCTGACCACCGTGATCGGGCACCAGGCGGACAAGGGCTGGGCCATCGTGGACGCGGGATGGATGGCCATGAGCCGCGACCGGGGCACCCAGAAGCAGAAGTGCGATTTCGGATACGGCCAGGTCTGCGGCATCGACGGCGCCGTGCTGCCGGGGTACGTGCTCAGCGGCGCCAACCAGGAACATGGCATTCTCTCGCGGGAAGGCTCTCCGGAGCCCGACATCGCAACGCGCTTCCCCATCGGCACGCTGCTGCGCATCCTGCCCAATCATGCCTGCGCGACAGGAGCGCAATTTCCTGAATATCACGCGCTCGCGCAAGACGGCGAGCTCGCCACCTGGAGCCGGTTTCATGGATGGTAATCAGAATCACGCAGTCCAGACCGCACAGACTGTGCAGACGGTCTCGCCCGCCGGGCTCTCCGCGCCGGGCGGACACTACAGCCACGCAACGGTCGCCAATGGCTTTGTCTTCGTGTCCGGCCAGCTTCCGGTCACGCCTGACGGGCAAAGGCTCTCCGCCGCCCCCTTCGACGAGCAGGCGCGGCAGGTGCTGGCAAACGTGGAGGCGGCGCTGGTTGCCGCCGGGAGCGGCATCGCCGGGCTGGTGCAGGTGCGTGTCTACGTGGACAGCATCGAGAACTGGCCGGCCTTCAACGCCATCTACGCGGCATGGGCAGGCAACGCGCGGCCGGCGCGGGCGATCGTGCCGACCGGTCCGCTGCATTTCGGGCTGAAGGTCGAAGTGGAGGCCACGGCGGTTGTCCTTCCGGCCGCATGACACCGCTGCACTGAACCAAGTGGCCGCAAGTGCTAACACGCTGCCATGCGCGGCCGATCAATGACTACAATGCAAGGCAGCCATTCGACAGCAACACGCTCCGCTCACGACCCCATGTGACGCGGCCGGCAAAGGCAGGGAGATCCGCATGAGCAACGATCCGAAGCACTTCAGGCCACTGGACCCGGGAAGGGTCAACATGATGGATGCGCTTGAAGTGCAGTACTGGTGCACGGAGCTTAACTGTACGCAGTCCGAACTCCAGGAGGCCGTGGCAAACACTGGCGATCACATTTCCGCTGTCCGGGCCCGCCTGGAGGCGTTGTACCCGGACAAGCGGCACGGATAGCGGATCCGCTTCCACACAGGTCCCGCCGTCAGCCAAGCTGCGGCTGCGTGGCGGCAAAGCTGGGCCGCTCGCGCATGACCGCCTGCGCGCGCCGCACGTTGGGGCACTTCTGCAGCAGCTCGGCCCCTTCAGGGAACATGCCGACATATGTCAGGATCGGCGCGAGGAACAGGTCCGCCATCGACAGCGCCGTGCCAGCCAGGTAATCGCGATCGCCGTATGCGTTCTCCAGCGCCTGGAGTTGCGCGGCGATCTCCGGCAGCGCCGCATCGATCATCGCGCGATCGGGCTGGCCGTTCTCTCCCTTTGGAAAGAGGTACTGCAGGACGTAGCGGCGGACCATCGTGTCATAGGCATGGCAGTTGATCAGGCTGATCCACTGCTCGCAGCGCGCACGGGCGATGGGGCCGGATTTTTCAAGCAGGCTCGGTCCGTCAAAGGCTTCCTCGATATAGCCCAGGATCGCGCGGGTTTCGTAGAGCGCGATCGGTCCGTCGGTCAGCACGGGAATGCGCCCGAACGGATTGTGCGCAAGCACCTCCGGCGAATGCGGCGGCACCGGCTTCAGCGTGTAGGCCACGCCTTTTTCCTCAAGCGCCATGCGCACCGTGCGGCAGTAGCTGCTGCGCGGATCGCCGATCACGGTCACGGTGCCGGCGCTGCCCGCCGGATCGAGGTAGTCGCTGAGGCGGTTGAACACCGATTGCCATCCACCCATATGCGAGTCGCGCTCGCGCGCTTCCGGGAAGCCGCTGTGGCGCATCTGCAGGCGGGTGCCGCCCTCCTTCTCCGTCAGCGTGACTTCGATCAGCGTCTTGATCTCCCGCGGCATTTCGCCGGATTCCCAGGTCCAGGTATAGGCGAGGAAGTCAGCGCGGTCGATCGCCTGGTACTCGCCGCCCACGATGTGCTTCGCGCCATCGCGCCCGCCCATCACGATGCGGTACTTGCCGCCGACGCGTGCGTCGGCGCTGGCCTCCAGCACGCTCATGCCGCGCGGGCAATGCCACACGGCCAGCGCGGCCTGGCTGGTAAATGCATCGAAGACCTTCTCGCGCGGGGCGCGGATGAAGCGTTCCATTTCCAGGTGGAAGGTAGCGGCTTGGGTCATGATTTTTTCCCTCGGGATTTGCTTTCGCTGCGGGCGCCGGTAACGTCCGCCGCATGGGTGCGTTCGACGAACTCAACGAGGCGGTCCAGGTTGCCTTCCCAATGCCGCCGGTAAGTACCCAGCCAGTCATGCGCGTCGCGCAACGCATCGGCCCGCAGGTGACAGATGCGCCAGCGCGCGCTGACTTCGCGTTCGATCAGTCCGGCTTCCGCAAGCACGCGCAGGTGCTTCGAAATCGCCGGAGCGGACATCTCGAACGGACGCGCCAGCTCGCTTACCGGCGCCTCCCCTTCGGCCAGGCGCGCCAGGATCGCACGGCGGGTCGGGTCAGCCAGGGCGGCAAAGATGGTGGTGAGCGGGTCGGCGGAGGATGGCATGGACTCATTTAACCAATAGGTTAAATGAAAGTCAAGGCGGAAAATCACGGGCGCCGCGCGATTTGGGCTGATGGAATAAATCCCCCGCCCGGTGCGTTTACCGTGAGGGCAAGGGAGGCGCGACAGGTGCGACATGAGCGACAAGTGCGACATGTGCATTTACGTACGCATGCGCTATGCTGCACGGATGCCCCCCCAAAAAACACAACCCGAGCAGACGCTGGAGAATGGTCATGCAATATCGTTTAGTCAGATGGATGGCCGCGGCCGCCGCCGCGTTGGCGCTGTGTGCCTGCGCGACCGTGCAACCCGTGCAGACCGCGCAAAAAATGATCGGCAGTCCGCAAAGCACCGTGCGCGACACATTCGGCGCCCCCACCGAGACCTATCAGCTCGCCGGGGGCACCAGCCGCTGGATCTACTCGAAACAGCCGCTCGGATTCGAGGTCTACGCCGCGGACTTCGACGCAAATGGAAACCTTTCCAACTTCCGCCAGATGCTGACCGAGAAGGAGATATACGAAGCACGGCCCGGTGTCTGGACCAAGCGCGACGTGGCCGAGCGCTTTGGCATGCCGCGCGAGCCGGTCCAGTATTACCCCCTCATGAAGCGCGAGGCATGGTCTTACCGGCTCTATACAAACGGCTACATGCCGGCCCACTTCAGCGCCTATTTTGACGACCGCGGCGTACTGGACCGCACCATGATCATCCTCGACATGATCGGCGGCGACAGTCGCGACGCCAGCAAGTAAGGCCATTGGCATCCGGCGCGACGGCGCCGGAGTCGCCGTTCAGCCGCCAAACGCAGCAATACACTCCACCTCCACCCTCGCGCCGAGCGCCAGCCCGTTGGCGCCGAGCGCGCTGCGCGCCGGATACGGTTCCTCGAAAAACTCCTTGTAGACCTCGTTGAACACCTGCCACTCGCCGATATCGGCCAGCATGATGGTGCATTTGGCCACATGCTTTAGCGACAGGCCGTGGGCTTCGAGCGCGATGCGGATATTCATCAGCGCCCGCCTGGCTTCTTCGCGGATTCCGCCCGGCACAAGGCGGGTGGTGCCGGGCACGATGCCCATCTGCCCGGAGAGGTACAACAGCTCGCCAACCCGCACGCACTCGGAGAAAGGCAGCCCTGCAGGCAGAATCTTGCCGGAGTTCAGGAATTCCATATTGCGCCCCGCATTCATTAGTAAGATCTTCGAACGCCACATCCCGGATCGCCCGGTGGCGGCCTCGCGGTTTTCAAGTCTAGGAGAACGGATCCGGGATCGTGCTTATTTGCAGGGCTTGCCTGATAGTTGGTGCCGCAACCGGCCCTCGCCCCTGGCTTGAACCGGCCAGCCGTACCGAGCACCAGGAGCCGCAAGAAGACTTGAACCAAAACGAGCGAGCGGAAATACGGACTCAGGGTGCTCGTCCGCGTGAGTTCGCCGATCACCTCCTGGCATGGCAAGCCGAGCAGCGCCATGGATTTGTCGACATTCCTGGTGACCACCCTGAGGATGTTGTCCATCTGCTTCTGGATCGCCACCGCCGTGACCGACGCTTCGCCGTCAGCGCGTCGCTTTCCCTGCAGAAACTCCAGCGGCACCATGACGAACGCGGGGATCAGCATGGCTAAACGAAAGAAAGCCGAGTCATGTACGGCAGGCGCTCAATCCTCGCTGACCTTGCGCGAGCGCCAGTGCCCGTCGCTCTGCTTGCAGAACCAGCCGGTCCAGTTGTCTTCCAGGTCGGCGCGTTTCAGCTGAACCCTCAACTGGCGGCAGGACTGGCCTTTGTCGGTCTTGGCGTTCATCGGCGTCAGATTACCCTCGATCGGTTTGCGCTTGCCCGACGCCGGGGAGGTCCATGGCACCGCCGCTCCGTCGGCGCCGTCGTTCAGCGTATTGCCGACAGCCTTGGATAGCGCCGCCGATTCCTTTTGGCTCATGCTCCCGATCACGGTGCCATTGATGAACGTGTCAATGTATGCAAGAGCCGGCGCGGCCGGAACAAGCGTAACAGCGCAGAGCAACGTGCTTCGAAGAAAGAGACGGGGTGACATGAAAACTATCCTTATGTGGGATGTTGGAAGACCGGGGGAGCATTGGGCTGCAAACGCCTGTCGACTGGGGCTAATCCCGCAACCGGCTATTTGCAGAACATGGAGAACGTTTCCATGGTAGCGTAATAGCCACACACAATCGAGTGCACATCCCGGGCGCTAATTTGCATCCCGGCACACTCAGTGCGCGCGCAAATAGCCGGTCTGGTACCGGTCATCGGCATCCCACGTGGGACAACAATCAAAAAGCGATATGGACCGTAGCCATCGCTCTATCACCCTATCAGGGCGGCGCCACGTCCTCCGGCTCCGCATTGCCCTTATGGGAGTCAAGTGAGGCGCGCAATCTACGTTGATCTATAATCCGCATCTGCTTTCCAGAACCCGTGTTTCGGGGCAGCAGGCGTCCTTGATGCATCCATAGGGATAGGGCTCCATGCATAACACTGCTGCAATGAGATTCCGCCCAGGGACCGGCGCACCGAGGACGAAGGAGCTGCCTCAGCGGGCAGTTGGCAGACTTTTTCTCTTCCGCCGTCCTACATCCGTGCAACCAATTGAGTATTGAAGAATGCGGAAGTCAGAGTCATCGGTCGCCGCGGCGGCACCGTCCCCCACCCCACTCTCCGAATACCCCGGAGAGGACCCCCGCGCCGTCAGGGCAGGCATCCAGGTCATTGCGCGGGCGGCGGAAATACTGCGCACGTTGAGCAGCCACCCAGGCGGCCTGAGTCTCGGCGCCATTGCAAAAGATGTGGATTTGCCGCGCTCG
>Ga0255338_1002594_pt1 | contig 25421 bp, 25 predicted proteins | sample MeOH1_35cm_T4_19_FD_203715 | JGI IMG/M metagenome (GOLD analysis project Ga0255338, IMG submission 203715) | Sandy soil microbial communities from University of British Columbia, Vancouver, Canada - MeOH1_35cm_T4_195 | ecosystem: Engineered > Artificial ecosystem > Sand microcosm > Unclassified ...
GCTCCGGGCGGCCCGTTTGCCCACCGCGAAAGTGCCGAATCCGACCAGCGAGACCGAGCCGCCCTTCTTCAGCGTGGTCTTCACGGCGCCGATCATCGACTCCAGCGCGCGGGTGGCGGCGGCTTTCGAGATGTCGGCATGCTTAGCGATGTGCTCAATCAGTTCGGTCTTGTTCACAAGGGGCCCCTCGTAGAGAGATAGTTGATCGGGAGTGTCTCTTCAAAAATTTGGGTCTCCCCATCTTGCGGCCCATGGAGTGCCTCGATGCGAGGATGCGGGAGACTTCTTCAGCGGCTTCGAACCACCGGCCAATTAAAGCCACGGACCCAGACCGTGTCAATACGAAAGGCGGCTTTACCACACGCGGAGGCGGATTCTAGTCGCTTTCAGCGAGATTCCATGCGGGTTGCGGGCCGATTTTTGTGCGGCAGTGCGCAATTTCCAGGAGCGCAGCGACGCTCAAATCGTTACACCGCCGCCGCGATTGCGCGCCCCAGATCGGTGGTGCTCGCCGTGCCTCCGAGGTCCGGCGTGCGAGGCGCACCGCTTGCCGGCGCGAGCGCCTTTTCGATCGCCGCGAGCACGGCATCGTGCGCGTCCTTGTGCCCGAGGAACTCCAGCATCATCGCGCCGCACCAGATCTGGCCGATCGGGTTGGCGATGTTGCGCCCCGCGATGTCCGGCGCCGAGCCGTGCACCGGCTCGAACAGCGACGGGAATTTGCGGTCGGGGTTCAGGTTAGCGCTCGGGGCGATGCCGATCGTCCCGGTGCAGGCGGGGCCCAGGTCGCTCAGGATGTCGCCGAACAGGTTGCTCGCCACCACCACGTCGAAGAAGTCGGGCCTTTGCACGAAGTGGGCCGTGAGGATGTCGATGTGGAACTTGTCCACGTTCACTCCCGGATAGGCCTTCGCCATTTCCACCACCCGCTCGTCCCAGTAGGGCATGGTGATCGCGATGCCGTTCGACTTGGTCGCGGAGGTCAGGTGCTTTTTGGGCCTTGATTGCGCCAGGTCAAAGGCGAACTTCAGCACCCGGTCGACGCCGATGCGCGACATCACTGTCTCCTGCATGACGATTTCGCGCTCGGTGCCCGGGTACATGCGCCCGCCGATGCTGGAATATTCCCCCTCGGTGTTCTCGCGCACGATGTACATGTCGATCTCGCCGGGCTGGCGGGCGCTGCCGTCGCGGCGCACCACCGGCGCGATGATGCCTGGCATCAGGCGCGCGGGCCGCAGGTTGACGTACTGGTCGAACTCCCGGCGGAACAGCAGCAGCGAGCCCCACAGCGACACGTGGTCCGGGATCTTCTCGGGCCAGCCCACGGCACCGAAATAGATCGCGTCGTGCCCGCCGATCCGGTCCTTCCAGTCGTCGGGCAGCATCTTGCCGTGCTTCTCGCAATAGTCCCAGCTCGAGAAATCGAAGTGGTCGAACGCGAGATCGATGCCGAACTTGCCCGCGGCGGCCTCCATCACACGGATGCCCTCGGGCACCACTTCCTTGCCGATGCCGTCGCCGGCGATGACTGCGATACGTTTCTTGCTCATGGTTCAGTTCCTAAAGAATGGCAGGGCTTCTTCCAGCAGAAGGGACGGCGCCTCTTCCGCGATGTAGTGGCCGCAGGGCAGGCCGCGGCCGGTGACTTGCGTCGCGCGCTCGCGCCACAGCGCCAGGACGTCGAAGCAGCGCCCGACGGCGCCGTGCTCGCCCCACAGCACGCGCAGGGGCTGCGCCATCCGGCTGCCGGCGGCCACGTCGGCGCAATCGTGCTCCAGGTCGATCCCCGCGCTCGCGCGGTAATCGGCGCAGATCGACTGTGCCGTGCCCGGGTGGGCGATGCAGCGCTCGTATTCGGCCAGTGCCTCGGAGGTGAAGGCCCCCAGGCCGGCGTGCCGGTGGCCCATCACGGTGCGCACGTAGCGAACGGGGTCCGACTCGATCAACGCTTCGGGCAGCGGCGGCGGCTGCACGAGGAAAAACCAGTGCCAGTAGGCCATTGCGAACGCGAGTGAGGTGTGTTCGTACATCGCCAGCGTGGGGGCAATGTCCAGCAACATGAGCCGCTCGACGGCCTGGGGGTGATCGGCAGCCAGGCGATGCGCGACGCGGGCGCCGCGGTCGTGCGCCAGCACGCCAAAGCGCGGGAAGCCGCACTCGCCCATCACCGCCAGGGCGTCCAGCGCCATCTCGCGCTTGGCGTAGTTCCGGTTGCCCTCCCCGGCATCGGGCCGAGCGGAGTCGCCGTAGCCGCGCAGGTCCATCATGACCACGGTGAACTCGCGCGCCAGCCCATCCGCCGCCCGGTGCCACATCGCATGGGTCTGCGGATGGCCATGCAGGAGCAGGAGGGGCTCGCCCCGCCCACCCCGGCGCACCCGCAGGCGCACGCCGTCACGCACCACGTCGAGCGTTTCGAATGATTGCAGCATGCGCCGATTCTGGCTTGCCTGGGGGCTCACGAGCAAGCAATAATCTGGCAATTGATTGTTTCCAGAATGGCAATGCTTCCCCACCTGCTCGACCGCCCCGACCTGGAATTGCTGCTCGCCGTGCGCGCTCACGGCAGCCTGGCAGCGACCGCTGCGGCCGCGGGGGTGGTGCCCTCCGTGGTGACCAAGAAGCTGGCCGCGCTGGAGGCGCGGCTGGGCTTCAGGCTGTTCCAGCGAACCACCCGGCGCGTCGTTGCCACGGCCGAGGGCGAAGCGCTGTGCGAACGTTCGGGCCAGCTGCTGCAGGCGTTCGCGCAACTCGAAGCCGACCTGCAGGAGCGGCGCAGCGAGCCGATGGGCGTGATCCGCCTGGCCGCGACCTTCGGTTTCGGCCGGCTCTGGCTGGGCCCGGCACTGGCGGATTTCCAGGCACGGCACCCGGGCCTCCAGGTGCAGCTGCAGCTCACCGAACAGCTGCCCAACCTCGCCGTCGAGGGCTACGACGGGGCCGTGTGGCTGTGGTCGGTGCAGGGGCGGCGCGCCTCCGAATGGGTCGGGCGCCGGCTGGCCCGCAATCGGCGCGTGCTGGTCGCCTCGCCACGGTACCTCCGGCAGCGTGGCGTGCCGCGGGAGCCGGCCGACCTCGCGCAACACGATTGCCTGATCGTGCGCGAGAGCGACCAGCGCTTCGACGTGTGGGCGCTGCGCCGGGAGCGCGACAAGGAGGACATGCGGGTGCGCGTGCAGGGGCCGTTGTCCAGCAACTCGGGCGAACTGGTGCGCGACTGGTGCCTGGACGGCCGCGGCATCATGTTGCGCAGCCTATGGGACATCGCCCCGCAGCTCGCCTCGGGCCAGCTGATGCGCGTGCTGCCGGGCTACGCGATGCAGGATGCGGACATCCATTGGCTGGCGCCCCACCAGGCACAGACCCCCCGCCGCGTGCGGCTGCTGATCGACTTCCTGGCGGAGCGCTTCCGCGGCGAACCCTGGAAGCTCAAGGCCGCGGCGAAGGCGAGCGCACCACGAGGCTCACGCCCACCGCCGTGAGGACGATGCCCGCGATCGTGAATGCCGTGATCGCTTCGCCGAACAGGATCCACGCCATCACGGCCGTGCACGGCGGCACCAGGTAGAGCAGGCTGGTCACCGCGGTCGCCGCGCCGCGCTGGATCAGCAGGTACAGCAGCGAACTGCCACCCAGCGTCAAGGCCAGCACCGACCAGGCCATCGCCCCCGCCAGTTGCCCGTTCCATTGCATCGCCTCGGGCTCCAGCAGCGCCAGCGGCAACGTGACGGCGAACGCGGCCGAGAGCTGCACCAGGCTGGCCGTGCGCACGTCGCCAGGCGCCAGGAAGCGCTTCTGGTAGAGCGTGCCGGCGGTGATGCTGAGCAAGGCACCGAGCGCCAGCAGGAAGTTCAGGCCATTGATTTCGCCCACGCCGAGCTTTTGCCAGACCACCAGCGCCAGCCCGGTGAAGCCCAGCGCGAGGCCGGCCCACTGGCGGGCCGACACCTGGCCGCCGCGCGACGACACCCAGATGGCCGTCAGAAGCGGCTGCAGCCCCACCAGCAAGGACGCCAGGCCCGCGCCCATGCCGAGCTTGACCGCCGCCCACACCCCGCCGAGGTAGCCGGCGTGCATCAGGACGCCGGTCACGGCCAGGTGGCGTGCCTGCCGGGTGCTGGCGGGCACCAGCGGCACGCCGGCGGCCAACGCCCAGGCGATGAAGCACAGCACCGAGAAGAAATAGCGCACCGCCAGGAACTTCATCGGCGGCGCGTACGGCATGCCGTAGCGGGCCACGATGAAGCCCGTGCTCCAGATCAGGACGAACACGGCGGGCATGGCCCGCACCAGCGCGTCCTGGCGCGAATCGGAATTCATGTCCCCTGCCCTACTTCACTCGCTTGCGGATTTCGGGCAGGGCCTTCTGCAGGTAATAGACCATCGACCAGACCGTCAGGATCGCCGAGATCCAGATCAGCCAGGTGCCCCACACATGGGTGTCGATCAGGCCGAGCAGCCGGCCGTCGAACAGCAGGAACGGGATCGCGATCATCTGGAAGGTGGTCTTGACCTTGCCCAGCATGTGCACCGCCACGCTCTTGGCCGCGCCGATCTGCGCCATCCATTCGCGCAACGCGGAGATCGCGATCTCGCGGCCGATGATGATCAGCGCCACGAACACGTCGGCCCGCTGCAGGTGCACCAGCACCAGCAGCGAGGCGCAGACGAGGAACTTGTCCGCCACCGGATCGAGGAAGGCGCCGAACGACGACGTCTGGTTCAACTTTCGCGCGAGGTAGCCGTCCAGCCAGTCGGTCAGGGCAAACGTCACGAACATCACCGTGGCGATGAGGTTCTGCAGGGCGGGGTTCCACCCCAGGTAGAACACCCCGACGATCAGCGGGATCGCGACGATGCGAGTCCAGGTGAGGATGGTCGGGATCGTGAAGAACATGGGCCCGATTCTGGCATGACCGGGGCCGGGCTCAGTCGGCGCCGGGCCGCCCCAAGGCGACTGAAGCCCCCTCGGGGGGGGACGGGCCGCAGCGCAATGCCTCGGAACGTGCATAGCGCAGGCCCGTCGTCGGCTCGCCGCGCTGCACGGCTGCGCGCACGGACGCTCCGCGAGCCGGCAATACACGAAGTGACAAGCGCGGGGGTCATTTCAATGCAGCGCGCGGTAGATCTCCTCGGCCAGCTCCCGCGAAATGCCTTCCACGCTGGCAATGTCGTCCACGCCGGCCGCCGCGACCCCGCGCACCCCGCCGAACCGCTGCAGCAGGCGCGCCCGCTTCTTCGCGCCGATGCCCGGGATGTCTTCCAGCTGGCTGCCGCCCACCCGCACCCTGGCCCGGCGCGCCCGCATGCCCGTGATCGCGAAGCGGTGCGCCTCGTCCCGGATCTGCGCCACCAGCATCAGAGCGGCCGAATCGCGCCCGAGGTACACCTTCTCGCGCCCGTCGGCGAACACCAGCTCCTCCAGGCCCACCTTGCGGCCCTCGCCCTTCTCGACGCCGACGATCACGGCGAGGTCCAGCCCCAGTTCCGCGAACACTTCGCGCGCCATGCTCACCTGGCCCTTGCCGCCATCCACCAGCACCAGGTCGGGCAGCCGGCCGGCGCTGCCGCCCGCGCCGCGGGGCGGGGTGGCTTCGGGCGGGTCGCGGCCGGCCTCGGCGAGCTTGCTGTAGCGGCGCAGCAGCACCTGCCGCATGGCGGCATAGTCGTCGCCCGGCGTGATGCCGTCGATGTTGTAGCGCCGGTACTCGCCGTTCTGCATCCTGTGGTGGTGGAACACCACGCAGGAGGCCTGGGTGGACTCGCCCGCCGTGTGCGAGATGTCGAAGCACTCGATGCGAAAGCCATCGAGGTCGTCGGGCGACAGGTCGAGCGCCTCGACCAGCGCGCGCGTGCGCGCCTGCTGCGAGCCTTCCTCCGCCAGCAGCCGGGCCAGCTGGATGTCCGCGTTCTTCTGTGCCATCTCGAGCCACAGCCGCCGCTGTTCGCGCGGGTTGTGCACGGCCGCGATCCTGATCCCCTGCTGCTGCGACAGCGCCTCGATCAGCTCGCGCCCCACCGGCTCGCTCGTGATCAGCGCGGGCGGCGCCGGCACGCCGATGTAATGCTGCGCGATGAAGGCCTCGAGCACCTGCACTTCGACCGGCACGGCGGGCACCGCGCCCGCATCCCCGGCCGCCCCCTCGTCCGCACTGTGGTCGAACGCCTGCAGCGCCTGGGCGTCCTCGATGTGGCTCGGGAAGTACGGCCGGTCGCCCAGGTGCCGACCGCCCCGCACCATGGCCAGGTTCACGCAGGCCTTGCCGCCCTGCACCTTGACGGCCAGGATATCGACGTCCTTGTCGGAAATGGTCTCCACCGACTGCTGGTGCAGCACCTTGGACAGGGCGCTCATCTGGTTTCGCAACTCGGCCGCCTGCTCGAACTCGAGCCTCTCGGCATGCCGCATCATCCGCGCCTCCAGGGTGGCGAGCACGGCCTGCGTCTCGCCGCGCAGGAAGGCCTCCGCGTTCTGGACGTCATTCCGGTAATCCCCGGGCGATACCAGGTCGACGCAGGGGCCGGAGCAGCGCTTGATCTGGTACAGCAGGCACGGCCGCGTCCGGTTGGCAAAGACCGTGTCCTCGCAGGTACGCAGGCGAAACACCTTCTGCAGCAGCTGGATGGATTCCTTGACCGCCCAGGCGCTCGGGTACGGGCCGAAGTAGCGGTTCTTGCGGTCGACCGCGCCGCGGTAGTACGCGACGCGGGGAAAGGACGCGGCCGAGGGCCGCCCGGACTCGGCGCCGGGCTTGTCGGTGCCCGTGATCTTGAGGTAGGGGTAGCTCTTGTCGTCGCGGAACAGGATGTTGTAGCGCGGGTTGAGCGTCTTGATCAGGTTGTTTTCCAGCAGCAGCGCCTCGGCCTCCGACCGCACCACCGTGGTTTCCATGCGCACGATCTTGCCGATCATGTGGCCGATGCGCGTGCCGCCGTGGTTCTTCTGGAAGTAGCTCGACACGCGCTTTTTCAGGTTGCGCGCCTTGCCGACGTACAGCACGCCGCCGTCCGCGTCGAAGTAGCGGTACACGCCCGGCATCGCGGGCAGCGCGCCGACTTGCGCCAGCAGTTCTTCGGAATGGCTCTCGGACATACAGGCGCTATTGTGGCAATCTCCGGCAATACCATTGGCCCCTCATGCTCTGGGACATCTTTTGCAAGGTCATCGACAACCACGGCGATATCGGCGTGTGCTGGCGCCTGTCGGCCCAGCTGGCGGAGCGCGGCCACGCGGTTCGGCTCTGGGTCGACGACGCGTCGGCCCTTGACTGGATGGCGCCCGGCGGGCACGAGGGCGTCGAGGTGCGGCCCTGGGGCCCGCAAACTTTCCCGGGCGACCCCGGCGATGCCGTGATCGAGGCGTTCGGCTGTGAACTTGACGCCTCTGTCCAGGCGGCGATCGCGGCCAGGGCGCGGCTTTGCGGCCGCCAGCCGGCCTGGGTCAATCTCGAGTACCTCACCGCCGAGTCCTTCGCCGAGCGCAGCCATCGGTTGCCATCGCCCGTGATGGCCGGGCCGGCAGCGGGCCTGACCAAGCATTTCTTCTATCCCGGCTTCACGGCGCGTACCGGCGGACTGTTGCGGGAGGCGGGTTTGGTCGAACGGCAGGCGGGATTCGACCGCGACCGCTGGCTGGCAAGCCGCGGCATCGACGCCGCCACCGATGCCTGGAGGGTCAGCCTGTTCTGCTACGAACCCCCGGCGCTGGCGCAGCTTCTCGGCCAGTGGGCGACCGGCCCGCGCCGGACGCGGCTGCTGGTCACGCAGGGACGCGCCGCGTCGGCCGTCCGGGCAGCCGTCGCAGCCAATGACCGGGCGCTGCCGGGATGGAACGCCCTGTCGCGGCTGGCCATCTCGTACCTGCCCCTGCTGGCGCAGCCCGAGTACGACCACCTGCTCTGGGCCTGTGACCTCAACTTCGTGCGCGGCGAGGATTCGCTGGTGCGTGCGTTGTGGGCGGGAAACCCCTTCGTATGGAACATCTACCCGCAGGACGACGGCGCGCACCATGCCAAGCTTGGCGCTTTCCTCGATTGGCTGGGCGCACCGGGCTCGCTGCGCGACTTCCACCGCGCCTGGAACGGCGCCTCCACCGCGCCGTTGCCCGCTGCCGACGCGAAGGCCTGGGCCGGGTGCATTCGCGCGGCCCGCGCCACCCTGCTGGCGCAGGACGATCTTGTGACGCGGCTGCTGGCATTCACTGCGTCACAATCGACACCACCATGAGACTGCTGCTGGTCGAGGACGACGCAATGATCGGGCGTGCCATGCGCCAGGGCCTGGGCGATGCGGGTTTCGTCGTGGACTGGGTGACCGACGGGCGGGCGGCGGAACTCGCGCTGGCCAACGGCGTGTACGACCTGGCGCTGCTGGACCTTGGCCTGCCCGGCAAAGACGGCATGGCCCTGCTGCGCGACCTGCGCAAGCGCCACGACACGGTTCCCGTGCTGGTCGTCACCGCGCGCGACGCCGTGGCCGACAGGATCGCGGGGCTGAACGAGGGCGCGGACGACTATGTCCTCAAACCCTTCGACCTCGATGAACTGGTTGCGCGCGTGCGTGCGCTGCTGCGCCGGCGCGCCGGCATCGCGGGACCCCTGCTCGAGTGCGGTGACCTGGTGCTCGACCCCGTGACGCGGGAGGTGCGGCTGCGCGGGGAGCCCGCCATGCTTTCGGCCAAGGAATTCGCGCTGCTTGAAACACTGATGCAGCGCCCGGGGGCCGTGCTCTCGCGCGAGCAGCTGGAGGACGCGCTGTACGGCTGGGAGCGCGAAGTGGGCAGCAATGCGGTCGAAGTCCACCTGCACAACCTGCGGCGCAAGCTGGGCGCGAATGTCATTCGCAACGTGCGCGGCGTGGGCTACAAGGTCGTCCAGCCATGACGGCTTCCATCCACCGCCGTGTGCTCCTGTGGGCCATGGGTGCGCTGCTGGCGGGCGCCACGCTGCTGGTGGGCGGCTCGTGGTGGGTGTTGATGCAGGAGATGGGCGAGGTGTTCGAGGACAACCTCAAGCAGGTGGCCCTGGCCGTGGCCAACTACCACCGCGCGGACGGCGTCGCGCGGCTGCCGCGGCTGGCCCAGCCGCTGCCTCCCGTGTACGAGGAATACGGCCAGTTCGAGTTCGTCACCGCGGTCTGGTCGCGCGACGGCCGGCGCCTGCACACCTCCAACGAAAGTGTGGCCCTGCCCTTCCTTTCGCGCAGCGGCCTGAGCGAGGTGACGGTGGGCGGCGAGCACTGGCACCTGTACACGATCGTGCTCGACGATGGCATCGTCCAGGCCGCGCAGCGCGCGAGCGAACGGGAGTCACTGGCGCGCGAAACCGCGTCGACCCTCGTGCTGCCTGCCCTGCTGTTCCTGGCGGTCATCGCCGGCCTGCTCACGTACGCCCTGCGGCGCGGACTCGCGCCGCTGTCGAACGCGGCGAGCGAAGTGACGGCGCGCAGCGTCGAGGCGCTCCACCCGATCCCCCTGGCCAACCATCCGGCCGAACTGCAATTGCTCGTCGGGGCGATCAACGACCTCATGGCACGGCTGGGCAGCGCGCTGGCCATGCAGCGGCACTTCCTCGCCGACGCCGCGCACGAGCTGCGCACGCCCATCACGGCGCTGCGGCTGCAACTCCAGTTGCTGGAGCGGGCGGGCGATGCGTCCCAGCGGGCGGCGGCGCAGGCGGAGTTGCGGGCGGGAATCGACCGGGCGCAGCACCTGGTGGAGCAGCTTCTCCAGCTGTCGCGGCTGGGGCCCGAAGCGCCTGCGCTGCAGCGCGAGTCGGTGGACCTGGCGGAGCTGGCCCGCTCCACCGTCAGCCGGTTCAGCCCACGGGCGGATGACCTGGGCATCGACCTCGGCGCGGCGACGGACAGCCCGGTGGCGGTGAGCGGCGACCTGCAGCAGCTCGCCGCGCTGCTGGACAACCTGGTGGAAAACGCATTGCGCTACACGCCGCGCGGCGGCAAGGTGGATGTTTCGGCGCTGTGGCGGGATGGCCGCCCCTGCCTGGCCGTGCGCGACAACGGGCCCGGCATCGCGCCGGCCGAACGCGAGCGGGTGTTCGACCGTTTCTACCGCTCCGCGCAGGCCGCCACGGCCAACGGCAGCGGCCTCGGCCTGGCCATCGTGAAAGCGGTGGCGCAGCGCCACGGCGCAGACATCACGCTGGACGACGCGCCCGGGGGCGGCCTGGCCGTCACCGTGCTGTTCCCGCGCTAGCCGGTGCCGGGCCGCCTCAAACCGGCTTCGCCCCCTCGGGGGGCAGGGCTTCAGCCCGTGGGGGCAATTCAGCGCGGCACGGCGCGAACAGGTCCATGCCGGGTTCGTAGGCGGTGGTCTCGATGTCCAGCACGCCGAGCAGCGAGTGGAACAGGTTGTCGTGGCTGACGGGCTGCGCCGCGCGCTCGCGCAGGCACTTGTCGCTCACGTGGAAGTCGCGCCGGAACGCCGCGGACAGCCACATCACGAGCGGCACGTTCCGCTGCACGTCGGGGGCGATCGATTGCGGCACGCCGTGCAGGTAAAGGCCGTTCTCGCCGAGCGATTCGCCGTGGTCCGACACATACAGCATCGCGGTATCGTGCGTGGCCTGGGCCCGGTCGAGGAAGTCGATGAGCTTGCCCAGGAAGAAGTCGGTGTAGAGCAATGAGTTGTCGTACGCGTTGACGATTTCCGCCTGGGTGCAATGCCGCAGGTCCTCGTTCTCGCACGCAGGCGTGAACCGCTTGAAGACCGCGGGATACCGCTTGAAGTACGCGGGCCCATGGCTGCCCAGCTGGTGCATCACCACGAACAGGTTGCCGCGGGCATCGCGTGCCAGGGCGTCGGCGCCATGCAGCAGGACTTCGTCCAGGCACTGGCCTTCCGCGCACAGGGCTTCGACCTTGGCGTGGTCCAACTGCTCGGCGGGCAGGCCGTCGCAGACTCCCTTGCACCCGCTCTGGTTGTCGCGCCACAGGACCTTGAAGCCCGCCCGGGCGATCACATGCAGCACCGATTCGTGGGTGAGGATCCTCTCCTCGTCGTAGTTCCGGCGCCCGAAAGGCGAGAACATGCACGGCAACGACACCTCGGTCGAAGTGCCGCACGCAGTCGCGTGGGGGAAGTTGACCACGTCCAGCGCCGACAGCCGCGGCGTGGTGGGCCGGTCATAGCCGTTCAAGGCGAAATTCCGGGCCCTCGCCGTTTCGCCAACGACCAGCACGAACAGCGTCGGCCGCTTGCGGGACTGCCATGCGGGCCCGAGCCTGGCGTCCGGGCCCACGGCGATGCGCGGCTGGTTCGGGCGCTTGGCCTGGCCCCACGCGTTTCCTATGCTCGCGGCCACCAGGTTTCCGGGCGTGAGCAGGTGCCGGACCTCCTTGTGGTTGCGCATCAGCGAGGAGAAGTCGGCGAAGACCAGCACCAGGCTGGCAACGCCCGTGACGACGGCGGCCATGACCCAGCCCAGCCGGATCAGCAGCGCGCGCCGCAGCGGCCGGCGCTTCAACTGAATCCACCACACCAGCGCCGACGGCACCACGCCCCACGCGGCCAGGTGCAGGGCGAGGTCCCATCCCAGCAACTCGCCGGCTTCCTTGAAATCGGTGGCGAACACGTTGCGCAGCATGGCGCGGTCGAAATACACGCCGTACCGGTCCATGTAGTAACCGGCCGCCGCCGACGCCATCAGCAGGATGGTGAGCACCGGTTTGGCGGTGTGGCGGTTGGCGACGATCGCGGCGGCCGCGAAATAGAACGCCGTGAATGCCGCGAGGACCGCGGCGGCGAACAACCAGGTGGCCGGCTCGCCGGCCGGGCGCTGGGCCAGCGCCGCCCGCCAGAACGGCCCATTGCCGGCCGCCATCAGAAAGAACGCCGCGGACAGCAGCAGCGTCTCGACGTGCATTGCCGGGCGCGCGAGCGCGGCGCGCAAGGCGGGAAGCATCATCGCCATGCCACCCCCTCCTGTCGCACCGGGGCCACCAGCCGGCTCGCGGCGTCCATGGTCCAGGCCGCCACCCAGCAGAACCACGCCGTCCACAGCGTGTGGCTCATGAAGTGCGCCCCGCGCAGCTGTTGCGCGGCCCCCAGCACCAGGCCGGCGGTGGCAACGACGACCAGGCAGGCGCGCGCCAGATCGGGCGCCACGGGGCGCAGCGCGAAGAAACCGCCGACGAAGGCAAACGCGGCCGACGCGTGACCAGCCGGAAAGCAACGGCCCGGGCCTCCGTCGGAACGGGCCCAATCCCAGTGGCTCAGGTAGGCGCCGACGCCGCCGAATTCGGCGAGGTCCCACGGACAGCTGCTTCGGCTCGAGTACTTCAGCACGTTGATCAACGCGACGCCCAGAAGCAGGCTGGCCAGCCACCTGACGCGCGCCCCGCGCGACAGGCGCCGCAACACGCCGACCGGCCACCAGATCCCCACCAGCAGCCAGGCGCCCGCCAGGAACGCGGCGCGCCGCGCCCAATCGTGCAGCAGTACGGCCGCGATCCAGTTGTCATGCAGGGCGAATCCGTGGCCACCGGCCATCATCCTCGCCAACGGCAGGTCCAGGCCGCTCGCGTCCCACGCAACCAACAGTCCGAGTGCACCCAGCGTCCATGGCCAGACGGCCGGCGTCGACCCCTGGCTCCCATCCTCCATGTATTCCATGCGGCTGAGTTTGCGACGGTGCCACTTAAGCCAGGCTGAAGCGGTGCCGCGGCCGGGTCGGGCCGCAATGGGGGAGCCGGACGGCAAAACGAGCTAAAATTCAGGGCTTTGCGCGATTTCAAGGGGCTTTGCGGTCCCCAGCGCGAGCTCCGCCGCGGATTTACGCATCCTCTTGAAGCGCAGCGCGGCCAACCTATCTAAATCGTTATGAAAATCGCTCAAGACATCCGCGCCGGCAACGTCATCATGCACGGCAAGGACCCGATGGTCGTGCTCAAGACCGAGTATTCCCGCGGAGGCCGCAATTCAGCCACCGTGCGCATGAAACTCAAGAGCCTGATCGCCAACTTCAACACCGAAGTCGTGTTCAAGGCCGATGACAAGATGGACCAGATCGTCCTGGACAAGAAGGAGTGCACCTACTCCTACTTCGCCGACCCGATGTACGTGTTCATGGACTCGGAGTTCAACCAGTACGAAGTCGAGGCCGACAACATGGGCGACGCCCTGAACTACCTCGAAGACGGCATGCCCGCCGACGTGGTGTTCTACGAAGGCAAAGCCCTGTCGGTGGAGCTGCCCACCAGCGTCGAGCGCGAGATCACCTGGACCGAGCCGGCCGTCAAGGGCGACACCTCGGGCAAGGTGCTCAAGCCCGCCAAGATCGCGACCGGCTTCGAGATCGGCGTGCCGATCTTCGTGGCGCAGGGCGACAAGGTCGAGATCGACACGCGCACCGGCGAGTACAGAAGGCGCGTCTGAACAGACGGCCCGGCTACCATGAGGCTCCGCGAGGAGCCTTTTCTTTTTGCCCATGGACTTCGACTTCGGCCAGATCGCCGTCCCCTTCCGCATGCAGCCGGGCCTGCGCCGTCTGGCCGCGGACGCGGTGCGGCTGAACCCGCTGGCAGCCGGTTCGGCCCTGCACGCGGAAAAGCTCGCTGTCCTGGCTGCGGGCCAGTCGCGCCATGCGATGGCCGGGTTCGATCCGGGACCGGCCCTGGAGGCGATTGGCGCACAGGGGCCCTGGTGGCGCCCCCCGGAAACCGCGCCGGAACTGGCTTTCGAGGAGGACTTCACCGTTCTGGACGGCGCGAGCGGCACCCTCCCCTGGCTGTGCGTCTGCGTGCCGTCACACTGGGCGCCGGAGGACAAGCTGGGCCTGGACTTCGCGGCGCTCCACGCGCCGGTCGCCGACAACGCCGCGTTGCTGGCTGCATCGCGGCAGCTCGTGGCCCTGGCGACCGGCGGCGATTGCTGGGAACGCTGGGTCTGGACGATCAGCCCATCGGCGCGGCATGACCAGCACCCCCGCCGCCACGCGCGCACACCGTGGCCGCCGGCTCATGACCCCGATGCCTTCGCTCGGGAATGCTGGCTGCGTGCGGAGCGCCAGGTTTTCTTCCCCGTGGGCCGGGGAACGCGCCAGGCCGTGTTCGCGATCCGGGTGATGCTGCAGCCGCTCACCGAAGCCGCGCAGCCGGGCGAGACGGCACAACGCCTGCACGATTCGCTGGCGTCCATGTCGCAGGCCGTGCTCGATTACAAGAATCTGTCCGCCGCGCGCGAGCCGCTGCTGCGCTGGCTGCGGGACCGCGCCTGATGGAGCTTGCCGCGCGCATCGCGCAGGTCATCGTCCCGGTGTTCCTCATCGTGGCCGTGGGATTCTTCTACGGACGCCGCGCCCGCCCCGACCTCTCCTCGTTCAACCGCATCGTGCTGGACGTGCTCGCGCCCGCCCTGGTCTATACGGCGCTGGCGGCGAAGGACTTCCGGCTCGGCGACCACGCCGTGCTGCTGCTGGGTGGCGCCTTGCTGATCCTCGCCAGCGGCATCGTGGCGTGGCTGGTGGCCCGAGGCACACGGACTCAACCCCGCACGCTGGTCCCGGTAGTGATGTTCAACAACTGCGGCAACATGGGCCTGCCGCTCGCCCTGCTCGCGTTCGGCGCCGAGAATTTCGGCGCCGCCGTGGCGCTGTTCTCGATCAGCAACTTGATCCACTTTTCGCTGGGGGCGCGCATCACCAGCGCCCACGCGCGCACCCGTGACCTGCTGCTCAGCCCCTTGATGATCGCCACGGCCCTCGGCTTCGCCAGCGCGGCCACCGGCATGCGGCCGCCGGACATGCTCTTCACGGGCCTGAAGATCATGGGCGAGGCGATGCTGCCCCTGATGTTGTTCGCACTGGGTGTGCGGCTCACGGCATTGCGGCGGCAGGACGTGCCGCGCGGGCTGCTGGGCGCATTCGCGCGTCCTGTGATCGGCCTGGCGATCGCCCTGCCCCTGGCCTGGGCGTTGGGCCTGGCGGGCGCGTCCAGGGGCCAGTTGATCCTGTTCGGGTCGCTGCCGCCCGCCGTGATGCAGTTCCTGCTGGCGGAGCGCTACCGCCAGGAGCCGGAGAAGGTGGCGGCGATGATCCTGCTGGGCAACGCGCTGGCGGTGCTGTTCGTGCCGCTGGCCCTGGCGCTCGCGTTGTAGCCTGCTCAGTAGGTCCGGCCCCGAACCGCCGCGGCCACGATCAGCACGACGAGGACAGTCACCGCGCCCGCCAGGCCCGCGCCGGCAACCCACAACACCTTGTCGCCCACCCGCGTCGGCCGTGGCGCGGGGCTGCCGGACTCGGGCAAGGGCGTGGCGTCATGAAACCAGTCGACCAGTTCGCCGGCGGCCTCATGCGTGAACAGCTCCAGCGACAAGCGCTGCCTGCCCGCCCCCGGCTGGGCAGGCCGCAGCCACAGGTCGACCTGCGAGCCATTGATCCGCGCATGCACGACATCCCCGAGCGGGATCTTGACGCGGTCTTCCTTCCAGCCCAGGCCGTGGCGGAAGCGCCCCGCGATGCGCAGGACGTCGGCCTGCACCCGAGCCTCGACTTCGCCCTTGAAGCGCGGGATGGGGATGCCCCGGCCTTCGAGCTCCACGACGCTCGCGGGGAAGGTGGCATGCACCAGCGAAAAGCTGCCGCTGCGGTCCGCGTTGAAGGGTTTGGCCGGACGCTGCCCGATCAGCTCGCCCACCGTCAGCTGCGTGCCGTCGGTGCCGATCAGCACATGGTCGCTGGTCAGGGTCTTCTTGATGCGCATCCCGACGATCGTCCTGCGGTCGTACGGTCCGACCTTGCGGCCTCCGAGCAGCACGTGATAGATGGTCTGGTCCACCGTCTGATCCACCTGCAGTCCCCACGAAATTTTCTTTGGACGCAAGGATACCGGAGAACGCATGGATTGGCCGCAAAATGACGGCATGGCTTCCTCCAACCGCAACATCCACGACCGCCGCCTCGCCGACGCCTGGGCGACGCTGCAGGCCCACTCCAGCACCGGGCTGCCGCTGGACCCCGATGCCAGCCGCCTCGCCTTCGCCGACCCGGAATTCCTGCTGCGCCGCGAAACCCGCGGCATCCGCTTCCAGCTGGAGCTGCTCAAGCCCGACCTCGAGCAGCAGGCGATGGGCATCGAGAACACCATCGTCGTGTTCGGCAGCGCGCGCTTCCGCAGCCAGGAGGAATCCGCGGCCCTGGTATCGGCGGCCGAAGCCAGCGGCGACGAGGCGCAGGTCCGGCGCGCCCGGGCGCTGGCGCGCAATGCGCATTACTACGAAAACGCGCGCGCCTTCGGCAAGCTCGTGGCGCAGTACAGTGCCGGCAAAGATCCGCAGGACATGCTCTTCATCTGCACCGGCGGCGGGCCCGGCATCATGCAGGCCGCCAACCGGGGCGCCTACGAGGGCGACGGCGTCAGCGTCGGACTGTCGATCGCGCTGCCGATGGAGGAAAGCGCGAACCCGTACGTCACGCCCGCGCTGTCCTTCAAGTTCCACTACTTCGCACTGCGCAAGATGCACTTCATGATGCGGGCCAAGGCGCTGGTCGCGTTTCCGGGCGGCTTCGGCACGCTGGACGAGCTGTTCGAGGTGATCACGCTCGTGCAGACGCGAAAGTCCAGACAGGTGCCCATCGTGCTGTTCGGCTCGGACTACTGGAAGCGCCTGGTGAACTTCGACGTGCTGATCGAGGAAGGCGTGATCTCCGCGGCCGACCTCGACTTGTTCCAGTACGCCGACGAGCCCGAGGCGGCGTGGGAGATCATCAAGGGCTTCTATCGTCTTTGAGGCCGAACGCCAGGCGGGTGCCCGCGCCGACGGCCAGGCCCACCGCCCAGAACACGCCCGAAATGCCGACGACGGCGCCGGCGAGGCCGAAGAGGATGGGCATGGCCACGCTGGACGCGTTGATCGCCATGATCCGCAGCGCGATCGCCTCGCCGTGGCGCGCCGGGGGCGTGATCTGGTGCAGGGTGCTCATGATCATCGGCTGCACCGTCCCCAGCGCCACGCCCAGCAGCACCGAGCACAGGCCCATGGCCAGCGCCGAATGCAGGAACGGGTAGATGGCGAACAGCACGGCGGTGGCCGCCATCGCACCCGCGATCAGCGCCCATTCCTTGAGGTAGGCAGCGATCATGGGCAACACGACGCGCACGAGTGCCGCCGCGACCGCGAACGCACCCAGGATGGTGCCTATCACCGAGGCGGACAGCCCGCGTTCGTGGCCCAGCACCGGCACCACGAAAGTGTGGACGTCCCAGCAGGAGGACAGCAGCCAGTTGACCAGCAGCAACCGCCGGAACATGGTGTCGCGCATCAGGTTCCAGGCCGGGCCGTGGGGGTTGCTCGCCGCACGGACCACCGGCGGCAACTCCTTCGTGGACTGCACCCAGAACCAGCCGACCAGTGGGAACGCGGCCAGCAGCAGGAAAGCCGAGCGGAAACCGGCATGGTCGATCATCAGGCCGGCGCAGAAGGGTCCGATGAAGTTGGACACTGCCGGGCCGATCGCCAGCCAGGAGAAGACCTGTTTGAGCTGGGTCGGGGTTTCGGCCGCCCGGCCGACGTGGCGCTGCAGCGCGATCGATGCGGCGCCGGTCGCCCCGCCGGTCAGCAAGGCGCTTGCGCACAGGACGGGAAACACGGGAAACGCCACCGCGAGGCCGGCGCCGAGCGTCGCCGCGATCACGGACAGGCCCATCGGGCGCTTGAGTCCATGGCGGTCCGCGAAGCGGCCGGCCGGCAGCGCCAGGAAGACCTGGGTCAACGCGTAGAGCGCGAGCAGCACGCCGACGGCCGCCTCGCTGTAGCCCTGCCGCAGCGCCAGCAGCGGCGCGGCCATGCGCGTGCCCGCCATGCAGGCGTGCAGGAAAACCTGGCCGGCGATGAGGCGAGCGAGCTCGGGGCTGAGTCCGCCGGTCATCAAACGGAATCGTCCCCCTCGGCCAACGGTGGCAGCAGGGCCTGCGCCTGGGCTTCCGGCAAGGCTTCCACGACCTTGAGTGCCCGGCGCATCTGGTTGGTGCGGGTGGTCGCCGTCTCCAGCGTATCGGATGCCTTGCGCACCTGCTCCCGGATCTTCTCGACCCAGGTGCCATAGCGCTCGAACTCGGTCTTGACCGCGCCCAGCACCTTCCACACTTCCGAGGCCTGCTGCTCCAGTGCCAGCGTGCGAAACCCCATGTGCAGGCTGTTGAGCATCGCGAGCAGTGTCGTGGGGCCGGCCAGCGTCACGCGGAAGTCGCGCTGCAGGCTGTCCATCAGGCCCGGGCGGCGCAGCACCTCGGCGTAGAGGCTCTCGATCGGCAGGAACAGGATGGCGAAATCGGTGGTCTGCGGCGGGCACAGGTAGCTGTCGGCGATCGACTTGGCTTCCGTGCGGATACGCGCCTCCAGCGCTCGCGCCGCGATGTCGGCGGCGGCCGGGTCGGCGCGGTCCTGCGCATCGAGCAGGCGTTCGTAATCGTCGCGCGGGAACTTGGCGTCCACGGGCAGCCAGACAGGCGTGCCGTCGGCGCTGCGGCCGGGAAAGCGGATCGCGAAGTCCACCCGCTGGTTGCTGCGGGGCTTCGTCTCGACCTGCTTGCCGTACTGTTCGGTCGTGAGGACCTGCTCCAGCAGGGCTTCCAGCTGCACTTCCCCGAACATGCCGCGCGTCTTGACGTTGGTCAGCACGCGCTGCAGGTCGCCCACGCCCTGCGCCAGCGTCTGCATCTCGCCCAGCCCCTTGTGCACCTGCTCCAGCCGGTCGGCGACCTGCTTGAAACTCTCGCCCAGGCGCGTCTCCAGCGTGGTCTGCAGTTTCTCGTCGACCGTCTTGCGCATCTCGTCGAGCTTGGCGGTGTTCGTCTGCTGCAGGATGGCGAGCTGCGCCTCCAGCGTGCCGCGCACCTCGGACATCCGCCGGGCGTTCGACTCGCTGAGGTTCTGCAGCTGCAAGGTGAGCGTATCCGACAGAGTCTTCTGCAACAGGGTGAGCTGCTGCGCGAATGAATCGATCTGCGTGTTCTGCGTGCGCGTCGCTTCGGCCCCCTGCTTGACCAGCGCATCCTGGAACGTCGCGAGCGTGTGCGTCAGTTCGGTGCGCGCGCCGCGGGACGACTCGCTGATTTCGCGCCGCAGTTCGCGCTCCAGCCGCTCATTGGCGGCGAGCAATTCCGCCCGCGCCGCGTCGTTGGCGGGCGGCTTGCGCATGAGCGCCATGAAGGCCAGTGCCAGGTTGGCGATGCCCAGGGCGATGATGAGCCAGAGTTCCAAGGCGGGCTCAGTCGTCGCCGGGCCGCCCCAAGGCGACTGAAGCCCCCTCGGGGGGGACGGGCCGCAGCGCAATGCCTCGGAACGTGCATAGCGCAGGCCCGTCGTCGGCTCGCTGCGCTGCACAGCTGCGCGCACGGACGCTGCGCGAGCCGGCAGTAGACGCAGTGACAAGCGTGGGGGCCATGATCAGCCCAGCACTTCGGGGTTCAGCGGCGTGAGCGCCTTGCCGTGCACCAGGAAGCCGATCAGGTTGTCGGCCGCGAGATCGGCCATGGCCCTGCGCGTCGGCACCGTGGCGCTGGCGATGTGCGGCGTCAGCACCACATTGGGCACGGTGAGCAGGTCCGGGTGGACCTTGGGCTCGCCTTCGAACACATCCAGCCCGGCACCGGCGATCTTCCCCTCGCGCAGGGCCGCGGCGAGCGCCGCGTCATCCACGATGCCGCCCCGCGCGATGTTGACCAGGTTCGCGGTCGGCTTCATCAGCGCCAGTTCCGCCGCGCCGATGGTGTGGTGCGACTCCGGCGAGTAGGGCAGCACCAGCACGAGATGGTCCGCCGTCCCGAGCAGTTCTTCCTTGCCCACGTAGCGCGCCTTGCACTGCGCCTCGAGCTCGGGCGCGAGCCGCGAGCGATTGTGGTAGATCACGTTCATGCCGAAGCCATGCGCGCCGCGCTTCGCGATCCCCTGGCCGATGCGCCCCATTCCGAGGATGCCAAGCGTGCTGCCGTGCACGTCGGAGCCGGCGAACATGTCGTAGCTCCAGCGCTGCCACTTCCCTGCGCGCAGGTAATGCTCGCTCTCGGTCACGCGCCGCGCGGTCGCCATCAGCAATGCAAAGCCGAAATCCGCCGTCGTCTCGGTCAGCACGTCCGGCGTGTTGGTGCCCAGCACCTTGCGCGCCGTCATCGCGGGCAGGTCGAAGTTGTTGTAGCCCACAGCCATGTTCGCGCAGATCTTCAGCTGCGGCGCCGCTGCCAGCGCGTCGGCGTCGATCCGCTCGGCGCCGGTGGTGAAGGCGCCGGCCTTGCCGCGCAGCTTGTCCGCGAGCTGCTGCTTCGACCAGGGCTCGTCCGCCTGGTTATGCTCGACCTCGAAGTGCTGCGCCAGGCGCTCGATGACTTCCGGGAAGACGGCGCGGGCGACGAGGATGCGGGGCTTGTCCATGGGCTTTCCTACCTGAACCAGATGACCGTGATGATGGCGAACAGCGGCAGCAGGATGCCGCACGACCAAGCCATGTAGCCGAAGAAGCTGGGCATTTTGACACCGCGCTCCTCGGCGATGGCCTTGACCATGAGGTTCGGCGCGTTGCCGATGTAGCTGTTGGCGCCCATGAACACCGACCCGGCCGAGATTGCCGCCAGCGTGGGCGCCAGCGTTGTCATCAGTACCTTGGCGTCCCCGCCGGCGGTGTTGAAGAAGACCAGGTACGTCGGCGCATTGTCCAGGAAGGAGCTGAGCGCGCCGCTGGCCCAGAAGTACATCGCCGGATCCGGGGTGCCGTCGGCCCGGGTGACCGACGAGACGATGGCGCCGAACGGGCCGTCCACGCCGGCGCGCAGCATCGCGATCACCGGGATGATCGTGAGGAAGATGCCCGCGAAGAGCTTCGCGACCTCCAGCATCGGTCCCCAGGAGAACTGGTTGTCCGCGTGCACCGCGGCCGGCGTGACCTTCATGGAAATCCACGTGATGGCGATCAACCCCAGGTCGCGGACCAGCCCGGGCAGTCCGACCTCGGTGCCCGCGACATCGAACGCAACCGGGGACTTCCAGATTCCGCTGAGCAACACCAGCCCGATGATGGCGGCCAGCAGCCAGAAATTTCTCGCACCGTCGAAACCGATCGCTCGCGAGTCGGGCGTCGGGTCGACGGGCAGGATTTCCTCGCGGCGGTTGTAGTACCACCAATCCAGCGCGTAGAAGATGGCCAGCAGCGAGCCGACGAGGAACAGTGTCTCCGGGAAGATCGCCGTCACCGTCCAGAAGAATTCGACACCCTTGAGGAAGCCCAGGAACAGCGGCGGATCCCCCAGCGGCGTGAGCGAGCCGCCGGCGTTGGACACGATGAAGATGAAGAACACCACGATGTGCGCCGTGTGGCGTCGGTTGTCGTTGGCGCGTATCAGGGGCCTGATCAGCAGCATGGAGGCGCCCGTCGTTCCCATCAGGCTGGCCAGCACGGCCCCGATGGCGAGGATGATCGTGTTGAGCCCCGGCGCACCGTGCAGGTTGCCGCGGATGTAGATGCCGCCCGAGACCGTGAACAGCGCCGTGAGCAGGATGACGAACGGAATGTATTCGGCCAGCGCGGCATGCACGAAGCTCGTGCCGGCCGTGCCCGCCCCGAACATCAGGGCAAACGGGATGAGGAAGGCCAGGGCCCAGCCGGCCGTGACCTTGCCGAAATGGTGGTGCCAGAAGCGGGGCGCCAGCAAGGGAAGCGTCGCGATCGAGAGCAGCAGGCCCGCGAAGGGCACCCCCCACAAGGGCGAGAGCTGGCGCCCGTCGAACTCGGCGGCCAGGGCCAGTTGCGGCCACAGCAGCGGCAAGCCCAGGACGAGGACCCAACGTACGAGTTTCATTCTTGCCTCCTGCGCAGCGTTGCGGCCGGTGCGCCGGCCTTTTTGTGTCAGCGAAGCTGTCGAGCATAACCAATCGCGGCTCCCCGCCCCGGAGCCGGCCTTCCAGCCGGGAAACTGTAGGCAGGTACCTACGATGCGTTTGCGGGGAGTCCTACCGTGGGCGGATACGGCGGAACCCTAAAGTCCTTCTCCAAGCCGGGCGGCCCCGCCAGGCGCAATCAATGTGGAGAACGTCATGAATCAAGACCGAATCGAAGGCAACTGGAAACTGGTCAAGGGCAAAGTCAAGGAACAGTGGGGCAAGCTCACCGACGACGACCTGGACGTCATCGCGGGCAAGCGCGACCAGCTGCTCGGACGCATCCAGCAACGCCACGGCATCGCGAAGGAAGACGCCGAGCGGGAGGTCGAGTCGTTCGAGCGCCGCAACCCCGACTTCCATTTCGAGAAATCCTGACCGTCCCCAAAGAAAGGACACAAGCCATGAACAAGACACTCGTGACGCTGGCCGTCGCCCTGTGCTGCGGCTTCGCCGGCAGCGCCTCCGCGGCGATGGGCAAGGACGAATACAAGACCCAGAAGGACCGCATCGAAGCCGACTACAAGGCGGCCAAGCAGGCCTGCGATCCGATGAAGGACAACGCGAAGGACATCTGCAAGGCCGAAGCCAAGGGCAAGTACGAAGTAGCGAAGGCCGAACTGCAGGAGCAGTACGAGCCGAGCCCCCGGCATGAAGCCAAGGTGAAGAAGGAAAAGGCCGACGCCGACTACGCCGTGGCGAAGGAAAAGTGCGACGACCTCAGCGGCAACGCGAAGGACGTGTGCAAGAAAGACGCGAGGGCCGCCTACACCGCGGCCAAGGGCGACGCCAAGGTGACGAAGGCCGTTGCGGAAAAGGACGCCACCAAGGCGGCCGGTGCGGGCAAGGACATGGGCACGGGCACCGAGAAGAAGTGATGCAAGCGTGAGGTGGCGGGGGATCATTCCAGCCAATGGGTGAACGCTTCCACCGGCACGCGCGGCGTGTGGAAGCTGTTCACCCTTGCGCTTTCATCGGCATAGCCCAGCGACATACCGCACACCAGCATTTCGTCCGGGCCGGCGCCCACGTGCGGCAGCGCGAGGCGCGAGAAGCGCAGCCAGGCCGCCTGCGGGCACGTGTGGAGCCCGTGCGCGCGCGCGCCGATCATGATGCTCTGCAGGAAGGCGCCGTAATCCACCAGCGAGCCGCGCCCCATCGCCCTGTCCACCGTGAACATGAAGCCCACGGGCGCGTCGAAAAAGCGCAGGTTGCGCTGGTGCTGGGCATGCATCTTCTGTTTCTCGCCCCTGGCGATGCCCAGCAAGCCGTAGAGGCTCCAGCCGTTTTCGCGCCGGCGGTCGATGTAAGGGGGCACCCAGTGCTCGGGGTAATAGTCGTATTCCTCCGGGTATTCGGCGCCCAGTGCCGGGTTCGCGAAGATCGCATCGTGGAGGGCGCAGGCCTTCTCCACCAGCGTATCCCGGCTCTTGCCCTGCAGCACATAGACCTTCCAGGGCTGGCAGTTGGTGCCGGAGGGCGCGCGCCGCGCCACAGCCAGAATGTGTTCGATGGTTTCCCTCGGCACCGGCCTGGGCAGGAAGGCCCGGCACGAGAAGCGGCTCTCGATGGCGGCATCGACGCTCGCGGGATCCGCGACCGCGGTGCCGACCTGCGGCACCGCGGTCACTTCAAAGCCTCCAGCACGGACTTGAGCTTGTCGGGCAGCACGACCGGGCGCCGGGTGTCACGGTCGACATACACATGCACGAAGTGGCCGCGCGCCGCCGTCAACAGCCCGCCCTGGACGAACAGCCCCACTTCGTAGCGCACGCTGGACTTGCCCATGTGGGCGACGCGCAAGCCCGCTTCCACCGCCTGCGGGAACTCGATCCCTGAAAAGTAGTTGCACTGCGTCTCCACCACGAGGCCGATGGTTTCCCCGTGGTGGATGTCCAGCGCCCCCTGCTCGATCAGGTGCGCATTGACCACCGTGTCGAACCAGCTGTAGTAGACGACGTTGTTGACGTGGCCGTAGGCGTCGTTGTCCATCCAGCGAGTGGTGATGGGGCGGAATGTGCGGTAGGCGCTGCGCGGCTCGGGCTGCGGCTTGGGCGGCGGGGAATGGCTCATCGCGTCCGATTCTGCCAGCGCCCGCGATACTGGGCCGCGACCCGGAACGTGTTGACCTGGACCTGCACCGTGTCCTCGATCCGGGTGCCGTAGCCGCCGGCCATGGCGAATGCGAGCGGGATGCGCCTCTGCCAGGCCCAGTCGAAGACGCGGCGGTCGCGTGCCTCCAGGCCGTCCCATGTGAGCTTCAGGCGGCCCAGCCGGTCGCCCTCGTGCGGGTCCGCGCCCGCCAGGTAGATGACCAGCCCGGGCTCGAACCGCCGCGCCAGTTCCTCCAGCGCGATGTCCAGTGCGTGCAGGTACTCGTCGTCGCCGCAGCCGTCCGGGAGGTCCACGTCGAGATCGCTCGCCTCCTTGCGGAACGGAAAGTTCCTGGCCCCGTGCACGGAGAGCGTGAAGACGGTGGGGTCGCCGCGAAAGATGCTGGCGGTGCCGTTGCCCTGGTGGACGTCGAGGTCCACGATGGCAACCTGAAGGGCCGCGGACCCCGAACGAGCCCGCTCCGCCTGCATCAGCCGCGACGCCACCGCCGCGTCATTGAATACGCAGAACCCGCCGCCCTTGTCGGCGTAGGCGTGGTGGGTACCACCCGCGATATTGGCCGCGACGCCCTCCCGGAAAGCGGCGCGGCAGGCCGCGATCGTTGCCCCCACCGACCGGCGGGCGCGCTCGGCCATGGCCGGGCTCCAGGGAAAACCGATCTCGCGCATGAGGCCGGGATCGGCGGACCCGTCCGAGATCGCGCCTATGTAGGCGGGGCTGTGGACCAAGGCAAGTTCCCCGTCGGTCGCCGGTATCGCCGGCATGAGTTCGACCTCGGGCAGCTCGGCCGCGAGCCGGTCGCGCAACAGCTGGTACTTGGCCATCGGAAAGCGGTGCCCCGGCGGCAAAGGCAGGACGAACTGGGTGGCGTAATAGACCTGCATCCGGGGGATTGTCGCCACCGACGGCTAAACCCATGGTTCTAGGGGTCCGGTTCTAGAATGTTGCATTGCAACAAAAAGATGCTTGCAAAGAGCCTTTGCGCCTCTATACTTCCACCCATGCTGCACTGCAACATAAACAAGGCCGAGGCCGGGTTCCAGCGCAGATAGTGATCCCCTACCCTTTCACAACCGGAGAAATCATATGTTGACCGCAGAACAAGTCCTGGCCTCCCAGAAAGCCACCGTCGAAACCCTGTTCGGCCTGACCAGCAAGGCATTCGAAGGCGTCGAGAAGCTCGTCGAGCTGAACATGACGGCCTCCAAGGCCGCCCTGGCCGAAGCCGCCGACACCACCCAAGCCATCCTGGGCGTCAAGGACGCGCAAGAGCTGCTGGCCCTGCAAGCGTCCCTCTTCCAGCCCCTGGCCGAGAAGACCGCCGCTTACAGCCGTCACCTGTACGACATCGCTTCGGGCACCGGCGCCGAATTCGGCAAGGCGTTCGAGACGCAAGCCGCTGACGCCCAGAAGAAGTTCC
>Ga0255338_1002595_pt1 | contig 25415 bp, 22 predicted proteins | sample MeOH1_35cm_T4_19_FD_203715 | JGI IMG/M metagenome (GOLD analysis project Ga0255338, IMG submission 203715) | Sandy soil microbial communities from University of British Columbia, Vancouver, Canada - MeOH1_35cm_T4_195 | ecosystem: Engineered > Artificial ecosystem > Sand microcosm > Unclassified ...
CGTCACCCACGACCGCTACTTCCTGGATCACGTGGCCGAGTGGATCCTCGAGCTGGACCGCGGCGAGGGCATCCCCTGGAAGGGCAACTACTCCAGCTGGCTGGAGCAGAAGCAGGGCCGCCTGGCGCGCGAGGAGAAGTCCGACCAGAAGCGGCAGAAGACCCTGGAGCGCGAGCTGGAGTGGATTCGCATGTCGCCCAAGGGTCAGCATGCCAAGAGCAAGGACCGCATCGCCAACTACGAGCGGCTGGCGGGTGAGGAGGGCCGTCAGAAGGAGCAGGAGCTGGAGATCTACATCCCCAGCGGGCCGCGCCTGGGTGACCTCGTGGCCGAGTTGGAGGGCGTGTCCAAGGCCTACGGCGACAAGGTGCTCTTCGAGAACCTGACCTTCGCCATCCCCCGCGGCGGCATCCTGGGCGTCATCGGTCCCAACGGCGCCGGCAAGTCCACGCTGCTGCGCCTCCTCACGGGCCAGGAACAACCGGATGCGGGCACCATCCGCCTTGGCGAGACCGTGCGCATGGCCTATGTGGACCAGCTGCGGTCCGGGCTCAATCCGGACAAGAGCGTGTTCGAGGCGGTGTCCGGCGGCTACGAGCAGATCGAGCTGGGCGGCAAGCTCATAAACGCCCGCGCCTGGCTGAGCCGCTTCGGGTTCTCCGGCGACTCCCAGCAGAAGAAGGTGTCTGAGCTCAGCGGCGGCCAGCAGAATCGCCTGAACCTGGCGCTGACGCTGAAAAGTGAATCCAACCTGCTGTTCTTCGATGAACCCACCAACGACCTGGACGTGAACACCATGCGGGCGCTGGAGGAGGCCATCGAGTCCTTCGCCGGCAGCGCCGTGCTGGTCAGCCACGACCGCTGGTTCCTCGACCGCCTGGCCACGCACATCCTGGCCTTCGAGGGCGATTCCCAGGTGCAGTTCTTCGACGGGAACTACACCGAGTACGAGCAGTACCGCAAGGACGTGCTGGGCCTGAAGCCCTTCGATCCGCACCGCATCAAGTACCGGAAGCTCACGCGATGAAGGCCGCCGCCTCCCCGGCTCCCGCCTTCACCGCCGTCGCGGCGGGCCTGATTCTGGGCGCCCCCGCCCTGTGGTTCGGCCTGGATCAGGGCGCCATCGCCCTCTGGACCTTCGGCGCCGCCGGCCTCCTGCTGGGCCTGCCCTCCCTGGTGGTGGGGCAGCGCATCCGGGAGGGCTTCGGCAACCGCGGCCTGGAGCGGGAGCGCCTGACCCTCCGCCTCGCCAGTCACCTCCTGCGCCTCCTGGCCCTGGGTGCCATCCTGGTCGCCAGCGCGGCCCTCATGGGCGACCGCAGGCCCCAGGCGGGTTCCGCCCCGCTCATCCTGGCGAGTGCGGCCCTGGTCGTCCTGGCGCCCCTCTGGTGGGTCCGGCGGGCCCAGGCAGGGCTCCATCCCAGCCTGGCTTCGGACGCCTCGCGGACCCGCGCCTGGCTGGAGCTGGGTGGCCTGCTCCTGGCGGGGGCGCTACTCGACCGCTGGTTCCCCTGGGCCGATGCGGCCACCGGACTGGCCATGGGGCTGCGCCTGTTCGTCGAAGGACAGGCGCTGGCCCGGGGCACGACGCTGTCCGCGGCGGCGTCCTGCGGCGGCTGCGGAAGCTGCGGCTGCGGCTAGGCGGATGCGCGTCCTCGAGCTGTTCTCGGGTCTCGGAGGCTGGCGCTGCGCCCTCGGAGACCGGGGCAGCGTCGCGGCCGCCTACGATGTGAGCGAGGCCGCCAACGCCACCTACGCGCTGAACCACGGTCACCAGCCGAAGGCCCGGGAGCTGGCCGCGGTACCGCTGGCGGAGCTGGCAGCCCACAGGGCCGACACCTGGCTTCTCAGCCCGCCCTGCCAGCCCTTCTGCCGGATGGGGAAGCACCAGGGCCTGGAGGACCGCCGCTGCCGGGCCTTCCGCCACCTCATGGAGCTCTTCCGCGAAGCGCCGCCGGAGCGCCTGGTGCTGGAAAACGTCAGCGGGTTCCTGGGTTCGGACGCCCATGCCCTGCTGTCGGAGCGCATCAGAGCCCACGGCATGCACCAGCTGGATCTGGAGGCCTGCCCCAGCCGGTTCGGCCTGCCCAACCAGAGGCCGCGCGTGTTCGTGGTGGCCTCCCGCCGCCCGCTGGCCGCGCGCCGCCTGCCGGACCTGCCTCCCCGCCCCCTGGCGGATTTCCTGGATACCGAGGCGGACGAAGGCCTCTACCTCCGACCGGAAATCCTCGCCCGCCACCGCCACGGCCTGGACTTCGTCACGCCCGGGGACTGCCGCAGCACCTGCTTCATCGGCGGCTATGGCCAGCGCTTCGTGGGCAGCGGCTCCTTCCTCCGGACGGAACGGGGCGTCCGCCGGTTCGCACCCTCCGAGGTGGCGCGGCTGCTGGGATTGCCGAAGGGCTTCCGCTTTCCTGCGGAGCTGTCACTGGAGGCCCGCTACCGCCTGCTGGGCAACGGCCTCTCCATCCCTGTCGCCGCCTGGGCCCTGGATCACCTGTAGACTCTGTTCATGCGCCTCCTGCTGTCCGCCTTCGCCCCGGAACTGGGCCCCCTCGCGGAAGATCCGCCCCCGGGCTGGGAGGCGGCCACCGTGGGCATCGGCGCCGTGACGGCGGCGGTGGCCACGGCCCGGCTGCTGGCCGAGCGGCAGCCCGAGGCGGTGCTCTTCCTGGGCACCTGCGGGCGCTACGACGAGCGGCTGACGCTGTTCGAGTGCCTGTGGGCCTCGGAAGCCATCGCCACCTCCCTGGAGGAGCGGCGCGGTGGCGCCTATCGGCCCGGCCTCGAGCGCATCCGCTGGGTCTCGACCCTCCCGGGACCGTTGCCGCCGCGTGCCGTGGCGGTGGTGCCCGCCATCACGAAGACGTCCGAAGGCGCGGTTCTGCTGGCTTCCGTGGCCCCGGCCGAGCACCTGGAACTCACGGGCGTCTTCGCCGCCTGCCACGCTGCCGGCGTGCCCTGCGGCGGGGCGCTGGTCGTCGTGAACGATGTGGGGCCCGAGGCCCCCATCCAGTGGAAGGCCAACCACGCCGAGGGCAGCCGGCGGCTGGTGGAGGCGCTCAGGGCCTCGGGTTTCTTCGAAGAGGCGTGAGGAGCGAGGTTCCGTCCCCGGGCTCCACGCGCCAGCCGTCCGCCACGGCGGAGATCCGCACGCCGGCGCTGGGCCCTGTGATCCAGGCCGGTGTCCCCGCCCGGCGCAGCGTCTCCAGGGTCTCCGGATGGGGATGCTCGAAGCGGTTCCGCAGGCCGGCGGGGATGACGGCCACCTCCGGCCCCAGCGCCGCCACCCAGGCCGGATCCGTGGCGTTGCGGCTGCCGTGGTGCCCTACCTTCAGCAGGCGATGAGGCGAGTGGCCCGGATCGCCGAGATCCATCAGGTCCCGCTCCTGGATGGCCAGCGCATCGCCCATGAGCCAGAGCTCCCGGTTCCGCCAGGCCACGCGCAGCACCGTGGACACCATGTTGGCATCCGGGAGGGCGAAGGCCTGGGTGGGCCAGCGCACGCTGAAGGCCGCTTCGCCGCGAGTCCAGGCATCGCTCCGCAGGAGACCTGTGGGTTCCGCTCCCCCCGCGGGACGGAAGGGCGCCCAGGGGTCCTCCTCCTCGGCGGTCACGGGAACGGACGTGGAAGCCAGGGGCCAGATCCGCGCCAGGGTGGCCCAGCCGCCCGCGTGGTCGCCGTGCGCGTGGGTGAGCACGAGGTGCACGGGTTCCCGCACGCCCCGCCGGCTCAGCACCCGCGCGAGCCGCCGGCCGGTCCAGGGCCCTGGACCCGTATCGATGAGGGTGGCCTCCCCACCGGGTACCCGCAGCAGCAGGGCATCGCCCTGGCCCACATCGATGGCTTCCAGCGACAGGGTGTCCGGCGCCCGGCCCGTACCACCGAAGGTGAGGAGGCCCAGGGACATGGTCACGAGCCCCAGGGTGAGGGCGCGGGTGCGCTTCAGGCCTCCCTGGAGGTGGGCCAGCGCCAGCCAGCCCAGGGCCAGTCCTATCCAGGGCCAGAGCAGGCCCGTGGCCAGGGGCGCGATGCCCGTGAGCGCGGGCACGAGGCGATCGCCCATCCAGGTCAGAGTGGCTGCGGCGCCCTGGGTGAGCCCGGGCAGGGGCACGAGGATCAGCAGAAGGCAGAGGGGCGTGAGGAAGGCCACCAGGGGCAGCACCAGCAGGTTGGCGAGGATGCCCCACCAGGGCGCGCCGCCGTGCAGCAGGGCCAGCAGGGGCATGGTGGACAGCCAGGGCGCCGCCAGCCGGGCGAAGGGCAGGGCCAGGCGGCCCAGCAGGGGGGACAGCAGCCCCGCCAGGGGCTCCGCCCCCCAGAGCAGGCCCAGCAGGGCCCACCAGGCCAGCAGGAAGCCCGGCTCCACGCCCGCCGCCGGATGGCCCAGCAGCCAGAGGAGCAGGGCCACGTGCAGGCCCGCCACCGGCGGCAGCTTCCAGCCGCTGCTCCGCCCCACGGCCCAGGCGATGCCCATGAAGAGGCCCCGCCACACGGGCGCCGAGAAGCCCACCAGGGCCGAGTAGAGCAGTCCTGCGGCGATGGCCCCGGCGCTGACGCCACGCAGGCGCAGGCGGCGCAGGAGGGCCTCGACCACGGCCATCACCAGCGTCACCTGCAGACCCGACACGACCAGGATGTGGATGGTCCCGCTTTCGGCGAACACGCTGAAGTGGGCTTCGTCCGCGGGGGGGATGCCCAGGGCCAGCGCACCCCAGAGATCCTTCGCCGTGGGACCCAGGGGCAGGGCCTCGAACCGGCGCCGGGCGAACGCCTGGAGGCGCAGGAGCCAGGACGGGCGCGGCGGGCCCAGCGGTTCCATCAGCTGCGCCGAGGCCAGGTGGATGCGACGGGGGGCCTCGTCGCTGCGGGCCCGCCACAGGGGGCGCTCCGCCAGGAAGACGGGCGCGGGCTGGACCGGCCTCAGCTCGGCGCGGAGGCGCACGGGGGTGCCCGGCGGAGGCGGCGCCTGCTCGCCGTCGGCCGGCACCGTGAGGGGCAGGGCGAGGCCCCGCAGCGGTCCGGGCGTGGCCACCTCGAGGCGGCTCCGCAGCCGCTCGCCCTGGAGGGTCCAGGGAGCGTCGATCCGGCCCTCCAGGGCCTGGAAGCCGGAGGGCAGGGCCCTTTCCCACTGCGCCTTGCGCGCGAGTCCCAGGAAGGTGAAGCCCGCGAGCCCCAGGGCCAGGGGCACCACGATCCAGCGCCGGAAGCGGAGCAGGGGGAGGGTCAGGAGCCAGGCCAGACCGCCGAGGACCACCCACCGTCCGGCGATTCCACCGTCCCAGCGCTCGGGCGCCAGCCAGGGCACGGCGCAGGCGGCGGCCAGGGCCCAGGCCACGGGCCAGAGCGAAGCTCCCGACAGGCGCTGCCACAGGCTGGATCTGGAAAGCATGGGGGCAGTCTAGCCGGACTGTCCAAACCTTGACAGGGGGCCTCAAGCCCGGGACTCTGACAGGCATGAACCCGGCCCGGGCCCTGCTGGTGGACGACGACCCCACCATCCTCGAGGTGGTGGGCACCCTGCTGTCCCGGCACGGGCACGAAGTGGTGGGCACCGGCTCCGGACGTCGGGGCGCCCAGTTCCTGAGGAACGAGTTCTTCGATCTGGCCGTGGTGGACCTCATGCTGCCGGATCTGAACGGCCTGGACCTGGCGCGGGAGGCGGTGGCCAAGCCCGACACGGTGGTGGTGGTCCTGTCGGGCTCCACCTCGGTGGAAACGGCACTCCAGGCCATGCGCATGGGGATCTACGACTACGTGCCCAAGCCCTTCCGGGTGGAGGAGCTGGAGCACACCCTGCTGCGGGCCATCGAGAAATCGCAGCTGAACCAGGAGAACAAGCGGCTCCGCGAGCAGATCGAAGGCCAGGCCAAGGGCCCCCAGATGGTGGGCTGCTCCGACGTCTGGCAGAAGCTCCAGGCCCTGCTCCGGCGGGTGGCGCCCTCGCCCTCCACGGTGCTGATCACGGGCCCCTCCGGCACCGGCAAGGAACTGGCGGCCCGCGCGATCCACCAGTGGAGCCCGCGCTCCCAGGGGCCCTTCATCCCCATCCACTGCGGCGCCATCCCGGAGACGCTGCTGGAGGACGAGCTGTTCGGCCATGTGCGGGGCGCCTACACGGACGCCCGCACGGACCGCCCGGGCCGTTTCCAGCAGGCGGAGGGCGGCACCCTGTTCCTGGACGAGATCGGCACCATGCCCATGAGCCTGCAGGTGAAGCTGCTGCGGGTGATCCAGGAGCGGGAGTTCACGCCGCTGGGATCCTCCCGCACGCTGAAGTCTGACTTCCGGCTGGTGGCCGCTACCAACGAGGATCTGGGCAGCCTCGTAGAGCAGAAGCGGTTCCGGGATGACCTGTTCTACCGGTTGAACGTGATCCCCGTGCAGATCCATCCCCTGCGCGAGCACCCCCAGGACATCCCCGTGCTGGTGGCCCACTTCCTCCGCAAGTTCGCCCGGGAACTGGACCTGCCGCTCAAGCAGGTGGAGCCCGCCGCCCTGCAGGCCATGGAGGCCTACGCCTGGCCCGGCAACGTGCGCGAGCTGGAGAACGCCGTGGAGCGGGCCATGGCCCTGGGTTCCGATCCCGACCGGCTGCTCCACCAGGACCTTCCGGCCTCGGTGGCGGGGCTCCTGCCGTCCCCGGCCTTCCCCCGGCTGCCCCAGGACCAGGACCTGGGCCGGTTCCTGGAGGAACTGGAGCGCCATCTGGTCCTCGAAGCCCTCCGGGCCACGGGCTGGAACAAGAGCGAATCGGCCCGGCGCCTCGGCATGCGCCGCACCACCCTGCTGCACCGCCTCCGGGCCCTGGGCATCCCCCTGGACCCCCAGGCGGGCCTGGCGGAAGCCGCCCCCACCGCGGAGACCCTCGATGCGTGAACCGAACGGCCTCGTCCTGGGCCTCCTGCTGGTCGGCCTCCCGCTGGGGGCCTGGTCGCCCAAGGTCCATGAGGCCCAGACGGCCAAGGCGGTCCGCCTGCTGCCCCGGAACCTGGCGGCCCTGCTGCGGGCCCATCCCCAGGAGCTGCTGGAAGGGGCCCGGGGCGTGGCCAACGACCAGCCGCCCACGGCGGAGCAGGTGGAAGCCCAGTTCCGCACGATCCTGCGCCTCAGCGAGGAGCACCGACGGCCCGGGGACATCGTCCGCGACCTGGGGGTGCTGGCCCACATGGTCCAGCTGCTGACGGATCCTTCCGCCGCCGAGGGGCTGAGCCCGCTCCGGGAGAGCTTCGAGGCCTACGCGGACCAGAACCTGGCCCACCTGCTGGTGACCCAGGAGCCCTACTGGGCCGCCACGGGCAGCCTGGATCCGGAACCGGCCCTCCGGCGTCTCCTGGCCACCAAGCAGGAACGGAACCGCCGGCTCCGCGAGCACTTCGACGACGCCACCGGCCGCCGCATCGGCCCCTGGGATGACCTGTCGCTGCCCTTCGCCCAGCTCCAGCTGGCTTTTTCCAACGGCGTACACGCCACAGCCAACCTCTGGATCCTGGCCTGGCGCGCTGCGGGTGATCAGTGGGAAATCCCTTCCCAGCCTTGAGGGGCGGCGGGGGATTCCACCTGGCCCCTGATCCCGGCATGGGCTAGGCGAATCGCGACTTTCGGGCTATCGTTCCAACCATCCCTCTGGAGCAGTCATGGGCACCTATACCCGCCTCGGGTCCTACCTCCTGGCCTCCGAACTGGCCACTGATCCGTTCGGCTCAATCCACCGGGCCGTGGTCATCGCAGGCAGCAACTTCGACCGCCACATGCTGGTGCGGACCTTCTCGGAGGAGCTGTTCCAGGCGGGCATGAACACGCGCCTGGCCGAGGCCGGCCGGGTGGTGCCCCTCCTCGGCGGCGCCCGCATCTACGGCCTGGGCTACCGTCTGGAGAGCACCAAGGCGCCCCACGTGGCCTGGGACTACGTGCCCGGCCGCAGCCTCGCCCAGCTCATCGACAAGGCCAAGTCGGAACAGGTCCCCTTCGGCGTGGACCACGCGCTGACGGTCATCCAGGGCGTGGCCCAGGGCATCGTCCAGATGCAGGCCAAGGGCGTCACCCACGGCGTGCTGAGCCCCCACAGCGTGTGGGTGAGCTTCGAGGGGGCGACCCAGGTCGTGGACGCGCCCTTCGCCGCCCTGACCAAGAGCATGCTGGCCAAGGCCCCCAACGCGAAGCGCAAGCTCGCCCCCTACCTCCAGGGGCCCGAGAACGACGCCCTCCAGCAGGATCTCTTCGCCCTGGGCGCCGTGCTCTACGAGCTGCTCACCTTCGAGAAGCTGCCCGTCGGCGGCGACCTCCAGGCCACCCTGGACCAGGCCACCCTCAAGGCCGCCCAGGAGGAAGCCGCGCTGCCCGCGGAGATCCGCGCATTCCTCGGCCGCCTGCTGCTGGGCCGCCAGCCCTTCCCCACGGTGGAGGCCTTCAGCACCGAGCTCGAGCGCGTCCTCTACGACGGCGAGTACAGCCCCACCACCTTCAACATGGCCTTCTTCATGCACACGCTGTTCCGGGAGGAGAACGACCGGGACGCCACGTCCATGAAGGCCGAGCAGGGCGACAACTTCCTCGCCTACACCGCCGCCGGCGAAAGCCTGCGCAGCGGCGCCACCCGCGCCGAGCACATCGACGGCCATGCGGATGAGCAGGTCAGCCAGAAGAACCGCACCGTCCTCATCGGCGGCGGGCTCGCCGCGGTGGTGATCCTGGGATTGGGCTACATGTTCTTCGGCCGCCCCAAGGTGGATCCGGCCATCCAGGCGCAGCTGGTGGAGTTCCAGCGGATCAAGGCGGAGATGGAGCAGCAGAAGGCCGACCTCGACGCCAAGGCCCGGGCCGAGGCTGAGAAGACCGCCCAGCTCCAGAAGCAGCTTGGCGAGACCAAGTCCGCCGAGGAGAAGGTGAAGATCCAGAAGCAGCTCGAGGAGAACCAGCAGCGCAAGCTGGATCTCGAGCGGCAGCAGAAGGTCGCGGAGCAGCGGCTGGCCGAGCAGAAACTGGCCGAGCAGAAACTGGCCGAGCAGAAGAAGGCCAGCCAGACCAAGGTCGCGGCCGCCCCGCCGGTGCAGGAGGCCCCCAGGCCCCAGCCCATGCAGGAGGCTCCGCGCCAAGTCGCCGTGCCCACGCCGACCGCCGTGCCCACGCCCCAGGCCGCCGCTCCCCAGCAGGCTGCTGCCTCCACCAATGACCAGGCCGCCCGCGTGGTGAGCCAGGTCGTGCCCATCTTCCCCCTCCGCGCCACCCAGATGCGGTGGGAGACGAACCTGGACCACTTCGTGCGCCTGAAGGTGTTCGTGGGCGAGCAGGGTCAGCCCCTGAAGGTGTCCGTGGTCGAGGGTGTGTCGGGGGCCTTCGGCTTCGACGAAGCCGCCATCGAGGCCGCCAACAAGTCCTCCTTCGCGCCCGCCATCCGCGACGGCCGGCCGGTGCGCGGCTGGACGCCCGAGATCGTCTACAAGTTCCCCAAGCGGAGGTAGCGGCTTGGATATCCCTAAAGCGGGCCTTCCGGGGCCCGTTTTACGTTAGGGATTGCGCCGCCGCGTTGGCCAGGCGGTCCACCCGCTCGTTCTCCGCGTGCCCGGCGTGCCCCTTCACCCAGCGGGCCTCCACGTGATGCCGCGCCAGCTGCGCGTCCAGGGCCTGCCAGAGGTCTGCGTTGAGCACGGGCTTGCCGTCCGCCTTCTTCCAGCCGCGCCGCTTCCAGTCCTTCAGCCAGGTGGTGATCCCCTTCACCACGTACTGGCTGTCGCTCTGGAGGAGCACCTGGCAGGGCTTGGTGAGCGCCTCCAGGCCGCGGATGGCGGCCATCAGCTCCATGCGGTTGTTGGTGGTGTCCGCCTCGGGGCCCGAGCCCTCCTTCTCCTGGATGCCCGTGGCGAGATGCACCCGCAGCAGGTACCCCCAGCCACCCGGGCCGGGGTTCCCCAGACACGCACCATCGCAGTAGAGCTCGATCTTCATCCCACCAGAGTAGAAGAAGCCGCCGCGACTTGTGCCACGGCCTTGCGGAGCAGCTCCACGCCCAGGTCCAGATCCTCCGGGCGGAGGTTCATGGCGGGGCGGAAGCGCAGGCCCTTCTCGCCGGTGGAGAGGATCATCATGCCCAGCTCGTGGCCCTTGGCCACCACCGCGCTGCGGAGGTCCGGGGTGACGATGTCCAGGGCGCAGAAGAGGCCGCGGCCACGGGGGTTCGCGGTGAAGTCGGGGAAGTCGCGGTGGATCTCCTGCAGGCCCTTGAGGAGCCGCTCGCCCTGCTTCACGCCGTGCTCCAGGAGGTTCTCCTCGCGGATGACGTCGATGATGCGGGTGCCGCGCACCATGTCCACCAGGTTGCCGCCCCAGGTGCTGTTGATGCGGCTGGGCACCTTGAACACGCTCTCCACCTCGTCGAGCCGCCTGCCCGCGGCGATGCCGCAGGTCTGGGCCTTCTTGCCGAAGGCGATGATGTCGGGCTGCACGTCGAACCACTGGTGGGCCCACCACTTGCCCGTGGCGCCGAAACCCGTTTGCACTTCGTCGAAGATCAACAGGAAATCATGACGGTCTGCCAGGACCCGGAGCTTCCGCAGGAACTCGCCCCGGAAGTGGTTGTCGCCGCCCTCGCCCTGGATGGGCTCCACGATGAGGCAGGCGATGTCGTCCGGGTTCTGGGCCACGGCGGCCTCGATGGCCGCGACGGCTTCCGCCTCGGCCGCCTCGATCTTGGCCAGGTCCATGGGGAAGGTCAGCTTGGGGTTCGGCACCCGGGGCCAGGGGAACTTGGGGAAGTACTGGTGCTTGCGGGGATCGGCCGTGTTGGTGAGGCTCAGGGTGTAGCCGCTGCGGCCGTGGAAGGCCTCGCGGAAGTGGATGACCTGCGAGCCCTTCTCGCCCTTGCCCGCCGCCAGGTTCTTGCGCACCTTCCAGTCGAAGGCCGCCTTCAGGGCGTTCTCCACCGCCAGGGAGCCCCCGTCGATCCAGAAGAGGTGGGGCAGATAGTCCGGCGCCGCGTGGGTGCCGAAGGCCTCCACCCACTCCGCGAAGGCCGTGGTGTAGATGTCCGAGTTGGCGGGCTTGTTGACGGCGATCTCGCCCAGGCGCTGGACGAACTCCGGCTCCCGCAGGCGGGGGTGGTTGTGGCCCAGGGGTGTGGTGGCGAAGAAGGTGTAGAAATCGAGATACTTGCGGCCATCCCGGGCATCCACGATCCAGGAGCCGTGGGACTTCTCCAGGTCCATGACCAGGTGGAACCCGTCCACCAGCATGTGGCGGCCCAGGGTCTCGAAAACGGCGTTCGGATCAACGTGCGGACTGGACATGGCAAACCCCTGAAAACGGTTCAGTGTATGGTTGGGATCGAAGCGGAGACACGCATGATTCCCTGGATATCGGTTCAGGAAGCGCCTCTTGGGGCGATGGCTTTACGAAGTGTCATGGATGATCCCCATGCCGGGGCCCTCGTCCTCTTCGAGGGCCGGGCCCGGGACCACCACGAAGGCCGCGCCGTGCTGGAGCTGGCCTACGAGGCCTACGTGCCCATGGCCGAGAAGGAACTGGGCCTCCTGCGCGAGAAGGCCATCGAGCGCTACGGCCTCACCCGCTGCGCCATCCACCACCGCATCGGCGTGGTGCCCCTCACCGAGGCCGCTGTTCTAGTCGCCACCAGCAGCGCCCACCGCGCCGAGAGCTTCCAGGCCGCCGCCTGGATCATGGACGAGATCAAGCAGCGCGTGCCCATCTGGAAGCGCGAGCGCTACAAGGATGGCTCCGAGAGCTGGGTGGAGTGCACGCACCGGTTCCAGATGGGGTAGTCCTGAGTCCTCAGTCCTCAGTCCTCAGTCCTCAGTCCTCAGTCCTCAGTCCTCAGCCTTCAGTCCATCTGGTGGCGGCCTTCGGCCGCGTCACCTTTTGCCTTTGGGCCATTTTGTTCAGAGCGACCGCTCCATGCCTCGACCCGCCCCTGAAGACTGAGGACCGAGGACTGAAGACTGATCTTGTTTTTCGCTAATTTTTCGCCATACTTGGATCCCCCAGGAGGATCCGGTGCTGGCGATGTGGGTTCCCGAACTGCCGTTCCAGCTGGCCTGCGGGCGGGACGGCGGCCTGCGGGACCGGCCCCTGGCCTTCCTGAGCCCGGACACCCCCCGCTCGCCCACCCTCTGGTTCGTGAACCGCCTGGGGCGGGCCGAGGGGCTGGGGCCGGGCCTGCCCCTGGACCAGGCCCTGCGGCGGGCGCCGGGGCTGCGGGTGCTGGATCCCTCGCCCCAGGTCTGGTGGGAAGCTCAGGCCGACCTGGGGGACTTCCTCCAGCACTGGACGCCCCAGGGCCAGCTGGGTCGCCTGGGCGAGGCGCTGGTGGAGCTCCAGGGCACCCAGCGGATCTTCGGCCCCCTGGCGGACACCGCTGAGCGCATCCGCCGGGAGTTGGCCGAGCGCCGCGGCTGGGCCAGCCACGGGGGTCTGTCCCTCAGCGCCACCGCCGCCCAGCTCGCCGCCCGGGCCGAGCACCACCTGGAGCGCGTGACGGATGGCGGCGAGGCTACTTTCCTGGCTCCCCAGCCCCTGCGCCGCCTGCCGGACCTGCCCCCGCGCCTCCACGACCGCTTCCACCGCCTGGGCCTGCGGGCCTTCGGCGACCTCCAGCCCGTGCCCCTGTCTGTACTGGCGGAGCTGACCAACCCCAAGCTGGCGCCGGACCTGCGGGCCCGGGTGCGTGGCGAGGACCGGCCGCGCCTGCCCCTGCTCACCGAGCGCCCCGGCCACGCCCGCCACGGCTGGCGCCTCCAGCCCCCCCGCCTGCCCGAGGAGGTGACCCTGGCCGCCCGCTGCCTGGAGTGGCTCTGGTCCGATCCCCGCCATCCCCGGACGCTGACCCTGCGCTGGTGGGACGTGGACGGCGAACCCCACACCTGGCGGGCCTCGCCCGAGGACCTCACGGCGCCGCCCCTGGCCCTGGCCCGCCGCCTCCAGCAGGCCTTCCTGGCGGGCGCCACCCGCCGCCTGCTCGTGCGCGAGGTGGAGCTGCGCCTGGCCTGGGGCCTGGGCCGCGCGCGCGGTCTCTTCGAGGACCCCCGGAACGAGAAGCTCGAGCGTCTCGAACCCGCCCTCGCCCGCCTCCGTCACCGCTTCCCCGACCGCGCCGTCCTGTCGGGGTGGATGGGACAGGTTTGTCTTGAAACAAGCTTATAAAAGCCTAATATTCATGGAGGCCCAGTGACACCCACCATCCACCGGGAAGGGCCCTTCCGGTTCTTCTTCTACAGCCATGAACCCCGCGAGCCGCCCCATGTCCATGTCGAGCGCGACGACGCCATCGCCAAGTTGTGGCTCCACGATGCGTCCATCGCGGATTCCGGCGGCTTTCCGCCCCGGGACCTCCAGCGGATCGCGGCCATCGTGGCGATCCGCCGCGAATCCTTCCTAGAGGCCTGGCATGAGCACTTTGGCGAGTCCTGACACGCCCCGAGCCACGCACCTCTGGTTCGAGCGGGGGCGCCTGGTCGTCCAGCTTCAGGACGGTCGGGAGCTGGCCTGCCCGCTGACCTTCTTCCCCCGATTGGCGGCAGCCTCCGCCGAGGATCTGGCGGACTGGCGTCTCACCGGTCGCGGCACGGGCATCCACTGGCCCCGCCTGGACGAGGATTTGTCCGTAGAGGGACTGCTGGAGGGTCGCCGCGCGCCAGAAGCGGATGCCCGCGCCAGGGCCCTGGCCCCGCGCCTGCGGGCCGCCCGCCGTCAGGCCGGCCTCACCCAGGCTCAGCTCGCCCAGCGGATGGGCCGCTCCCAGGCCCTCGTAAGCCTCGCCGAGCGGGGTGCCCTCCGCATCGGCACCCCCTACTTCCACGCCGTTCTCGACGCCTGCGGCCTGCCCCACGACTGGCAGCCCTGATCCCATCTCCATCAAAAAGATCTCCACGAGATGACCTCTTGTGGCGGCCCTTTTTTCTCTGGCATGCCCCCATGTTCGCCCTCGGCATCTCCGATTTCAGCGTTGGTGAAGGCGTCTACCCGGCGAAGCAGCTGCTGTCGCTGGCGCGGCAGCTGGGCTACCGCGATCTGGTCTGCTGGGACCGGGGGGTGGCGGGCTACCCGAAGCTGCGGGCGGAATTGGAGTGGATCCACGAGGCCCGGCGCCTGGAGGGCCTGCCGCCGGACCCGCGGTGGACGGGCTTCCGCCTGCACCTGGGCAGCCGCTTCACCTGGCGGGGCCACGGCTACGGCGCGCTGCCCTTCACGGACGCGGGCTATGCCGCCCTGAACCGCCTGCTCTCGGCCCAGGCCCATGACGCGGCGCCGGGGCCGGAGATCCCGGGCCTGGGCGCCCCCGAGCCGCCCCGGGACTGTGTGCTGCTGGCCGAGGATCTGGCGGGCCTGGACGCCTTGCTGCGGGAGGGGCTCTACGGCACCCTGCTGGCCCACCCCCGCCGTGTCCAGGAGGCCCGGAAGGCCCTGGCGGCGGGCCTGGAGGTGGTGGCGCCCCAGGTGCTGCGCTTCCGCACGGCCGAGGGCCTGGAGATGCACCGCCTCAAGCGGGCCATCGACCAGCAGACCACCCTGATCCGCACCGAGGCCCTGTGGGATCCCGCCGAGGCCGCCGTGCCCCGCACCGACTGGGAGGCCCGCTTCCCCTTCGGCGAGCCCGCGGTGGAACGGGCCACCGCGGCCGTGCTGGAGCGCATCTCCGGCTGGAACATCCACTGGGGCGCGTGGGTGCTGGCCGAGCCCCTGGGCCAGGAGGGCCGGGACCTCGATGCCCTCCTGTGCGAGAAGGTGCGCGCGGGCGTGGCGGCGCGATTCAAGAACCCGGGCGGCGAAGTGCTGGCCCGCATGGAGCGGGAGCTGGACCTCATCTCCAGCATGAGGTTTGCCCGCTACTTCCTGCTGGTGGAGGACATCGTGCGGGCCGCCCAGGGTACCATGCCGCGCATCTGCGGCCGGGGCAGCGGCGCCGCCTCCCTGGTGAGCTACGCCCTGGGTCTCAGCAACGTGGATCCCGTGGCCACGAACCTGATGTTCGAGCGCTTCCTCACGAAGGAGCGCAAGGATCCGCCGGACATGGACATCGACTTCGCCTGGGACGAGCGGGAGGACGTCATCCAGAAGGTCTTCGAGCGCTACTGCCGCGACCGGGTGGCCATGGTGGCCAACCACGCCTTCTTCAAGGCCAAGGGCGCCCTGCGGGCCGTGGCCCAGGCCCATGGGCGCCCCGACAGCGAGCTGAAGCAGCTGGCCCGCTACGTCCGCGGCTGGGAAGGGGGCCTCACTCGCGCCGCCGAGAACCCCGCCTGGGACACGATCCTGCGGCAGGCCCTGGCGCTGAAGGGCCACTTCCACCAGTTCTCCGTACACCCCGGTGGCACCGTCATCACGCCCGGGCCCTTCTGGGAACACGCCGCCTTCCAGCCTGCGCCCGCCAAGGACAAGGTGTCGACGACCACCTGGGACAAGGACGGCGTGGAGAACTACGGCCTGGTGAAGATCGACCTGCTTGGAAACCGCAGCCTGGCCGTCATCCGCGACGCCTATGAGGTACTGGGCGACCGCAAGCCCGTCGATCCGGGCACGCACTCCCGCAACGACCCCGACACCCAGGCCCTGCTGGCCCGGGGCGACAGCATCGGCGTGTTCTATGTCGAGAGCCCCGCCACGCGCCAGCTCCAGCAGCGGGTGCGGAAGGGCGACTTCGAGACGCTGGTGATCCACAGCAGCCTCATCCGCCCCGCCGCCTACCGCTGGGTGGACCGCTATGTGAAGCGTAGCCGCGGCGAGGAGGCCTGGGAGCCCAGCGATCCCGTGTTCAACGAGCTGCTGTCCGAAAGCTTCGGCGTGCTGGTGTACCAGGAGGACGTCATCAAGGTCTGCGTGGCGCTGGCGGGCTGGAGCCACTACGAGGCCGACCAGCTCCGCAAGCTCCTGGGTAAGCCCGACTGCGAGGACAAGCTGCCCTACTTCGAGGCCCGGTTCCGCGCCGGCTGCGCGGCCCGCGGCGCGCGCCAAGCCACGGTGGACGAGGCCTGGGACATGATCCGCACCTTCCAGGGCTATTCCTTCTGCAAGCCGCACTCGGCCAGCTACGCCCAGGTGAGCTTCGAGAGCGCCTGGATCAAGGCCCACCACCCGGCGGTGTTCTTCGCTTCCGTCATCACCAACCAGGGCGGCTACTACCCCGCCATCGCCTACCTGGGCGACGCCCGCCGCCACCGCCTGGTGGTGCGGGGGCCCGACGCCAACGCCTCCGCCTGGCCCTTCACGGCCGAGGGCGAGCAGGCCCTGCGCGTGGGCCTCATGCAGGTGCAGGGCGCCCTGGCGAAGGAGGTGGAGGCCCTGCTGGAGGACCGGGGGCAGCACGGCCCCTTCGCGGATCTGGACGACCTGCTGGGCCGGGTGAAGCTGTCCGTCACCACCGCCGAGGCCCTCTGCGCCGCCGGGGCCTTCGACCGCTGGGCGCCCGACGGCGACCGCACGCGCCTCATGTGGGCGCGGCTGGGCGGCGTGCCTCCGGGCGTGCGCCCGCGCCCCACGGACGCCTTCGACCGCGCGGACCTGGAGCTGCAGACCATGGGCCTCACCCTGGAGATCCACCCGGCCGCTCTCGCCCGCGTGCGGAAGGGCGGGGGCCCCGACCGCGCCGCCGACGTGGCCAAGGTCCTGGCCGGGGAGAAGCCGGGCCGCCGCCTGCGTTTCTGGGCGCTCGTGGTGGCCGACAAGGAGGTGAACACTGGGAAGGGCGAACGCATGCAGTTCGTCACCTTCGAGGACGACACCGGCCTCTGCGAAGCCGTGGCCTTCCCCCCCGTCCTCCGCCGCCGCCAGCGCCCCTTCCGCGTGGGCGACGTCGTGCCCATCAGCGGGCAGACGACCCTGCAGGACGGATTGGCGGTGTTCGAGGTTCAGTGAGAACCGAAAAAATCAGCCACCGATGAACACGGATGAACACCGATAACTGCTGATGAGCACTGATGAAGATAACGAATGAACCTAACCGGCCCCACCCGCACCGAGGCATCAACCAGAGTCGAGGACGACGAACGAGGAGAGAGTGCGGAAGGCAAGGTGGGCGGGGTCCGAGTTGAGTGAAGGGTTAGGCATCATGTCGCACACGCCGCGAATAGGTCTTGTACGAAGGAGATAAGCGCCTGCTTCCAACGCTCGACGGTCAGCACATCCAAAGAACTAAGGGGAACGGTTAAAGGGTCGAGTTCGTTCGTTCGATCCATTTGGTGCACGATCTGATGTCTACGCTGCATGAGTTCATTGAGAGCAGGGAAGTGCTGCCGCAGTGGGGTGGCGTCAATCTCTGCAAGTTCAAGGCAGTGCACAAGCTCGCCGGTATTGTTGAGATTAAATGTGTCTACGTACGCATCGATCGACTTCTTGATGACGTTCTCGACGAACTCTCCGCGAAATTGAACAAGTGAGCCCAAGAGGATCTTGGTCGGTCGACGAGACCCTGGCGCGCCTGTAAGGGGGATCTCATCCAACTTATCAGGTGCGACGTTCGGCAGATTTCGGACGAAGAGATTTCGAACTACTTCCTCAAGAGAGGCATGCAGGAAGACTACCGCAGCGCGAAGCACGTCCTGTGCTAGGGGCGCTGAAGCAGTGGAAGTCCCTGCGAGCTGTTCGGATGCCGCTATGAGATTGCTCGCACGCCCAAGGTTGTCGGCAAATTCACCGTTCGTGAAGTCCATGGCACTCCCATGTTCAGAAGCGAGCTACGACGCATAACGAATGAAACTAACCGGCCCCGCTTGCACCGAGGCGACGAGCGGAGCCGGGATAGCGAGACGTTAAGAGAGAGCGCAAGGCAATACAGGCGGGGTCTGAGTTGAGCGGAGGGTCAGGCGTTGTCTTTGATGACGGTCGTGGAGCCGTTTGTTTTGACAGAGGCAATGCCGGCGTCGCGTGATTGCGCGGTCGCGTACATCTGGCTTGTGCCGATGATCTGGTGATTTGCAGCCTTGAGGTTGAAATAGGACTTTCCGTTCTTGGCTTCATTCTTTTCGTAGCGGGCATCGAGCGAGCTGTTTGCCTGAACCGACGCGATTCCATTTTCGGCGGACGTTCTGGTCGTATAGAGCTCGCTGGTGAGAATGGTTTCAGCGTTGCCGGCCTTCAGCACAAACCGGAACTGACCATCCGTGCTCTTGCTCAGTTCAAACCAACCAGTCATGGCAAATCTCCTTGAGAAGAGGGTTATGGCGCGTATGCGCCGGGGTGAAGAGCAACGAGCAGAAGGCAGGCATTGTCGGCAATGGGGGTAGTGGCCGCAGGCTGATGGGTCGGAATGATCCGTGCCCATCCTCCTACCAAGCTGATCGCATCTCCATCAAAACAGTCTGAACAGGCCCGAATCGGGCTCTGAACGGTAGTCGTGGGGTGACTGAATAGGCTTTTTAGCCACCGATTTCAGTGATTACGGGGATAAAGCAGGGCAGGCCCCCGCATGGGCCCGCCTTCGGCGGCTTCCGGCGGGGCCGGAAGTCACCCAGGGGCACCGCCGCCGCGCTTTCAAAGGGCGCGGCGACGGTGCCCCTGGGTGGAGCCCAAGCTGCGGGCTGCCAGATCCCAATCACCGTCCATCACCGTTCATCCCCGGCTAATTTCTTTTGCTTTTCAATCCGTGTCGATCCGTGTTCATCCGTGGCTCAAACCATCCTTAATGTTTCCCGGTCCGCCCCCGGAATCGCACCGCTCGCCCCAGGCCGCTTCCGGTTCCGAGGGGTTTCGGGGCAGGATGCTTCGCGGAGGTATCCCATGCGTCGTATCGCTTTTGCCCTACTCGCGGCCGCCCCGGTGCTCTTCGCCCAGGCGCCGCCCCTCACGCTGCCGGAGGCCAGCCCCCGGGCCCAGGTCAGCCAGACGGTGGGGCTGACGGACATCGATGTGAGCTACCACCGGCCGGCGGTGAACGGCCGCAAGGTCTGGGGCGGGCTGGTGCCCTATGGCCAGGTCTGGCGGGCGGGAGCCAACGAGAACACCGTGGTGACCTTTTCCAGCCCCGTCCGCGTGGGCGGGACGCCGCTTCCCGCCGGGCGCTACGGCCTCCACATGCTGCCCACGGCCACGGCCACGGCCTGGACTGTGATCTTCAGCAGCCAGTCCCACGGCTGGGGCAGCTACAGCTACGACGCCAAGGAGGACGTGGCCCGGGTGCCGGTGACGCCCGTGGTCGCCGAGCCCACCGAACGCCTCGCCTACACCTTCGACGATCCCAGCGAGCAGGGGGTCACCCTGTCGCTGCGCTGGGAGAAGCTGCGGGTGCCCATTCCGGTGGAAGTGGACACCAAGGCCGTGGTGGTCCAGAGCCTGCGGGAGCAGCTGCGCGGCCTCCACCAGTTCTTCCCGGAGGCCTGGAGCGGCGCCGCGGGCTGGTGCGCCCGCCACGACGTGAACCTGGACGAAGCCATGACCTGGGTGGACCGCTCCCTCACCATGCGGGAGTCTTTCACGGCCCTGCGCACCAAGGCCGCGCTGCTGGACAAGAAGGGCGACGCCAAGGGCGCCGAGGCCCTGCGGGCGAAGGCCCTGACGAAGGCCACGGAGGTGGAGGTCAACCAGCTGGGCTACGCGCTGCTGGGCCAGAAGAAGATGGACGAGGCCCTCGTCCTCTTCCAGCGGAACGTCCAGGATCACCCCGACTCCTGGAACGCCTACGACAGCCTGGCCGAGGCCTACGCCCTCAAGGGCGATAAGGCCCAGGCCGCCGCGAACTACCGCAAGGCCCTCGACAAGGTGAAGCAGGAGGACCAGCGCACCCGCATCCAGGGCGAGCTCGACAAGCTCAAGTAGCTCGGCCCGGCGCTTGGGACCATCGGAGAGTGCCCTGAAAGGCTTTTCAATCCATGTCCAACCGTGTTCTTCCGTGGCCCACCTTAATCCTTTCTCTGCGTTCTCCGCGGTGAGCGCTTGTTGCCATCCTCACAGCCCGTGGTGCAGGATCTCTCGCCCCTCGCGGTGCCCACTGAGGGCGCGGGCCACATGCCGCACCTGGAGGCGCCTGAGCGCTTCCATAAGACACTGCTGGACTTCCTGAAATAGCCTGGATCAGCTGCCGGGCTTGCAGTCCTCGCAGGGCTTCATGCCGGCCTTCTTCGCCTCGGCCACGGACTTGAAGTCCACGCGGGTGCCGGCCTTGTCGATCTCCTTCACCCACTTGCAGTCGGCCTTGTGGTACAGCTTCGTTTCCTTGCAGCCGACGATGGCCTCGGTCTTCGCCTCGGCCTTGGCGGGGGTCTTCGCCGGATTGGCGATCCGGGCCGCCAAGGGGGCCGCCATCAGGCAGGCCAGGACCACGAACGAAAGATTCCGCATCGCACACCTCCCCAGGAAGTGAGTCCAGAGACTCAGTTTCGGTTTAGCGTGAGTTCGTGCCAGTGGCTGATGGCTGATGGCGGGTGAGGGCGCCTAGCGCAGGGCAGCCACGATCGCGCCGCGGGAGTTGGCGTCCAGCTTCCTCATGATGCTTTTGATATGGTCCTTGACCGTGTGCTCGGAGATGAAAAGCGCCTCGGCAATTTTCTTGTTGGTGAACCCCAGGCCGATCAAGTTCAGCACTTCCGCCTCCCGTTTCGAGAGCTGGAACGTGGCCCGGGCCTTCTCCAGGTCGATCTGGTGCTTCTCGACGATCCGCTCCATGAGGACCATGGTGTGGGTGGCCGGGGCCTCGTTGCCGGGGGTGCCCAGGGGCAGGGCCCGCAAGGCGCAGGGGGGCAGCACCCCTCCTGGCAGGTCGGGACTGGCCGAGCCCGGTGAGCGCAGCGTCATCGAAGCCTCTCCACCACCTTGCACCTTCTTGCACAGGGCGAGGATGGGCTCGGGAATCGCATCAGGGGGGCTATCGGCGGGGAGCAGGGTGGTGAGCAGCTCCAGGGCCTGTTCGTTGGCGAAAGCCAGCCTGCCCTCGAGATCAAACACGAGGACTCCCGGCGCAGAGCGCTGACGGACGATTCCAGAAAGGCTGATCAACGGAAAACAGCATAATCCAATCGCCGAAAAGGACTACCTAAGAAAAAACCCCACTTTCGAGGGGATTGGCCACCGGGGGTACCACCCGTACCTTCGACCCTATGGATACCCCATCAGAAAAGCGCGCTAGCTCCCGGGCCGCCCTGCACCAGGTCGTCCGTTTCGAACGCACGGCTGTGGGAGTCGATCCCACCCAGGACTGTCTGGCCCAGGGGGTCGGGCGCGACATCAGCCAGGAGGGGGCCAGCTTCCTGACGGACTGCCCCCTGCGGCAGGGGGAAATCCTGCGGCTCCACATCCCTGTGGAGGCGGAGTGCGCCAGTGTCCCCGTCATCTCCCAGGTGCGGTGGACCCAACCGACCCGGAACGGCTACCGCGTCGGCCTGCAGTTCCTCGCCTGAAGCGGCTTCCGCAGGCTCCCCGAGGGGTCTGGGTTTCCTTTGTCCTTATTTTCAACCTGTTTTTTCACAATTATTTCCAGCGCAATGGCCCGCCGGCTAAGGCCGCATGAGGAGGCACCTTATGAGTCATCCCACGAACCGCCGCCAAAGGAAGGCGGGGTTGGCCCTGGTCGCCGTGGCGGCCTTGGGCGTTTGCGCCATGGGGGCTTGGCCCCGGCTGATGGCGGCCACGCCAGGAGCCGTCTGGATCGACTTCGGTGTCAATGACGTGGTGCTGCGCTCCCAGCTGGTGCGCACGACCCAGGGCCCATTCCTGGGCATGGCCGAGGTCCAGGCCAATGGCACCGGCCGCGTGGCCCAGGTGACCCAGCGGCTGAGCATTCCGGACACCCCGGCCGAGGATGGCCTCTTCCACGCCACGGGCAGCCATGTGTTCCTCTTCGCGGATGGGAGCTCCTTCAGCACCACCGACGAAATCCTGCTGGCGCCCACCGGGGAGGAGGGGGTGTACGACCTGGACGGAAGCCTCGTGATCACTGGGGGAACCGGCACCTTGGCCACGGCTGGCGGTGACCTCTCCCTCATCGGGAACATCGACCTGATCCACGGAAAGGTCGGCGTGGATACGCGCGGGAGGATCCAGAAATGAGAACGCCCGTGATGCATCCCATCCTCCACCGGCTGGCCACGGCCGTCAGTGCCCTGTTGTTCCTCGCGGGGTCCTCCCTGTTCGGAGACCCTGCATCCTCCGGTCACCTCACCAGTGTGGTCATCAATCCCACGTCGGTGGATGTCAGCAGTGCCTCCCAGACGGTGACCATCACGGGTGCGGATGCCTACGCCACGGCGGTATCGGCCGGGCTGACGCTTTCGACCGACAGCAGTCAGACCACTGGTTTCATTGCCGGCACCGTGTCCTCCGGCACCTTCAGCGTGACCCTGACCATCCCGGCCCATGCCGGGGCAGGGACCTGGCTGCTCGCCATCCACACCAAAGAAGGCAGTCCGTCCGTCAACTTCAGCACCAAGAACCTCGTGGATGCAGGCTTCCCCTCCTCCATCACGGTGATCAGCACCACGGCGGATACCGTGGCGCCCCAGCTGGGTTCCTTCAGTCTCAGCCCGGCGACCATCGACACCACCAGCGCCGACCGGGCCATCAACGCCAGTTTCTCCGTGACGGACAACCTCTCGGGCACAAGCTCGGTGAGCTTCTGGTTCACCGGTCCCGATGCGGTCTTGTATCCCGGCTCCACCCTCAGGACCGGAGGCACGGCCTTGAGCGGCACCTGGACAGGTGCGGTGACCATTCCCAAAGGATCCGTCCCGGGTCTCTACGTGCTCAGCCAGGTCACCACCCAGGACAGCCTGGGCAACACGCGCAGCTACTACCCGGCGGACCTGGCTTCCCTGGGTACCGGCAGCGTCCAGAACATCGGCAAGCTGGGCCAGACCATCACCTTCGGCCCGATCTCGGATCACACCTACGGTGACGCGGCCTTCGGCTTGTCCGCCTCGACCTCGTCGGGCCTGCCCGTGACCTTCTCGGTCTTCTCCGGCCCGGCCACCTTGTCCGGGAATACCCTTACCATCACGGGGGCGGGCTATGTGACCGTGCGCGCCTCCCAGGCCGGGAACGGGACCTATACCGCCGCGACCGACGTGGATCAGACCTTCCAGGTGTTCCAAGCGGAAGCCACCATCGTGGTGACCCCGTATGATGTCAACTACGACGGCACCGCCCATACGGCCACCGGCACAGCCACCGGGCTCGCTGGCCTGGATCTGAGCAGCCTGCTGACCCTCAGCGGCACGACCCACACCGACGCGGGCACCTACACGACGGATGGCTGGAGCTTCGCGGGCAACACCAACTACAAGGCGGCCAGCGGCACCATCACCGACAAGATCGCGCAGATCAACGCGACCATCGTGGTGACGCCCTACGACGTCAACTACGACGGCAATCCCCACACGGCGACCGGCACAGCCACCGGGCTCGCCGGCCTGGATCTGTCCAGCCTGCTGACCTTGAGCGGCACGACCCACACCGACGCGGGCACCTATGCAACCGACAGCTGGAGCTTCGCGGGGAACACCAACTACAAGGCGGCCAGCGGCACCATCACCGACAAGATCGCCCAGATCAACGCGACGATCGTAGTGACTCCGTACGACGTCAACTACGACGGCACCGCCCATACGGCGACCGGAACGGCCACGGGACTCAACAGCCTGGATCTGGGCAGCCTGCTGACCCTCAGCGGCACGACCCACACCGACGCGGGCACCTACACGACGGATGGCTGGACCTTCGCGGGGAACACCAACTACAAGGCCGCCAGTGGCACGGTCACGGACAAGATCGCCAAGGTCAACGCGATCATCACCGTCACGCCCTACAGCGTGACCTACGATGGCAACCCGCACACGGCCACCGGCACGGCCACGGGCGTGGAAAGCGCCCCCGCCGACCTGAGCAGCCTGTTGACCCTCACCGGAACGACGCACACCAACGCTGGCGACTACCCGGCGGATGCCTGGAGCTTCGCAGGCAACACGAACTACAACCCCGCCAGCGGCACGGTCCACGACGCGATCGCCAAGGCCAATGCCACGGTCAATGTGGCGGGCTACACGGGCGTCTACGACGGCAATCCCCACGGGGCCACCGGCACGGCCACGGGCGTGAAGGGCGAGACCCTGAGCGGCCTCAACCTGGGGGCGAGCTTCACCGACGTCCCGGGCGGCACGGCCAACTGGACCTTCACCGATGCCACCGGAAACTACAACAACACGGGCGGCAGCGTGGCCATCACGCTCACCAAAGCCAATGCGATCATCAGCGTGACGCCCTACAACGTGATCTATGACGGCAACCCACACACTGCCACGGGCACCGCCACGGGCGTGAAGGGTGAGAGCCTGACCACCCTGCTGAGCCTCAGCGGCACGACGCACACCAACCCGGGCGACTACCTGGCGGATGCCTGGAGCTTCGCAGGCAACACCAACTACAACCCCGCCAGCGGCACGGTCCACGACGCGATCACCTACGGCTTCTACGGCCTGCTGTCTCCCTACACGCCCAACAAGTCGTACAAGATCAAGAGCGCCATCCCGCTCAAGTGGCAGTACACCAACGCCGCCAACGCGCCCATCCCCAGCGGAACCGCCGCTCCCGAGATCAGGATCCTGAAGGTTGCGGACTACGCATCCTCCGAGGGTGCGATCACCCTGGATGATGCCGGGTCCAGCGGCTATCAGTACGACCCCACCACCAACACCTGGCAGTTCAACTGGAAGACCACCGGTCTCACGCCCGGAACCTACTACATCTACATCACTTCCGGGGTGACGAAGCAGGTGAACGGCCCCTTCCCGATCCAGCTGACGAACTGATGGATTCGGCCGCATGCGGCCGGCGAACCAGAGGCGGGGCTTCGGCCCCGCCTCTTTGTGGCTAAGCGGAGGCTCTCGAGGGTGCGCCTCCTGCTAGGATCCCCCCAGACTTTCACGCGGAGTCCCATGCGGCGCCTGAGGCACAGGATTAGCCCATCCCTGGTGGTGGCCCTGCTGATGACCACGGCCTGCACCCGGGCACCCCGTTCCGTGGCCGGGCGCCCTGCGCCCGGCCCGGTTGTGCTCAGGGCCCTTCCGAAGCTGGGCTACACGCTGCAGGCCGGGGCCTTCGCCAAGGTGGAGAACGCGGCGCGGTTCTCGCAATCGCTGCAGGCCCAGGGGCTGGAGGCCGCCTACTACGCCTCGGGCGATGGTCTCTACCGGGTGCGGTTCGGAGACTTCGCCACGAAGGAGCGGGCCCGGGCCCGGGGCGAGGCGCTGAAGTCGGCCGGGACCATCGAGGCCTACTGGGTGGTGGCGCCGGACGGCTCCGCCCCGGGCGCGGGCGGCCGGTTCCAGGCGCATCCCGAGGATGAGCGGGGCCTCCGGGCCAGCCTGGTGGACACGGCCAAGGGCTACCTGGGCGTGCCCTACCTCTTCGGGGGCACCACAGAGAAGGGCTTCGACTGCAGCGGCCTCACGGGGGCCGTGTACCGGCTGAACGGGTTGAAGCTGCCGCG
>Ga0255338_1002596_pt1 | contig 25411 bp, 19 predicted proteins | sample MeOH1_35cm_T4_19_FD_203715 | JGI IMG/M metagenome (GOLD analysis project Ga0255338, IMG submission 203715) | Sandy soil microbial communities from University of British Columbia, Vancouver, Canada - MeOH1_35cm_T4_195 | ecosystem: Engineered > Artificial ecosystem > Sand microcosm > Unclassified ...
GAGATCACGAACGCCTTCGTCGCGAAGTACGTGGCCATGTACGGGCCCGCCTGGAAGCCCGCCGTGGAGGCCACGTTGAGGATGCGCCCGCTGCCGCGCTCGCGCATCGGCTTGGCGAAGAGCCAGGTCAGCTTCAGCAGCGCGGTGCAGTTCACCTCCAGCATCTCCACCTCCCGTGCCAGCTCCTGCTCCAGGAAGAGGCCCGAGGAGCCGAAGCCCGCGTTGTTGACGAGGAACTCCACCTCCAGCTGCCGGGAGCGCACCTCGTCGAAGATGCGCTGGGGCTCCTCGGGGCGGGCCAGATCGGCCGCGAGCACGTGGGCCTTCACCTTGTGCTCCTGCTCCAGCTTGGAGGCCAGGGCCTCCAGCTTCGCGGCGGTGCGTGCGACCAGGATGACGTCGTGTCCGTCTCGGGCGAAGAGCTGCGCGAACTGCTCTCCGAGGCCTGCCGAGGCGCCGGTGATGAGAGCCACTTTGCGTGACATGAGGGACTCCTCCTCGGGCCGCTATATCACCGGTCCGGAGGAGTAGAGCCCGTTGGGCGGTTGCTGGCGGCTCACCTGTTGAGTGTGCCCGGGGGAGAGGCAGGCACCACCTGGTGAGCCCTCCACTCCCGTGTAGCGTCCCCTTAGCCTGCTCCCCTGCACACACAGCGGGGGACTCATGAGGCGGTGGCAGCTGCTGTGGAAGTTCGAAGTGCTGGTGGTTGCCATCATGGTCGCCGGGTGCAGCGCCACGGCGCCAGCGGTCCGGGTGGACACGGGCGCGCAGGGGCAAACCCTCATCTACATCTCCCGCACCGCCGAAGTAGAGCCGGTGGAAGTGCCGCCGGAGGAGGTTACCCAAGCCCTCCGGAGAATGGCCCGGCGGGTTCACCTGAGCGGCTCCCCGCGTGAGGCGGTGGAGCGGCTGTTCCAACTCGACGCGCTCTATGGCGACTACGTGTACCTGCGGCGGGAGCGGAAGCTCGTCCCGCTGGAGGGGGGCACTCCCCTGGAGGGGGGGCTGACGGAGCAGGAGCAGTACTGGGTCAACCGGTACACGGGGTGGTGCCGGAGCGAGCACCGCTTCGACGGGGATTGTCTGGGGGGCGCGCTGGTGGCCGGCAAGTACATGGACCTGCGTGGCCTCTACATGTGGGCCATGGCCATGAGCAAGAGCCCCGTGCTGGAGGAGTTCGAGAAGGCGCTGGGAGAGATGGTCAGCATGCGGGCCGTCATTCAGGCAGCCATGTGCACGGTCATCACGCTGCTGCTCCTCCTCGCCATGCCCGAGCCCGTCACCAAGTTCATCGCCGCGTGGGCTACCGTGGCGCTCATCTCCTGGGTGGGCGCCAAGACGCTCTACAAGCTGATAACGGGCTGGTTCCAGTTGATGAAGGAGGTGCAGGAGGCCACCACCGTCGAGGAACTGCGCGAGGCGGGAGAGAAGTTCGGCCGGTTGTTCTCACGCGAGGCAGCCCAGGCGTTCGCCCTGGTGGCCATGGCGGTGCTGACGCACACGGCGAAGGACTTCGCGCAGCAGGTGAGCACGCTGCCCGGCTCGGGCCAGGTGTCCATGCAGGCCCAGGCGCAGGGAGGCCTCTTGCTGTCCGAGGTGGGCGCGGTGGAGTCGGTGGCGGTGACGGCCGACGGCTTCACCGTGGCCCTGGCTCCAGGCGCGGTGGCGATGGCGGCGAATGGAGGGAGCGGCGGCCGCACTCAGAAGCACCACATCGGCACCATCGCCAACAGGAAGTCCTCCCTGCGCGGTGGCCCTTGGACACCCCTCTTCGAGGAACTCTTCGCCAGGGCGGGCATGCGGCTCCAGGACGCAGAAAACATCGTGCCCATCCGGGGGCACAAGGGGCCTCACCCGCAGCGCTACCATCAGATCGTCTACAGGCGGTTGCAGAGAGCACTTGGAGATTGCAGCAGCATCACGGAATGCCGGGAGAACTTGACCCGTGAACTCCGCGACCTGGCAGAAGAGATCGCTACCCCCGGCACAGAGCTGAACCAACTCGTCACCCTGGGGAAATGACGCTAGAACTTTTCTATGGCCCAGCGCTTCTTCGACCTCTCCGACGACGTTTATTTCCCCCGGCGCTGGTATTTGGCGGGTCCCATCGACGGGCAGGGCCAGAGGGTGCACGACTGGGACTTCACGAAAGGTGCGCCCGTGCAAGTCGAGGGACGGCTGAAGATCCCCATCAAGATTCCAGGCAGGCCGCTGGACTTCTCTTGGGCAGGAGTGGGTATCCCCGTCGTTCACATCAAGCTTGCTAACTTACTGGCGGAGTTGGCTCCCGAAGACGTGCAGCTCATCCCCGCAGACATTGAGGGTCAACCGGATCAATACCTCGTCATGGTCGTCACGCGCCTCATCCGCTGCATCGACGAGCAGGCCTCCAGGATCAGGCTCTGGACCGTGGAGGATGGAGTGCCCAAAAAGGTGGGTCAGTATCGAGATGTCCGAGACCTGCGCGTTGATAAGGCCAAGGTGGGCAACGCCCAGGTGTTTCGTCCAGAGGGGTGGGAGGTCGTCCTGATCGTCGCCGAGGAGATCAAGGACGCCATGGAGCGCGTGGGCGCCACGGGCACGCGGTTCGAGGAGGTCTAGTGGAAGCGATCACACGGGCCATGACGCCTTGCCGCGGCTCTTCATCACCTCGCGCAGCACGGCGTGCGTGTTGCGCAGCATCTCCTCGGTGGTGGCCCAGTCCACGCAGGCGTCCGTCACCGAGCAGCCGTAGCGCAGCTTCGAGAGATCCGCGGGGATGGGCTGGTTGCCCGCCTCGAGGAAGCTCTCGATCATGACGCCGACGATGGACCGGTTGCCCTCGCGGATCTGGTGCATCACGTCGCGCATGACCAGCGGCTGCAGCTCCGGCTTCTTCCAGGAGTTGGCGTGGGAGCAGTCGACCACGATGTTGACCGGCAGCTTCGCCTTGGCGAGCGCCTGCTCGGCGAGCGAGACCGACACCGTGTCGTAGTTGGGCCGCCCGCCGCCGCCGCGCAGCACCAGGTGGCCGTAGCTGTTGCCACGGGTCCGGATGATCGCCGACGCGCCGGTGTCGCTCAGTCCCAGGAAGCTGTGCGGGTGGGAGGCGGAGAGAATGCCGTTCACGGCGGCCTCCAGCGAGCCGTCCGTTCCGTTCTTGAAGCCCACCGGCGTGGAGAGCCCGGAGGCCATCTCGCGGTGGGTCTGGGACTCGGCGGTGCGCGCGCCGATCGCTGTCCAGGAGACCAGGTCGCCGTAGTACTGCGGCGCGATGGGATCGAGCGCCTCGGTCGCCGCGGGCAGGCCGAGCTCCGCCACGTCCAGCAGGAAGCGGCGGCCCCGCTCCATGCCCTCCTCGATGTGGAAGGAGTCATCCATCCGCGGGTCGTTGATGAAGCCCTTCCAGCCAGTGGAGGTGCGTGGCTTCTCGAAGTACACCCGCATGACCACCTGGGTGGTCTCCTGGATCTCGTCAGCGAGCGCACGCAGCCGGCGCGCGTAGTCGAGGCCTGCCACCGGATCGTGGATGGAGCAGGGGCCGACGATCACGAACAGGCGCGGGTCCTTGCGGTCGAGGATCTCCATCAGGGCCCGGCGGCCGGCGAGCACGTTCTCGGCCGCGCGCGGGGTCATCGGCACTCGCGCCTTGATCTCGGCGGGAGAGGGCATGTGGTCGAAGCCAACGACGTTCAGGTTCTCAGTGCGAGCGGTCATGGTGCAAGGGCCACAAGTGGGGCGCGAATCTCTCCGATGGTTCCACTTTATTGTGAAGTTTGGGCCATCACGGCCAAAGAATGTGCTCGCTCGGAGGTCAAGCGAGTATGCCAGTTGGCTCGCCAGCCAGGACGGTCGCCGATTTCTTCTCTAGGAAAGAATCGTTCTGAGAGCCGCTTGCCTACTTCTTCTTACGGCGAGCCGCGAAGAGGGACGCCATGAGCCCGCCCAGCGCGAGCAGGGACACAGCGAGTCCCGCCCGGAAGCTCATCGGCGCGTACTCGAAGCGGACCTTGTGGGTGCCAGCGGGGAGGCGCACGGCTCGCAGCGCGAAGTTGGCGCGGTGGATCGGCACGGTGGCCCCGTCGAGCGTCGCACGCCAGCCGGGATAGTGGCTGTCGCTGACCAGGAGGTAGCTCTCGTCGCACCCCTCCACCTCCACCTCCAGCCGTTGCGCCCCTGAGTCCACGATCCGCGCGGTTCCTCCACAGGACGGCCGGTCCAGCGGCTCTCCCGTGGCCAGGAAGGCGGTGTGGCGGAAGGGCTCCGTGGGATCGACCACCGCCTTGAGCGCCTCCTCGTCTGGCACCACCCGGGCCTTCTGGACGAGGAAGGCCCGCGGCAGGGCGGTCTTGGAGCGGGAGAGCGTGGTGCCGTCCTCCAGCGTCTGGAGCAGCTCCAGATCCTCGTAGGGCGGCGGTCCCTGGCGCACGTACCAGGTGACGCCGGTCAGGTCGTACACGCTGCGCTCGCCGGCCAGGTGGAACACGTCGCTGCGGGCGGGCTCGGGCGCGCCGTAGCCCTCCAGCGCGGGCAGCCGCTCCTCGACGAAGCGGTTGGGGATGAGCCGGTCCCGGCTCTGCTCGATGGTGCGGGACACGGCGGCGGGGACCTTGGTCGGATCCACGGGGCCCTCGATGTCCGCGCTGATGCGTCCCTCAAGGAGCTCGGGCAGGCGCTGCCGGATGACCGAGGTGCGCGCCAGCGGCTCATAAGGTGAGTACTTCGGCACCGTGAGCAGGTGGTGCGCCGCCACCAGCTCCAGCACCGCCAGAGCCGCCAGCGCATGGCGCAGCCGGCGCGGGCGCGCGAACGAGTCCCTGAGGACGAACAGGAAGACGGTGGCCAGCCCCAGGAAGAGCAGGGGCCAGGTGACGCCGGCCTCGGCGGACTCGCGCATCGGCAGCCGCTTGACGAGGGGGCCGGCCACGCCGATGGCCACACCCATTCCGATAAGTGCTACCCCCGCTCGGAGGAGCGACGGCCTCACGTGCCGCGACAGCCGCCCCACGGCCTCCAGCCCGAAGCCGGACAGCAGCGAGAGGCAGAAGGCGGCCCCCACGAAGTACTTCGCCGGGTAGCGGAACAGCGAGAAGGGCGGCAGGTGCAGCAGCGCGGCGGCGGGAGGAAAGTGGCGGCCGAGGCTCAGCAGGGCGAACAGCAGGGCGCCCACCGCGAAGGGCCGGGCCCGGCGGGGACCAGCAACGGCGCCCACCACCGCGAGCGCGCACGCCACCGAGCCGAGGAACTGGTTGAGGATGAACCACTGGTCCTCGCCCCAGTACGGGCCGCGCGGCCAGTCCGCCAGCGGCCACACCATGGCCAGCAGCTGCGGCCAGGACACGGACCACGCGAGCCGCTGCTCCGCGAAGCTGGCCGCGTTCGTGCGCAGTGAGTTCATGGCGAACTCGGCGGCGGGGAGCAGCGCCAGGGCGGACAGCGCTCCAGCCAGCGCCAGGCCTCCCACCACCCGCGCCGCTCCTGTCCAACGCGGGGCTCCAGGCGTGCCCGAGGCCTTTGCTCCGCGCCCCCGGGTGCCCCACACCGCCAGCAGCGACACGATGCCCTGCCAGAGCGTCGTCTCCGGGGAGCCCGCCAGCAGGGACAAGGTCGCGAACGCGGCGAGCCGGGCGAGGGGCCCCGGGCCCGGCTGGATCGCGGCGGTCCGGGCCGCGGCGAGGATGAAGCCGCTCCAGGCCGCCGCGTTGACGACGTTCTGCTGGATGCCCAGGTCCGTCATCATCGGCGACACGCCGAACACGGCCCCCGCGACGAGCGAGGCGCCCCAGGACAGCCGCAGCTGGCGGGCCAGGAGGAACACGCCCACGGCGGCCACCGCGGCGTGGAACACCTGCATCGCCGTCATCGAGGCGATGGGCCCCGTGAGCAGCACCGCCACCCAGCGCGGCGGGTAGAACACCTGCGAGTAGAGCGTGGCCGCGAACGGCTGCCCCAGGCGCATGTACGGGTTCCACAGGGGCAGCTCGCCCGTGCGCAGGGACTCGAGGAGGAAGGCCGAGTCCGGGAAGAAGATGCGGAACACGTCCCGCCCCGCGAGCAGGTGGCCGGTGAACACCGAGCGGTAGATCAGGGCCAGGATGGCCAGGAACCCGCAGACGGTGATCGCATTGCGCGTGGAGCGTTTCATCGCGAGCTCGAGGACGAGCGGTTGCGGACCCAGAGCACGTAGTTGCCGTCCCGGGCCTCCTCGCGCCAGCCGCCGCGCACCTGGAGCTGATCGAGGAGGATGTTGCCCGGGTTCTCCAGATCCCACAGGAGGTAGTCCGGGTCATAGCGGGCGAGCGACTCCTCCCAGCCCGGCTCCGACCAGACCAGCCGCGTGTAGTCGTCGTGGATGGGTTGGGGGAAGGGATCGTTCCGGCTGTCGATGAAGACTTTGTAGTCCGTCCCCGCGAAGTAGGAGATGGCCCCGCCGATGATGAAGCGGTTCAGCACCTTGCCCGGGGGCAGCTTGCGCAGCGCCTCGAAGCAGGCCAGCGGGAAGCGCGAGCGCATCACGCCTTGCTCCACCGGCACGGGCTTCTGCCAGCTCACCGCCGCCAGCAGGACGAGCGCCAGCGCCGGCCAGATCGCTCCCTGGGCACTGGCGCTCCAGCGCGCGAAGGCCTCATCGATCGCTCGGGCCGGGCGGCGGAGGAACTCCGGCCACGCGAGGGTTCGTCCCGAGGCCGCGTGCTCCAGGAGCGCCAGGGCGACGAGCACCGAGGCAAAGGGAGCGTGGCGCTGCACCTTCAGCGCCGCGATGCCCAGCCCCACGGCGGGCAGGAGGATGGCCACGCGCCGCACCGGGGCCTGCCCCACGCAGAAGATCGCCACCCCGAGCAGCAGCAGGTACGCCCAGCTCCAGCCCATCGCGAGATCGAGCGGCACCCACTCGTTGATGTTCTGCGTGGAGCGCAGCACGGAGTGATGGATGGGATAGAGCCAGATGCTCGGGCCGCTCGGCGACACCGCGGCGGCGAGGAACATGACCATGCTCGCACCGATGGCGCGGAAGGCCCGCGGCCGCTGCTCGGGCACATCCAGGGCGTGGCCCACCGCCGTGGCTCCCAGGAACACCGGGCCGAGCAGCCAGCTCCCGTGCAGGTTGGCCCAGGCCACTCCCATCAGGGGCGCGAGCCACAGCACACGGTCATTCCCCGCGCGCCAGGCCAGCACGCCGAGCACCGTGAGGGCGAACAGCAGGTGTCCCACGTGGAAGGGCCGCTCCTGGCTCCAGGTGTACGCCTGGACGATGAGCACGAGGCTGAGCACCCCCAGCGCCAGCAAGCCCCGGCGGGGCGCCGCGCGGCCAAACGCGGCCCAGAGCAGCATCAGGTTGGCGGCCACCAGGGAGCCCGTGAGCAGCGCGGGGCCCGCCGCGCCCAGCACCTTCACCAGGAGCACGGCCAGCACGCCGAAGCCCCACTCGTGCGGCACCCAGCCCGCAGTGCCCGTCACGCTGAAGGGATCCACGCGGTTGAAGCCGTGCTCCAGCACGTAACGCCCACCGGCCAGGTGGAAGAAGAGATCGTAGTGCTTGAGCGGCGACACCCCGAGCTTCACGCCGAAGTAGAGGGCGAGCAGCGCGGCCGGTCCAGGGAGCAGCAGGGCCCGACGGTTCACAGCGGGCTATCCTACGCTCGCGATGGGCGGCATCGCGGTGCTTGGAGCGGTGGGAGCCGCGGGAGTGCTCGCAGGAGCCGTGGCGGGCGCGAAGCCGAGCCGGCGCAGCATCACCTTGCGGATGCTCGGGATGCGGAACCGGTAGATGAACGCGTCCGAGAAGTAGTGGGCCAGCACCACCCCCAGGCTCAGCGACGTCAGCACGCGCAGGATCAGGTGCGAGCTGCTCCCGGAGGGATCGCCGGTGCCCAGGGTGCCGCGGCCCGCCCCATCAAGGATGAGCCCGTGAATGACGCCCAGCGAGAGCAGCGGGAGCATGGAGAGGATCATCAGCGGCCAGATCCACGCGCGCCCCAGGCGGGCCGGCGGATCGCCCTCGCGCGGCTCCATCATCCGCGCGGTGATCATGTAGTACTCGAGGCCGTGCATGGCCGGCAGCATCACGTTGCCCCACATGGGAGTGACCAGCGTCACGCCTGTCGCCGTGGCCACCGCGAGCAGGTAGAGCACCTTGGGCCCGGTGGCGTTGCCCGCGCGCAGCACCGTGCGGAACAGCAGCGCGAAGAAGCCGAGCCACACGGCCAGGAACACCGCGAGCATGCCGTGGGGCAGCAGCGCGCCCTGGCCGACGTCCAGGTAGGGCGTGGCGCCCGGCTCCGCCGAGTCCGGGACGAAGAAGAGCCGGACCAGGATCAGGCTGAGCATCAGCGGCACGTAGGACTGCTGGAGCGTGCGCTCCCGTGGGTTGCCCGCTCCCAACCCGGCCTGGTGCCCGCGCAGGGTGTGCAGCGCCCAGAAGCCCTTGTGCTGCGACAGCGTGTGGTGCAGCCCGAACACGTTGAACAGGACGCCCACCATGTACACGTGCGCGTCCTTGTTCGCGTAGTACGTGAAGATGAACCCGGCGCCCACCGCGAGCATGCCCAGCGTCCCCGCCAGGATGGTGCGCGGCTGCTTGGGCTCGGCGGTGAGCACGTCCCGGTGCACCGCGAAGAGCAGGTAGGTGAGCACCACGTGGGTGCCGTTGCCGAGGATGTTCTGCGCCGTCCAGACAGCGAGCCGGTTCACCTCGTCCGCGGCCCGGAGCCCCAGCAGCGCGCTCACCACCGCGGAGCCCACCGTGAGGAGGATCGGCAGCGCGAGGAACGCCGCGTCCGCCCGAGGCGAGAAGAGCCACAGCCCCCGGAAGGGCAGGCTCCGGCGCGGAGCGGTGGGGGTGGGCCCATGGGCCAGGGCGGGGGTCGACGCGGTCATCACTCCCAGTATAGCCGCCCTCCCGGAGAGGAGATCAGGGGGGAGCGTCCTTTGCTACGCCCGGGCCCCACCGCTCGGCCACCGCCTCTGCCAGCCGCCTCGACAGCTTGGGCCGGCCGCTCGACTCGTTGAGGTGGGTCACGTCGATGAAGTCCTCGGGGCCAAACTCCGGGCTCTCGGCCAGGTTCAGCACCGGAACCCCCGTCTCCCGCTCGAGGAGCGCCAGGACAGCGGCCAGGCGGGCACGGGCCTCGGGGGTGGGCTGGTTCCACGCCGGGTTCCGAGGCGCCAGCACCACCCGCGCCTCGCGGGACACCGAGGCCAGGGCCCGCACGGCCTCGATGAAGAAGCGCACCTGCTGCTCGTCGAAGCGCAGCTCCAGCAGGTCGCTCGTCTCGATCCGCCACTCCTGATCCGGCTTCAGTGCTTCCGGGGCGCTGCGCAGCCGGGCCCAGGCCAGGTAGGCCTCGCGCGTCTCGTCGAAGATCCACCGCACCTCGCCCCGGCGTACCGGATCCCACTCGGGGACCTTCCGGCGCTCGACGGCGGCCCGGCCCTGGTGGATGCGAGTCACCCAGGCCCTGCGCTCCGCACCCGTGTCGGGCGGATCGGGCACCGGCCACCAGTCCGGCGCGGGGCTGTCGAGGAGCTGCTCCTCCAGGAGCGACTTCACCACCTTCGGGGAGGTGCCTCCCAGCAGCCGCAGCGCGGCCAGATGCGAGGCCTCCTCGGGAGAGCGCCGCGCGACCTGGGCCAGCACGAGGGGATCCGCCAGCAGCGCCTTCTTGATGGCAGAGAGCTCCCGGAAGTTCGCGGACCGCGCACGCGCCAGCGTGGCCTGGAACGGGGTGAACTCGACCAGGGAGAGCTGGGCCTTGTGGCCGGTCGCCTTGAAGGTGTCCGCCACCCTGCGCGCGAGCAGGGCCTGCGTCTCGGGGTCCACGCCGGGGAAGCCGAGGTTGTACGCGGTGACCGGGGCGCCGACATGCTGCTCGAAGGTCTCCGGAGAGAAGCCGTGCTGGATGAGCGAGGAGCCGAAGACGAGCACCGCGTCGTCGCGCCGGGCGAGCTCCGGCAGCGCGTCGAGGAAGTTCACGAGCCGCTCGGTGCCCTCGCTGTACTGGTGGCGTCTCTCCGGAGGCGTGCCGCGCTCCACGAGGGTGATGAGCCCGCGCGCCAGCCCCAGCGCGGCCAGCAGCAGCACGAGCCCCACCCCAAGGGTCCGGGCGGCGATCCGATCGCTGGAGGGGGAGGGTGAACTCACGGGCGGCTCAGAACTGGAAGTAGATGAAGCTGTGGCCCTGCGTCCCAATGACGAAGGCCACGGCCAGGCACGCGGTCACCACGGGCCAGAGGGCGAAGGGGCGCCGGCGCAGCTCGGTCTTCTCCGCGAGCGCCGAGGCCGCGTGGCAGAGCACGAGCCCCGCCACCACGAACAGCAGGGTGAGCACGGCGGACCAGGTGAAGCGGGAGACCTCGGTGGGCGCGTGCATGCTCTGCAGCACCCGGAGCGCCCCGGGCAGGCTCTCCGCCCGGAACAGCACCCAGCCGAGCACCACGAGGTACAGCGTCCCCAGCCGCTTCGCCCAGCGCACCGCGGCCGAGGGCGTCTGCTTCAGCCCAGGGAAGCGCTCCACCAGCAGGTGCGCCACCACGAGCAGCAGCCCGTGGTACAGGCCCCAGAGGACGAACGTCCAGTTGGCCCCGTGCCACAGCCCGCCCAGCAGCATGGTGAGCAGCAGGTTGCGGTAGCGGTGCCCCCGGTTCCCGCCGAGCGGGATGTAGAGGTAGTCCCTCAGCCAGGTGGACAGGGACAGGTGCCAGCGGCGCCAGAAGTCGATGGGCGAGGTGGCCAGGTACGGCAGATCGAAGTTCGGCGGCAGCACGAAGCCCAGCAGCAGCGCCACGCCAATGGCGATGTCCGTGTAGCCGGAGAAGTCCCCGTAGATCTGCCCCGTGAAGGCGAGCGCCCCCGTCCAGGCCTCGAGCGCGCTGGTGGAGCCCGTGCCGTGGAAGAGCGCGTCCGCGGGCCCCGCGAGCAGATCCGCCACCGTCTTCTTCAGGAGCCCCACCGCGATGAGCAGGTAGCCGCGCCGCACCTGCTCCCAGCGGGGGGCCTCCATCTGCTCGAACTGCGGCAGCAGCACCGAGGCGCGGATGATCGGTCCGGCGACGAGGTGCGGGAAGAACGACACCGCCGCCAGGAACTCCTCGGGCCGCTCGCGTGCGGGCAGCTCCCGGCGGTACACGTCGATGGTGTAGCTCATGCTCTGGAACGTGTAGAAGGAGATGCCCGCCGGGAGCAGGAGCGAGAGCGTGGGCTCGGGCAGCGCCACTCCCAGCAATCCGAGCAGCCCGTGCGCCGAGTCCGCGAAGAAGCGCGCGTACTTGAAGAAGCCCAGCACCCCCAGGTTCGCCACGATGCTCGTGGCCAACAGCAGGCGGCGCCGACGCTCGTCCTCGGAGCGTGACAGGCGCAGGGCGATCCAGAAGTCCAGCAGCGCCGTGCCCAGCAGCAGCGGCACGCAGCGCAGGTCCCACGCCCCATAGAAGAGCAGGCTGCCCACCACCACGAGCCACAGCTTCGCCACGCGCGTCCTCGCGGCGAAGTGGAACGCCACGAAGAAGACGGCGAAGAAGAGCCAGAACAGAGCGGTGTTGAAGAGCATGCGATCGGGAGCGCGACCCGGAGCCGGTCCCATCATCGCCCGCGCAACGACGGGGACGCTACTCTCCAGCCATGCTAAGAGAGGGCGCGCATGGAAGGCCGCCTGCTGCTCAAGAACTGCGCCGTCTTCCGGGCGGACGGCCGTGTCCGCACCGGCATGGCCCTGGTGGTGCAGGACGGCCTCATCCGCCGCGTCGCCCCGGACGCGGAGGTCCCCGTCCTCCCTGGAGACTGGGAGGTGGCCTGCCGGGGCCGGGTGGTGGTCCCCGGGCTGGTGGACTGCCACGCGCACCTCGTCGGCGGCCAGGTCCTCCCCCCCACGGGCAACTTCCTCCTGCGCACCCCGAGCTCCCGCCTGGAGCGGCGCAAGGAGGTGGCCTCGCTGCTCACGGCGGGGGAGGTGGAGGCGCTGACCCGCTTTGCCCTCGCCCAGGCGCTGCGGGACGGCATCTCCCTCGTGGTGGAGCACCTGGAGGCCCCCTCGGATGTGGCCGGAGCGCTCGGGGCCCAGGCGCGCGTGGCCGAGCAGCTCGGCATCCGCCTCGTCTCGGGCCACTCCACCCACAGCCTCGCCGGAGATGCCTCCGCCGAGGCCTGCCTCGAGGCCAACGCGGACTTCGCGCGCCGCTACCGCACCCACCCCCTGGTGCGCGGCGCCCTGGGCTTCCAGAGCTCCCACACCTGCGAGGACTCCCTCCTGCGCCGGGTCAGCGCCCTGGCCGCGGAGCTGGAGGTCCCCGTCCTCTTCCACCTCGCGGAGGGGGAGGACGATCTCGCCGTCACCTACGCCCGGCACGGCAAGCGCGTCGTCCCCCGGTTGGCGGACCTGGGGCTCCTGGGGCCTCGGAGCATCGGCGCGCGCGCGCGGAGCATCGACACGGGCGAGGCCGAGCGGCTCGTGGCCACCGGCACTTTCGTGGCGCTCAGCCCCCGCGCCCACCTCACCTCCGAGCGGGCCGGTGAGTCCCTGGAGGCCGTCCTCGCCCGCCACCACCTCGTGGGCCTGGGCACCAGCGGCCACGGCACCCTCTGGGACGAGGTGCTGGCGGCCTTCGTGGGGCTGATGCGCATCTCGCGCGCCGGCCGCCTGCCGGATCCGGATGGGGCCCTGGCTCAGCTCCTGGTGAGCGGCCCCGCGGAGCTGTGCACCCGCATCTTCAACGCGCCCTCGGGCACGGTGGTGGAGGGCTGCATCGCCGATCTCGCGGTCTACGACTACGTGCCCGCGGCGGACCCGGAGACGGGCTACTCGCCGCACCTGCTCGGCCAGCTCGCGCGCTCGCGGGTGGCCTGGACCCTCGTCAACGGCCGCGTCGCCATGCGCGAGGGTCAGCTGCTGGGCGTGGACTATGCGGAGCTGGCCGCCGAGGCCAGCGCCGCGCTCGCCAGCATCTGGACCCGCGCCCGCCTCTCGGGATGAGATGAGCCCCTCGAGCCCCACCCTCGTCGACAGGCTCCGCTCCGCCCGGGAGAAGCGGGGCGCCCTGCTCTCGGACCCGCGCACCACCGCGTTCCGCCTGGTGAACGGGGCTCCGGACGGCGTGCCCGACGTCACCGTGGACACCTTCGGCGGCGTCCACGTGGTGAGCCTCTACCGGGACTTCACTCCCACCGAGGAGCAGGCCCTGCTCGACGCGGCCCAGGAGGCCTGGTCGCCGCGCAGCCTCTACCTCAAGCGCCGCCCCCGCGAGGCCCGCGTGCTGGCCAACACCGCCCGGGACGTGCTGGCGCCCGAGCAGCCCGCCCGAGGCGAGCCGGTGGAGTCCCTGGAGGCCTTGGAGAACGGCCTGCGCTTCCTCATCCGCCCGGCGCAGGGGCTCTCGGTGGGGCTGTACCTGGACATGCGCGAGACGCGGGCCTGGCTGCTGGGGCAGGTGAAGGGCCTCACGGTGCTCAACCTCTTCTCCTACACCTGTGCCTTCGGGGTGGTGGCCACCGCCGGGGGGGCCACGCGGGCGCTCAACATCGACACCAGCCGCCGCGTGCTGGACTGGGGCGAGGAGAACGCACGCCTCAACGGCCAGCCGGTGGATCGCTACGACTATGTAGCGGGGGACGTGTTCGACTGGCTCGGGCGCCTGGCGAAGAAGGGGCAGGGGTTCGATGTGGTGATCTCGGACCCCCCCTCGTTCTCCACCACGCGGACGGCCCGCTTCTCCGCGGCCCGGGACTACCCTCAGCTCGCCGAGGCCGCCGCGCGCCTCGTGGCCCCCGGGGGCCGGCTGGTGGCCTGCTGCAACCTCTCCACCCTCACGGCCCGCCGCTTCGAGGCCATGGTGGCCGAGGGGGTGGGGCGTGCGGGCAGACAGGGGCGCCCGGTCCTCTCGCTCGGCCCCTCGCCGGTCGATTTCCCGTGCTCGCCGGAGGCCCCTCCAGGTCTCAAGGTGAACGTCATTCAACTGCGGTAGAGTCGCCTCGATGTCCTCCAACGTTGCCACGCGAGATACCAGCCGCTTCGGCAAGTACCGGCTCATCGACCGCATCGCGGTCGGAGGAATGGCGGAGATCTTCCTTGCGCACCAGATGGAGGGCGAGGGGCTGGAGCGCCCCGTCGTCATCAAGCGCATCCGCCCGCACCTGTCCAAGCACTCCACGTTCGTGAAGATGTTCCTGAACGAGGCGCGGCTGGCGGCGCAGCTGAACCACCCCAACATCGTGCAGATCCACGACCTGGGGAAGATCGGCGAGAACTACTTCATCGCCATGGAGTACATCTTCGGCCGGGACATGCGGCGGGTGATCCCCAAGGCCGAGCAGCTGGGGATCCCGTTTCCCATGGTGTACGCGCTGCGGATCGCCTCGGACGTCTGCGCGGGGCTGCACTACGCGCACAAGAAGGTGGACCTGTACGGCAACCCGCTGAACATCGTCCACCGGGACGTGACGCCCGAGAACGTCTTCGTGTCCTTCGACGGCACGGTGAAGCTGCTGGACTTCGGCATCGCGAAGGCCGCCAACCAGGTGGAGCAGACGCGCTCGGGCGAGCTGAAGGGCAAGCTCAGCTACATGAGCCCCGAGCAGTGCTACGGCAAGCCGCTGGACTGCCGCAGCGACATCTTCTCCGTGGGCGTGGTGCTCTACGAGTGGCTCACCGGCTTCAAGCTCTTCACCGGCGAGTCCGAGGTGGCGGTGATGCGCAGCATCACGGACGGGAAGATCTACGCGCCGTCCTACTTCAAGGCGGACATCCCCGAGCCCGTCGAGGCCATCCTCATGAAGGCGCTCGAGAAGGACCGGGAGCGCCGCTACCAGACGGCGGGGGAGATGCGGGCGGCCATCGACGCGTTCCTCAACACCTACGAGTTCACCCCCTCGCCGCAGCACCTCTCGAACTTCCTGCGGCAGCTCTTCCACGACGAGCTGAACGAGGAGCAGGGCCGGCTGAAGCAGACGACCAGCTCGGACGCGGTGCTGGCGCTGGAGGACGAGGTGACGCCCATGTCCTCCCACCCGGTCAAGGAGAGCCCGGCGAAGGAAGGACGCAGCCCCTCCGAGCGCCTGCTCAGCCTCGCGCTCCCCGGGGAGCAGCTCGAGGCGCTGGAGGCCATCGCGCAGAGGACGGGCGTCAGCGTGAACAAGATGGTGGGAGAGCTGCTCGCGGCCTGGCTCAAGTACCGCTAGGCCGCTGAGAGGGCAGACACCATGCCTCGCCTGAAGCTGGTCCTCGAGTACGACGGTACGCGCTACGTGGGCTGGCAGGTGCAGCGCAACGGACGCTCCGTCCAGGCCGAGCTGCAAGAGGCGCTGGGCAAGCTGCTCGGCGCGCCCGTGGAGGTGCTGGCCGCGGGGCGGACGGACTCGGGCGTGCACGCCACGGGGCAGGTGGTGTGCTTCGACACGGAGCGCATGTTGCCGCTCAAGGCGTACTGGAGGGGGCTCAACGGCCTGCTGCCCGACGACATCGCCGTGGTGCGCGCGGAGGAGGTGCCGCCGGAGTTCGATCCGCGCCGCTGGTCTCGTGGAAAGCGGTACCGGTACCGGGTGAGCAACCGGCCCACGCGCTCGCCGCTGCGCCGGCACACGCACTGGGAGCTCTACGCGCCGCTCCAGGTGGAGGCCATGGTGCGCGCCTCCCGGCACCTGCTGGGCCGGCATGACTTCTCGGCGTTCCGGGCCGCGGACTGCCAGGCCGCGCACGCCCTGCGCGAGGTGCGCCGGGTGGACGTGGAGGGGGTGGCGGGGGACGCGGTGTCCTTTACGGTGGAGGGCACGGCGTTCCTCAAGCACATGGTGCGCAATCTCGTGGGGACGCTGGTGGAGGTGGGCAAGGGCCGCAGGCCCGAGGCCTGGGTGGCCGAGGTGCTGGCCTCGAAGGACCGGACGAAGGCGGGGCCCACCGCGCCTGCGCAGGGGCTGGTGCTGGAGGAGGTCTTCTATGGAGAGGGGCCGCCCCCTCGCACGGCTGGGGACTCGGCGGACATGTTTGATGACGAGCCATGAGGCCTCGGGGCCGGGGTTGCGCTAGGCTCCGGCGGCGTGAGCTCCAAGCCCAGCAAACTCGACCCGGTCCGTGTCCGTATCCGCCGCTTTCAGTTCGTCGTGGGCCTCGGCTTCCTGGCGCAGGTGATTGGGGCCGTGTTCTCCGTGTCCTTGGCCTACCGGCTGACGGAGCGCGTCCAGGATCTGCCGGAGGGGCTTCGGTTGCTGATCGGCGTCCCGCTGCAGAACCTGTGGGTGCTCGCCGTGCTTCCCCTGCTGTGCTACGGCGCCGCGCGGATCATCGAGCTGAAGCCGCTGTCGACCGCCATCGGAGGTGCGATCTCCGGCCAATTCTTCATCATGGCGCTCAACTTCGCGTGGGGTGGCCTCGACGGGCTCTTGCCTGGGGTGGCCGCTGTCGCGCTGCAGGTCTCGTCACTGGCGGCCGGGGTGCTCCTCAGCTACCGGGCGGTGTTGAAGGGGCGCGTGGCCGCGGCTCAAGGCGCGGCCAAGGCCCAGGCTCAGGCCGAGTCCCGCAAGGTGGAGTACCAGGAGTTCCTGCGCGAGGCCGAGCGCAGCGCGGAGAAGACGGCTCAGCGTGAGGCGGAGCGGGCTGTCGCGGCGGCCTCGGCGGGCGGATCCGCGGCCCCGGCGGCTTCGGCCCCGGAGCCCACCAACCCGAGCACAGCGAGCCCCGAGACTTCGGGCGAGGCGAAGCCCCCCACGACGAGCTGAAAGGCCTGATAGCAATCCGCATGCGCAAACCTGGTGCGCTGATGGCTGGGGGGATCGCGCTCGCTATCGCAGGCGGGGTGTACCTCGCTTGGCTGGAGAGCCCGCTGGCTCCAACCTCTTCACAGGGAAGCGCTTCCGTCGAGGCGGGCGCCAGCCAAACCGGTGAACCCGCGCCATTGCAGCAAAGAGATGGCGGGCTTGGACCCATTGAAATCATGCCTGCCGACCTTCAGTTGCTTGAGGCCGCAGGCACCAGGGATTTCAAGAATCAGTATACGTCCACCGTCATGGTGACAACCAAGGGGCCCTTGGAGTTAGCGGAGTGCAGAGGGGTCATTATCGGTCCAAGGCTTGTTCTGACCGCGGCCCATTGCGTGTGCAAACCCGATACGGCGGATGCCTCCCCTGCAGCGAAGGCAAGGCGTGTGGAAGGAGCGGCGTGTGCCGGGAAAGCCAATGCCATCACCCTCCTCTATGGGACGGTGAGGAGTGCGCAGATGGCGGATCTCCAGGCGAGGGTCTACGCCGGAACGATCCGTCCGCATCCTGAACTGCATCTTGTTTTTGATGACAGCGACGCGCTCTTGTCCGCCCAGGCCGATCTCGCGGTCCTTGTCTTGGATGAGCCGGTGGAGGGCGGTATTCCGAGCGCCGTGCTCGCGGACGCGGAAGTCATGGCGGGCGAGTCTCTTGTCATGGCTGGCTACGGATACGACAAGAACATGGGAGGAATTTATGGGGCTCGGTATTACCGGACGAATAAGGTTGTCAACTCGCAAACGCCTTCAGGCGGCAGGTTCGTCTACGAGCAGCAAGGGGCTTACGTCTACAACGGTTTTGACGGAGGGCCTTGCTTCCGGGAACACGGAGCAGACCGCTTGCTCGTTGGCATCTCCAGCGCGGGCACCGAAAAAGAATTGCCGTTGACGAGCACGGTTTTCTTCGGTGCTTGGATCAAGTCTGAGATCGCGCGCGCGCTCACGCTCAAATGAGGAGATCCATATGATTCTGTTCTGGCCGCAGTCCAGGGGGCAGGCCTGATTCAAAGTCGGCCGCCAGGGATTGAGCGGGGAAGGTGCGCTGAGAGCGGCCGAGGCTGAGGCAAAGCTCCGCCGTTCGACCTGGGCGTCGTCGCGCGAGCATGGACTGAGGAGGAAAAAGCGGGGGGCCGGCGAGCCCCTCATGCACCTGTAGGCAGGCACGCCTCCGTGCGACCGTGGACCAGGGCATCGCGCAGCGTTTCACACGCGCGCTCCCAGCGGACGGGCAGGCCGTCCTTGAGCGGCAGACGATCCCGCCAGGCCGCAAGGAGGTTATAGGCCAGAGTGCGCAGCCAGGCGGTGACGGCCAGGGCGGAGGCGTTGGCGCGGCACGGTTGACGCGCGTCCTCCTGGAGCACCATGTCCAAGGTCCAGTGGTGCTGGTTCTCGATGGCCCAGTGCAGCCGCACCAGCTTGAGGAGGTGTGCAAAGGACAGGTCCACTGTGGACAGCGAGGTGACGAAGTAGCGCCACTCGGTGCTCTGGGTGCCGTCGTCCCCCAGGTGCGTCTGCCTCACGCACAGCAGCAGCAGGGCGTCGGGGAAGTCCACCTCCCCCTGCTTGAGCGCATGCGTCCACAGCTCACGCACCGTGCTCTTGCCGTGCGCCCTGTCCTGGGTGTGCGCTCGGGGCGGGCAGTTCTTGTCGGCGATGCACTCCACCGCATGGCCGTGCAAGGTGGGCTGGTTGCCCTTGAGCCCCAGCACGTAGTGCTTGCCCAGGGAGCGCACCAGCGCGGCGTTCTCCGTCGCGCACAGGCCCGCGTCCCCCGTCACCACCTGGAAGTGCTCTCCGTAGTGCTCCACCACCCGCGGCAACAGCTGCCGGAAGGCCGGGCTCTCTCCCGCCTTGGCGCCGAAGAATTCCAGGTCCAGGCAGGGACAGGCCCGCACGCGGGTGAGCGCGGCGCGCATCGCCCCCAGCTTCCACACCGGGCTGCCCGTCTCATCGCACGACACCGACTCCAACCCCGGCACCGGCTTCTGCGTGCTTGAGTACACGCTCTTGCCGTCGAAGGAGGCTACCCCCAGCGGCAGCTCGTGCCTCTCTCCCTCCTGTCCCAGCAACGCCTGCACCCACCCTCGCAGCGTTTCGGCTAGCCCACCCACGCGCTGCTCCTTCAACAGCCGCCTCAGCGTGCTGTCGGACACCTTGCGCGCCACCTCCAACTCACGCCGCGCCCGCGCCCCCACGTCCTCCGACAACTCCTCTATCTGTCTCAGTCCCGCCTTGCCGCAGGCGAAGCCCACCACCAGCAGCGCCAGCAGTCCCTGGTGCAGGTGGCGTTGCCCCTGCTTGTCTCGCGGATCTACCAACTGCTCACTCCAGCTCAGCTGCGCGTGGCGCAGCGCCCTTCTCTGTTGCCCGGTGACCGTTCTCATGCGTAAGTACCCTCGGCTCCCGCTTTTTCCTCCTGCTGTACGCGGTAGCCGCTGGTGGGATGGGGCTCGCCGGCTCCTCCCCCGCTTTTTCTCTCCTGCGCCGGGCCTTACTCGCACTCGCTCCTCAAGCCAACCCCCTGGGTAGGCACCTGCTCAGCCTACCTCATACCACCCCCCTCCGGCGCTCGGGCGGCTGCGGCAATGTCCGGATCAGAATCCCCACCCGCTGGAGGTCCCGGCGTTCACAAACGCCCCCTCTCCACGCAAGTGCCCGGCTCCACTCAGCTTCTGAGCTCGACGACCCCGGACAATGAATCAGGCCTGGGTCATCACCCAGGGGTTCAAGCGTTCTGCGAAAGCATGCCTGACCAGCGGCTCACGATGCTCTCCGCATAGCCCAGCGCTTGGCGCAGCTCGCTGCTCAGCTCCCCCCGGGAGGCATGCGCGATCACCCGCCGCGCCTCGTTGGCAGCCTTGAGCCAGCGTGTCCGGTCATCACGGGTCTTCGCGTTGAGCAACTTTTCAAGACTCTGAAAGATGGGCAGCGCGCCCCAGTACTTCTCGATCAGGGTGGCGTAGTCGAGGAGATCTAGGAAGTCTTCTTGGGCGCCGGTCTCTTCCATGTGCCAGCGCTCGTAGGCCTTGAGCGCCATCCCCGTGGGCACGAACGCTCGAAAGAGGTCTTTGCCCTCCCGGACCGCTTGCTCGCGCAGAGCCCCGAGCACGATGCGCTGGAGGTCCTTTTCCAGGCGCTGGACGCGCGCGTAATCCAGGAGCGGTCTTTGCTTCTCCCAGTCATCGAGGATCTTCCGCATGCGCGCCGCCAGCTCATCCCGCGCATCCTCCTTGAGAACGTATTCCCGAGCACCAAGGCGCCTCGCCTCATTGCACTGCTTGAGCGTTCCCGCGCCGGAGAGGACGAGGATGGGCAGTTCCTGCACTTGGGGCTCAATCTCCCGAAGTAACTCGAGCCCCTCCCAATGCCCGGGGGACAACTGGAGGTCGAGCAGGACGAAGTCGTAGTTTCCCGACCGGAGCTCCTGGAGCGCGCTCGCGCGATCCGTGACATGGCGGATGGTCTCGACGAGGTCCTCTAGGAGAGGCTGCAGCGAGGCCACGACCTCGGGCTGATCCTCGACCCAGAGAAGCTGTTGGAGGCGTTTCATGGTGTACCCCTGGCGACCTGAACGTCTTGCGTCCGGAGGGGGACTGGCACCGGGGCGGCGTGCGCCATGGGCTTCGGAAGGACCGGCAGCAGGAGGCGGCACTGGGTGCCCGCGCTCAGGCTCCGGATGCTGAAGCTCCCCCCGTGAATGTGGGCAATGCGCTGAACGCTCAAGAGCCCGAGTCCATGTCCCTCCTGCTTCTGGCTCACTGCGGGAGTGCCCGCGTCCACGGCGGCGATCACCTCATCCGGCATGCCCGGTCCCGAGTCGCTGACCTCGATGAGCACTTTGTTCTCCGCGGGGTCATGGAGCCACTCCAGGCGAAGCTGCCCCGTTCCTTTCATAGCTTCCAGAGCGTTCTTGCACAGGTTCTCGAGCGCGGAGTCGACGAGGAATTCGTCTCCGACGAGGTCCACGGCCTGCGCATCCAAGGTGACCTGGAGGCTGACCCCGGAGGGCAGGCGCTGTTGAAGCCGGGAGCTGAAGGAGCTCAGGAGCGAGGACAGGGAGAAGCGCTCGTACCTCGCTACCGGCATCTGGCGCCCCACCAGCATGAGGATTTGGGCAGATGTGCGGGCGCTGGTGAGCGCCTGCTCCGCGCCAGAGAGGTGATGGTAGCGGCGGTTCGGGAACTCCACCGCATTGGCCCGGTGGTTATCGACGGCGAGCAGTAGGTTTTTCAGGTCGTGGAGCCGCGTGGCGAAGGCCGTCAGGATCGGGTCCGCGAAGAGAGCCCGGTCGAAGAGGTGGAAGATCATCCCCTCGACCCAACGCGCCTGGGCGCTCTCCTGCGATCTTGCCCGGGGCAGGCTGATGACCATGGCGCCCTCGGTCTCCTCGATCAGGCCGGGAAGGGCGAGCGCCTGCAAGATCGTTGGGTTGGGTGCCGCCAGGAGGAAGGCCCCGTCGCGTCGACTCACGCGGAGAGACACCTCGTGGGAGGCCTCCGCCAACGAGGCAGTGATCCGGAGGGCGGTGCCCTTGGGAGCGGCCCCGCGGAGCACCGCGGAGAAGAGTTCCAGGAGCGCCCCCGAGTCCCCACGGAGGGCCTCCTGCTCGGCGAGGGCTGTCTCGAACTCGATAGGCCATCCCCGGAGAGAACCGAGCAGCTCCCGCAGCTCAGCCATCGAGATCTCCTGAGCGCCTGCGGCACGAGACCGCCCCCCCAGGGAGGCGGCCATCAAGATCTCGTTGAACTCCCGGGTGCTCTGGAGGGGCGTACTCCCCTCAAGGGCGTAGGCGTCGAGGAAGGCCACCACACGCTGGGCCAACCGCACCAGCTCATCCCGGATAGGACTTCCGGAACGGAGCGTCTTGTTGGAGGCAACTTGCAGGAGCCGTTCCAGCACCTCCGGGCACGCGACCTGGAAGACCTCGAACAGGTGTTCCAGAACGGTGACGGCCTGGGCCCGGCTCCCTCGCAGAAGCACGTCCGCGCCGAACAGCCCGAGAGACCCCAGCGCGTGCCACCCGGTCTGCCCCCGCTCCATGGCCGCGAGCAGCGTGTGCGCCAACATCCGGATGAATTGACGGGTAGGGGCCGCGGATAGGTCAACCAGACGCTCCACGGCGGCGCGGCCGTGGGGAAGGGACACGAGGATCCGAAGGGGATGCTGGCAGGCGTCGTCCTCGGCCTCCACCTTGTTCCTCATGGGAGCGCTGTGAAATCGGTAACTCTCCTCTCCATAGGAGATCGTGTACTCCGCCGTGTACCGAGGCTCGTGCTCGGGTCCCCTTGTGCCGAGGATGCCATAGGTCCCTCTGAGCCCAAGAAGCTGGGTGACCTCCAAGGCGACCGTCTTGGCATCCACCTCCAGCATGGCCTCTAGGCCACTGACCTCCTCTTGGGCCTCCATGAGCCGTTGAATCACCGACGACTCGGAGAGTCGGCGGTCCAGCAGCGCCCCTCGGGTGTCGAGCAGCATGGCCCCGCAGCACGCCTGGAGCGTCTCCGCAGCGATGGTGTCGGTGGGACCATCGGCAGCCTGTCCATTCCCCGTCTTGAGAAAGGGGAGCAGTCCGAGCTGTCGTCCCAATGGCCCCAGCATCAACGAACTCACCACATATCCCGCCACCTTGGCGTGGCTGTCCACCGTCCTTTCCCACCAGGAACTGGGACGGCGCACGACCGAAGCGGCCAGGATGGCACGTACGCAGAAGGAGCCCACCGTCGCGAGGATGTCCTGAGGAATCAGCCGGTATTGCCGATGCTCGTTGACGAAGGAGCTGTGGGTGAACGCGATGCTGAGAAGCTTCGGCTCTCGGAATTCGAAGCCCAGCTTCGCCGCAGCTGAGGCAAGCCCACGCACTTCATTGGGGCGCAACTCGTGTCTGGATACCTCGAACGGGCTTTTTGGAGGAGCGGAGGCCTCGCGTACGGGCGCCTTGAGCGCCACCAGCATTTGAGAGGCCGCCTCCTGCTCGGCCTCCTTCTTCGAGCGCCCCTTTCCAGTGGCCTTTCGTTGGCCAAGCCGGGCCTCTACTTCGAACTGCCGTTGGTGCTCGGGGCCCTCTGCCTTCACGGTCACGTACTCCGGACGGCCCAACCCGAGTTTCTGCGTGTGTTCCTGCAAGCGAGTCTTGAAGTCCACCCTGGGAGATGGGAGCGCAGTCAACGGCAACCCACCGGCATACAAGGCTCCGACTCCCTGGAGGTCGCCGCCGAGGAAAACCGCGGCCACGAGCTTCCGCGCGGCCACCTCGGAGACCGAGGCGCGTTCTGCGGCGTTCGTTTGCCCCTTTCCCAGCGTCAGCAGCGACCCCAGCGCATAGCGCTCCGTGAGCACCCCCAGGGCGTTGCGCCGGGTTTCCATGATGAGCTTGGCGATATCCGCAGGCTTCTCCACCCGACGTGTGGCAATCGCCTCGCAAGCGATGCACAAGTCGAGCACCACCTTCCCCAGCTCATCGAGCACCCCGAGCCAGAACCGAACCCGGGCGCCATTGGGCAATCCGGCCTCATTCACTGCCGCGCTGGTAGCCAGTACCGAGGCTGCCAGCGCTTCGGGCAGGGAGCCGCCCACGGCCTTGAGCAAGGCCGCTTTTGGCTCGGGCGCGACTGACACGGACTGCGCCACTGCCATCGCCTCGGGGTCTAGCGAGAGCAACATCCCGTCAGTATAGGATCAGTATAGGAGAGGATGGGACCACCAAGAGGCGCTGGGTGGACTCAGTCAGCTGACGGGATGGGGCGTGCTCCCCTCACGTGAGGGAGGCGGCCAGCCTGGCCAGATGTGCCTTCAGCCCCGTGGGCGCCGGCGGGGCCTCCACGGCCGGCACCGCGGGCTTGAGCGTGGGCTCCAGCGCCTCCGTCAGTCGTGCAAGCTCACAGATCCGGAGGTGACGGATGCGCAGGTGGACCCGCCGGTTGTGGACCTCCAGGTCGATCTCGGGAGGGCACTGGGCGTTGTCTTGGAAGTGCCGGCGGAGCGTCTGCACGTAGCGCTGCACCGGCTCCTCCTCCGGCTCCAGCGGCCCATGGCCCAGCCAAGCGCGTCGAGCCTGGATGGCATCCCTCAGGTCCTCCGCGGTGCAGTCCGCGAAGGGCTTGGTGAGCTTCAGCCCTCCTCGCCGGGGGATCTCGATGGGGATGGGACCGGGCTCGGCGGCGTCGCTCCGCCGGAGCCAGAGCTGCGCCAGCCGCAGGTACTCCAGCAGCGCCCCGAGGCTCGCCATGCCGTACTTCTCGGCCACGGGCAGCTGGAAAGAATTCGCCACCGCGCCGTACCGCGTCAGCGTCGCTTGCGAGAGCACGCGCACGTGCCGCCGAAAGTACTCGCGGGTCGTCCGGTAGCCGCGATTGACGGCCAGCCGCCTCTCCACCATCTGGTTGTAGAACTGGCCGATCCGGTAGTGGCCCGCCGTGCCCTGCATCAGGTTCTGGAGGATGGCGTCGTGGCACTGATCGAGAGTCATGGGGCTGAGAATGGGGTCTAGGTTCTGCAGGTCCATGTTTGTCTGCCTCGCTGAATGGGGTGGACTGCGGCGGGGCGAAGAGCAGGAACCGGGCCAGAGCAGACTCTCGTCACTTCAAGCCTTTACGCGGAGGGCCTTAGTTCGAGTTTCGCACTTTTTTGCGTTGGTCACGCAGCGACCGCCCGCAGCGTGTCGGGCAGCAAGAGTAGGGGGGGGGACGACCCTGCTTGTCGGTTGGGGTCGCAGAAATCGCCGCCCGCAGGCACGCGAAGCGCAGAGTGGCGAGCATGTCGGCGAATGAGGGACGCACCTTGTGGCGGTACCACCGACGGTACAGGGGCTTGTAGCGGGTGTGGCCCTGCTGTGCGAACCACAGCACGGTGAGGCTGTAGAGGAGCATGGCCAGAGGTGCGATGCGGCGAACGGCCTGACGACTCCAGCCTTGGGGCTGCACGAAGCCCAGATGGCTCTTGCTTCCTTGGATGGATGTCAGCGGTGGCCCAGAGCCGCTTCTCCAGGGTGGCGGTGGCGGTGTCTTTCGAGGCGGGGGCAATCCAGCGCATAGTTTCGGTATATTCCGGATTTGACGCGGGTCAACGGCCCTGCTTCTGGCCCTCCCTCGTTTCTCGGAGCCATCATCCATGCCCGCTCGCCGAACCATGCGCAGGAAGGGCGCACTCCTGGTGCTGGCCCTTGCACTGCAGGCCGCGTGTGCCAGCAGCACCCAGCACGCAGGCCGCCGGGAGCTGCGCCTGGACACGGAGACCGCGGCCCGGGCCCGCCACGTCGCCGCGGTAGCAGGGCAGGGGGCAAGCCCGCTGGCGGCCGCGGCCGCTCCGGCGGTGGCGTCCGTCCTGGCCGAGGCGGCTCCCATGCTCCTGGCCCTGCTCGGGAACGATAACGCGGTGGGGGAGTTCGAGGAGCGCCTCTGGGAATGCGCCCGGCAGGCCGAGCGCCGGGTCAACGCGGCGTTCTTCGGAGGCCGCGCGCCGACACGCCAGGAGTGCGGAGAGGAGGTGGTGGTGGACGGCTGTCCCAAGCCCATCACCCGGGCGATGTTGCTGGGGCAGCAGAAGCATGTGCTCGCCCTTCAGTGCGTGCGAGAGGTGCTCGAGGAACTGTGGCCCAGGCCGTTCAGCCTGGAGCAGCGCTACCGCTACTACCCCAACGCGAAGGTGCTGGAGTTCGTCACCCCGGAGGAGGAGGCGCGGCTGATCGCGCAAGGCTGCA
>Ga0255338_1002597_pt1 | contig 25405 bp, 24 predicted proteins | sample MeOH1_35cm_T4_19_FD_203715 | JGI IMG/M metagenome (GOLD analysis project Ga0255338, IMG submission 203715) | Sandy soil microbial communities from University of British Columbia, Vancouver, Canada - MeOH1_35cm_T4_195 | ecosystem: Engineered > Artificial ecosystem > Sand microcosm > Unclassified ...
GTCCATGCTGGCCTGATCCCACCTTCTCATGGCTGGGGATAAGCGGAGAAACGGGGTACCGTGGCCGTGGGCCGCGCGGTATAAGCGGTTCATGTCAGCTATGTGGCAAGGCTGACGCGGGACAAACGAGATCAACGACATAGGCGGCATGAGCGAGGCGCCCACACAGGACGAGGCGGAGGCCGGAACACCGGCCGCGACGCCGAGCGCACATCCGGCCGGCAATGGCGCGGAAGGCGAAGCTGCGTCCGCCGACGCCTTCGAGGAAGGGCGCCCCATCGCGGCTGCCGAACTCGATCCGAACGAGATGTTGATCGTCGATCTCGAAGGCTTCGAGGGGCCGCTCGATGTGCTGCTGACGCTGGCGCGCAATCAGAAGGTCGATCTGACGAAGATCTCGATTCTGAAGCTGGCCGAGCAATATCTCGATTTCATCAATCGCGCGCAGCGGATGGAGCTCGACCTCGCCGCCGACTATCTCGTCATGGCGTCCTGGCTCGCCTATCTGAAGTCGCGTCTGCTCCTGCCGCCGCCCGAAGAGGAAGAGGGTCCGAGCGGGGCCGAAATGGCGGCGCGGCTGGCCTTCCAGCTCTTGCGCCTCGAAGGCATGCGCAAGGCGTCCGTGGCGCTGTTCGGGCGCCAGCGGCTCGGCATGCATGTTTTTCAACGTGGCGCACCGGAAGGCGTTCGTGTTGTTAAAACAAGCCAGTATCAGGGGACGCTCTACGATCTTCTGAAGTGTTATTCTGACCAGCGGCTCAAGGGACATGAGACGAAATGGGAGCCGAAGCGGCTTCCGATCATGTCCATCGAGATCGCGCGCAAGCGTCTGGAGCAGATGCTCGGAATGATGTTCGACTGGGGGCGTATCGACGCCTATCTGCCGGTCGAGGAAATGTCCGGCGAACTCCGGCGCTCGGTCCTGGCGAGCACGCTCAGCGCCGCGCTGGTGCTTGCCAAGGACGGCCATATCGAACTCCGTCAGACCGGCGCCTATGAGCCGCTTTTCGTGCGGCAGAAAAGGTCTGAACCCAACTCCACGCCCCCGGCTGAATCCGGCGACCAGCAGACAAGCGAATGACAGAAGAAACGCGACCCGAATCCGAAGAAGTCGAGCCCACTGAAGCCGAGGCGGTTGATGCCGGGATCGGGGCCGAGGACGACGCGCGTCCCGCGGACGAGGACGCGGAGCCACGCGATGGCGAACCCGATACCGATGAGGCCGAAGGCGAGGATATGCCCGAAGCTGAGGTGACGGTTGAAGTCGAAGCTGAGATTTCGGTTGAGGTTGAAGAGGCGGCGTCCGGAGATGATGAATCCGCCGAAATCGAGACCGAAGTTGATGTGGAGGATGAGGTTGAGTCCGAGGGCGAAGTGGAAGCCGCGGGCAATGTCATTAATTTCCCGGTCGATGTGACCGATCACGGCCAGCTTATGCGCATGGCGGAGGCCTTGCTTTTTGCCGCCGCCGAGCCGCTGGACATCGACACGCTGGCGTCGCGCCTTCCGGCCGGAACCGATGTGGGCGCGGTTATCGAAGATCTTCAGAAGCTTTATGAAAATCGCGGCGTAAACCTCATTCGCGTCGCGAATAAGTGGATGTTCCGGACGGCGAGCGACCTGTCATTCCTGATGGAGCGCACGGCGCTTGAGCAGAAGAAGCTCTCGCGTGCGGCCATGGAGACGCTGGCCATCATCGCCTATCACCAGCCGGTGACCCGCGCCGAGATCGAAGAAATCCGCGGTGTGACCGTCTCCAAGGGGACCATCGACGTGCTGATGGAGACGGGCTGGGTGCGGCTCCGCGGCCGCAAGCGCACGCCGGGCCGCCCTGTGACCTATGGCACGACGGAAGACTTCCTCCTCCATTTCGGTCTGGAGAATGTGGGCGACCTGCCGGGCCTCGACGAGCTTAAGGCCGCAGGCCTGCTCGACGGACGCCTGCCGCCCGGCTTCGACATCCCGAGCCCCAGCGAAGCGGGTGGCGAAGGCGATGGCGAGTTCGAGGATACGCCGGTAGAAGAATATGGCTCGGCGATCGACGAGCATCTGGCTCATGTCGCCGACGACGAGGAGGAGTCGGATTAATCCGAATTCACGATTGCCTCTCGCACGTGCAGCAAAATCACTTGCACAAAATGTGAGCTGATATGACACTTGGCTCGGCGGCTAATTCGGTATCGCCGGTCCACTTTCTCCCGTTCGGAAGAGTGTGGAACGGGTCGCAATGCGCGGACGAAAGGCCCATATTCGTAGCGGGGCGCGAAGGCGCCTCCGGCCTGCCTCTTGATGGGGCGCGCCAGTGACCCATTACGGGGAGAGTTAGATGCTGAGTTGGACTCACATTATCGTCGTCGTCGCGCTTGTCGTGCTGCTGTTCGGCCGCGGCAAGGTTTCGGACCTGATGGGCGACGTCGCCAAGGGTATCAAGAGCTTCAAGAAGGGCCTTGCCGAAGACGACACGCCGCCCGCGCGTCCCACCGATGCGAAGATCATCGAAGGTACCGCCACCCAGGGCAGCGCGTCCGAAGCGAAGGACAAGGTCGCCAACGGCTGAGGCGGTTATGAGACCGTCTCGTTCGAGGCTTCCGGGGTACCCCCATGTTTGACATTGGCTGGTCCGAACTGCTGCTGGTTGGGGTCTTGGCGCTCGTCTTCGTTGGCCCCAAGGATCTGCCGCGCGTGATGCGCACGGCCGGCAAATATGTCGGCAAGATGCGAGCGATGGCCCGCGAGTTCCAGCAATCCTTCGAGGATCTGGCACGCGAGAGCGAGCTTGAAGAGCTGCGCAAGCAGGTCGCCGAGCTCCGCAATCAAAGCATGGCTCCGCTCGCGGACCTCCGCCAGTCGGTGGAGGCGGCGGGCGAGGCGTCCAAGCCCTTGCCGGACGCCGAGGCCCCGGCGCCGGAAGCGCCGACCGAAGCGCTCTCCGCGCGGCTCCCTGACGACATCATCCCCGATCTGGTCGAGGCGATCCGCGAGGCAGACGAGATCGAGAAGTTCGGCGAGAAGGCGGAACCCGCGCCCAAGCCAGATGCGGGGCGCGCATGAACGACGAGGAACTTGAAGCCTCCCGCGCACCGCTGATGGATCACCTGATCGAGCTGCGCTCCCGGCTCATCAAGGCGATGGTAGCCGTCGCCATCGCGTTCGGCATCTGCTTCACCTTCGCCAGCCGGATTTTCAATATTCTGGTCCGGCCCTATGAAGTTGCGTCGGGCGGCGTGCCGGTGAAGCTCATCTACACCGCCCCGCAGGAATATTTCTTCACCCAGATGAAGCTCGCCATGTTCGGCGCGATCTTCCTCGCGTTCCCGATCATCGCGGCCCAGATCTACATGTTCGTCGCGCCGGGCCTCTACAAGAACGAGCGGCGGGCCTTCCTGCCGTTCATGATCGCGACGCCCGTGCTGTTCCTCATCGGCGCGGCACTGGTCTATTTCGGCATCATGCCGATGGCCATGCACTATTTCACGTCGATGCAGCAGGTGGGCGGCGACGGCAAAGCCTCGATCGAGCTTCTGCCGCGCGTCAGCGAGTATCTGGGCTTCATCATGAGCCTCATTCTCGCTTTCGGCGCCTGCTTTCAGCTTCCGGTGATCCTCACGCTGCTCGCCCGTATCGGCATGGTGACGTCGAAGCAGCTCATTGCGGGCTGGCGTTATGCGATCGTCATTTCTTTCGCCGTCGCCGCCGTGCTGACGCCGCCCGATCTCCTGAGCCAGGTGAGCCTCGGCACGCCGACCTTCCTGCTCTATCTGATGTCGATCGGGGCGGTGAAGCTGGTCGAACGGAACAGGCGGATCGCCGAAGCAAAGGGCGGGGACGAGGCGGAGGCAACGGAAGGGGCCTGATCGCGCCCGGAGCCGCCTCATCTGGACGCTCCCAACCCTTCCGCGTATACAGAAGCCCGCCCGAACTCCCTATGCGCGACGGACTCCATGCACGATATCAAGATCATCCGCGACGATCCTCAGGCCTTCGACGCCGGCTTGGCCAAGCGCGGCCTGCCGCCCCAATCGGCGCGGCTGATCGAGATCGACGAGCGCCGCCGCAAGACCATCGCCGCGCTGCAGGAGATGCAGCAGCAGCGGAATGACGCCTCGAAGCAGATCGGCGCCGCCAAGGCGAAGAAGGACGAGGCGCTCGCCCAGAAGCTCCTCGACGAGGTCGCGCATCTGAAGGCAAAGATTCAGGCTGGCGAGGACGAGGAACGGGCAATCTCCGCCGAGCTCGAAACCGAACTCGGCGCCATTCCGAACATCCCCTATGACAATGTTCCCGTCGGTCCCGACGAGACGGCCAATGTCGAATATCGCCGCCACGGAACCCCGCGCGAGATGAACTTCGCGCCGAAGGAGCATTTCGATCTCGGCGAGGCCCTCGGTCTGATGGATTTCGAAACGGCGGCAAAGCTCTCCGGCGCTCGCTTCGCCGTGCTGAAGGGTCAGCTCGCCCGGCTAGAACGCGCCATCGGCAATTTCATGCTGAACCTCCACACCGGCGAGTTCGGCTATACGGAAGTGAATCCGCCGCTGCTGGTGAAAGACAGCACCATGTATGGCACGGCGCAGCTTCCGAAATTCGCCGACGACCAGTTCGCCGTCTTCAAGGGGCAGAGCAGGGAGGATCAGGATCGCTACTGGCTGATCCCGACCGCCGAGGTTTCGCTCACCAATCTCGTGCGCGAGTCGATCCTTTCCGAGGACGAGCTGCCGCTGCGCCTCACCGCCTGGACGCCATGCTTCCGCGCCGAGGCGGGCTCAGCAGGGCGCGACACGCGCGGTCTGATCCGCCAGCATCAGTTCTCAAAGGTCGAGCTCGTTTCGATCACGACGCCGGAACAGGCGGACGAGGAGCATGAACGCATGCTCGCCTGCGCCGAAGGTGTGCTGAAGGCGCTCGACCTTCATTATCGCGTGGTGACGCTTTGCACGGGCGATATGGGCTTTTCGTCGCGCAAAACCTACGACATCGAGGTCTGGCTACCGGGGCAGAACATGTTCCGCGAGATTTCGTCCTGCTCGGTCTGCGGCGACTTCCAGGCGCGGCGCATGCAGGCCCGCTATCGCCCGGTCGATAGCAAGAACACGCGCTTCGTAAACACGCTCAACGGCTCGGGCCTCGCTGTCGGGCGCACGCTCGTCGCCATTCTCGAAAATTATCAGCAGGCGGATGGCTCCATTTCCATTCCCTCGGTGCTCCGGCCCTATATGGGCGGGCAGGAAGTGATCTCCGCCAATGGCTAGGAAGAAAGCGACATCGAAGCCGGGCCTTCGCATCCTCGTCACCAATGACGACGGCATCCATGCGCCCGGCCTGCAAGTGCTGACGCGCATCGCGCAGAATCTGTCGGACGACGTATGGATTGCGGCGCCCGAAGAGGAGCAGAGCGGTTCGGCGCATTCGCTCTCGCTCGCGAACCCGCTCCGCGTCCGGCAGCTGAACGCGCGTAAATTCGCGGTGAAGGGCACGCCATCCGATTGCGTGCTGATGGCCGTTCGCCACATCATCAAGGACAGGCAGCCGGACCTTGTTCTTTCCGGCATCAATCGCGGCCAGAACATCGCCGACGATGTGACCTATTCCGGCACGATCGCCGCCGCGATGGAAGGCACGCAGCTCGGCATTCCCTCCATCGCGCTGAGCCAGGCCTTCGGCTTCGGCGAGAGCCATCAGGTGAAATGGACGACGGCCGAGCATTACGCGCCGGGCATCATCGAGAAGCTCGTCAAGGCGGGTTGGCCCGAGGAAGTGCTCATCAACATCAACTTCCCCGATGTGGCTGCCTCGGCCGTCAAGGGCATCGAAGTGACCGCGCAGGGCAAGCGCGACCAGTCGCTCGTCCGCGTTGAAGAACGGATCGACGCCCGCAACAATCCCTATTACTGGCTGGGCTTCGAGCGCATCCTGAGCAATCCGCCCAAGGGCACCGATCTTCATGCTATCTATAGCGGCATGATTTCGGTAACGCCCTTGCACATGAACCTTACGCATGCGCGCACGCGCAGCGCCCTCGTCACCGCGCTCGGAAAGCTCTGAGCGAGACATGGAACCGGCATGAGCGACGAAACGCCCATGGACGACATCGATCAAGGCAAGATCGAACTCGTCATGGCGCTCAGAAGGCAGGGGATACGCGACAAGCGTGTGCTGAACGCGCTTGAACGCATTCCGCGCGAGAGTTTCATCAACGCCTCGTTCCGCAAGCAGGCCTATGAGGACCATGCGCTGCCCATCGAATGCGGGCAGACGATCAGCCAGCCCTTCATCGTCGCCTACATGACCGAGCAGTTGCAGGTCGGCGACCGCATGAAGGTGCTCGAAGTGGGCACGGGCTCGGGCTATCAGGCGGCGGTTCTGTCGAAGCTCTGCCGCCGCGTCTATACGGTCGAGCGCTATCGAACGCTGCTGCGCGACGCGGTGCGGCGCTTCGAAGACCTCCATCTTCACAACATCACGGCCAAGGCCGGCGACGGCAATGAGGGCTGGATCGAGCAGGCTCCCTTCGACCGAATCATAGTCACCGCCGCTGCGCCTTCCGTGCCGCCCAAGCTCGTCGAGCAGCTGAAGCCGGGCGGGTTGATGATCGTCCCGGTCGGTGCGCCTGGTGGACGCGGCGAGCAGCATCTTGTGCGGATCGAGCGGACAGAGGAAGGTGTGAGACGCGAGGAACTGATGCCCGTGCGATTCGTCCCGCTGGTCGAGGGCGTGGCCAAGGAATCTTGAGAGCGGGGCCGAGCCCCGTGATCGCGGGCGCCGGGAGGTCGGCGAGCGGGGATCATGCAGGAGACGCTTCGGCATAAGGGGAGATGGATGGCTGCGCGCCTTTTCGGCGGCGTTGCGATTCTTTTCGTGCTTGCCGGCTGCGCATCTGAAAAGCCCTGGTGGGAAGGCGGCCGGTCGCGCACGCATGGCGGCGAGGTTGATACGACGCCTCTCTCTCCGACCGGGCGCGGCGGCACCTATGTGGTGCGTTCGGGCGATACGCTCTTCAAGGTCTCGCGGGACAAGGGCGTGCCCATCCGCTCGCTGATCGACGCCAACAATCTGGAGCCCCCTTACGCCCTTCGCACCGGACAGCGTCTCGTCATTCCGGGCGGCCGCTACCACGTCGTCCAGAAGGGCGACACGGTCTACAGCATTTCGCGCGCCTATGGCGTCGACATGGCGACACTCACCAGCACGAACCATGTTCAGGCGCCCTACAAGATCTGGCTGGGCCAAAGGCTGCAACTGCCCTCGAAGGTCAACCGTCAGGTCGCCTCCCGCGATAGCGACACGCCCGTTGTGCGTCACACTTCTCCGACGCCGACGCCGCCGCCGGTGGCGGCAACGCCCGCACCACGCGGCAATGAGGTGGTCGCCTCGAACGAGCCCAAGGCGCCGCTTCCCGCGCCGCCGACGCCCGCGGGAGATTTCATCTGGCCGATAAAGGGCCCGATCATTTCGGCCTACGGCCCGAAAGAGGGCGGCCTGCATAATGACGGCATCAACATCGCCGCGCCCGTAGGCTCGCCGGTCAAGGCCGCCCAGAGCGGCGTCGTGGCCTATGCGGGCAACGAACTCAAAGGCTATGGCAATCTTCTTCTGGTGCGCCATGCGAATGGCTGGATGACCGCCTATGCGCATAACAGCAAGCTGCTGGTGAAGCGCGGCGATACGGTGACGAGGGGACAGACCATTTCCCTTTCCGGCAGTTCCGGCAGCGTGACCTCACCTCAGGTGCATTTCGAAATTCGCAAAGGTGCGAAGGCGGTCGATCCTCGAGGCGTTATCGAGGGGTAGGGCGTTCCATGTGCGTGTTGTGCGGCGATGTCCCGTCGCGGCGGGACTTCCTCAAGACGCTCGGTGCCTTGCCGTTCATCGCGGCGGCGTCGCCCGCTGTCGCGCAAACCGGCATTTCCGATTATCGCCCCGTCTTCGAAACCGTCCACGCGGAGGACGGGCGCAAGCTCATTGCCATTCGTCGATTCCGCCGCGACGGGCAGGAACTCCTGCTGACCGTCGAGCCGCAGAGCCTCGTTACCCAGATTCGACCGCGCGAATGGACCGTCGCCGAGGAGACGTCCGACGCGATCGGCCTTGGCGGGACGCCCTATCTCTCTGCGCTCAGGGCAATGACCAGCCCGCCTTACAAAATCGAGAATACCGGTCTGGTTCACGCGCTGCACCCGGTCGAGGGCGTTTTTCTCACCGTGGATCTTTGCCCGTCGCGCCGGGCCTACGAGGCGCGCTTTTTCGCCCAGCTTGCTGACGTCGCCGCGCGCGAAGGACGGCCGACGCCGGTTGCGATTTCAATCAGCGGCTATTGGGCGCTCGACCATCAGGCGGAATTGGCGGCGCTCATCGAAAGCGAAGGGCGGCGGGAGATCGACATCACCTGGGTCAATCACTCCTATACGCACCGCTATGCGCGCGGCCTGCCCGATGCGCAGAATTTTCTGCTCATGCCGAATACGGATTTCGAGCGCGAGGTGCTGAAGACCGAAGAACTGCTGATCGCGCGCGGGCTGACGCCATCGGTCTTCTTCCGCTTTCCCGGACTGGTGTCGGATGAAGACCTCGTGCTCAAGCTCAGGAAGCTCGGCCTTATTCCGCTCGGCGCCGATGCTTGGCTCGCCAAGGGCCGCCGCGCCAGGCCGGGCAGCATCGTGCTCGTGCACGGCAATGGCAATGAGCCGCTTGGCATCCGCGAGGTGCGGCCCTATCTGGCGGATGCCCGCGTTAAGTGGCTTCCCCTGCGCGAGGCAATCACCGGCGCGCGCTGATTACCGATTTGTTACCCAAGGGTCTGGCCGAGACGGCCCGCCAGGTCCTGAATGAACTGCCATGCAGTGCGGCCCGAGCGGTTGCCGCGCGTGGCGGACCATTCGATCGCTTCGGCGTGGAGCGCTTCGGTGCCGATCTTCAGCCCGTAATGTGCCGCGTATCCCTCGACCATTTCGAGATAGTCGGCCTGGCTGCAATTGTGGAAGCCGAGCCAGAGGCCGAACCGGTCGGAGAGCGAGACCTTTTCCTCAACCGCTTCTGACGGGTTGATGGCCGTCGAGCGCTCATTGTCCATCATGTCGCGCGGCATGAGATGGCGGCGGTTCGATGTCGCGTAGAAAAGCACGTTGCGCGGACGGCCCTCGATGCCGCCTTCGAGCACGGCCTTGAGCGACTTGTAGCTCGCATCGTCATGGTCGAAGGAAAGGTCGTCGCAGAAGATCAGGGCGCGGCGCGGCTGGCCGCGAAGAAGTCCCATGAGCCCGGGCAGGCTTTCGATGTCCTCGCGATGGATCTCGATGAGGATCAGACGATCGGTCGATTTCGGCGGAAGGGGCGCGTTGATCGAGGCATGTGCGGCCTTCACCAGCGAGCTCTTGCCCATGCCTCTCGCACCCCAGAGAAGGGCGTTGTTGGCGGGCAGACCGCGCGCGAACCGGGCCGTATTGTCGATCAGGATGTCGCGGACCCGGTCGACGCCGCGCAGCAGGGAGATATCGACTCGCGAAACCTCCGGCACCGGGACCAGCGTTCCCTCCGCGTTCCAGATGAAGGCGTCGGCCGCGTCGAGCGAAGCTTCCGGGGCCTCGGCGGGGGCGAGGCGTTCCAGCGCTTCGGCTATGCGGCGCAGCAAGTCTGTATCGGGTCCGGTCTGGGCCATTTCGGGATCTCCGGCGGCGATTTGGGTGCGGACCCTATCATTCCGCCGGCGCGGCGAAAATGCTCGACGGGCCCAAAGTTTAACCGCAGGTCATGTTTGCCGCGCCGGTTTGCAAATATACCCCCGGCCGGTATAGTCCGGCGCAATCGAGAGTGACCGCAGGCCCGGCGATCCGGGGCGCTTAGTTGGAGATGCTTATGTTTGGCCAGACCGGCGGGGGCAGCACGGACGTCATCGTCCAGTTGATTCCCTTCATCGCGCTGTTCGCGATCATGTACTTCCTCGTTCTCCGGCCCCAGCAGAAGCGGCTGAAGGATCATCAGGCCATGGTCGCCAATGTTCGCCGGGGCGACACGGTGGTGACTTCCGGGGGCATCATCGGCAAGGTGGCCAAGGCCGATGAGGCTGAAGTGCTGGTCGAAATCGCCGAGGGCGTCAAAATTCGCGTTGTGAAGAGTACGCTGGCCGAGGTCCGCTCGAAGGGCGAGCCGGTGCCGGCGAACGCGAACACGCCTTCCTAAAATAGACAGGGTTTGACTGCCCCCGGCACATAGAGGCCCGGGCAGGTGGGGACGAGAGCCGACATGCTGCATTTTGAACGCTGGAAGATCGCGCTGATCGCGCTGGTGACGCTTGCCGGTGTCTTCTATACGGCGCCGAACTTCCTGCCCAAGGCCGCGCTGGACGAAATGCCGTCCATCCTGCCGCACAAGCAGATCAACCTGGGCCTCGACCTTCGCGGCGGCTCCTACCTGCTGCTGCAGGTGGACACGGCCTCCGTGACCCATGACCGGCTGCAACAACTCGTCAACGACATCCGCAAGGCGCTCCGCAATGACGAAGTGCTTTACACCGGCCTCGGCGTAAACGGCGAGGCGGTCACCGTCCGCGTCACCAGGCCCGAAGATGTCGAAAAGGCGATGAAGGCGATCCGCGATCTTTCGACCGTGGTGAGCTCCAATCTTCTGAGCGGCGGCTTGCCCCAGCGCGACCTTTCGGTCGCGAGTTCAGGCGGCCTCGTCACCGTCACCCTGTCGGAGACTGCCAAGATCGCCCGCGCGCAGTCGGCCATTCAGCAGTCGATGGAAATCGTCCGCCGCCGTATCGACGAACTCGGTACCACCGAGCCCGTGATCCAGCAGCAGGGTATCGACCGCATTCTCGTGCAGGTCCCCGGCCTCGACGATCCGCAGCGCCTGAAGAAACTCCTCGGCCAGACCGCGAAACTCAATTTCCGCCTCGTCGATACGTCGACCACGGCGCAGCAGGCGATGGCCACCCGCACCATTCCGGCTGGCGCCGAGGTTCTTTACATGTCGGACGATCCGACGCGGCCGTTGCTTGTGCAGCGCCGTGTCATGGTCGGCGGCGACAATCTCGTGGATGCGACGCCCGGCTTCGACCCGCGTTCGGGTGAGCCCATGGTGAGCTTCCGCTTCGACTCGACGGGCGCGCGGCTTTTCGGTGAAGTCACGCGCGAGAATGTCGGCAAGCCCTTCGCCATCGTGCTCGACAACAAGGTCATCAGCGCGCCGGTTATCCGCGAAGCCATTCTGGGCGGCACGGGCCAGATCAGCGGCAGCTTTACCGTTCAGCAGGCGAACGACCTCGCGATCCTTCTGCGCGCGGGTGCGCTGCCGGCGCCGCTCAACGTGCTTGAAGAACGCACCGTCGGCCCCGGCCTCGGCGCGGACTCGATCAGGGCCGGTACCGTCGCGTCGATTATCGGTTCCGTCGCGGTCGTCATCTTCATGATCGCGGCCTATGGCCTCTTCGGCGTCTTCGCGAACCTGGCGCTGCTCGTCAACGTCGCGCTTATCATGGGCGCGCTTTCGATGTTGCAGGCGACGCTGACCCTTCCGGGCATCGCGGGCATCGTGCTGACCATCGGCACCGCCGTCGATGCCAACGTGCTGATCTATGAGCGCATCCGAGAGGAGTTGCGCTCCGGTAAATCGGTCATTGCCTCGATCGAGACCGGTTACCACCGGGCGCTCGCACCGATCATCGACGCCAACATCACGCACTTCATCTCGGCCGCCGTTCTCTTCGAACTCGGTTCGGGCCCAGTGCGCGGCTTCGCCGTGACGCTCGCCATTGGCGTCGTCACCTCGGTTTTCACGGCGGTGACGGTGAACCGCCTGATCGTCTCGACCTGGGTACGCCGCACGCGGCCCAAGACGCTCGTCCTGTGATTGGGGATTGCGACAAATGAAACGGCTCAAGCTCGTTCCTGCCAATACGTCCATTCCCTTCGCGCGCTATGCGCCGGTCGCCGTTGGCCTCTCGATCTTCGTCATGCTGGCGTCGCTTGCCTTACTCTTCACGCGCGGGCTCAATTTCGGCATCGACTTCGAAGGCGGCACGGTCATTGAAATTGCGACCAAGGGCCCGGCCGACGTGGCGGGCCTGCGCCACACGCTTGGCGGTCTCGGCATCGGCGAGGTGCAGCTCCAGAAGTTCGGTGACGACAGCCACGTCCTCATCCGCATCGGCGCCGTGAAAGACGGTTCGTCGACCGACAATCAGGGCCAGATCGTCGTCAGGAAGGTCAAGGAGGCGCTCGGCTCCGAAGTCGAGTACCGCCGCATCGAAAGCGTCGGTCCGCAGGTTTCCGGCGAACTCATCCGCTCGGCGACCATGGCCGTGTTGATCGCCGTGGCGCTGATGTTCGTCTACATTTCCTTCCGCTTCGAATGGCAATTCGGCGTGGGCGCGGTCCTGTCGATCTTCCATGACGTGCTCGCCACCATCGGTGTCTTTTCGCTTTTCCACCTCGAATTCAACCTGACGACCATCGCGGCGCTGCTCACCATTGTCGGCTATTCGATGAACGACACCGTCGTCGTCTTCGACCGCATGCGCGAAAATTTGCGCAAATTCAAAAAGATGGAACTGACGCAACTGATCGACCTGTCGATCAACGAGACGCTGTCGCGCACCATCATGACCTCGGTCACGACGCTGATCGCGCTTTTCGCACTCTTTATCTTCGGCGGCGAAGTCATCCGCAGCTTCACCTTTGCGATGATCTTCGGCATCGTCATCGGCACCTATTCGTCGATCTATGTGGCGGCGCCGGTTCTGATCTGGGTCGGCGTCAAGCGCGAATGGGGCATGAAGGCTCCTGGAGCCAAGGTCGAAAAGAAGGTCTGAGACGCATGAAGCCCCGCTTCGCCGGGCAGCCGCTCATCGACGCCTACGGCGATGGTGGCTTCCGGCTCAATGAGCAGCGCTTCGACGGATCGATCCTGCTCACACCGCGCGGGCTCTACCCCTGGGAGCCATCGGAGCTCAAGGAGACGACGCGCGCGTCGCTGGAGCCCCTGATCGAATGCGCCGACGAGTTCGATTTTCTGCTGGTAGGCAGCGGCGTCGGCTTTGCGCAATTGCCCAAAGATATTGTGGGTTTTCTCTCCGACGCGCGAATCGTGCCCGACGTCATGACCACGGGCGCGGCCTGCCGCACATACAACATTCTCCGGTTTGAAGAACGCCGTGTTGCAGCTGCGTTGATCGCCGTTCGCTGAACGAAAGTCACACCGGAACGCTTGGCTTTTCGTCCCGAAGCTCCTAGTTTTGCCAGCATGAATCGCGACTCAATGCCGCGCGGCGACGTTTCAGGGGCCCAGGCGCGGCTACCTAATTCTGATTAAACGCAGGGGGTAATCCTTATGGCTGCAATTCTCACTTCTCTCAGGAACACGGTGATCGCGGGCTTCGTGCTTGCGGCTCTCCTTGTCCTGCTTTTCCTCAAGTCGGGTGGCTCGCTGGACTTCGCGTTCTGCGCATTTTTCGTTCGCTGGCTCCATGTCGGCAGCGGCGTGATGTGGATCGGTCTGCTCTGGTACTTCAACTTCGTCCAGATCCCGAACATGCCGAAGATCCCCGATGAGCAGAAGCCCGCCATCGGCAGGGTCATCGCGCCGGCCGCGCTCTTCTGGTTCCGCTGGGGCGCCATGTCGACGATCTTCTTCGGCATCGTCCTCGCCTATCTCAACGGCTACCTGCTCGACGCCTACACGCTGGGTGCCACGAACGGCTTCGCTGTTCCGAAGGACACGGCGATCGGCATCGGCATGTGGCTCGGCACGATCATGTGGTTCAACGTCTGGTTCATCATCTGGCCGAACCAGAAGATCGCTCTCGGCATCGTCGATGCGCCCGCCGATGCGAAGCCGAAAGCGGCCCGCACCGCGATGCTCTTCTCGCGCACCAACACGATGCTGTCGGTCCCCATGCTCTTCGCCATGGTGTCGGCGCAGAACATCTACTGATCGCCTGCAAAGCGATCCGATGGGACGGGGCCGTTGCCAAACGGCCCCGTTTCCTTTTGGACCACGACGATGAACGAACAAGCGACCGCCGACAGCATGCGCGCCTGCCTCAACGAAGTGAGGCGGCTGGATCACGACCGCTTTCTGTCGCTCCAATTCGCACCCGCAGCGAGGCGGCCCGCGCTCATCGCGCTCTACGCCTTCAATGCCGAAATCGCCCGCGTGCCCGAAGTGGTGAGCGAGCCGATGCTCGGTCAGATCAGGCTGCAATGGTGGCGCGATACGGTCGAGGCGTTATCAGGCGGCGAGGCGAGGGGGCACGAGGCGGCGGTTGCATTAGCAGAGACGCGAAGCGTCGCGCATTGGCCGCTGAAGGAATTGATCGCGCTGATCGATGCTCGCGAACGCGATCTCGACGAGACGCCTTTCGACAGCATGGCCGAACTGGAAACCTATGCCGAGGAAACATCGTCACGGCTGATGCTGCTGGCGGCTCATGCGCTGGCCGGAGCGCAGGCTGAGGCGAGCGCCGCCACGATCAGATCCGCAGGTATCGCCTATGCGCTGACAGGCCTTCTCCGCGCGTTGCCGCTTCACGCCTCGCAAGGCCGTCTCTACCTGCCGCTCGATCTATTGCGTTCTCACGACATCGATCCGCATCGCATCTTTGCGGGCGAAATGTCGGAGGCGCTGCGCCGCGCCGTCGCGGAAGTCGCCGCGCGGGCACGGGCACTGCTGGCCGAGGCGCGCGCACACAAGGTCAGCCGGGCCATCATTCCCGCGCTTCTGCCTGCGGCGCTCTGCGACCGCTATCTGGGAATGCTGACGGCGCCGGGCTTTGACCCATTCCATCAGTCGACGGATGTTCCGGCCTTCGCGCGGCAATTGCGGATGGCGGCAAAGCAGTTCGCGGGCCGCTTCTGATTATTCGGCGGCTTCAGCCTTCCGCTCGATCCAGCCCGCGAGATCGGCGAGGGCGCGGCTCGTATGCGCGCGCTTCCGCGCCGGACCCTTGGCCTTGCCGCGCGGACGTTTGCCATCCGCGTCGAGCCCGAGTTCAACGGGCGGAAAGAGTCCGAAATTTACATTCATGGGCTGGAACGTTTCGGCATTCGCGTCGCCCGTGATATGCGCGAGAAGCGCGCCGAGCGCCGTGGTGCGGGGCGGCGAGGAAGGCGCACGGCCTTGCCGTTCGGCGGCGGCGAAGCGCCCGGCGAGAAGCCCCATGGCGGCGCTTTCGACATAGCCTTCGACACCCGTGACCTGACCGGCAAAGCGCAGACGCGGCTCGTTCTTCAAGCGCATCACGCCGTCGAGGAGCTTCGGGCTATTGAGGAAGGTGTTCCGATGAAGCCCGCCGAGCCGCGCGAACTCCGCCTGTCCAAGGCCGGGAATGGAGCGGAAGACGCGCGTCTGCTCGCCATGCTTCAGCTTCGTCTGGAACCCGACCATGTTGTAGAGCGTGCCGAGTGCATTGTCCTGACGGAGCTGCACGACCGCATAGGGCTTCACTTCCGGATTATGCGGATTCGTCAGGCCGACCGGCTTCATCGGACCCCAGCGAAGCGTTTCGAGCCCGCGCTCCGCCATGACCTCGATGGGCAGGCAGCCCTCAAAATAAGGTGTGTTCTTTTCCCATTCCTTGAAGTCGCCTTTCTCGCCATCGAGAAGCGCCTGAACGAAGGCCTCATATTCTTCGCGGGTGAGCGGACAGTTGATGTAGTCCTTGCCCGTGCCGCCGGGACCGACCTTGTCGTAGCGCGACTGGAACCAGCAGACCGACATGTCGATCGTCTCGCGATAGATGATCGGCGCGATGGCATCGAAGAAGGCGAGTTCCTCGGCGCCCGTCAGCGTGGCGATGGCGTCGCCCAATGCGGCCGACGTAAGCGGGCCGGTGGCGACGATCACATTGTCCCAATCGGCAGGCGGCAGACCCGCGACCTCGCCGCGCTCTACGGTGACGAGCGGATGGGCGTTGAGCTTTTCGGTGACATAAGCCGAGAATGCCTCGCGGTCGACGGCGAGCGCGCCACCCGCCGGCACCTTGGCGACATTCGCCGCTTCCATGACAAGCGAGCCGAGACGGCGCATTTCCTCGTGGAGGAGGCCCACGGCATTCTGCTCATAATCGTCTGAGCGGAAGGAATTGGAGCAGACGAGTTCGGCAAAACCGTCGCTCTGATGCGCGTCGGTTTTAACCAGCGGCCGCATTTCATGCAGCAAAACGGGAACGCCCGCCTGCGCAAGCTGCCAGGCGGCCTCCGAACCGGCCATGCCGGCGCCGATCACATGAACGGGTTTTATGTCTGTGCGCTCTATGTCTTTGTTCATGGGCCGAGGGGATAGCATAGCGGGCGGGCCCGGAGAAGCCTCCAGACCCGCCACGCTGTTTGCGCCTGCCGTCAGCCCCAGATCTGCGGGTGCTTGTCCTTCCAGGGCCGCGCTTCCTCAAGCTGCGCCGCAAGACGGAGCAGGAGCGCCTCTTCACCGAAGCGCCCAGCGAACATGATGCCCACGGGGAGCCCGTCCGCCGACCAGTGCAGCGGCAGCGAAATGGCCGGCTGGCCGGTCGCGTTTTCGAGCGCCGTGAAGGGCACGTAATCGAGCACGGGCGCGAAGGCCGCCACCGGATCGCGCTCCGTGATGTCGATGGTGCCGAGCTTGAGCGGCGGGCTGCCGAGCGTCGGCGTCAGCCACACATCATGCGACTCCATGAAGCGAGCCATGAGACGCGACATGATCTGGATCTGCGCGATCGACATCTGATACTGCACGGCGGTGACCTGCTTGCCGGCCTGATAGAGGCCCCAGGTCAGCCCTTCAATTTCGTTGTCGCTCGGTGTGCGGCCGGTCATCATCGCATGCGCGTCGATCTGCATGGCGAGGCCCGATGCCCAGAGCGCCATGAAAGCGCCGGAGAGCATTTCCATCGGCAGTTCGGGCGCCGCCTCCACGACCTCATGGCCGAGATCGGCGAGAAGCTTCGCCGTCTCTTCGACGCCCTTCACGCCTTCCGGGTGGACCTTCTTGCCGTCGAGCGCGGTGACGCTATAGGCGACGCGGAGCTTGCCGGGCTTCTGCTTCACCTCATCGAGGAAAGGACGCACGACGGGCGGCGCGTAATAGGGATCGCCCGCTTCGGGCCCATGCGTACAATCGAGCATGGCCGCCGTGTCGCGTACGCTGCGCGAGACGATATGTTCCGCGATGAGGCCGCCCATGATATCGCCGAGGTCGGGGCCAAGCGGATTGCGTCCGCGCGTCGGCTTCAGGCCGACAAGGCCGCAGCACGAGGCCGGAATGCGGATCGAGCCGCCGCCGTCATTCGCATGCGCGATGGGAACGATGCCCGAAGCGACCGCCGCCGCCGAACCGCCGGACGAGCCGCCCGTCGAATGTGCCGTGTTCCACGGATTTCGCGCGGGGCCGTAAAAGGCGCTTTCCGTCGTCGGCAGCAGGCCGAATTCCGGCACGTTGGTCTTGCCGAGAATGACGACGCCCGATTTCTTGAAACGCGCCGTCAGCGTCGAATCCCGCGTCGCCGGAATACCGCTCATGAAGCGCGAGCCGGATTGCGTGGGCACGCCCGCATAGTCGCCGAGAATATCCTTGAGCAGAAAGGGAACGCCCTTGAACGGGCCGTCGACCGGCGCTTTCGCGGCGGCGCGGCCCTGATCGTACATCTTGGTGACGACGGCATTGAGTGCCGGGTTGTGCTTCTCAATCCGGTTGATCGCTTCTTCGGCAAGTTCCGTCGCCGAAACCTGGCCGGTTTTTACAAGCTCCGCGAGCCCGAGTGCGTCATGCGACGCATATTCCGAAATCCCCACCTGTTACCTCCGCAAGCCATGCGGGCAGGCTCTCATGCGGCCCGCCTTCCTGACGAAAGATTAGGCAGAGAATTCATCGACGCAAGGAAGAAGCGTCAAACCGCGACATGTGAATGAGGGAAGGGCGGTTCGCCTTCAAAGGTCGGCCCTTCGATCACAGGTTCTTCGCCGCCAATCCACGGCTTTACCGCAAACCGGCTGCGGCGCAGGACGGGGGTGCCCTCAGGTCCGGTGTCCTTCGAAACATCGCCTACATTGACCAGTTCGACCCTGGCGCCATCCTCTGTCAACGTCGCAATGCCGAAGCCGTGGGCGTTGGAGTCGAGGAAGGAGAGACCGGGGCTCACGCGTTCGTTGCGGAACATGGCCCCGATCTTCACCGAATTCGTATAGTTGGTGAGGATGCCGGCTCTCAGTCCGTTCACCAGCGTATTGTTGAAGTTCTCGAGCTTTCTTTTGCCATCGTCGATTTCGACGGCGCGATGGAAAAGAGCGCTCTTGCGCGCACCGCGCTCGGCGCCGCTATACATCGACCCGGAGCTGATGCCGGTGGTCACGAATTCGACAGCGGCATAGGAAAGAGCTTCGGCATCGGGATCGACGGGCAGACGCCCGGCAATATGCGCGTGATAGTCGCCTGAGCAGGAAATCACATTGCCGATCCCGGCTTCCTTCAGGAATCCCATCAGCTCTTTCAACTCGCCGGGATAACCCTGCCACGCGTCGATGCCGACATAGCCGTCTTCAAGCCCCGCGAATGGCAGGCTCGCAAAGTCGATGCGCATGGCGAGCGCGGGAACGCTGTTCGCCCAGATGCGCCAACGCGACTTTGACGACTTCATCACCGCCTTGAACCACGCCTTTTGCGGACCGCCCATATGCGTGCCAGGCGGCGCATTGCGGCGCGGATTGTCGATCTCGCGATCCTTGTAAGTGAGTTTCGCGGGCGGATTGCCTTTCTCCGCCATGCGGCCCGCATCGAGGAGCTTCACGATCCGCATGGGCGGAAGCGGCGAGCCCTTGACGAGCTCCTTTACGTCCTCGGTCATAACGGGCGGGCTACGATAAGACCTGAGATCGGTGATGACGAGATCGAGCATCGCGCCCCAGGAAAGAGCGCGGTAAATGCCGATGCTTCCTATTGCCTTCAGATTATCCGTACCCTGACACATGAAGTCCGCGTTCGGCTCGCCCATCGGCGCATTGGCGACTTTCACGGGCGCGAAGTCATGCGCCTGCGGCTTCATGCCATCGAAGTCAGGCGCGTCGGAAAGGAGCGCGGGGATATATTCGAACCATGCCTGATTGGCTGCGAGCTTGCGTTTCTGCGCGGGGCTGCCGTCGCCAAAATATGTGTCGTGCGACTGCCAGCAATCATTCGTGAATTCGTGGTCATCCCATGTATGGATAAAGGGAAAGCGGGCGCGCGCCGCCTGAAGGTCGGGATCAGTCAGGTAGAGCTTGTAGAGAAAACGGTAATCGGCAAGCGTCTCCGCCGCCTGTCCGCCGCGCTGCCAATTGGTGCGCTTTCCATCGGGTTCCCAGGGTTTCGAGCCATCGGGCAGGGGGCCGACGAGACGCGCGGGCTTTTCTTCCTCGGGCACGTCGCCCGTATGCTCATAGATGAAATCGCCGAGGTGAAGGACGAACTCGATCCGGTCGTCGGGCTTGGCGGCGATGTCGTCATTCACGAGGCGGCGATAGGCGCCGTAATAGCCCTGCTCGTAATTCTGGCAGGAGAGGAAAGCGAAGCGCACGGGATGCTTCGCGTCGCGCGGCGGCGCCGTGCGCGTGCGGCCGGAGAAGGGCGCCTGATCGCTCCCGGCGAAGAAGCGGTAGTAGTAATGCGTAGCGGGTCTGAGCCCGTTTACCAACACGCGCACCGTGTGATCGGCTTCAGGAAGTGCGCGCACGGCACGCTCGACGACGAGCCTGGTGAAAGCCTCATCCTCCGCCACCTGAACATAGAGGTCGATGGAATTGCTCGCCGCGCCGTCGATGCGCTCGACACGCGTCCAGAGCATGACGGCGTGCGGCTGCGGATCGCCGGAGGCCAGTCCTTGCGGAAAGTGATAAAGGCCGGAAGCTGCAGCCGCACGATTTACCCCTGAGGCGAAAGGCAGAGGCGCGGCGCTCACCGCAAAGCAGCCCGCAGTGGCTGCAAAGAGCCTCAGAAATTCGCGGCGGTCGAATCCGGTCATCATGCCCCCAAAGCACAGCCTGCCGCCTTTATAGGCGGTTTACGCGACAGGGGAAACCGGACCTCGCGCTCACTTCTTACGCGAAGCACTCTTCGTCGGCTTCGGAGCCGCGCCGCTGCGTGCCGGGCGACGCTTGAAGAGCTCAGCAAGATAGCGGCCCGTATAGCTGCGCGGCTCCTTCGCCACGTCTTCAGGTGTGCCGACAGCGACGATCTCGCCGCCCGCATCGCCGCCTTCGGGGCCAAGATCGAGAATCCAGTCCGCCGTCTTGATGACTTCGAGATTGTGCTCGATGACGACCACGGAATTGCCCTGAGCCACGAGTTCGTGCAGCACTTCCAGAAGCTTCGCGACATCGTGAAAATGGAGACCCGTCGTCGGCTCGTCGAGAATGTAGATCGTTCGTCCCGTCGAGCGGCGCGACAGTTCCTTTGAGAGCTTCACGCGTTGCGCCTCGCCGCCCGAAAGCGTCGTCGCCTGCTGGCCGACCTTGATATAGCCGAGGCCGACGCGCTGGAGCACTTCCATCTTCTCGCGCACAGCGGGAACGGCCTTGAAGAAATCGGCTGCCTCGTCGACCGTCATCTCGAGGATGTCGGCAATCGACTTGCCCTTGAACTTCACTTCCAGCGTTTCGCGATTGTAGCGATGCCCGTGGCAGGAATCGCATTCGACATAGACGTCGGGCAGGAAGTGCATCTCGATCTTGATGACACCGTCACCCTGGCAAGCCTCACAGCGTCCGCCCTTGACGTTAAAGGAGAAGCGCCCGGCCTTGTAGCCGCGCGCGCGCGCCTCGGGCAGTTCAGCGAACCAGTCGCGAATGAAGGTGAAGGCGCCCGTATAGGTCGCCGGGTTCGAGCGCGGCGTACGGCCGATGGGCGACTGGTCGATGTCGATGATCTTGTCGAGGTGTTCGAGCCCGAAAATCTCGTCGAAGTCGCCCGGATGTTCGCGCGTGTCGGTGAGCCGCCGCGCGACGGCCTTGTAGATCGTCTCGATGAGGAGCGTCGACTTGCCGCCGCCGGAGACGCCGGTGACGCAGGTAAATGTGCCGAGCGGGATTTCCGCCGTCACATTCTTGAGGTTGTTTTCCTTTGCGCCCGTAACCTTGAGCCACTTGCCGTTGCCCTTGCGCCGCGTCGCTGGCACGTCGATCTGCAGGAAGCCCGTGAGGTATTGCCCGGTCAGGCTCTTCGGGTTCGCCATGATCTGTTCGGGCGTACCCTCGGCGACGACTTCGCCGCCATGAATGCCGGCGCCGGGGCCGATATCGACCACGTAATCGGCGAGGCGGATCGCGTCTTCGTCATGCTCGACGACGATCACCGTATTGCCGAGATCCCGCAGCCGCTTCAGCGTTTCGAGCAGACGGTCATTGTCGCGCTGATGAAGGCCGATCGACGGCTCGTCGAGCACATAGAGAACGCCGGTGAGGCCCGAGCCGATCTGCGAGGCGAGACGGATGCGTTGGCTTTCGCCGCCGGACAGCGTCCCGGAGTTCCGCGCCAGCGTCAGGTATTCGAGGCCGACATTGTTGAGGAAGTGCAGCCGCTCGCGGATCTCCTTCAGCACACGGCCCGCGATCTCGTTCTGCTTCGCGGTCAGATGCTGCGATAGTTCCGAGAACCAGCGATCGGCCTCGCGGATCGACATTTCGGTAACCTGGCCGATATGCAGCTTGTTGATCTTCACCGCCAGCGCTTCCGGCTTCAGGCGATAGCCGCCGCAATCGTCGCAGCGCGTGATGCCCTGAAAGCGCTCGATCTCCTCGCGCGACCATGAGGAGTCCGTCTCGCGCCAGCGCCGTTCGAGATTGGGAATGACACCCTCGAAGGGCTTCGTCGTCTTGTAGGAACGCAGCCCGTCATCATAGGCGAAGGTCACAGGTTCTTCGCCCGTGCCGTAAAGCACGACCTGCTGCGCCTTTTTCGGCAACTGCGACCAGGGCACCGTGACCGAGAATTTGTAGGCCTTGGCGAGGCTGTCCAGCGTCTGCGTGTAATAGGGCGAGGTCGATTTCGACCATGGCGCGATGGCGCCTTCGCGGAGCGTCAGCCCGTGATCCGGCACGACAAGGTCCGGGTCCATGTAATGCTGTGTGCCGAGACCGTCGCAGGCGGGACAGGCGCCGAAGGGATTGTTGAAGGAGAAGAGCCGCGGCTCGATCTCGTCGATGGTGAAGCCTGAAACGGGGCAGGCGAAGCGCGACGAGAAGATGATGCGCTCCGGCTCGGCGCCTTTCTTCGCGTCCGCGAATTCGACGACTGCTATGCCATCGGCCAGGCCGAGCGCAATTTCGAAACTGTCCGCCAGCCGGTTGCCAAGATCGTTGCGGACGACGATGCGGTCCACCACCACGTCGATATCGTGTTTCAGCTTCTTGTTGAGCGCCGGCACGCTATCGATTTCATGGAAGGTGCCATCCACCTTCACGCGCTGGAAGCCCTTGCGCTGAAGCTCACCGAACTCCTTGCGGTACTCGCCCTTGCGGCCGCGCACGATGGGCGCGAGGAGATAGAGCCGCGTGCCTTCCGGCAGCGCCATGACGCGATCGACCATCTGGCTGACCGTCTGGCTTTCGATCGGAAGACCGGTCGCAGGCGAGTAGGGCACGCCGATGCGCGCCCAGAGGAGACGCATGTAGTCGTAGATTTCGGTGACGGTGCCGACCGTCGAGCGCGGATTGCGCGAGGTCGTTTTCTGCTCGATGGAGATGGCGGGCGAAAGGCCGTCGATCTGGTCGACGTCCGGCTTCTGCATCATCTCGAGGAATTGCCGCGCATAGGCCGACAGGCTTTCGACATAGCGACGCTGCCCCTCAGCATAGATCGTGTCGAAGGCGAGCGACGACTTGCCCGAGCCCGAAAGCCCGGTGATGACGATCAGCTTGTCGCGCGGTAGCTCGATGGAAATATTCTTGAGGTTGTGCTCCCGCGCGCCGCGAACGGCGAGAACTCTCGAAGAGGCCGGGGAAGCCGGACGCGCCGCGTCAGCCATGGGGCGTTTACTCGTTGACTTGCGAGGGGAGGACATTCGCTCTGCAATGTAGGTTATCGGGCGCTGCAAACAAGCGCCGCGCTGCTGCCGATCAAATCGAGGACGTCTCGTATGGTCGAATCTTCATTCCTGATTTCATTTTGACTTTCACGGCGCGTTTGTCTAGAACAAAAAAGGAACATCGGCGCAGCGCTTTTCTGTGGATATCCCCTGGCGCGACATAGCGGGGCCACCGAATCCCGTTGGTTGCTTGTATGGTGTCCGGGAATTTCATTTGTAAGTGACTGGCTCGGGCGCTTCGCGCGTCCTTGCGGAGCATCGGAGCGAGAGACATGGCAGGCAGCGTCAACAAGGTCATTCTGGTCGGCAATCTGGGCGCCGATCCCGAAATTCGCCGGACGCAGGATGGTCGCCCGATCGCCAATCTGCGCATCGCGACCTCGGAAAGCTGGCGCGACAAGAACTCGGGCGAGCGCAAGGAAAAGACCGAGTGGCACCGCGTCGTGATCTTCAACGAAGGTCTCTGCAAGGTTGCCGAGCAGTACCTGAAGAAGGGCTCGAAGGTTTACATCGAGGGTGCGCTGCAGACGCGCAAATGGACCGACCAGTCGGGCCAGGAAAAATACTCGACCGAAATCGTCCTTCAGGGCTTCAACTCGGTGCTGACCATGCTGGACGGCCGCTCCGGCGGCAGCGCGGGCGGCTCGTCGGGTGGCGGCGGCGACTATGGCGACGACGATTTCGGCGGTGGCCGCAGCTCCGGCGGCGGCTCGAAGGGCAGCTTCGCTCAGGATCTCGACGACGAGATTCCCTTCTAGGCAAAGGCCCGGCCCGCTTTCGGCCGCTGCGATGGAGCCTCGCCGATGGAGATATTCTCACTCCTCGAATTGCTGCACATCCTCGGCGCCATGGTGCTTTTCGGCACAGGGCTCGGCATCGCCTTCTTCATGGCGCTGGCCAACCGCAGCGGCAATGCCCCTCTGATCGCGGGCACGGCACGGATCGTTGTCATCGCGGACATCGCGCTGATAGCGACGGCCTTCGTTTTGCAGCCGGTGACAGGCCTTGGCATGGCGCATATCGCGCATCTCCATATCTGGCAGAGCTGGCTCGCGATCAGCCTCAGTCTTTACGCCGCCATCGGTGTCCTCTGGCTGCCGGGCTTCTGGTTGAATCTCCAGATGAGGGACATGGCCGCGACGGCGCTGGCGGCGGGAACGCCGTTGCCGCCCCGCTACCAGCGCTTCTTGCGCGTCTGGTTCTGGTGCGGTTGGCCGGGCCTCGTCGCCATCATCGCCATCCTCTATTTCATGGTCACACAGCCCGAATACTGGTGAGCCCATGCTCCGCATCCTCGATGCGATCACCGATGCCGGCCACCCGGAAAAGCCGAACGAGGACGCATTCGGCCATGGGCCGGCGCATGCCTGGGTGATCGACGGCGCGACCGGCGTCGCCGATGACGAGCTTCTGGATGCACCGAGCGATGCGCATTGGTTGGCGCAGGAGGCGAGCGCCTATTTCGCCGCCCATGCAGAGCGACACGGGAGCGATCTCGGCGGTCTCACGAGGGCCGCGATCGACAGCCTTGCTAAAACCTTCGAGTCAAAGAAGCGACGCCCGCCGAACGGCCGTTATGAACTGCCCTCGGCAGCCATGAGCATGGTTCATAGCGACGGCGCCACGCTCTCTTACGTGAATTTCGCCGATTGCCATCTGGTGCTGCTGACGGACGAGGGGGAGGCGACGACCTTCGGCGACCGCCACCTCGACCGCGAGGCGTCGGCCCGCCAGCGCACGGCGGACCTCATTGCCTCGCTCGCGCCGGGAGCGGACATGTTCGCCTCGCCCGATGTCATGCGTTTCCTGCGTGCCGCGCGGAACCGACAGAACACGGAAACGGGCTACTGGATTCTGGGCCTGGACCCGCGCGCCGTCGATTTCATGCGGCGCTGGGACATGCCGCTCTCGCAGCACGTCACGGGCCTGCTGATGACCGATGGCTTTGCCTCTCTCGCCTATGACTATGAGCGCCTGACGCCTGCGGAACTCGCCCGCCGCGCCCGGGAGGAGGGGCTTTCGGGCATCCTTTCCGAGATCAGGAAGATCGAACGCGAAGAGGATCCCGCGCTGCGCCTCTACCCCCGGTTCAAGCGTTCCGACGACGCCACTGCGGTGCTTTTCAGGGCCGGGCCCGAGCGCCGCTGAGCCGTGTCGAAACCGCCCCCATTTTATCAATAATTACAATGGCTTAAGGAGAGCTTTCGAAAGCCTTTCAGGTTGCCCGAAAATGCCGGACCTGCTAGTCTGTGCGTCAGTTGATTTCGGGGATTCGGAAGTCGTTTTCCGGGCTCTTTTTGGTCCTTCGGGCGCCGCGCGATCAGAGATCGCTGGCGCCCTCTAACGTTAGAAAAGCATTTGTCCGACACGTCAGACAGCGAC